>Ga0153932_1000045_pt1 | contig 99500 bp, 86 predicted proteins | sample TSNJ016MetaG_FD_102273 | JGI IMG/M metagenome (GOLD analysis project Ga0153932, IMG submission 102273) | Attine ant fungus gardens microbial communities from New Jersey, USA - TSNJ016 MetaG | ecosystem: Host-associated > Fungi > Mycelium > Unclassified | place: USA: New Jersey, Wharton State... | reverse complement strand
TTGCGTACCCTTGTCATCGCGCTTGCCCGGGCCGACGGCCAGGATTTCGCCTTGATCCGGCTTTTCAGCTGCAGCGTCGGGGATGATGAGGCCCGAGGCAGTCTTGGTTTCCTGATCCAGACGCTTGACGATGACGCGATCGTGCAAAGGACGAAGGTTCATACACACTCCTCTCTTAACTGAGACTATAAAAAACGCGGGAAACCCGTCCGGCGACTCGCAGAACCACCGGCCGGAAAACTGTTAGCACTCTCGTGCGACGAGTGCCAAGTATATGGCACTCCAGTCGGTAATTTCAAGAAGGTTATGGAGAAGGACGAGAAATACGCTCGGGTTTCGGAATCCTCGAACTGTAACGATTCAACTGGCGTTCGCCTGCTCTCACCGCACCGACCGTGAAATCTCTATGGCGATACGGCAGATCACAGGCAACGCCACTGCTCATCTTTAAATGATTTGACGAGGAACGTTGTCATTCGTGTTTCAGGTACACATCGTGGAACGTCAAGAACTGCCCAATGTGCGGTACACCCGAATGTCTGCTGGGATCATCACGATTGAAAGGTGTAAGTAAGTGCGGGGCGGAAAAATTGGCGACATGGTTGCTGACGCGCGACGCGAAATCAGGCAACAAACCGCTAACGACGTGGTGGTTGAGCGTCGCTAGCCGACCCAGTGCGGTCTTACGCGGGGGCGGGGTTGACCGCCAGAAACCGGACGTTCAGTCCCAATGCCGACTGGTGTTACTGCCGACTCGTCACGGGTTTCGCTGAAGTGCAGATATTGGCCCGATCCACCGAAGAAGCGAATTCAACCAAGGATGAGTTACACAACTCCTTAATGCCGGACCAGCCGCCCGGCATGCGGCTAGCGTGCAGAGAACATCTCCACCACGCTTTGAGGAGCACTGTTGCCAAAGAAGCGCCGATGATTCTGAGCCGTCTGATCAGCGAAGGTGGCACTGCGAGGAAAGAGCGCCCGTTCATACGTTGCCAGCGCAGACTCTACGTCGCCAGGATGGTCGCGCAGCGCTTGGCCGAGTTCGGCGCCATCAAAAATAGCGAGATTGGCTCCCTCGCCCGCGAACGGCGACATCAGATGAGCAGCATCGCCCACGAGAGTAACGCCGGGAACGCGTTCCCAACGGTGGTCGACCGGCAGGGCATGAATGGGCCTCACGACGGGCGCAGTGTCGCTATCGGTGATCAATGCCCGGAGTTGGGTGGCCCAACCCTCGAACTCATTTGCGAGGTGTTTTAATGCGGCCGCGGGCTGACTGAAGTCGATGGCGCCGATCCACGTTTCAGACCTGTTCAACGCGACGTAGGTGTGCAGCGTGCCGTTCGCGTAACGGTGCGCCAGAATGCCTTTGCCCGGCTCGACCGCCATCAGCGTGCCGCTGCCGATCGCCTTCGCACTGGCTGCGTGTCGGATATCGCCGTCAAAGAGACTGATCTCCACGAAGGTCGTGCCGATGTACGCTGGCTTTGCAGAAGAAACAAGCGGACGAACTCTTGACCAGGCTCCGTCGGCCCCAACCAGCAGATCTGTCGTCGTCGAGCCGTCGGCAAATACCAGGTGGTGCTGCCCGTCGGCGAGGCGGTTCGCCTGTGCGAGCTTGCAGCCCCACCGGATGGCGTCTGCAGGCAGGGACTCGATCAAGAGACGACGCAGGGCGCCCCGGTCGACCTCAGGCTTGGTTGTACCACCTGAGCCGGGCTTGTCGAGCAGGACGTCGCCGTGTCTGTTGACGACACGCTTGGCATCTTCGCCTGGAAGTGCGAGGCCGAGGAACTCTTCGTGCAGAGCAGCGGCCTTCAGCCCAATCTGGCCGTTGTATTCGTGGATGTCCAGCAAGCCGCCCTGCGCTCGCGCATCGGGCGATGCTTCGGCTTCGTAGATTGTCGCGGGCATACCGTTGACGTGCAGGACACGTGCCAGCGTCAATCCGCCAAGTCCGGCGCCGATGATGGCGATGCGGGGATAAATCGAAGGATACAAGGAGTCGAGGTGGCTTTTCATGGCGCGTTCCGGTAACTACGGACATGCGCGCGGGCGCGCGAGAGTTCGTAGGAAGTCCGACATATGTCGGGGGAAACGCTGGCCAACCTTGCTCGAAGAAGCTTGGGGTGACGTGTACGCGGCTATCCGATAGCGAAGCTCAAGAGCAAAACAATCAGACGGCCGTTTTTCGCGGTATTCAAGAACGAATTGTCGCACGGGCTGCCGCCCCGGGCAATCCATGCGTCGTTACGAACTGCGTTCCGACCAACGGAACCACATGACATCCATGTATGCAGTTCCGACCGACGTGAAGAGGATGCCTGCCGGAAAGCGGCCGCTGGCGAATGGCCGCTCGTGGCCGGGCTGCGACAACAAGCAATCCAATTGCTTCAGGACTAAACGGTTCCGTGCTGTGTCTATCAGGCGAATCGATCAAAAACGATAACTAATCCCCAACTGCACCACCGGATACCAGTGGTACTTTTCCACTTCACGGGTCACTTTCTGCTCGGCCTGCAGAATGTTGTCCTGAGATGTGAACAAGCTGTAGATTGCCGGGATGTTGTAGTCCACATGCGGCCGACCATAGGCCGCACCAATGTCGAAGGTGAAGCCAAACCCCTTCGAAACCGGCTTGTGCCCGTATCCCAATCCGATGTACGGCATCACTGTCGGCAGCTTCGCCACTGCTGACGGCGCCGCGCCCACAGCGGGTACGAAATCATCGCCGATTTTGTAGTTTCCTTGCGCGTTCGGGACGGCGTGGGCTCTCAACTCGTCATCGTTGATGAGCGCACCGCCGGTAACTCGAAAGCCGCTATTGCGAAATGGAAACAAGTCGAGATATACGCCGCCTTGCTTGAGGCTCAGATGCCCGTCGTACTTGTTTTCATCCACTGTTACCGAGTGCGAAAGACCGAAGCCCTCCACCTCTGCGTGCACGCCCGCCCATGTTGTCAACGAGTAGGCGGCCCCGAGACCTGCCCCCAATGTTCCAGCATGCGCATAGATTTCCTGCGCTTGCACGTTCGATGCACATACCGCAATTCCCGCAGCCGCCGCTGCGCTCAAAAATTTCCTCACCGCCCCTCTCCTTGTTAGCCCGGCTTTTCCAGAAGTCGAGACTTTAAGGTTTCAGGATTCGATTCAATGCTGTGAATAGTGGCCGCTTTTGAGCGTAATTCGAAATAAGGAAAAATGACCGCTCGGCGTTCTGCGCAACGGCATGCGGCGCGTTCCTGCTCTTTCGTTTCTTCTCATAAAAAGGTGCGCCGACCGTTTTTAAGTGCCGCTCGAATTGACTATTTTTCTGGCCGTTGTTCGATGAATCGATTCGTTTCGCAGACCGTGATAATCCGTTTCACACTTGGGTTCCGCGGTTCATACGGTTACGCCGCTTTAACCGCAAACCCGCTCAATCATCTGGGGCATGCCCCATTCACGATCCGCGCAAACGCGCGGCAAGAAAACGACTGGAGTTGGCATGGCTTTGTATCAAGGGATTCGATCTGTCGCAGCGGCGGCCGTTATCACGACATCATTGTGTTTGAACGCCTGCGGCGGGGGCGGCGGCTCCGACGCGCCGGTTTCCAACGTGCTGAAACTCTCAACTGCGATTCAGAGCGAACACGTGGCCAAGTATGCCGGCGCATTCGGCATGCTCGCAGGTCCGGGCGTGGCGGCGATCTATACGTCGGTGGTGACGTCCTTCGTGCAGGATGTGTCGTCTGCCACGGGTGCATCGAGCACGGCGTGCGCGGGGGGCGGTTCTGTCGATGTCGTTGCACAGAGCGCGGGCGCAGCCGGCCTGCAAGCGGGCGAGAGCGCAACGGTCACCTTCAATCAGTGCATTGGGCAAGTGCAGGCAGCGACAGTCGCGAGCGACGCGAAGGCCACCGGCACGATCTCGCTTCAGGTCCAGAGCGCGAGCGGCCAGGTCGGCAGCAAGACCAGCAATTGGGCGTACACCGCCACGGAAACCGCCAACAACGTCACGCTGGTATCGGGCAAGGGAACCAATGTGCTCAATGGCACGATCAACATCGCCGTGTCCTTCGATGCAAGCACGGGCTTGACCACCACGACGGCAACCGCGCCTTCGATCACGATCAACCGCACGCAGAGCACGGCAACCTCGGGTAATGTGAGTGGCACGATCACCGTGTCATCACTGGCCATGACGCGCATCCACGGGACGAACCCCACAACGGATTCGGTCACGAGCAGCGCCGCAGTAAGCGTGTCGGCGAGCGATGCGGTCATTGCATTCAACGTGTCGACGCCGACTGCCGTCATGGTCACGGGTGGTGACCTTCAGCAAGGTGTCGTGCAGCTGACGACCGATGACACTGTCGAGACGTTATCCGCCGTGAACGCGAACACAGTTGGGATCACCGTGACCTCGGGCGGCAAGACTGCCAATTACACGGAAACCTACGCCGACTTCCAGTCGATCGCAGGCGGTTGAAGCGCGCTTTTCCACGCAACGCCGTTATCCGATCATAAATGCAATGTGATGGACGTCCCCACCCATTGACGGCTTCGGTATGCCAGAGTGGAGGGGGCATTAACCACTCAAACCGGAGGGGAGGTCTACCATTAGATCGCGACAGTCGGGCTGACCTAGCCGGGAACGTGTTTCAGGTCCGCAGATGCTGCTGATTGTCACGCAAAACTAACCACGGCTAACGTTAAATGACAAGTGACTGCGAAGCCTTGTACCGATAGCATCCGCAGTTCAAGGCTCGATAAACCTCGAAACGAGGTTTGGGCGCCGGCCCGATCCCCAAGTTTTTTACCGCCTGGAAGGCTGCAGGATTGGGATCACATCCGGACGCAAGTCGAGGAAGTCGACACAAGCGGCCGGTTCAGCGGCAAATGAAGTCCAATCAGGCCGAGCGGTGCACGCGTGGTTAAGTGAGGCAGTGTTCTTATCATGCTCGTTCGTGAGTTCGGCAACTTTTTCACATCGCGTATCGTTCGGCGCCTGAATGACCTTGGTCGGTTTGTTCTCCAATACAGATGTTTTTCTCATGTGAACATCCTTCGATAACAGCGCGAGTTCAAAATAAAACTGGGCGCAAGACGTTTCATAGGTCAAATTGCTCTTGAGTAATTTTGCACCTTTTTACGGCTGCCCTCGCGGCACACTACAATCTAGCCCGCCGATGTCCCTCGTTTCGTCCCGCAGACTGTCATGTACAAGCCGCTTTCCCATCTTTCCCTCGCCTTTCCCTTACTGATCCTCGCCGCGTGCGCAGGTAAAGCGACGCCCACGCCGAGCTACCAGGCGGAGATGTTTTCCACCGGCGTAAGCCCGTTCGCGCACAACTACGACGCAACCAGCCAGGAAACCTGCGAAGCGTCGCGCCGCGCGTTGCTTAGCCAAGGCTACATGACGACGATGGCCCAGCCCGATGCCGTCGATGCCACCAAGAATTTCCAGCCAACGCCGGACACGCACGTGGTGGTGTCGTTTCATGTGGTCTGCACGCCAGGCGAGAACGCGAGCAACACCAGCATCGCGTATGTGAACGCCGTGCAGGACGGCTATACGCTGAAGAAAAGCGATACATCGGCGAGCGTGGGGTTGAGCGTGCTCGGATCGTTGTCGCTGCCGATCCGCTCGAACAGCGACTCCATGGTCAAGATTTCGAGCGAGACCGTACCGGCGGGCAAGTTCTACGACCGGTTCTTCGGTCTCGTTGGCCACTACCTGCGCACAGTGCCGCGCAGCTCTCCCATTCCCGGCGACGATGTCACCAGCCGGCCGCTGGCGCCATCGCTGATATTGAATTCGCCGGAGCTGACGCCAACGCCGATCGTCGTGCAGACGCCCGTGGTGAGTGTGCCGGCGCTGCCGGCTTCATCGCCAACGCAGGCGCCGTAAGACCGCGGTTCACTCCGGCACGTTCACCGAACCACCGCTAAAAGTGATCGCGTTGCCGCCGGGCGCGGCCGAAATCGCAGGCAGATTCGCTACCGACAATGCCGGCGCCGCCCCCGCCGCGCCGCCTCGCGGCACGGTGCGCACGACCTGCGAAGGCGGCAGCGGCGCATTGTTCTTTAAATGCGCCCACATCAGGTTCAGCGCCTGCAGGTTGTAGTAATGCAGTGGTATGAAGCGGTTATCGAAGCCCGCGACGCTCAGGAACGCATCGAAATGCTGGCCGTTCGTCACCTCGTAGAACGACAGATTGCTCGAATTCCCCTCGGCGAGCTTGTTCATGGCGGCGTACGGGCGCGACGCATGGTTGATCGGCACGAGCGTGTCCGAGCGGCCCTGCACGATGATTGCCGGCTTCCCGTGCAGGTTAGCATTCACGCGGATGGCATCGACGCTCGTTGTCATCCGAGCATCGCCATTCGTCCACAGGCCGCGCACGCAGAACGCGCCGGCAAAGCTGGCATCGGCGGTGGCGAAGCGATGATCCGCCGCGCCCGAATTTCCCGCGTTATAGACGAGGTTGATGCCGTTGGTCGGCGGCACGCCGTTGCCGTTGCCGAAGACGGTTGGCATCGGCGAGACGAGCGGCGTCACGCCCGCCGCGCCGGTGAGCGCGTTGGTCGTGCCGAAGCTGAAGTTGCACAGGTTGTCCGTCACGCTCGACTGCGTGTACGCGTTGGCATATGTCACGGCAACCGCCGGCACCGCCTGCGAATCCCACATCGGCGCTTGCAGCAAGTCCGAGTCCGTCTGATATCCCGCCTGATGAAGCTGGGCCAGCGCGCTGTTCGCCTGGCTGATGACATCGCCGCCGGAAATCACGCCGTTGGCCGCCAGCGACGCACATCGCGCCGTGCGGATTGCTGTCGTCGTAGTCAACGGCAGCGCCGTCAGATAAGGCGCGCCCGCTGCTGCCGGGGCCAGCGCCGCGCAAGGCTGCAGCAGGTTCGCGAGCGACATGTAGTCGGCAAGCGGACGACCGAACGATGCCACCTGCACGCCGCCCTGACGCACGGACACCTGCGACGTAACTTTCAGGTTGATCTGCGGCTCGCCGACAACCACCGCCGTGATCCAGCCTTGCGTGTCCTCTTCCGCCGCGGCAAGTGACGCACCGCCGCCATTGCTCACCGACGCCGCTATCGTCGTCACGTCGCCGCGGTTGTAGCGCGTCTTGTGGTTGGTGCCATCGACTGCGCCGTAGGTGTCATTGAGTGCCCAGTACGCGAACTGGATGGCCTGCAACGTGTTCGTGCCCCAGTCCTTCTCCGGATTCTGCTGTGAGTGGGCGTGCTTGAATGCGTACCTATTGGGGAATTGCGCGTTGAACGCAGCGATGCTCGTCGCACCCGGACTCGCCGCGAATTCGCTGCTCTTGCCGGCGCCCGTCGCGTTGGACAAGGTGCCGTCGATCAATGTGACGAGGTTGGTCGCGAGTTCGTGCGCGCCGTTGCCGCTGCCTTTGTCGGTATAAGCCACTGCGCAGCCGCGCTTCAAGCCCCACTCGCCCGCCGCCGATATCGCCCCGTACACGCCGCGAGACCCCGACGATGCCGCCGTCACAATGCACGGCTGGTCCGGGTTGAAACTCGCCGGAATCTGGACGAGGAGGCTCACGTTCTTCTTGCCGCTGCCATCGTCGGCGTACGCGAGATATTCCTTGCCCGCGATCTTGCCTTCGCCGAGGGTATCGTTGCCGTTCAGATCGACATTCGGCCCCCAGAAACGGCCGTAGCCACCGTTCGCGGACATGTCCACGAGCGCCCGATAATTCGAGTAGATCGCAAGCCGCCTGAGTTCGGCAGCCGTAGGCGAGGACGCGTTCGCAACCGAAGGCGCACTCGCCGATGCCAGCCCGCTCTTGCCCAGCCCCGCGGTCAGGAGGTCGTCCGTGTTGCCGTCGTAGGTTTGCGTGCGCACGCTGCCCGAGATGAAGCTTGGCAGTGAATTGGTCTGCGAGCCATGGTCGTCATCGTTGCCGTGGCACGCCGCCAGGCCTGCGCCAACCAGCGCGGCGAACATCATGGCTACCGGAAATCGCTTCATCGTGTCTCCCTGAATTTTTATCGGTTTGAACGCGCCACGCGCCGACCACGGACACAACCAATATCAAGCGGGAGAGCAATCCGCAAGGTCCGCGCAAGGTCGGCGCAATCTCGTCACTCAACCACAATTCGATGCAGCGCCACTACCCGGCAATACCCGAACCGCAAATACAAAACGGGTTCCGGCGCGCAAGGCGCCGGAACCCGTTCTTGAACCACTTGAATCCCGTCAGGCCGCGTCGTTGAAAAGGACAACGCTGCGGCTTACCGAAAGCCCGAGGTTCAGGCCTGCATCACGAACCGTTTTGCGGTGCGAGCGAAAGCTTGTTCGATACCGACTTCACGCCGGCCACGCCCTTCGCGATTTCTTCGGCCTTCGGGATCTGGTCGCCGTCCGGCACCGAACCCGTCAGGACGACGGCGCCGCCGCGTGCGCGTACGAAGATGTTCGACACGTCGATGCCCTGTGCCTTGCCCAATGCACGGCGCACATCGAGACCGAGCTTGCGATCGGTCTTCTTCATGGTCTTGGCGTCAGCCTTCGCCGACATTGCGTCCGAGGGCGCAGCATCGCTTGATTGAGCATAAGCGCTCGATGCCACCGCGACGCACAGCACGACGCCCAGTGCCTTCAACATATCGACTGCTTTCATGGTTTCTCCTTTTGTTTCGCTTTTGGACTTCGCAAGTTGTACTTCTTTGTGCTTCTTTTGGACCGCATCAACCCAGCGGTTTACTACGACATCTTGCGGTTTGCCAGATGAACGACGACCTCGACGGGTCGACGCGAACGGACAAACCGGCGATGCTGGCGACACGGTGTTGCGAGAGACTGGCGAAAAAAAAACGAATGTCCGGTGATTCTTGTACGGGTGTCATTGCGGATGTCACTCCGTTCTTTCGGGACACGCGCTGCCGCACATCGTGCGACGCGTCCGGTTCTGCACGGAGCACTTGCTCCGAAATGCCGGTTGGCGGCGCGGATGCTGGTTCTGCGGCGGCGAACGTCAATTTAATCCAGCCTTGCCAGAAGCGCAAAGCATTTAACACGATGACACGCATCCGTGCGTTTATCGTGACGCCCGACATGAAAACTGACGCTCGATGACCACGCCTTAGGGCGTGCCCCTGATTTCGGCGGGTTGGCGTTCATGTACCATCGGCGACGTTTCGGACCGGTTGAATCATCCGCCAGGCGCGGCGGATGGCCTGTTTAGTGAACGAGGGTTTTCCCTTTTATAGTCTGCTTTTCTTCGCTTCAAAGATCCGCGGCTGCAATGTTTCATGGTGCCAACGCGAGTCCAGTCTCAAGTCCTGCCTTAGCAAACTCGACAATGATCCAACCTCCTGATCAGAAACCTTCTCCCTCGGACAATCCGCCAAAGCCGCGGCCCCGACGTATTGCGCCTTCCATGGCGCGGTTTGTCGCCATCTCGTGGCGCGATCTTGCGATCTCGTTCGGCCCGATCCTCTTGATCAGCGCGGCTGCCATCTATCTCGCCGTGCGCCTGATCCAGCCCGCGCCGCCCAATACGCTGACCATGTCCGCGGGAACGAAGGGCAGTTCGTTCTGGAACAACGCCCAGCAGTACAAGAAGATCCTCGCGCGCAACGGCATCACGCTGAACGTGCTGGAATCGCAAGGTTCGCTCGATAACCTGCAGAAGCTCGAAGACCCGAACGCCAAGGTCGATGTCGGTTTCGTGCAGGGCGGCATGTCGGCTGCGGCCGCCATCGTCCCGGGCAGTGCGCCGGCCACGTCCGATAAACATGACGACCTGGTGTCCCTCGGCAGCGTGGCTTACGTGCCGTTGGCGGTGTTTTATCGCGGGCCAGTGTTGACGCGGCTGTCCGAGCTGAAGGGCAAGCGCCTTGCGATCAGCACCGAAGGCAGCGGCACGCGTGCACTGGCGCTGGCGATCCTCAAAGCGAACGGGATCGAGCCTGGCGGCAATACCGAACTCTTGCCGCTCGCAGGCGACGCCGCCGCCGAAGCCCTGTCGAACGGCAGTATCGACGCCGCGTTTCTCACCGGCGATTCCGCCCAGCCGCCGACGATGGGCAAGCTCTACAGGACGCCCGGCATCCGCTTCTTCGATTTCACCCAGGCCGATGCCTACGCCCGCCGCTTTCCATACCTGACCGTCCTGAACCTGCCGATGGGCGCCTTCGATCTCGCCAAGAACCTGCCCGAGCATCGCATTCGCCTGATCGCACCCACGGCCGAACTCATCGCGCGTGAGGGTTTGCATCCGGCGCTCTCCGACCTGCTGATCGAAGCCGCGAAGGAGGTCCACGGCCGCGCGAACCTGATGCAGTCGGCCAACGAATTCCCCGCGCCGCTCGCGCACGAATTTCGCATCAGCGACGACGCCGAGCGTTATTACAAATCGGGCAAGGGCTTCTTGTACCGAACCCTGCCCTTCTGGATCGCGAGCCTGGCGGATCGGGTGATCGTGCTGCTGGTGCCGATCATCGTGGTGCTGATTCCGGGCTTCCGGCTCGTGCCGGGGCTGTACCGCTGGCGCGTGAGATCGCGCATCTACAAGATCTATGGCGCACTAATTGCGATCGAACGTGAGGCGATGACCGACCCGGACACCGCCCAGCGCGAAGCGCTGATCGATCGGCTGGACGATATCGAGGCCAAGGTGAATCAGATGAAAATGCCGCTCGCTTATGCCGACCAGTTCTACGTGCTGAGGGAACATATCGGCTTCGTGCGGCAGCGTTTGACCCTCGCCCAGAGCGTCGCACTCGACGCGCAGGCAGACAGCGTTCAGCACACCACGTAATATCGAAAGCTGAAACGACGGTAACCTGAGTTACAGGCGCCGCGTAATGAGCGTCATGAAGTGCATCACGAGGGGCATCGAAATGTCAGGGAGATTCAAATGAGCGCTTCGCCTTCCACCGATCCGCGCCAACCGTACTTTTTTTTCGACTTTAATTCTCCCTTTTCATATTTGCTGCTGGAACAGCATGAAAAGTGGCCGAACATGCCGTTCGAGGTGTTGCCGATCGATTACCTGTTGCTGCTCAAGCACTGGGGCCAGCCCATGCCGGGCTCGATTCCGCCCAAGCGCGTCTTCATGTACCGCTACGCGCTGTTCCGTGCCGAGCAACTGGGGATTCCTTTCAAGATGCCGCCGTCGCATCCGTTCGACTCGTCCAAGGCGCTGCGGCTCGCGGTGGCTTCGGGCGGGGAGGTTGGCTGCATCCGCGAGATTTTCCGGTTCATCTGGAAACAGGGTCGCGATCCATCGACGGAAGAAGGGTTCGACGATCTCTGCCGCCATGTCGGTCTGCCCGACGGTGCCAAGATGATCGAGCTCGAGGACGTCAAGGCGACGCTGCAGGCGAACGTCGAGCGCGCAATCGAACTCGGGGTATTTGGCGTGCCGACCTTCGTAGTGAACCAGCAATTGTTCTGGGGCGAAGACACCTTGCCCATGGTCCTTTACGTGGCCCGGTCGCCGAACTGGCTCGAAGCGGCCGAAGTCCAGCGGATCAGCAACCTGCCGAGGATGGCGCCGCAGATGTAATCGCGCGGCGGAGCTGAAGCGCGACGGCGGCCGTTCCTATGCCGCGCATAGCGGCCACGCTATGGCGTGCGGGATCGGGCGGGCTTAACGTAACGGCTCCGGCGTGCATCGCCATGGTTTTCTGTGTAGCGCCCGCCCGAAAAACGCCTTGCCCATGAACGATCCCGCCGACTCCGAAGATTCAAGCTCGACCGATTCCCTCGATATCTGGCTGATCCGCGTCCTGCAAACGCTCTTGACCGAGCGCAGCGTCACACAAGCCGCGATGCGCCTGAGCCAGACGCAGCCGGCCATCAGCACGGCCTTGCGGCGTCTGCGCGATCTGCTGGGTGATCCGATCCTCGTGCGCGGCAAGCAAGGCATGGTGCCGACGGAATACGGCGCATCGCTGCTGCCGGCCACGCAGCGCGCGCTGCGCGAAGTGGAATTCGTCGCCACGCCGCACGGCATCTTCGATCCCGCCACGTCCCGCCGAACCTTCCGCGTGGCCGCGCCGGATTACCTGAACGACTTCTTCATGCCGACGATGATCCGCGCCTTCCGCGCCGCGGCGCCCAATGCGCGGCTGGAAATCGAATCGCTGAGTCCGACGCTCGACCACGAAGCCGCGCTCGATGACGGCGACCTCGATCTGGTCGTCGGCAACTGGGAAAATCCGGAACCGCGGTTCGCGCGCCGCGAATTGTTCACGGATCACTTCGTCTGCCTCATGCGCCGCGGCCATCCGCTTGCGCGGGAACCGCTCACAGCCTCGCGATATGCGCTGGCCGCGCACCTCGCGCCGACGGCCTATAGCGGAGCGAAACGGCATCCCATCGATATAGGTCTTGAGAGCGCCGGCATCAAGCGACGCATTGTCGCCACCCTTCCCTACTTTGGCCTCGTGCCGCAGACGCTGCTGCAATCGGACCTGATCTTCACCGCCACGCGCCGCTTTGCGCTGCATTACGCGGCGCTTTTGCCGCTGGTGGTGATGGAATCGCCGATCGAGTTTCCACCCATCGAAAGCTATCTGATGTGTCTGCCCGAAGTCAGCCGTCCGACCGATCTGGCATGGCTGCAGGCGCTGATGAGCGACGTCTCCCGGGATCTCACCGGACAGCCTCCGCGCAATTAGAACCGGTAAGAATGCCGGTTTTGGACGACGATTCTGTTTTTCCGAAATTTTTCAGTCAAATCCGAAATTACTGCAATCCTTTGTGAGACGGGGCTTCCGGGGTCTTAAGCGGTCGTAGAAATACTATTTACGTCGCACGGCGTGCCCAAACCTATGGGAAAATCACGCTTCTTCAGTAAGATCAACCCCGCACTTACCCCAATGTCCACCGAAGCCCCGCTGTCCCGCCGCGCCGATCTCGCCATTACCGGCCGGATTGTCGCCGTCGTCGCTTTCACGTTCATTTGTTACCTGACCATCGGCATTCCGCTCGCAGTGCTGCCGGGTTTCGTGCATCTGAATCTCGAATATGGTTCAGTGATGGCGGGCGTGGCGATCAGCGTGCAGTACTTCGCGACGCTGGCATCGCGGCCACTCGCCGGGCGCGCCGCCGACAGCATCGGTCCGAAGCAGACCGTCTTGCGCGGACTGACCGCCTGTGGAATCAGCGGCGTGCTGTTGCTGTGCGCGGCGCTCGCCGAGCAATGGCATTCGGTAAGCCTCGCGCTGCTGATCGTAAGCCGGCTGGTGCTTGGATTTGGCGAGAGTCTCGTCGGCACGGGCGCGATCACGTGGGGTATCGGACGGGTCGGGCCCAATCAGAGCGGACGCGTGATCTCGTGGAACGGCATCGCCACTTATGGCGCGCTCGCGCTTGGCGCGCCGCTGGGCGTGGCGATGGAGCACACGCTCGGGTTTGCATCGCTCGGAACGTTCGTGATCGCGCTCGGCGGCCTCGGCTACTGGCTTGCCACGCGCATGGGTCCCGTGCCGGTGGTTCACGGCGAGCGCATGTCTTACCGGAGCGTGTTCTTCCGCGTGTTGCCGCACGGCATGGGGCTCGCGCTGGGATCGGCGGGATTCGGGTCCATCGCCACGTTCATCACCCTTTTCTACGCTGCGCATAACTGGCCGAACGCCGCGCTTTCGCTGACTGTGTTTGGCACGATGTTCGTCGGCGCGCGGTTGCTGTTCGCGAACACCATCAAGGTCTTCGGTGGCTTTCGCGTTGCCATCGTGTCGTTCGCGTTCGAGTGCGTGGGCCTGCTGATGCTCTGGCTTGCCGCCGATCCGGCCTTTGCGCTGGCCGGCGCCGCGCTCACCGGCTTCGGCTTCGCGCTGATCTTTCCGGCCTTGGGCGTCGAAGCGGTCGGACTCGTTCCGCCGGCAAGCCGCGGTGCGGCGTTATCGGCGTATTCGGTGTTCCTGGACTTGTCGCTGGGCGTGACCGGGCCGCTGGCCGGGTATGTCGCCGGGGAATTCGGCTTCAGCTCGGTGTACCTGTTTGCGGCGATTGCATCGGCGGCGGGCGTGGCGCTGACCGTCGGGTTGTACATGCGCACCGGGCGCGGCCTGGGCGGTGCGGCCACCGCCTGACGGTTTTCGCGGTTGGCATCGCGCGTTGAGAGCGTCCGCTTCGGCGGACGTTTCGCATTGATCGGCAGCGTTCTGCGCCATTCCACGCCGCCTGATGGTTTCTGCTTACGAACGAAAGCAAACCGCCGTTGCGCCGCTTGTCTTAGAATCGCCGCTTGGTCCTCACTTCCTGCGCAATATGAACTCCACATCGGAAGACCGCTGGCGCGACTTGCGCCCGGACCCGGACAGTGACACTCCGCTTTATCTGCAACTCGCCCGCAAGCTCGGCAATGCGATCCACGATAACCGCTGGAACGCCGGCGAAGCACTGCCATCTGAACGCGTGCTGTCGGAGGCGCTCGGGGTATCGCGGATCACCTCGCGCAAAGCCATCGCGCTCCTGGTCGAACAAGGACTCATACGGCGCACGCAAGGCGCGGGTTCGTTCATCACGCCGCGCTACGAAGACCCGCTTTCGCGTTTGTCGAGCTTCAGCGAAATGCTGCGCAGACGTGGATTTACACCCGGATCGCAGTGGCTTTCGCGCGCGATCGAACCCGCGAATCGCGACGAAGTGATCCAGCTCGGGTTATCGCCGGCGGCGGCCGTTGCCCGTTTGAGGCGTTTGCGTACGGCCGATGGCATTGTCATGGCGGTCGAGAATTCGACCTTTCCGGCAGCGCTGATTCCCGACCCCGACGCAATCGGCGATTCGCTTTACAGCTTTCTTGAGCAGCGGAACTTGTCCATCGTGCGGGCCTTGCAGCATTTTCGTGCGGTGAATGCGAGCGATGAAATCGCAACGCAGATGGGCATCGCGCCGCACGATGCGTTGCTGCTGATCACGCGCGTGGGTTATACGGCCGATCAGCGCCCGATCGAACTCACCGATACCTACTGCCGCAACGATTACTACGACTTCGTTGCGGAGTTGCGGAAGTAACCATCACGTCCAGCGCGGCTCGTCCGTACCGATCTCGACCGGCGGCGAGGGCCAGAATGGCGGCGTCATCGACATACGCTCGGGCGGCTGCGTGAGCGTGAGCGACCCAAACGGCGATTCGATGGTTTGAAGCACATCGCGGACGTCATCGATTCTCGGATCGTGGATCTTTTGCCCGTCTTCGATCAAACCCATCGATTGCAGCCAGCGCCCCGTTCCCGCCAGCGATACCCGCACATGCCAGCTTCCGCCTTCCTCGGCGCGGCGTTGCAACGCGGTCATCGCGCCGAATGCCGCGAGATAGCCCGTCGCGTGATCGAGCGCCTGACACGGCAGATGACGCGGCTTCGTCTGGCCGGCGGCCTGGGCTTCGGTCCACGCAATACCGCTCGCCGACTGCACGAGGCTGTCGAAGCCACGGCGCTGCGACCACGGTCCCTTGTGTCCATACGCCGATACCGTCACGTACACAATGCCCGGGCGTTCCCGCGCGGCTTCCTCAGGGCCGAAGCCTTTGGCCTCGAGCGCGCCAGGCCTGTAGCCCTGCAGGAACACATCGGCGTCTTTCATCAGCGCGCGCAAGGCGGTGCGGCCGGTTTCATCGCGCAGATCGAGGGTGGCGGAGCGTTTGCCGCGGCCGTTGTCGATGACCAAAGGCGCAATGTTCGGCAGATGCGGACCGTTGATGAGGAGGACGTCAGCGCCGTGTTCGGCGAGCGTGCGCCCCGCCACCGGACCCGCGATGATGCGGCTCAGATCGAGCACGCGAACGCCCGATAAAGGCCGCTCGCCGTCGCCGACGGGTTCAGGCGGTGCATCGCCAAGCCTGGTGATTTCGAGCAGAGGCGTCTCGGCGATCGCGCGGGCTTGCGGCAACATGGACCATTCTTCCGGCGTGCGGATCAGCGCGGCGCAGAGGCCGGCTTCGGCGAGGGCTTCGTCGAGCGTGGCGCCGTCCCACTGGCGGATTGCCTCGCTGACGCCGGCGTGATCGTTGGCGCATCCAAGCAATCTCACCACGCCATCACGATGATGCTTGAAGTTCGTGTGAAGCTGGATCCAGCGGTCATCGCGCGTTTCGTAGAAGCCCATCAGCGGATCGCGCAGCTCGGGCGCGCTATCTGCGTTGATGCGCAAGTAGCGTTCGCTGCGAAATGCGACTGCTGCGCGGCGGGCATCGAGTTCGACCTGCTGCATCTGGCCCGTGCGCTGCCGGAAGCAATCGGCGGCGGCCAATGCGGAGGCTCCAATACTCGCCGTTGCCAGCGCGCTCACCCGATACACCGACGGCAACTGCCGCTCGTCGCCGGAGAGCGTGAGGTGACTGAGCGTCTCGGGATTGCAGCCGGCGAGATGCCAGAGCGTCGTAAGGGGATTCAAGGCGAAGTTCATGGTGACGCCTCCTGATCGATAAATCGCAGCGGATCAATCTTATGCGCTGCAGCTTACACTCAGTACCAGGGCCACCCCGCGACCACCCAAAGCCACGCAAGCAGGAACGACGTGACAGTGGGAATCAGCACATCGAGCACGCGCGCCCAGCCCCATTCCCACGGGAACCATCCTTGTTTCCAGACAAGCGCGGTCGACTGCTTGCCTTTGCGTTCGAATTCGACTTCGAGTTTTTTGCGCGACCAGTACCAGATGAGGACGCTCGCGGCCCCGAACCACGGATTGCGTGTGACCAGCGTCACCGGGACCTGGACCAGCAATCCTTCAACACAATGCGAGACCGATCTGTGCCATCGCGCCGCGAGGACCCATCGGATAAACGGACTCATTCGCTGCCCCCTGCATGGCGGTTGCGCTCTACCTTGGTGTAAAGCGCATTCTCACCGATTCCAGTTCAGCAGGCAGGCTGCGTGCCCGGGGTCGCTTGCGGGCAAGCGCAACAAACCCGAGCCGCCGATACAACCGTGCAGCGGAGTCGTTAGTCAAGAGCACGTCGAGGACGAGGCCGTCGTTTCGGGGTATCGGTGGCTGGATTGCACCGCTTTGCGCGGCGTCCAGCAGCGCGCTGAATATGCCGCGGCTGCGTACATCGGCGCGGGTCGCACAATGTGCAAGCAGGGTTTCGCCGCGGCTCGGCGGCGGCAGTTCACTTTCAAGGATCAGGCCACGCCGCAGGACGCCGACCGTTCGACGCAAACCGAAAAATCGCAGGGTCATCCAGGCGAACCAGAGATTGTCGGAAAGCGTCGACCGGCTGCCATGCGCGGCCAGAACGCCGACCACATCCCCCTCCGCAGCCGATATCCAGTGCCTGCGCCACGAGAACCGTCCGTGCGTGGACGCGAATGCAGCACGCAGGAACGCGATGCACTGCTCCTCCGGCACGCCGAACAGGAACCCGAACTCGAGCCTGCCCGAAGCGAAGACGAGCGGCGCGGCCTGGGTTGCGTCTGCGGCGCGGGCGGGACGGTCGAGAAGTGCGTTGCCTTCCGATCGCTTGCTTAAGCATTCCGGCGACAACAGCGTCATTGCGCGAGCTTGCGCAGTACGGCGACCGTGCGCGAGATCTGCTCCGGTTCATGCGTCGAGCAAATGAAAAACCGCAATCGTGCAGCGCGCTCTTCGACGGCCGGATAGAAGATCGGCTGCGCGTTGATGCCTTCCTCGAAGAGCGCGTTGGCCCATTGCGCGGCCTTGAGCGAACTGCCGGTGATGACCGGCACCACGGCAAAACCGGCGCTCGAGCCTGTGTTCAAACCGGCGTTACGCGCTTCATCGAGGAATTGATGGCCGCGCTCGGCCAGCAGCTTCACGCGCCACGGCTCGGCAATCAAGCGCTCCAGCGCCGCAAGCGACGCAGCCGCAAGCGTCGGCGCAAGACCAACGCTATACAGAAAACCGGGTGCGAGATGGCGCAGGATATCGATCAGAGCGTACGATCCCGCGATAAACCCGCCGCAGCCAGCCAGTGTCTTGCTGAGCGTGCCCATCCAGATATCGACGTCCCGGCTCGGCACGTTGCAATGCTCGCGGATGCCCTTGCCTGTTTCGCCGATCACACCCAGCGAATGGGCTTCATCGACCATGAGGAACGCTGCATGGCGACGCTTGACCTCCACGAATTGCGGCAGGTCGGGAATGTCCCCGTCCATGCTGTAAAGCCCTTCCACCACGATCAGCACACGGCGAAATTCATGGCGCGCGCGGGCGAGCAGTTCGTCCAGTGCGCGCCAGTCGTTGTGGGGAAAACTCAGACGCTTCGCGCCGCTCAACTGCGCGCCTTGCAGCACACTGTTGTGCGCGAGCGCATCGTGGACGATCAGATCGCCGGGACCAAACAGCGAGCCGATGACCGTAACGTTCGTGGCGTGCCCGCTGACAAAAACGAGGGCGTCGTCGGCATCGTAGAAACGCGCGAGCGCGTTCTCGAGTTCGCCATGCACCGTGCGCTCGCCCGCGACCATCCGGCTTGCCGACGCCGATGTCCCGTACTGATCGATCGCCGCTTTCGCGCGATCGTTCACGCGGGCATCGCCGGCCAGACCCAGGTAGTTGTAGTTCGCGAAGTTCAGGTAGGGCTTGCCGCCGATCTGCGTCGTCGCGCCCGCAGTGCCTTCATGCACGCGGAAAAACGGCGAGTCCACGCGCAGCTTGTCACCCATCTCGCGCAGCAGCTTGACCTGCGTGTAACCCGGCATGGTCTCGAAACTGCACAGCGCGTCGCGGGCGGAATACGCCGCGCTGCCGGGCGCCTGCGCGAGTTCCTGGCCAAGCGATCGCGCCGGCGCCTGCGCTTGCTCGGACACGCGTTCGAGTTGTCGCTGCAATGCCTTGGCGGCGAGTTGCTGACGAAAGTTTCCAGTCAAATCCATGAAGTGTTATTTCCGGTTTTACGTGCGAACGTGCGGCAACTCATGCGGCGACTCATGCGGCGAATTCAGTCCATTCCCATGCGTCGCTCTCGGCCAGAAGCGCGGTGAGCAGCCGATAGTTCATTTCGTGGCTGGGACGCTGCGCCGTCACACGCCCGAGCAGCGGCGCGCCGCCGAGCGCGAGATCGCCGACCAGATCCAGCACGCGATGCCGCACGAATTCATCCGGCAATCGCATGCCGCCAATGACCTTGCTGCCGACAATCGCCGCCGTGGAGCTGAGGCGAGCGCCTCGCAGGATCGGCACACCGCGCAGATACCCTACGAGAATCGCTAGGGCCGCCCACTTCACGCGGCCATAAGAACGCGACGGCGCGATCTCGGTGGCAAAGCTTGCCGGCGTGATCGCGCCATCCCAATGCAGATTGCCGAACCCGTTGAGATCGTTGCGCACGCTCATTTCGTATCGGTCACACGGCTCGATACGCATGCTGCGAACATTCTTCGTCCCCGCGCCGTTCTCGACGCTGATTGGCCGCAACACGCGCATAAAGCGCTTGCGCGAGGGCAGCGAGCGCCGGCCGCAGGCGTTGATTGCCTGAGTCCAGGGCAATGCGCTGCCATCGAGAATGGGCACTTCCTCGGCGTCGAGCTCGACGATTGCATGATCGATCTCGCATGCGAGCAGTGAAGCCAGCAGATGTTCCACCGTGCGCACGCGTACGCCGCGTTGATCTTCGAGCATCGTGCAAAGCGGCTGCGCCAGGCGGATTGCAGGACTCGCCGGCAGATCGGCGAGCGCACGGCCGCCGTCCATCCGTCGAAAGACGATACCGCCTGCCTCGCGCGGAATCACGCGCACATTCACGCGACGCCCCGTGTGAAGTCCACGCCCACTCAGCTCGAGGCTGCGGGCGAGCGTGCCTTCATTGCTGTGCCAGCCGGCCGGGACGCTCAATGCGACCCCGCTGTGCCGGATGTATCGGCGATCGCCTCTTCCTGCTTCAGCGCGTTCGCTTCTTCTTCAAAGCCGTGACGCGTGGCCATTGCCGCGACTTCGTCGCGCGGCTCTTGTGACGCGCCTTCGCCATCGCCGCTCATGATGGAATCGACGATACGTCGTGCAAGAGACACCACCGTCGCCCCTTCGGCCAGCGCCATCACGGAGAACTTCACGCCGAACGATTCCTCGACCGCCATGCCGAGCTCCATGCCCATCAGCGAGTCCATGCCCATGTCCGAGAGCGACTTGTCCTTGCCGATCTTTTCCGGCGACATGTGCAGGATTCGTGCGATCTGCGATTGCAGCGTTTCCTCGGCGAAGCTGAGCGCGTCGGTACGCGACAACCCGCGGATATGCGCGCCGCTTTCCCGTGTGGCTTCCACTGCGCCGCGCGTGTGCAGTTCGGCGTAGCGTTGTGCATCGGCGGCGGGCATGCCGCGCGAGACCGCATTCCAGTCGAGGCGCAAGACCGCTTCGCCCGAGCGGTTGTCGAGCAGTGCCTGTTCAAGCGCGGCAAGCGCTTCATTGGATGTAATCGACAAACCGCCAATGCGCGCCTGCAGCGCCTCGCGCGTCTCTTCATTGCGTGCGAGAAACCCAACGTCATCGACCGGGCCCCATGCCATCACGGTTCCCGCGAGTCCGGCCTGGCGGCGCTGTCCAACCAGCGCTTCGAGAAACGCGTTCGCGGCCACATAGCTGCCCTGTCCCGGGTTGCCGAGGAACGTCGTCGCCGACGAATAGACGATGAACATATCGAGCTCATGCGCGAGCGTCGCACGATGCAGATTCCACGCGCCCGCAACTTTTGGCGCGAGCACCGCGTTGAAGCGGGCGTCGTCGAGATTGTGGATCAGGCCATCGTCGATCACCATTGCGGAATGCACGATGCCCTTGAGCGGCAGGCCGCGTGCATCGATGTCCTGAATCAGCTTGTTCACCGCTGCGCTGTTCGTGATATCGCAGGCAGCCAGGTGCACTTGCACGCCGTCCCATGTGCGGAGTTCATCGGCGAGTGCGGTGGACAGCGTGCCATTGCGGCTGGCCAGCGTGAGATGGCGCGCGCCGCGCTGAACCATCCAGCGCGCCGTCGCGAACCCGAGTCCACCGGTTCCGCCGACCACCAGATATGCCGCCGATGCATCCAGCCGCAGCGCTTCCTTGATCGCCGCCGAATTCGCCGGCGCGGGCGTGCCGCCGGAATACGTGACGAGCACCTTGCCGATCTGACGCGCCTGCTGCATGTGACGGAACGCATCTTCCACACGCTCGGCCGGGAACGCCCGGTACGGAAGCGGATGCAGCACGCCATCGGCGAAAAGCTTCATCACGTCGGCGAACAAACGCGCCGTGAGTTCGGGCAGAACGGTCATCAACTGATCGGCATCGATACCGAAATAGCTGATGTTGTTACGGAATGGCCGCAAGCCGATCCGGCTGTTCTCGTAGAAGTCGCGCTTGCCGAGTTCCAGGAAACGTCCGAACGGCCGCAAGGTATCGATACTGCGCACCATCGCTTCCCCGGCCAGCGAATTGAGCACGATGTCCACGCCCGCACCGCCCGTGAGTTCGCGGATTTCATCGGCGAAAAAGAGGCTGCGTGAATCGAGCACATGGTCCGCGCCCAGCAAACGCACGAATTCGCGTTTCTCGCGGCTGCCTGCGGTCGCGAACACTTGCGCGCCGAAGTGGCGCGCAAGCTGGATCGCCGCAATGCCGACACCGCCCGCGCCGCCGTGGATCAGCACGCGTTCACCCGGGCGCAGCCGCGCGAGTTCGCAGAGCGCGTACCAGGCGGTGAAGAACGTGGTGGGGATCGTCGCGGCTTCCTCGAAGGTCATCCGCTCGGGCTTGTGTGCAATGGCGACCACGCGTGTGCGCACCCGCGATGCAAACGATGCCGGCGCAAAACCGAGCACGGCATCGCCCGGTTTGAAGGCATCGATGTCACGTCCGACCCGCACGATCCGCCCCGACAACTCCATGCCGACGGTCGCGCCCGCAAAGCCGTTCTCCACGGCCTCGTCGGAGAGCAGGCCCATTGCGTACATCACGTCGCGGAAGTTGAGGCCCGTTGCAACGGGTTCGATCTCCACTTCGTCCGCGGCCAGTTCGCGATCCGGCAGCGCGAACCATTCGAGATTGCGCAGCGAACCCGGCGTGCCGAAACCCAGTACGGCCTCGGTGCGTGCGGCGAGCGCAGGAAGCCGGGCAGGCTGACGCAATGCAGCACTCGATGCAGGCAGCATGCGCGGCACGTAACGGCCCGTCTGGTTCAGCAGGACTTCTTCTTCGGCATCGGCGGCGAGCAGTTCGTTTGCCAGGATTACCGCGGCGTTCGCGCACGCGGGATGCACGTCGACGAGACGGCACGACAGTTCCGGATGCTCGTTGGCCAGGACGCGTCCGAGCCCCCACAACGTCGCTTGTTCAGGACGCAACGCGGCCGCTTGCGCTTCCGATGGCAGCACCATGGGCGCACCGCCGCGCGTGACGATCCACAGCCTGGGCTTCGACGCACGGGAATCGCGATTGACAACACGAACCAGCCGCGCGAGCGCAAGCGCCAGCTCGCGTTGCGCCTGCATGATGTCGTCGGGCGATGTATCGGGCGCAACGAACACCACGTTGTCTGAATCCAGCGCAGAGACCGCCGACAGGGCCGCGCACTTCACGTCCTGACCTTCGGTATCGAGTTGTGCGACAAGAGCGGTTCCAAAGTCGCTCGACGATCCTGCCGTCAACACAGTCCACGACTGCTTCACATGACCGTGCTGCGCCACAGGCATTGCCGGCGCGGATGGCTGCCGCGCGACTACAAGCGAGGGCGTACCTTCGAGCTCGAGACCCTGCTCGACGTGTTGCAAAACGTCTTCGAAGCCTGCGTCTTGCAGCAAGTTTGCGATATCCGCCGCTGACAGCCACGCCCGTTTGGCCGACTCGCCGGCATCGAGACTGAAGACAATGTCGGAGAAGCGGCTGCGCCGCGCTTCCGTTATCACGATGAGCGCACCCGGCGACAGCCAGCCGCGCAGTGCATCGATAAAAGCCCGTGGATTCGCCTGGCTCGCGAGCGCGTGGCTTGCCACCACGACGTCATATTGATGCGGCTCACCGTTGCCGAGCTTCGGCCGTGCGCCCAGTTCAAGCGCGACTGTATGCACGGCGGGATGGGCGGCGGTATCGAAGGTGCTGAGTTGTTCGTCCGTGCCCGCGATCGTGCAGTCCACGCGCGACAACGGCAGATGCATCCCGAGCGGCTGAAGCACCTCGCTTTCCGGTGAATCGATTTCGAGCAGGCGCAAGCGGCGCGGCTGTTTCCATGCATCGACCGCTGCGCTCACGCAGTCGCCGACCAGTTTGTTGACATACGACCACGTCGGCGAGCCTTCGAAGAAATGCTCCACCAGGCTGCTGCGTGCAGCCGGCAAGATCTCGACGCCCGATTTCTCACCACTTAGCACGGCGCTCAGTGCGCTGCCGCAGTGCGCAAGCAGCGTCAGCTCCGCAACGTGCGACGGCGACTGCGCGAGCAGTTCGCGCCAGAGTGCATCGGTGGGCGGAAGACTTGCGCAGGCGGCGTCGTCACGGATCAACTGGCCGCTGTCGCTCCATGCTGCAAGACCGTCTTCGACAAGAATCTCGGCAAGCCGCGCCAGCAGTGCGGGATGAGCGCACAGCGGCAACGCCGGTTGACTGAATACGTTGAGCTCATCGAGCGCGCGCAGTGCGTAGGCGCTTGCGAGGACGTCGAGCAGAGGCAGTATTTCGGTCAGGTGCGTCGTGCGGCGCGAGGCTACTTCCTGAGCATCCTCACCGCGTGACAAGAGCGCCTTCCCAACCAGTGCGGCCGATGCAGGCAGCGTACGTGCGTGGACATCGCGCGGCAGCGGCTTTGCGTCGAGCACGTAGGTGAATCGTGCAGGTACGCTCGCGCGCCGGGCGCCCAGGTCCACGCGACGGAAGCGGCAAGCGGTGAGCCGCGCGACAATGCCGCCGTTTTCATCGGCGAATTCAAACGATGCCACCAGCGAATGCGGACTACGCCGGTCAATCCGCGCAAGCACGTACTTGACCGTTTCCCCGCCGATAAAATCGATGCGCCCAAGTTGCACCGGCACATACGCGGCATGATCAGCGATGCCTTCAGTTTCGGCTGCGGCCAGCAGCGCGAACAGCGGATGAAAGCCGCTGTCCATCAGCGCCGGATGGAACGTGTAGCCATCGGGCCGGCACGCGGAAACTTCGCATACCGACGGCATGGCGACTTCGGCGAGCGCGAGGTTGTCATCGGCAATACGGAGATTGCGAACCCATTGAAACGCCGGACCGTAGGCAAGCCCAATCTGAGCGGCCTGTTCGTAAAGCCGCGCGCCATCAAAGGACGGCAGCATTTGAATGCGCTCGAGTTCCGCACGCGGCACGGCAGCCGCCGCGCTCACGTCCGGACCACCGGACAACAGCCGCCCGGCTACATTCAGCGTCCACGCCGCTTCGCTCATGCGGTCACGCGATTCAATAATGAACGCCGCCGTGCGTGGATCGACGCTCAGGCGCAAAAGCTTGGAATGCTGTGCGCGGAACACGACCGGCACGCGAATCTCGACGTTTTCGACCGCGCAGCTTTCCGTGCCGAAAAACTCGCGCGCCGCCGCCAGCGCCATCTCGACATAACCCGCGCCGGGGAACGCAATGTTGCCGTCCACCACGTGATCTGCCAGCATCGGCAAGCGGTCGGGATCGATATCGTTTTCCCATGCAAGTGCCTGATCACGCAGCCTGTAGCCCAGCAGCGGATGCTCACGGCGCCGGTTCACCAGGTCATACGCTTCCGCGGTCGGGCCTTGCCAGAAGTGCTCGCGCTGCCACGGATAACCCGGCAACGCGACAAGATGCGATGTTTGCCCCAACGGCGCAAAGCGGTCGAGATCGGCGCGCGCGCCGTTTGCCAGCGCGTTGTACAGCGCATGGTGCAGGACCTGCGCGGTGTCATGAAGACGCTTCAATGTAATCAGCGCGCGGCACGGCAACTCCAGGTCGTCGAACGTCTGCTTCACATAATGGCGCAGCACCGAATGAGGACCGACTTCGAGAAAAATCCGTACGCCGGCCCGGGCGAGATGCGCGATTGCATCGCCGAAATGCACCGGCTCGCGGATATTGCGCCACCAGTAATCGGCATCGAGTTGCGAGCCCGGAAAGTCAGAACCCGTCACCGTCGATACAAACTGGCGCGTCGCTTCTTGCGGCGCGAGATCGGCAAGACCTTCAGTAACGTCAACCTGGATCCGGTCCATATGCGAACTGTGGAACGGATAGTCGAGGTTGAGCATCTGGAAGAACGCGCCGCTGTCGCGCAACGCGTCTTCCAATGTCTTCAGCGCGGCGGGCGAACCGGCGAGCGTGACGGCCTGCGGGCTGTTGACGCCTGCAATCTCCACCGATGCACCCAAGCCCAGTTCCGCAATCCGCGTGCGGATCGCGATTTCGCTCAGGCCCACAGCCGCCATGCGTCCGAGACCTCGCGTCAATCCTTGCGCCCGGCTTCTCACCTTGATCACACGCACCGCCTGCAGAAGCGTCAATGCACCCGACGCGCACGCCGCTGCGATCTCGCCCACGCTGTGGCCGAGACATGCGTCGTAGAGAACGCCGCGCGCCTCGATCACCCGCACGATGCCTACCTGAATGGCGAACAACAGCGGCTGCGCGTTTTCGGTCGCGTCGAGCCATTCCGCCGTGGCGCCTGCGCGCATGATATCGACGAGCGATGCACTGCCGTCGGCGCACCAGAGCGCATCGACTTCTTCTAGCGCGGCGCGAAACACCGGCTCTTCGTCGATAAGACGCTTGCCCATATCCACCCACTGCGCACCGTTTCCGGAGAACACTAGCGCGAGGCGTTCGTCGTCGCCGGGCGAAGTGCCGTGAGCGAGCGCCGTGGCGCTGGTGTCGCGGCCTTTGCTCAAGCCTTCGAGCAAGGCGCGCGCTTCTTCAATAGTCTGTGGCGCGATGATCGCGCGTTCGCTGAGCCATTGCCGGCTGCGCGCCGCACTGGCCGCGAGCGCGTTCCAGGCCGTGCCTGCGTCGAGCACGGCGAGATAGCGCGCGGCAACATCCGCGAGCGCTTCGGGCGAGCGCGCCGTCAGGCACAGCGGCAAAAGCGCAGCATCCTTCGATGCTTCGATTTGCACCGCGTCACTCGCAGCGGCGGGGGCCTCCCTCAGCACCACGTGTGCATTCGTTCCGCCGAAGCCAAACGAATTCACGCCCATGACGAGCGGCGTTCTGATGGTATCGAGTGAAGTGAATTGCTCAACGACGCGCAACGCGCCGCCCTCGAAGTCGATACGTGGATTCGGCGTCCTGAAGTGAAGCGATGCAGGCACGGCGCGGTGCTTCAGGCTGAGGATGGTCTTGAACAGACCGGCCATGCCCGATGCTGTTTCGAGGTGCCCCACATTCGTTTTCGCCGATCCGATCAGCAACGGCTTGTCGGCAGAACGTCCCACCGACGCCGCTTCGACCAGCGCGCGCGCCTCGATGGGGTCTCCCACGGCCGTGCCCGTGCCGTGCGCTTCGAGATAGGCCAGCTCGGTCGGATCGATTCCCGCGCGTTCGTACACGCTCTTGAGCAGCGCCGCTTGCGCGGCCGACGTTGGAACGCTGATTCCGCCGCGCGAATGGCCATCGGAATTCACACCCGACCCTGCGATGACCGCATGGATCGTGTCGCCGTCCGCAAGCGCGCGATCCAGCGGCTTGAGCAGCACGAATGCGCCGCCTTCGGCACGCACGTAGCCGTCGCCGTCGGCATCGAATGCGCGGCAGCGGCCGGTGGGCGAAAGCATCGACGCCTTCGAGAAGCCGATAAACGCCGACGGGTGAGTCAGCACGTTGACGCCGCCGGCCAGCGCCGTGTCGGCGTCGCCGGCCTGCAGCGCCTGACACGCCTGGTGAAGCGCGACGAGCGACGACGAACATGCGGTATCGATGGACATGCTCGGCCCGCGCAGGTCGAACACATACGACACGCGATTCGATGCAATGCTGAGCGTCGTGCCCGTTGCAGTGTATGGATCGATGCCGCTTACGTCGTCCATGCCGCGATGGCCGTAGTCCGTGTTCGCCACGCCCACGTAGACCGCGCAATTGCGCCCCGCCATCTCACGCGGCGGCAGGCCGGCGTCTTCGAAGGTTTCCCACGCGAGTTCCAGCAACAGGCGCTGCTGCGGATCCATCTGCGTGGCTTCGCGGCGCGAGATGCCGAAGAAAGCGGCGTCGAAGCCCGCTACGTTGTCGAGTGCGCCGGCGGCGAACGTGTAGCTCTTGCCCGGCTCGCGCTTCGAGGGGTGCTGGTAGAACTCCGTGCCGAAGCGCTCAGGCGGAATCTGCGTGACAGCGTCGCGACCTGTGGAGAGCAGTTCCCAGAAGTCGTCGGGGTTGGCCACGCCGCCCGGAAACCGGCAGGCCATTCCTATGATTGCGATTGGTTTGGTCATATATTTTTTTCCAGCCCCGCGAGACTGGGGAACGGCTTTTCATTGTTCAGTTAGCGCGCCGACACGACGCCGTGCATCTCTTCCACCAGTTCAACGAGAGCCGGTCCAAGCCGCGCCGCACTCAACGGCTTGCTTGACGGCTTGCTGGTTCGTTGCTCTGTGCGCGTGCCGTGGCTGCGCCAAATGAAGTAATCGCTAGTGAGTTGGGGTTGGTTCAACGAATCGAAAATCTTTGGCAGCGCTGGAACGTGATCGCCGTAAAAACACACGATGCTTTCACGTGGCCGTTGCGCAAGCGCCTGCATGAGGCGGCCGATCATAACGTCTGCGTTCGAAAGGTGCCGGAGATAAGCCGTCAGGTCATGCCAGCGCGGATCTTCACCTTGGGAGTGGTACCGCGCGGCTTCGCCTGGGTTCACGTCTTCCAGATGCAGCGGACCGTGGTTCTCCATGGTCATCGCCATGACAAATGCCGGCTGGTCGCCGGCAGTATCGAGCGCTTCGAGAATGGCGTCCGCCACCGCCGCGTCCGCCACGTGAGGACCCGCGCGTGGCGCTTTATCGAACGCGCCGATGTCCGTGAAGGTGTCGAAATGCATCAGCGGAAAAACGCGCGCCCGACCAAAGAAGTCGCCGAAATACGGGTGGATGGCGCGTGTCACGTAACCTGCGCGTTTGAACCACGCGGCCATTGTCGTGCATTGCGACCGTACAAACGCATAGGGATAAAAACGCGCATATCCGAGCTGCGCCTCGTTAAGCCCGGTCAGTACCGCGAACTCCGTGCGCATGGTATTCGCGCCCCACGCCGGCACAGTCAGCTCGCCGTATTGCTCGGACTGGTGGCAGGCTATGTCGAAGCGTTTGAGCAGCGATGAATCGACCGAATTCCCCAAGCGCCGGGCATCGAAGAACGACTCGCTTTGAATCACGATGACATCGGGACCGGCGAGCCGCGACGCCGTGCGGGCGAAAGGGCCGGTCGCGAGCGCACTGCGCAGGAGACGAGCGGTCGCGGGTCGAAGGCCGTTGGACAGGTACGCAACGAACGTTGATAAAAAGCCATGACGCCGCTGATCGCTCTCGGGCAGCAGGGACAAGTCGAGACGCGAGGACAGCCGCACTACCGCTGCGAAACTCAACAGTACGACAAGCGCCAATGAAGCATCGGAATGGCGTGGCAGCTTCGGACCAAAGATAAACGCAGCGACAAAAAGCGCCGCGCCAATAGCAATGGCGACGACCTTCCCCGCGCTGAGAAACGGGAGATACAAACGTGGATGCGCGAAGAGCTGGCTAAAGAGACTCAGGTCCGTGAAGACGAACGGTTCGCGCAAGGATTCATGCTTTGCGTTGCTGACAATCGCCAGCAGCGCAACCAGTGATGCGGTCACGAGCGCGGCGAATCCCGGGCGTGCGCTCACCAGAAGAACCACCGAAAAGACGCAGGCCAACGCGGCCACGCCGATGCCCATCGCACGCCACGACCTTCTCCACGACCCACGCGGCAACGCCACGGCTTCTGCCATGCACGAACCGATCAGCGAGACGAGGAACCACAGCGAGACAGTCACGTATCAACGCCCCTCGCGCGGCAGGTACGACATCGAGGCAAGAATGCCGTCGGCAAGCCGCGCCGGAAGGAAGCGTAAAAGACTGATGCCCAATGCCAGCAAACCGGGAAAAGCAATTTCGCGCCGATTCGCACGCAGGCCGCGACGAATGAAGCGCGCCGCTTTTTCTGCGGTCCAGAGAAAAGGTTTGTTGCCCGGAAACATATCGCTCATTGCCGTCTTCACGAATCCCGGCAACACAATATTCAGCGCGATTCCCTCGCGGGCAAGAAGCGGACGTACTGATTCCCCGTACGCTTTCAGTGCTGATTTGCTCGCGCAATAGGCGGGCGAAATCGCCATGCCGTGCAACGCCGCCAGCGAGCTGACGATGGCAATCTGCCCGCGCCGGCGCATGCGCATGCGATCGACCACCGGCAACACCGCGTGCATTGCACCGAAGAAGTTGGTGTCCATGACCAACGTTGTCCGCGCCAGGTCTTCCCATTCCGAAGACGAAGCCAACGTGCTCGCAATACCCGCATTGGCGATCAACAAGTCGATGGGATGGGCGGCGTCGAACTCATGCAGCCAGGTTCGCATGGCGTCGGCGTTGCGGACATCGAGGGCTGCAGTGATGACTTTCGCGCCCGCCTGGCGACATTGCTGCGCGCATGCTTCCAGGCGCCCGACATCGCGGCCGATGAGTCCGAGCACGGTTCCGGGCGCCGCGTACGCGCAGGCAAGCGCGGCACCCATACCCGCGCTTGCACCCGTCACGACGATGTGTCGCGGCGCGGCCTCAGCCATACAAACGTTCGCGCTCAGGCACGTGTAGGGGAACGGGTACAGGTTCGATCACACGTCCGAGCGGTGACGCCTCGAGTCGCTGCACCGCGCCTGCTGTTGCCATCGCGATGCCGGTCTTCGTGTAGAAGTCGCCGTTGATCTGCGTGTGGTGAATGACGTAATCGAGGAACGCGTAGTAGAGGCCCATGTCCGGGCCTTCGCCGTAAAGCCAGAAATCATCGATGCTGCCCTGCCACGTCATGCCGGGCATGTCGTAGATCGCCGTGCCAAGCGCGATCAAGGGCCGGCGATGGTGGACAGCCGACAAACCCACGGTGCTGTTCACCACGACCACGCCTTTCGCGTGATCGAGCAATGTGGGCAGATGGCCGGCTTCGATGTACATCAGCCGATCCTGCATGCCGAGCGTTCGGGCGAGGTCCTGCGAATATCGGCGATAGTCGACAATGCCGGTGTCCAGCGGATGATTCTTGATGACGAGCAGCGCATCGCTTGGGGCGTGCGCTGCAAACGAGCGCATTACCTTTTCGATGGCTTCGCGGATGGAATTGAACGGCGAATGCTCGACGATCTGCGAGTCGGAGTTTAGTTGGAGCGGGAAGACGTAGTACTTCTTTTTCTGCCCAAGCACGGTTCCCGTTACTCGGGCGGCTTCGCGGTTATGGAATTTCTGGCGAGAAAAGCGCGCTGCGAGTCCGGCATATTCCTTCATACCATGATGCGGACGATGACTTTCGTAATTCGGAAAACGGGAAGCGTAAAAGGTATTTGCCGCGCGATACCGAATGTCATGCCATGCCCGTTCGTAAAGGCTGTAGCCAGTGGGGTGGCACGGAGGCGGCGGTGTCATGCCACGACGGTCGAGATACCAGGCGGGATCGCGCGGCAGTTGCGAGCGGCCGTTTACTCCGGGACTTTCCAGCGTTATCCAATGCGGGCGAACGTAGCCTTCTTCAAATACGTGGACGTTGACTCCGTTCTTTTTAGCAATTGGATGAACCGGCTTGTGGATCGCACGGCAATCCCCGAATAAGAGAATGTCGGTGAAGGCGCCCGGTTTTAATAAATTGCTATACCACGCCGATAAGTCGCCACGACTTTCATAACAATTTATTCCTCGCAAACTTTCGGCATAAAGTATGTCGCCGCCGCAATAATTGACGCGTTGAACGGAATGGCCGAGTCCGGACAATACATCGGTAAGGCGGCTAAAGAACGGTGAGGCCGTGCCTTGGAGGGCGAGGAACGATCGCAGCATGAAAGAGCGCTAAATAGGCAACTGCAAGACGAAAGGCATTGACTTTCGACAGGATTTTTATCTACATTTTGCAGCGTGTTACAAGTCGATGCTTGAACTTATCGTATCATTTTTGTAACAAGATTACTTTAAAATATCGTTGTGATTTAGAGACAAGCACTCTTCAATCGAGTGAAAGATTGAGTAACAACCTGCCATTCATGGATCGATTCCCTTCTAAAAAGCCATCCGCATCCGGTACCTGATCTCGACACCTGACAAATCAAAGAGCGCTGCGTAGTCCAAACGTCGCTTCGTTCGCAAGAGAATCAAGAATGATTGTTTTGCAAACCTCAGCTTCTGCAAAAACGCCATCACTAAGACGATCAAGCCGTAGATTTGCAGAATAATCAACCCAAGTCGCTGTCGAAATCTTCTCAAGTTTTTCTTGTAGCCTTACCCATGACAGACTATCTGCCGGGATGAGCCATTCTTCCAAGCCAAGGTCGTACATAAGAGCGTCAAACTTGCGCCCCAAAGATATCGCCAACACCGGTACCTCATGCAATAGAGACAGGATCACACCGTGCAAACGCATGGAAACGCAAAACTTGGGACTTGAGAACACGCTCCGAATGTCATCTTCGCTTGTGAAATGGACAATGTCCTGACTGGTTAACGGTTGCGCAAACCTTGAACCTATATCAAGAACCATACACATGTCGTTCGGTGAGTTTTCGGAAAATACAGGCCAAACCGTCCAGTAGTCTTGTTCAAGTTGAGAAAATCCCTTCGCAATGACCTCTGAAAAGTATGTTGCGTAGGAAAAAGCCGCGAGGCGGCTAGGCGAATCCACCTTCCACCGAGAGTTCAACTCTTCGTTACAGACCAGCAATACTTTTTGGTCGCCACGAGGTCCTTCCCGCCTCAGCAAGTCGGGGTACAGACAGAAAACTGGATCAGCCATAAGGCTTGCCGCATATCCGGCGGCTTCCGCAGCCTCTTTGTCGAGCGAGGAGCGAAATGCCGTGCGAGTAAAGGCAAACTGCTGCAAAATTTCTACCTCACCCCTCACTCGGAAGCCGACTCCGAACGCAATCAACGGAATTTGACCCGTGAAATTTCTTAGGTACCACGGGTCCATGACGTCCCCCGGCCCCAACAGTACTGCGACTGCGTCGGGATCGATATCGCCGTCTGAAAACCGGAGGTCGAACTCAGCGAAGAGCAACCTCATCGCCTGGTAAAAAAGATCGTCCCCTAGATTGTTTTTTCCGTACCAGCCGACTACTTGGACTACCGGCTTGCGTACATTGTCGATCGTTGCCATAACCTCTCCAACCCGCTTAACCGGAAAGGTTATTGTAAAGGCTGGCCAGCCGTTGCTGATAACGTGCGTCGCTAAATTTTTCAGACTGTTCTATACCCGCGACTGAAAGTCGTCGGCACAATTCGGAATCTTCGTCCAAGAGCTTTATACCTCGGGCGATCGCCGCAACATCGTATGGGTCGATTTGGATGGCCGCATCGCCAACGATTTCAGGCATTGCGCTCGTATTGGAGGTCAATACAGGTGTTCCGAGCTGCATCGATTCAAGGGCGGGAAGCCCAAACCCTTCGTATAGAGAAGGAAAGATCGTCGCCTTGGCACCCCTTATCAGGGAAACCAAGAGGCGCAACGGGAGGTATTCCAACTGAATGATTTTCGGGCCTCTAACCGCGCTTTTCTCCAATGCACTTAGTGATTTGAGGAGCTTCAACTCCGGCTCGGCGCCCCAGCCTGGAGCCCCAACAACAACGAGAGGGGTTGTTGTCCCGCTACCCAGATATGCTTCAATCATTCGGCCAACATTCTTCTTCGGCTCAATCGCGCCAAAGAACAAGAAAAACTCTTTGTACGCTAGACGAAAGATTCCCTTTAACTCGTTTTTTACTTCCTCTAATGGACGGCGAATCAACGAAGATGGAATCTGTGACGACTGGTAGGTGTTCGTTACTTTGTCAGGAGAAACGCCTAAGATATTGATGATGTCGTGACGAGACGCTTCTGAAACAGTGACGATATGATCCGCGCGATCGGCTATTGCTTTACATAATCTTATGTAATACTTTTTGTTGTCTAAAGTCGTATGTGGGAGACGTAACGGCACCAAGTCATGCAGCGTATAGATATTTTTGGCACCCGCTACTCGTACCGGCAATGGGTACGTGGAATGCGCAATATCGATTTTTTCAGGTGCGACAACCGTGGTGAACCGGTTAAACGATTTAAAATTGCCTCTTGATGCAGAAAACAGCCGCGGCGCATTCCAGAGATGGGTATGCGAAGGCAATCGCGCTTTTGCCGGATCAACAATAACCGTACCGGAAACTTTCACAGAGTCAGGTCTTACCGACATTCGTGCAGTGACCGGCGCTATCACGGCCGATAAGGTATTGGCGCCCCAGCTTCTCTTTCGTTGAGCGGCGTCAAAAAACAATACTTCTGAAAACTTCGATTCCTTGCTTGCGCGTCGATCCAACCCATACAAGAGTGCAATATCGTTTCCCATGGCAGATGCTGAATTACCCAGCGTTCTGCCATAGGTTGCGACGCCCGTACCATGTTCGAGCCCCAGGTTATAACCGTCGATAAGAATTTTCATACGCTATTTCTCACATTGACGGTTAGAACTGTACAAACAGAATTTACGGCTCACCTAGATCTCCAGAGCGCCGATGTTTTCGCCGCTTTGTATCCACCAGATATCTCGATGGGCCTTCGATTTTAGCCAAAACCTGGAAAAGGCTCGCTTGTCCTCAAGATACTTATTTCTGGCATCCCAACCGCCGGCAACCGGAGAACGGAAGTCGTTGATAAATCGGCGGAAATGCGGTGTCGAAAGACTCGGGTAAGAAACGTTGGTTTCGTCAACGCTTTCAAGGTCCACCACTTGGGCTTCCAGGGAATTCGAATTCACGTACTCTTTGAGAGCTTCAAGTTTGCCGCGAGCATCGACGATGTAGCCAATGTGGAAAAACTCAACAGTGTGCGGATTGCGTTTCGAGAGCTTGCGTACCATGTCTGTTGTGAAGCTATCGCCGTCATACAGGACGAACTCGGAAACGCAGTAAGTTTTCCGTGTTGAATCCACAATCTCCACAACTGGTTCGTCCAGGACAAATACGTCGCTGACCTTCATTCCCACCGCGGAAAGCCTTTCTACAACGTAACCGTATCTTTCACGCGGCAGGGCATAAGCGCGTATGCCGTCGAAATCGACGTCTACACCCGCATTGGCGCACACCTCAGTTAGTGCGCTCGAGACCACCGCGGCCGGCAGCGAAAGCAGGGCAAACAGATTCACCGTCTTTCCGACCGAGAATGTAATCGGTTCACCTGACGTTCGTTTCGTGAGTTCCGCGCATGGAACGAGTGAGCCGGTCACAAATGAATGCACAAGCGCTGCGTTCGGCAAAAGCAAAGCAGCTGGCGACAAGCGACGATTGCCCTCATGTATTTCGACCCCTTCAGGTTCAGGCGATGCAAGGTCGTTGCTCCATACACGGCCAATGAACTGCAACAGTCGCTTGGCCGTTTCGGTGTTAGATTCACGCCAATCTCTCGGAAGTAAATCGCGTGCAAATCTATATTCGAAGAAAGTAGGCTCTCGTTTAACCAGTCGTCGATATGTTGCGACGATAAAGTCTTGCGGATTGACTTGATAAAGCTGGTTCAGCGCGTAGTGTTTTCGCCATACTTCAACATCCTCCACCTGCTGCAGCACCAGCGGTAGTGCAGTCGCTGCGGCATCACGCACGGCGAGCAATGCATTAGCAGACAAATCGCCCCTGAGGCCGTGAGTTGATACACCCAAATGGTTCAAGCGCGCCAATGCCTCCGACGAATTCAAGGCAGACAGCGCCTGTAGAGATACCGCGTTGTCAGACCAGAATCCGTTCAAAGCGCTTTCTTGATATATCTTAGGGAGCTTTTTCGCAATCGACCCCACCGTTTGCTTCATGGAGTATTCGGAAGCATAGTTTTGAACACGCTTCGACGCGTTCAAATAAGCCTTTTCTTCACGAAGATACGAGACGATGGCAGGCAAGTCGTGCTCCTCTGCAAAGACAGCCACGTTCCTCAGATCAAGAAACGGGTGATGAGCAGGAAGAAGTAACGGCTTTCCAAAATTTGCGACAAACCGTGCCGTCCCTGAGTTGTTCCAATGATCGTAGTCTTTCTGTGGCAGGTAATAGTAGTCGGCTTCGGCAAGGCGATACGCCAACTCGTCGTCTGTCACCCAACCTGTTCCGAGATCACAAACCAGATTAGCTTCCGTGAGAATTTCACGCAGCTTTTGTTCATCTTGTTTGGACGACGTAGCTACGCTTCCGACCAACTTGGCTTTCAGCCGACGTGCGACGTTGAGCAGAGCATCGAAGTCTTTTCCGCCCCACTGGAAAAATCCAAAAAATCCAATTGTTGGGTTATCCCGGTGAACCGTGTCGGAAGGCTTGAAAACATATTCTTTGTTGAGAGGCTGGACTCCGTGTTCCACATGGGGAAGGCGGAAGTGAGCGGACGCCGATGAAATCGTAGTCAAAACCGGAATCGGAAAGTCGAGCACGAACTGCTGCCGACCGTACATCACCTCGTTATCTCGGTCGAGCAGCGAGTGCATGTAGACTACCGGCCGCAGGTTGTGCGCCTTGAACTCGCCCCAAAGTCCCGACAGCAAATCTGAGGTTGCTTCGCCTTCCGATAATTCCGGGTTGTACCCATCAAAAAGTCCAGGGCCGTGATTCACAATCAAAACGCCGTCTTTCTTTTGGTCTGACGACATTTCTTTCAATTCGCGGGTTGACCGTACCGCGTGGGTCTCAAACCCGGCCCGCTCAAGGCTCTTGAACACGTAACGTGCGTGTTCGCCAATACCACAGCGCTTCCCGAAGCTCGGACAAAGCACAAAAGCATTTCTAGCAGGTGTGACCGCGAGGGAGCGGACAATCTCGCGTCCCTCGCTGCGCCCGTATAGTCGATAATGCTGCGATGCAGACACAAACAGGCCCATGTTGACCATTGTCTGTACATCGGCATTTTCGGCACCGTAGTTTGCTGGTGCGCTTTCAATCTCAATAAGATTGCCCGCGCCTTCCACCTGTTCTGTACCGTCCTGTTCTCCGCCGATACCGTCTCCGCCGCGCAGATGGTGCAGTCCCTGTTGAATATCCGTAGTCGACCAGCCCATTGCGATCAGCTCTCGTCGCGCTTCTGTCGCCGATGCATCCATAGCTGCGGAATTCAAATAAGCCGACGCAGCTTCGGCTGTCCGATCCTGCAGTTTCAGTACATGACCAAGTTGGAGGTACGTATCGCTGTTTTCTGGCTCCAGCTCTATGGACTTTCTATAGGCCTGCTCAGCATCCGATCGCCGACCGCTCTCCTTCAAAGAATGCCCATATTGAACCCAAAGCCAAGGCAATGAGTCATCGTACTGAATCGCCTTGCTATATTCCTCTACCGCAAGTACCCAATTCTTGCTGTCACGTGCTTCGTCCGCAGCACGAACTAATTTCGGAAGACCGTTTTTTCGACTAAGCAGCATGCTTTTCTCTCAAAAATTTTTTTTCGGCGTCAGTTCTAAGTAAGACGCGCCCTACCTACGAATAACACTGTTCATTTGTTCTACTGATGCAAGGTGAGCTATCGCTATCCACTAATCTCTGTGTAGTAAGAATAGGCCTCCTCCACGTTCGGAAAATTATGGAGTCGCCCATCGAAAATCACCGACGCCCGGGAACAATATTCACGAATCTTATTAGCGTCGTGCGATACCATGATCATGGCTTTATCTTTTCGTTTTTCGAAAATCTCAACATGACATTTTTGTTGAAACTTTGCATCACCAACAGCAATCACCTCATCGACCAGAAAACAATCGAAGTTCACAGCCATAGAAAGGGCAAAAGCGAGCTTGGCGCGCATACCGCTTGAATAGGTTTTTACAGGCTCAGCCATGTAGCTGCCAAGTTCCGAGAAAGCCAATACAAACTCTTCGACAGGCTCACGCGCCACCCCGTACACCCTGCATATGAACCGTAAGTTGTCGTACCCCGTGAGGCTTCCTTGGAATCCACCACTAAAAGCCAGTGGCCAAGACACATTCATTTTCCTGAGAACCAAACCGTCCGTTGGTTGTTCGACTCCGCTGAGCAATCGGATCATGGTCGATTTGCCCGCTCCGTTCACACCAAGAATGCCAATCTTTTCACCCGGATAGATATTGAGATTGACCTTATTGAGTACCGTCCTGAGGCCTGACCTTGTCCGATACCGTTTCGTTACATCCACAAGCTCGATCATTCGGGTATCACTCTCTTCGCGGCTATTCCGAGTAGGAAGACTCCCAACAACGATTGCACCAAGCAAGAAACGACCAGATAGAAGATGTCGTAATGAGGTCTGAACACGCTGCCGAAATATCCGAAACGGATGAGCTCAGTCGCGTGAACCATCGGCAGCCAACCTACAAAATGCTGTGCCCCGGGCGGCAGCCACTCAACAAGATAAGCAGCGCCTGAAAGTGGAAAAAGCAGATACGTGATTATGTGCCATACGCGTTCAATCAGTTCAGTCAGGGCACTCAGCGCGCCCACCAAAATTCCTAGACTGATTGCATACCACGCTAAAAGGAACCACCCAACCAGCAATTTGAAAAGATCGGCCGGAGTTGGGACCAGACCGAAAAAGTTAAAAACGATCGATAGAACCAAGAACGAGAACGTGGCGCCCGCTACTTCGAGGATCAACCTGGCAAGGAAAACGTCTATAACCCGAACATTCCTGTGATATAGCAGTGATAAGTTAGGCTCAATCGCGTTCACGCAACGGCCCGAACAGTTGCGCCACAGAAGCACCGAGGAATAGCCAGTAAGAGCAAAGGCGGTTATTGATATCCCAGGCATATGCTTGTGAACAGCAATATTCCACAACACCGTAATCCCGAGTGTGAAGAGAGCCGGTTCGACGAACAACCACAAGAAACCAATGTTATGCCTTCCATAACGAGTAATGATTTCCCGCATTGTCAAGGCGCCGATTACTCGACCCTGAATCCCGAGGGCTGGCCAAAGGCTGTCTCGCGAAATCACAGCTGATGCTCTCTAATGCCGCCGATCAGGAGCTTCAACAGTCCCCAAACGATCAAGCCCAGGATGAAAACTACGAATACTGACTGAAGTCTTTTCGGCTCGACCGCGACATCTGGCTCATTCGGCTGCACCAGACGCTCCAAATAAAGCTGCTTACGTTGAGCTTCGCTTCGCGCGGTCTCAAGTGCGGTAATGGCAGACGCAAAACGACGCTCGGCGAAAGCCTTGTCCAAAACGAGGCGCTCGTAGTCCGGCGCTTTCCCTGCCAACGAACTTTTATTACCCACTACATTCTTGACCGCACGATCGATCTCGTCCTGCAAAACACCGACTCGGGTACGAAGCGCCGCAACTTGTGGATTTGCCGGCGATACGCTTTGTACCTCGATCAACTGCGTTTTGGCAGCAACCAATTCTGACTGGAGCGCACTTACCTGCTGAAGCTGTAGCGCCGACTGCTTTTCCGGATCGAAGACAGTGTTCGTATCACGGTACTTCGACATCGCCAGAGCAGCCTTGCGAACTGCGAGCTCCGCTTCCAATGAATCGCTTTGCGCGAAGCCAATCATGTCCTGAGTAGCGCGCGCATTAAGATTATTTATGAGCCGCTCACTAAGAGTCATCAAATCTTCGTTTATGCGGTGGGCGTCGTCGGATGTGAATGCTCTGACACGAAGAGTGGTTATCCCGGATGTCGCGTCGTAGTCCACATCAATGTGCTTTTGGTAGTACCGCCAAAGAGCTTCGAAGCTAGGGTCAAGATTAAGTAGCGGGAATCGGCTAAACAGGTCAGCGCCGCGATGCGAATAGCTTTTTACGAGCGTACCGTCTTTGTTCAGGTCGGCCAACGCATCTCTAGAAAGGACGTAATCGTGCACTAGGTAAGTGTCGTCTTGTGCGTTCGAAAAGCCTGATCCTTGCAACAGCGCTCCTACAATTCCAGTTTGCGCTTGACGCTGCGGACTTCTGACAACGAAGCGTGCTTCCGATATGTACACATCCGATGCGAACAATCCATAGTAAGTCGCAGCGATCGTAGTCGGGAGCACTACGCACAATAGGAAGAGCTTGCTCAGACCTTGAACACGCGCAAGCATTCCGGACCGAGCTGTCACGGTGTCAGTACGCAAAAGGGTAAGTTCCGTTTGATCTACCACGAGTTTCTCAACTAAATAGATTGCTGGTTTGTTCGCCTGGAGTTGCGTCAGACGCCGTGAGCAAGCCGCGCCGCGCCGCGACAAAGGCAGCTAACGTCATTTGAATGTTTGAACGCCATTTACGATCGGATACGCAATCGAAAAAAGGACGTTTAAGAACTTTTGTACTTCGGCTATCGGAGCGTTCGATACGTACAACAAGTCCTTGTTGTCCATCATGAAACTTTGCGCTACAAAGAATGAATTGGGATCTCGCAAGTCGATTCGATAGACCACCGGCACCTTCCCGTCGGCCGTAACACGAACCGGGGAAACCGGCCAGTTCAAAGCCTTTGCGTCTTCTAGGCGAAAGATGAATACGCCCTGTGCGTCTGACCTGGCGTCGAGTAAGCCACCCGAACGCGCAAGCGCTTGGGCCAGCGTGATCCCCTGAGCTTCGAAACTGATTTCTTCATTCCTGCCTGTCGCGCCAAGTGCTGTGAAGCTATACGGCTGGAACAACGCGGTCACAACATCGCCTGCTTTCAAAGGGACGTTTTGGCGTGGATCGCGAATCACCGACTCCAGCGGCAACGATGCAACGGTGCTTCCTCGCGTGACCTGAAGAGTGATTTTGTCGACCGGTTGCTTGACACCGCCAGCAAATGCCAAAGCGTCGAGCAAGCGCTCACCTCGAGCACTGAGCGGCATCCGATTGCTGCTGGCGACATCACCGACAACCGTTGCGTAGGACGTGGCATTTCGTGACAACTTAACTAACACCTGTGGATCGTGAGCGATACCTTTAAGCCGGGCTGTTATGTCACGCTGCAATTGAGATGGCGTCCGGCCGACTGCCTTAAGTTGGCCGGCGAACGGGACGTTGATGGTCCCATCACCGTCGATTGTTTGATCGGGAAGTACCGTAACCCGCGCATTGCTGGATCCTCCTTTGGCGTCAAGCTGACCTGCGCCAAAGAGTGTGGCGGGGGGTGCCTCCCAAATTGACACTTCTATCGTGTCGCCGACGCCGAGTTCCTGCTGGAAAGCAGTGCTGTTTCCAAGCGTTGCGGAAAAATCACCGATGCGGCGTTCCGCGAATAGCGTACGGGCGATCTCGTCAGTAACGTCAACAATCTGGATGCCAGCCGGATTTGGGCCAGTAGCCGCTTTATCCACTTGAGATCTGCTAGGTCCGGACGTTGGAACACTCGAACAACTACTAAGTAATACCGCGCCTGAAACACACGCGATCAAAAAAAAGCTAACCGGCAGACGCGACATCTAATGGACTTTATGGATATGAATTTGGCGCGGATTGTCTCACGACCTAAGCTAGAATGGCGCGCCGATACGAAATTTTGACTGAGAAATGCTAAGCGAGGTAACCATTTACCGCTTTAGCCAACAATAAGAGTCTTGCATTCGAGTGCCTAACATCCTTCTGGACATCACCCGCCTCCTAAACCGCCTCTACGATGGCTTATTGCCAACCGGCATAGATCGGGTAAGCCTGGCCTACATCGACCACTACGGAGCACGCGCCCGCGCGGTTCTTAGCGAACGTGGCTTTAGCACGGTGCTGTCCGAACGGCATTCGCAAATGGTTTTCGATTGGCTAAGGAAATCACAATCGACTAAGAACGACATAAGAAAACTCGTTGTTGCTTCTTGCATTAACGGATTGAGACAACCAAAAATTAAGAATGGCATTCTGTTGCATACAAGTCACAACGGCATCGAATTTCCTCGTTATTACGACGCGTTAAAGAAACGCAAAGTTGACGTGGTATTCATGGTGCATGACCTCATACCGCTCACCCACGCAGAATATTGCCGTCCGTTAGTCGACATAGCCCACGCCGCACGCATGCACACCGCGCTCGCTTACGCGAAGGGGGTGATCGCCAATTCTCAATTCACGCTTGACTCGCTCGTGCACGAAGCCGGTCGCGTGAATTTGCCGATGCTGCCAAGCGTCGTAGCCCACCTCGCATCGGGCATCAAGCCTTTTGCAGAAAGCCCACGCCCCATCCCCACCCCCTACTTCGTCCTGCTCGGCACCATCGAACCACGCAAGAACCACTGGTTCCTGTTGCACGTCTGGCGCCGTCTCGTCGAACAGCTCGGCAACGCTGCGCCGAAGCTCGTCGTGATCGGGCGTCGCGGATGGGAGTGCGAAAACGTCGTGGACATGCTCGAGCGGTGCGCGGCGCTCAAAGGCGTCGTGATCGAGGAAGCGGGCTGTTCCGACGAGCGTCTGCGCAGCTATCTTCAACACGCCCAAGCCTTGTTGTTCCCATCGTTCGTGGAAGGCTACGGCATGCCGCTCGCCGAAGCGCTTGCATTACAAGTCCCGGTTCTCGCCAGCGATATTGCCGTATTCCACGAGATAGCAGATGACATCCCCGAATATATCGATCCGCTCGACGGTCTGGGTTGGCTTGCGCACATCAAGGAGTACATGCAGCCGAAGAGCCCGGCGCGCGCCGCGCAACTCGAACGCACGAAACGCTTTCGCGAGCCCACCTGGGCCCGACACTTCGAACAGGTCGACGCGTTCATCAGCACACTCGCCAAGTGACAAGACACGCGGCATTGCTAACGAGCCTCACTCCTGGCTTTCGCCTGTTGTCATGGCTTGCCGGACGGTCCGATATGCTATGGACCGACCACTGGAGCGGCCGCGCTGCATTGCGCATCACGCGCGCGGCAAGCCTGAAGGTGACTGCAGCAACGCCGGGACCCTTCGCATCTGAGGTGAGACGCGGCGTCCCGATCTTGTCGTGGTGGTTGCTGCCGGAAGGCGACTTTATCGATGCGCTGAACGCGCGGCTCTCGGACGTGCGCGTGCCGTCTCCGGATATCGCGCAGTTGATGCAGCGGGTCATCAAACCTCGCCGCAACATCGAACGTGAGCGGCTCCGCGTGCTATTGATCGATGAACGCAAATCATCGCGCGGCATTGATGGCGCGTCGATCCATCACGCGACTGAAGCTTTTGCGCGGATGCTCGACGCCGCCCGCGCCGCTCACCCCGAGGCAGCACTCTGGCTCGCCAAATCAACAGATCCGGGTTCCGGACGCTGGCTTTCGTCGACCATCGGCGCGTTGCCCGCGGACATCCAGGTAATCGATAACGCCCGCCTCGCGCTCCAGCAAGTCGATCACGTGTACACCATCGGCGCATCGGAAGGCATGCTCGCACTGCTCGCCAACGTGCCGCTGCACGTCCACGGCACGCCTTACTACGCCGGCTGGGGGCTCACGCTCGACGCGCGTTCCTTCACCGGCCGCACTGCGCGCCCGACGCTTTCCGCGCTCTTCGACGTGATCTTCATTCAGTGGGCACGTTATATAGACCCAGCCGCGCACTCTATCGGAACGCTCGCTACGCTACTGGACAGCATCGACTTGCAGCGGGAAGTCCATAGCCGTTTTGCGGATCTAGGAGATGTGGCAGCCATTCGCTTCCAATGGTGGAAACGTCCTTTCGCGACGCCGTTCATCACCGCTGGCGGCGGAAGACTCCGCTGGACCGACGCATCGGCTGCACTCGAAGCGCACGAATGCGGGGTCTTCTGGGGCGCACGCAGCGCAGAGGGCCTGCCGGCAAATGCGCGCCATATTCGCATAGAAGACGGCTTTTTCCACTCCTGCGGGCTCGGCTCGGACATGATCGCGCCACGCAGCCAGGTGGTCGACCGTCGCGGTCTTTATTTCGATGCAAGCCGTCCAAGCGACCTGTCGGTATTGCTCAACGAAACCGCGTTCAGCGAAGCCGAACTCACCCGGGCCGCCTCCTTGCGCAAGCTGGTGAACGATCACGGCGTGACAAAATACAATCTCGGACGACGCGCACCGGAGTGGACGGCCCCCGCCGGCAAGCTCGTCGTCCTGGTTCCCGGCCAGGTTGCGGACGACGCGTCGATCCGGCTCGGGACCGGCGCGATCAGCACCGCGGACGCGCTGCTGCGCGAAGTGCGTGCGCGGCGGCCGGAAGCGTTTATCGTCTATAAACCGCATCCGGACGTGCTGTCGGGAAATCGTTCGGGTTTGATAGATGCACAACGGCTCGCCGATATCGTCGATACCAGCGCCGACCTGCTCTCCCTGGTCGATACAGCCGACGAGGTGCATACGCTTTCATCGCTGGCGGGCTTCGACGCCCTGATGCGCGGCAAAGCGGTATTTACCTACGGCATGCCGTTTTATGCGGGCTGGGGCCTGACGCAGGACGCGCTGGCGCCATTACCGTGGCGCGGGCGCACACTGTCACTCGACATGCTCACGGCAGGCGTGTTATTGCATTACCCAATCTACTGGGACTGGCGCTTGCGCCTTTACACTACGCCGGAAGCGGTCGTGCGCCAGCTCGCGCCGGGCGCGGCAAGGCCGCTTGGCCAGGTTCGCGGCAATCGCTGGCGTCCGGTGTTGAAAGCGCTGCGATGGACGCGCAACGCTCTGCGTCACGCGATTTGGCAGTACGGACAAAACCGCAAACATGGTTTCCGTAAATAAAGCAGAATTGCGCAATTAAAAATTTTTGAGGGGAGTTGAATGAGTATTCATCCAGTCATTCTGTGCGGTGGCAGCGGTACGCGGTTGTGGCCCATGTCGCGCGGCGGTTATCCGAAGCAGTACCTGAAGCTGACCAGCGACAAAACGCTGCTGCAGCAAACTGCGCTGCGCCTGAACGGCATTGCGGGCATTACCGCGCCGATCGTGGTGACGAACAACGAGCAGCGTTTTCTCGTCGCCGAGCAGTTGCGTGAGTCGGGCACGGTTCCGTCGGCCATCGTGCTGGAGCCGGTCGGCCGCAACACCGCGCCGGCCATCGCGGCTGCGGCCTTGCTGGCGCTGCGTTCATCACCGGATGCGTTGCTGCTCGTGCTGCCATCGGATCACGTGATCCTGAATGAAGCAGCCTTCGCCCGCGTCACGGAAGCGGCAGCCGAAGTGGCAAAAGACGATTATCTGGTGACGTTTGGCATCGATCCGACCGAGCCGCATACGGGTTACGGCTACATTCGCCGTGGCTCGAAGATCGGAGCGAATGAGGGTGCCTTCGGCGTTGCCGAATTCGTCGAAAAGCCGGATGCGGAGAAAGCCGCGCGATTCATCGAGGAAGGTGGCTACTACTGGAACAGCGGCATGTTCCTGCTGAAGGCCTCGACCTATATGGAAGAACTACGCAAATACGAGCCGGAAATCGCGCGCCAGACCACGCTTTCGCTGGAACTGGCCAAACGCGACGACGACTTCGTGCGACTCGATGCCGGCGCGTTCCAGGATTGCCCGAACGTATCGGTGGACTACGCGGTAATGGAGCGGACCGACCGTGCGTCGGTGATTGCTGCGGCCGATCTCGGCTGGAACGACATCGGTTCGTGGACGGCGCTGGCGGAAATCGCGCAAAGCGACGCCCAAGGCAATGCACTGCTCGGCGATGTGCTCGTCGAGGACGTGAGCAACTCGTACATCCGCGCGGAACACCGGATGGTGGCGGCGATCGGGCTGGATAACATCGTGATCGTGGAAACGGCGGATGCGGTGCTGGTGACGCACCGGGACAGCACGCAGGACGTGAAGAAGATCGTCGAGCGGCTGAAGGCGTCGGGACGCACGGAGTCGGTGACGCATCGGCGCGTGGTGCGGCCGTGGGGATCCTACGAAGGTATCGACCAGGGTTCACGCTTTCAGGTGAAGCGTATCGAGGTGAATCCGGGCGCGCAGTTGAGCCTGCAGATGCATCACCACCGCGCGGAGCATTGGATCGTGGTGAAGGGCACGGCAATGGTCACGAACGGCGCGCAAGAAATCATGCTGACCGAAAATCAGTCGACCTATATTCCGTTGGGCGTGACGCACCGGTTGTTGAACCCCGGGAAGATTCCGCTCGAACTGATCGAAGTTCAGTCGGGTGCGTATCTGGGCGAGGACGATATCGTGCGGTTTGAAGATACGTATGGCCGTGTGCCTGCGGCGGATCGGCCGTAAGCGGTACATTCAGCCTGGTTAGTTTGTTTTAGATCACCTGCGCGCCCGGGCTCCTTGCCCGGGCGCGTTGCGTTTCAGCTCTCCGCCTTCGTCCGGCTCGCCGCGACATCCTTTGATCCCGCCAACATCCCGAGTTTCCCCGACTCGTGCGAAAACCTCGTGCGACGTCACACATACGGCCCTTTTTATCGGACATACGTTGAGGTTGCGCGCGGGGATGTCGCGCTGAAAACCACACGAAAGATGCTTGTCGCCAGTTGGCTCGTGCTTCAGGCATGAAACCAGAGAGACAACAATGATCACCAAAACCATGATTTTGGCGGCATGGGGTGCAGTCCGGATTGGCGGCGCGCAAGCACAGGAGGTCTACTTACAGGGCGGAACCTTGGGCGTGGGGATCGGCGGCGCTGTCGGGCTGGGTTCGAATTTCGGACTGCATGCGGATTTCAATGCGATCAACCTTTCGCACGACTTTACGGTAGGTGGCAACCGCTACAAGGACGATATCCACATTCGTCAAGGCGGCCTCTACGTGGACTATTTCCCATGGTCGAACCTCGGGTTCCGGGCGACAGGCGGCGCGCGGCTCACCGATGACAAGTTCGAAGGCGTCTCGACGCCGTCCAGCGGCATGTATGTCTTCAATGGCAAGCACTACCCCGCACTGCCCGGCGATACCGCCACTGCAGCCGCTCGATACCCCACGGTCATGCCTTATCTGGGCATCGGCTATGGCCATCAGCCGACGAGCAAGGGCTTTGGTTTCATCGCGGATCTCGGCGTGGCGTATGGCGTGCCGCGCACGAGCTATACGTTGTCGCCGTCGCTCGCGCAACACGCCGGGCCGGTCTTCAGCCAGCAGATCGCGAGCACGGGATCGCAGGCACTGAAGGACCAGGCGTGGCGGTATCGCTGGTATCCGACGGTGGAAGTCGGCGTTTCGTACCGGTTCTGACAACGCACTTTCCGGCACGCCTTGACGCATGCAGCGCGCCATTCGGTCTCCCGCCCGAGTGGCTGCACCGCTTTCCTGTCATTTCGACCACGTGCGACCCGTCGGCACGTTACCTGCGGTTAATGCTCAAATGCCTGTCATGGCTCGCGCATCGACGTAAAATCAGCCCACTCCTTCCGCCGGCCGCCTTCATGCCCGACACAATCCGCTCGAACGTTCCGTCTTCTCCTTCCCCGCAAGCGCTCACGATCATGCTGTGGCTCGTCGCCACCGGCTTTTTCATGCAGACGCTCGATTCGACCATCGTCAATACGGCACTGCCCGCCATGGCTCGCAGCCTCGGCGAAGCGCCGCTGCGCATGCAGGGCGTCGTGATCGCGTACTCGCTGACCATGGCGACCGTGATCCCTTTCTCCGGCTGGCTCGCCGATAAATTCGGCACCCGGCACGTGTTCTTCAGCGCGATCCTGATCTTCACCATCGGCTCGCTGCTTTGTGCGAACGCCCATACGCTGATGCAACTGGTGGTTTATCGCGTGGTGCAGGGCGTGGGCGGCGCCATGTTGCTGCCGGTCGGACGGCTTGCCGTGCTGCGCGTCTTTCCCGCGGAACGATACCTACCGGCTTTATCGTTTGTGGCGATTCCCGGGTTGATCGGGCCGCTGATCGGGCCGACGCTGGGCGGGTGGATCGTGCAGATTGCATCGTGGCACTGGATCTTCCTGATCAACGTGCCAGTGGGTGTGATCGGCTGCATTGCGACCCGGCTTTTCATGCCCGATAGCCGCAACCCCGCCACCGCGCCCTTCGATCTTGCCGGTTATTTGCTGCTGGCCGTCGGCATGGTGGCGCTGACCATCTCGCTCGATGGCCTCGCCGATCTCGGCTTGCAACACGCCATCGTGCTGGTGTTGCTGGTGCTGAGCCTTGCGTGTTTTGTGGCTTACGGGTTGCATGCGGTACGCGTCCCGCAGCCGATCTTTTCGCTTGATCTGTTCAAGATCCATACGTTCAGCGTCGGTTTGCTGGGCAATCTGTTCGCGCGCATTGGCAGCGGCGCGATGCCTTACTTGTTGCCTTTGCTGCTGCAGGTGAGCCTGGGTTATTCCGCGTTCGAAGCCGGTTTGATGATGCTGCCCGTGGCGGCGGCGGGGATGGTATCGAAGCGGATCGTGACGAAGCTGATCATGGCGCGGGGGTATCGGCGGGTCTTGGTGGTCAATACGGTGCTGGTCGGGCTGACCATGGCAAGTTTTTCGCTGACGAACGCCGAACAGCCGCTCTGGGTGCGGTTGATTCAACTGGCATTCTTTGGCGGCGTCAATTCGATCCAGTTCACCGCGATGAACACGCTCACTTTGAAGGACCTTGGCACCGGGGGCGCGAGTAGCGGCAACAGTTTGTTCTCGCTCGTGCAGATGCTTTCGATGAGCCTTGGCGTGACCATCGCCGGGGCGGTTCTTGCGACATTCACGGGGATTTTGCCGAAGGTCACCGAGACGAATTCCCTTCCCGCTTTTCACGCGACGTTCCTTTGCGTGGGGGTTATTACGGCAGCGTCGGCGTGGATTTTTGCGCAGCTCGCGCCGGAGATTCGGGCGGTGAAGAGTACGGAGACCGATCCGTCGGAGGCGCATTGATGTTTTTGGTTTTTGTGGGATTACGTGCTGGCGCTTGGGCGAGGTTTTAGTGGTCGGGGTTGGTGCCGGATTGTTGCTGTTTGGGCTACCGCGCGTTCTGTTCTAGCTGACTTCTTTAGCACTATTAGCCACTGTGCGTGGCGGCACTTCATTTCACGGGTTGTGCGCTGGGGCTCGGGACAGTGTTCGTTGCGGTCGGGGTTGGTGCCGGGTTGCTGCTGGTTGGGCTACCGCGCGTCCTGTTCTAGCTGACTTCTTTAGCACTGTTAGCCACTATGCGTGGCGGCACTTCATTTCACGGGTTTTGCGCTGGCGCTTGGGTACCGTTCCTTGCGGTCGGGGTTGGTGCTGGGTTGCTGCTGTTTGGGCTACCGCGCGTTCTGTTCTAGCTGACTTCTTTAGCACTATTAGCCACTGTGCGTGGCGGCACTTCATTTCTTTTTCCAACGGCGAAAAAGAAACGAAGCAAAGAAAACGCCTCTCCACCGCGGGCACATAAGTGTCCCGAGCGTGCAGTGACAACTGTTTGGTACTTCAGAAAAACGCTCGACGCCGGACTTACGAACACTTGAAACCCTCCCCCTCCGAACACGGCAACCCACACGCTTCGCCACCAGTGTGGGAATCCGCTAATTAGGCCTCCGCGCTGCGCGCGCTAGCGCCCAAACGGAGAGGTTGCTGTACTGGTTCCGTCGTGCCCGTTTTGCCTGGGACCACAGACGGCGAAGTCAAGGGCTAGTTCAAGATGCTGTGGAGCCGTTATGAGCTCGACCCGTTGTTATGTCTTGGCCAGGTTTCCGTATTGACTGCCACAATTACTGGTGGCGAAGCGTGTGGTTATCTGTTGACGGAGGGGGAGGGTTTCAACTGTTGGTGGTTATGGCGGTAACCGTTCTTCTGAAGTACCAAACAGTTGTCGCTGCACGCTCGGGACACTTAAGAATTAGCGGTTGAGAGGCGTTTTCTTTGCTTCGTTTCTTTTTCGCCGTTGGAAAAAGAAATGAAGTGCCGCCACGCACAGTGGCTAACAGTGCTAAAGAGATCAGCCAAGACAAAACGTGCGACGGCCTAAAAAGCAACAACCCAGCATCAACCCCGACCCCAAACACGAACGCGCCAGCATCAAAAAAACCCCGAACCTGTGCGAATGAAAGCCCACCCGCACCAGGAAAGTGCGCTCACCCCACAATAACCATTGCCCGAACCACCTGGCGCCCCAGCCGGCGCCCAAGAGGCACTCCCCTCTCGATATACCCTCAAATGCGCATATTTCTTGCTCTTCCTGGAGGGGTCCTATCCTGTAAACTAGCGCGGTCCGATGTTCTCTCCTACCCGAGCCGCGCTCGAACACCTGCCAAAACACCATGAGCATGGTTGATATCGACCCTCCCGGCTTTCAGCCGCCCCGCCCCGTCGCAGGCGACGAGGGTTCGCGGCGCACGGTCCTGTACGGCGAATACACCGTGTTCAGCGTGTTCCAGCCCGTGTTCTCGGTGTCGCACCGGCGCGCGATCGGATATCACGCATCACTGCGCGCCCGCGACGACACGGGCCGCCAGGTGCCATCGCACGAGGTCTTCACACAGGCAGCGCGGCGCGGCGACCTGCTGGAACTCGGACGTCTTGCCGAATCGCTGCATCTGGGCAACTTCTTTTCCTTCGACAGCAACGACGAATGGCTCTTCCTGAGCCTTCATCCGGCTGCATTGATGGATACGAGTTACGGCGACGCGCTCCTCGCATCGCTGAAAAATGTCGGGCTGCCGCCCCAACGCGTGGTGCTCGAAGTGCCCGAACAGGCCGGCGGCGAGACGACGCGTTTTGCAGAGATCATCGATTCATTGCGCAAGTCCGGCTTCCTGATCGCGCTCGATGGCTTCGGCGTAAAGCATTCGAATATCGACCGCGTGTGGCATCTGCGGCCGGATATTGTGACGCTCGACCGATGCATCCTGCAGCAGGCAAGCGAGCATTCGCATATCGAGCGGGTATTGCCAGGACTGGTTTCGCTGCTGCATGAATCGGGGCAGCTCGTGCTGATGGGCGGACTGAGCACCGAACGCGATGCGCTCATCGCGCTGGAATGCGGCGTCGATTTCGTGCAGGGCGCGTACTTCGCGGGCCCGAGCGTGGAAGCGGTGAAACCGCAAGCGGCACAAGGTGTGATGGACGCGTTGTCGGCTGCATCGCGCGAACGCGTGGCCGCGCGTGAGCGGGCGCAGTCGGCGCGGCTTGCCCCCTATGTGGGCGCACTCGAAAGCGCGGCAGCGCGACTGGTGGAGGGCGCCGGTCTCGCCGATGCAACCCGTGGCCTCCTCCAACTCCACGAAACTGCGCGCTGTTTTCTACTCGATGCCTCCGGCCGCCAGATCGGCGACAACGTCTTGCCGGCCGCGCGAGCATCGCAGCGCGCAAAGCGTTTCAGGCCGCTGCTGCATTCGGAAGGCGCGAGCTGGGAGCGCCGGCCGTATTTCATCGAAGCATTGCGCACGCCTGATCGCGTTCACCTGACGGCGCCGTATCTGTCGATCAACGAAGCGCACTTGTGCGTGACGGCGTCGATGGCTGCATCGACGCCGCGCGGTATCGAAGTACTGTGCGTGGACATCAATTGGGACGTGACGACGCAACGGCGCTGAGTCTGCGCCGAGCATCGATCTTCAAACAGGCGCCGCCATCAACGCCGCCTTCACGGTGCGCGCGAGATCGCCGATTTGAAACGGCTTCCTGAGCACCGCGTACCCGTCCACCCGTTCCTTCGATACATCCACGTCCGCATATCCCGTCGCCAGGATCACCGGCAGTTGCGGGTGCGTGCGCTTCACTTCGGAAATCACTTCGAGTCCGTTCATGCCGGGCATCGCGAAGTCGACCATCAGCAGGTCGGGGTTATCGTTGTGCAGCCGCTCGAGTCCGAGCCGCCCCTGGGCCGCTTCCGTCACGGTGTATCCAAGCATCTTCAGGCAGTCGACGAGGAAGGTCCGTACATCGACGTCATCTTCAATGACCAGAATCCGCTGATGTCCATCTGAACGCTCTTCGTAAGGCTCAGGCACGGCGACTTCGGCCACGTGCCGCTCGCGCAGGGGCAGCCAAAGTTCAACGGTCGTGCCCTTGCCTTCTTCGCTGTGGATTCGTGCCGTGCCGCCGGCTTGCGTCGCAATCCCGTAGACCTGGCTCAAGCCGAGTCCCGTGCCCTTGCCTACCGCCTTTGTGGTGAAGAACGGATCAAATACGCGTGAGAGCAACTCCGGGGCGATGCCCGTGCCCGTATCGCTTACGCCGATCACCACGTATTGTCCCGCCGGGACCGTTTCGTCCGGCGCGGCGCGCTGGTCCACGTTGATGGTCAGCAGGCCGCCGTCAGGCATCGCGTCGCGTGCGTTGATCCCGAGGTTCAGCACGGCGAGTTCGAGCTGGTTGGCATCGGCGTCGGTCCAGGCTTCTTCCACGTTGAAACGCGTCCCGAAATGAATCCCCGTTCCCAGCGATAACGCCAGCATGTCGCGCATGCCGTGCAGCATCGAAATGACGTCGATAGCCTTGAGGTCCAGGTTGCTGCTGCGTGAAAACGTCAGCAACTGCCCGGTGAGCTTGGCGCCGCGCTCGGTTGCGCGCTTGACCGTCTGCGCCATGTTCTGCACGCGCTCGTCTCGGCTCATGCGCGTGATTAGTTCGGCATTGCCCATGATCACGTTGAGCAGGTTGTTGAAATCGTGCGCAATACCGCCCGTCAGTTGCCCGAGTGCTTCCATCTTCTGCGCCTGCACGAGCACCGCCTGGACCTTCGCGCGTTCGTGAATCTCCTTCATGAGCCGGTCGTTCGCCGACGCCAGTTCCTGCGTCCGCTCGGCAATCCGGCTTTCCAGGGTGTCGTTCAGACGCTCGACCACGAGCTGGCTCGCGAGGATTTTTTCGTTGATCTCGTGCCGGTCGGTGACATCGAGCGATACGCCGATGATTCGCGTCGTCACTGCGCCGGTCGCGTTATTGACAGTGCGCATTGGATGGCCGCGTGACTCCACCCAATGTATCGATCCGTCCGGCCACATCGCCCGGTATTCGAGCGTGAGATTCGTGTTCTCTTCAATGCAGCGTTCGAGCGCCCGGTGACGCATTTCGCGGTCTTCAGGATGAATCGCCTCGATCAGCTGCGCGTAATTCACAGTCGGCGCCTTGAGCCCGAAGATTTTGCGAAACGCCTCGGTGGAACGCAGCGCGCCGGTCTCGACATCGAGTTCCCACGATCCCAGCCGTCCGGCCGCAAGCGCCAGATGCAACCGCTCCTGCGATTCGACGCGCTCGACAAGCTGACGCCGCGCCTCGTACTGCCTTAGCCGCGCACGCAACGAAGACGCCACCGCGCGCCGCAACGTCTCGGCATGCAGCGGCCGCTCGAGCACGATCACGTTGCCGAGCTTTTCGAGCAACTCGAGCGCGTGCTTCGGACGCCGTTCCATGCGTTTCGTGGCGAGCAGGATCAGTGGGAAATCGGACCAGGTCGGCTGCTGTTCGAGCCAGTGGAAAAACTGTGGCATGTCGTCGTCGGTGAGGGCCTCTTCAGCGATCAACGCCGTGCCCGCGCTTGCGCGCAGCTCGGCATTGAGCATTGCTGCGTCGGTGCACACCAGACATTTGCGGCCGTCGCGGCTCAGGACTTCACCGATGACGTCGGCATCTCGGCCGCGGGGGGCAAGGATCAGGACTCGGTTCTCCACGGCTACGCGTCCTTACGACTGGCACGCCCGAGGATTTCGGTGTCGCCACGATACGACGGCAGTCCGGCCAGCACGCCATCGAAATCGCGCAGCGCTTCGCTCACTTCTATCCCTCCGCGAGCCAGCCGGAATTGCCGGATCGTGCGCTCGTGCGCGCTGCCACGGCTCTTGACAGCCGCAAGCGCGGTCAGGACTTCGCCCTGATGCTCGAAATAGCGGAACAGGATCATCGTATCGCTGAGATAGCTGATATCGATATCCGTCTCCACCTCGCCCACGATTCCATGCTGCCCGAGCACAAGCATGGTCACCACGCCGCGCTGGTTCAGGTAGCCGAGCAGTTCATGCATCTGCAACAAGAGATAACGCTCGCCGGGCATCGCCTGAAGGTACGCATTCAAACTGTCGATGGCCACATAACGCACGCCCTCCTCTTCCACGGCGTCGCGCACATCGCTCGTGAACTGTCCCGGCGACATTTCTGCCGGATCGATCTGGCGCAACGTCAACTGGCCGTTTTCAAGGAACGGCGAGAGATCCATGCCGAGCGCCTTCGAACGCAGCAAGAGCGTGCGGAGGGTTTCATCGAAGAGGTAGTACATGCAGCGCTCGCCGCGTTTTAACGCCGCCATCAGGCAGCACACCACGGTGGTCGTTTTCCCCACGCCCGATGGCCCAATCAGCAACGTGTTCGTGCCAGGAATGAGGCCGCCGCCGAGCAACGCGTCGAGGCCCTCCGATCCCGTGCTCAACGGCGTGCTGGAAAATTCCGCGTGATGCTCGGCCGCGACCAGGCGCGGATATACATCGATACCGCCCGTCTCCAGCGTGAAATCGTGGAATCCCTCGCGAAACTTGAGGCCGCGCATTTTTGCGATGCGCAGCCGGCGGCGCGCGCCGCCGTAATCGTGTACGAGCTGATCCAGGCTGACCACGCCATGCGCGATGCTGTGAAGCTGAAGGTCGCTCGGATCAGAGGTGTTGTCGTCGAGCAGGAGGACCGTGCAGTCGCGCGTTGCGAAGTAGCGCTTCAGCGCGAGGATTTGCCGGCGGTATCGAAGAGGATTTTGCGAGAGCAGCCGCAATTCCGACAAGCTGTCCAGCACGATCCGGGCAGGCTTGATCGCCTCGACCTGGTGCATCACGCTCTTGACGGTCTCACCAAGCTCCACTTCCGCGGGGTGCAAGACCGACTGTTCGTACTCGGGGTCCAGCCCTTCGTCCGAAAGCAGTTCGACAATGGAAATGGCGTCGACTTCCCAGCCATGGGCATCGGCTACGGCGAGCAGTTCCGAGCGCGTCTCAGAGAGCGTGATGTAAAGCCCGGCCTCGCCCACCTCTGCGCCCTTGAGTAAAAATTGCAGCGCCAGGGTGGTTTTGCCCGCCCCCGGTGACCCCTCCACCAGATAGACGCGGTTAGGCGTCAGGCCCCCGCCCAGTATATTGTCGAGTCCGTCAACGCCGGTCGACATACGTGGCGTAGCAGGCACCGGCTGGCGTTTATTTCTCATAATATTAATCGTCGATATGCACGCTTTCGCAATACCGCAAGGCGGGAGCAAGGAACAGGCCCACGTCCGGCGGGCGCTTAACGCAAAAAGCCCTCCATGCGGAGGGCTTTTCAGTTCGGACGCGGCGTGAATTATTAGACCCCATGCCGTTCCGAACAGTTATTGCTGACGAACCAAGGAGCTTGTGAAAACTCAGCCACCGAAATTCTTCGATGCAAATTCCCAGTTCGCAATATTCCAGAATGCTTCAATGAACTTCGGACGTGCATTGCGATAGTCGATGTAATACGCGTGTTCCCAGACGTCGATGGTCAAAAGCGCCTTGGCGTCCGTGGTCAGCGGCGTAGCGGCATTGCTGGTCGAGACGATATCGAGCGAGCCATCCGGCTTCTTCACGAGCCACGTCCAGCCCGAACCGAACGTGCCGGTCGCGACCTTCGCGAACTCTTCCTTGAACTTGTCGAACGAGCCGTACTTGGCGTTGATCGCGTCGGCGAGCGCGCCGGCCGGAGCACCGCCACCCTTGGGCGACAGGCTGTTCCAGAAGAACGTGTGGTTCCAGACCTGGGCTGCGTTGTTGAACACGCCGCCCGATGCCTTCTTGACGATTTCTTCGAGCGGCAGGTTTTCGAATTCGGTACCCGGAATCAGCTTGTTCAGGTTCGTCACATAGGTTTGATGATGCTTGCCATAGTGATACTCAAGCGTTTCTTCCGACATGTTCGGAGCAAGCGCGTTCTTTTCGAACGGCAACGGCGGGAGGGTATGTTCCATGGTGCGAGCTTCCTTCTATGTTGAATTATTGGGGGACGTGAGGAGTGAAGCAATGGAGCACTCGATTGTAGGCGAGTTGGGATAACCCCGCAAATTGCGGGTTTTTATGAGCATGATCGATTACGAAGGCATGGCAGCCGCGTAAAAAACGCTCCTGCAGACACGCCAGCCCGTCAAAACTACGGGCCTTTGGAGCCATGATCCGCAGCCGCTTTCCAACTCGTGCATGGAGCGTGCCGGGCTCAGAATTCGTCGGATAAACGGGGTTGTACATCGGCGAGCAAGACATCCGCCGCGCCTTCTGCGAGATGCACGGTCAGCGGCCGCTTCGGCTTCAGCGCATTCGGTGAACGCACCGCGCGCCCCGTTTGGGCATCGATCAACGCGGCGTAGCCACGCTCGAGCGTGCGTTGCGGACTCAGCACCTGCAATCTCGCCGATAACTCCGACACCCGCGCCGCCGCACGTTCGTGCCTGCGGCCCTGCGAGTCGCCCAGGCGCTGCGCGAGCCGCATCAGATGTTCACGCTCGGCGGCGAGATCAGGACGCCAGCGTTGCCAGCGCATGTGCACGAGCGCGAAGCGTGCGCGAGCGTCACGCACCGGCCGCGCTCCCGCCGATGCAAGCCGCGTCGTCAATTGCCGCAAGTGAACGCGCTGGCGTTCGAGCCGCTCGGCGGGGCTGACGAGCCGGCGGGCGAGCCAGTCGATTTGCTGCGCGCGCCGCTCCATCATCCGGCCGAAACCGCGTGCGAGCGATGCATGCCGATGATCCAGATCGCGCAGCAGCAAGACGCGTTGCGGGCTGACGAGTTCGGCCGCTGCCGTGGGCGTGGGCGCGCGGACATCGGCGGCGAAATCGGCGATGGTGAAATCCGTCTCGTGCCCTACGCCGCTGACCACGGGCATCGCGCTTTCGGCGATCGCACGCGCAAGGACTTCTTCATTGAACGCCCACAAGTCTTCGATGGAACCACCGCCCCGGCAAACAATCAGCACATCGACTTCGCGGCGTGCGCTGGCTTCGTCGACCATGGCGGCGAGTTTCGCGGCGACGCCCGCGCCCTGCACCGGCGCCGGGTAGACGATCACCGGCACATGCGGCGCACGGCGCGAAAGCGTGGTCAGCACGTCGCGCAAGGCGGCTGCCTGCAACGACGTCACGATGCCGATTGCGCGCGGATGCTGCGGCAGCGCGCGCTTTCTCTCGGCGGCGAACAAACCTTCGGCTTCGAGCTTGGCCTTGAGCCTCAGGAACGCTTCATACAAGCGCCCTTGCCCAGTCCGTCGAACCGCTTCTACACCGAGTTGCAGCTCGCCGCGCGGTTCGTACATGGTGACGAGCCCGCGCACCTCGATCCGGTCGCCTTCGCGCGGCGTGAATTCGGCGTACTGGGCGCGGCCACGGAACATCACACAACGCATTTGCGCCTGCGCATCCTTGATCGAGAAATACCAGTGACCGCTCGCCGCCTTCGTAAAATTCGAGACTTCGCCCGATACCCACACCAACGGAAACGAGCGCTCGAGCATTGAACCAATCGCGCGATTGAGCGCTGAAACGGGAATGACCGCGTCGGCGCCGGCGGGGTCTGGTTTGGAGAATGGATCGGTGCTCATCGAAGGAAAAGGCCGGTTAATTGCGGTGGCTACAGGGTGAAACCTGCCCGAACAGATGTCCATTCGGCTGGTGGAGTGTAGCAAGTGTCCACAATGCACAAGTTACCGAAAACAGGCGCACACGAATATGAAATTCACATGAATGCGCTTTAAGCCGTTGTTTTGAATGCCTTTCTCATTTCCGGACGAGCTGTTCGCCGAAATAAGTCCGACCAGATGCCGAATTTCCGCCAATGCACGCCAACTTGTTCACAGAGTTATCCACAGAGCCACCTGTGTAAAACTCCATGGCAGACCGGTCCCCTTCGACTGGCGCAGAGCGCACCGCCGCGCTAGAGTGCCGGGTTCGAGGATCGCCCGTCGACCGCTTTCCGTTCAGCTTTTTAGGAGAACCGCCCCGATGCAAAGGTGCCGGCCGTCAAGCCTGGTTTCACCAGTCTCAGCAGTATCGTCATGTTTCGAGCATCGGCCCATCCAGTCCCGAGCTTTCCCGCGATGTACAGGAAGCGCGCGCCATGTCTGACTTCAAACCGCCGATAGAAAATTTCCTCGCCCGTGAATGGCGCCGGCGTGGCTGGATCGCGTGGTCACTGACGCCGTTTGCCGCTGTTTTCGGCTTGATCGCTGCGATTCGGCGTATGTTTTTCGCGCTCGGCTGGATCAAGCAGACCAACGTTGGCGTGCCCGTTGTCGTGGTCGGCAACGTCACCGTGGGCGGTACCGGCAAGACGCCGACCGTGATCGCGCTCGTGGAAGCGCTGCGCGCCGCCGGTTACCGGCCGGGCGTCGTCTCGCGCGGTTATGGCGCAAAGATCCATGAGGCCACGCTCGTCACGGCAGAAAGCAAACCCGCCGAAGTCGGCGATGAACCGCTTCTCATCGCTCGCCGCACGCACGCGCCGGTCGTCGTGTCGCCGGATCGCGTGGCGGCGGCGCAGGCGTTGCTGAAGGCGAATCCATCGGTGGATGTAATAGTGAGCGACGACGGCTTGCAGCATTACCGCCTGGCGCGCAGCTTCGAGCTCGTGGTGTTCGACGACCGCCTCGGCGGCAACGGCTTCCTGCTTCCGGCGGGCCCGCTGCGTGAATCGATGTCGCGGCATCGCGACGCCACCCTGATCAACAGTCCGTACGAACGCGCGCTGCCGCCGTGGCCGAACACCTTCTCGCTCGATCTCACAACCGGCGATGCCTGGCTGCTCGACGACCCCGCCGTGCGGCGTCCGCTCGCCGCGTTCAAGGGCGAGCGGATCGTGGCGGCGGCGGGCATCGGATCGCCGGAACGGTTTTTCGCGTCGCTGCGTGCCGAAGGCCTGACCCTCTCGACCCGCGCGTTCCCCGATCACTACGATTACCGCGACAACCCGTTTGCCGGCATCGAAGCCGATTCGATCCTGATCACCGAGAAGGATGCAGTAAAATTCGGGGCCTGGCGTGACGCGCGCATCTGGGTCGTTCCCGTGGAAGCCGTGCTCAAACCCCGCCTCATCGCATTAGTCGTGGAGAAAATTCGTGGACGCACGCCTGCTTGAAATTCTTGTCTGCCCGATTTGCAAGACCCAGCTCACCTATGACCGCGCGGCGCAGGAACTCATCTGCAACGTCGACAAGCTCGCGTACCCCATCCGCGACGGCATTCCCATCATGCTGCCCGACGAAGCACGTCAGACGGTCGAAGGCACGCCCGTCGATCCGTTGAAACCCGTTAGCGGAAACTGATCCTCAACGAACACCAGGACGCGAACGCCCCAACATGAACGCCCACACGCCGGTCGTGCCGCCCTTTATTGCTGTCGTGCCCGCGCGGCTCGCGTCCACACGGCTGCCGAACAAACCGCTGGCTGACATCGGCGGAAAGCCGATGGTCGTGCGCGTCGCCGAGCGGGCGCGTTTGTCGGGCGCATTGCAGGTGCTGATCGCAACGGATTCGCCGCGCGTTGTCGATGTCGCGAAGGAACACGGCTTCGACGTGCTGCTCACGCGCGCCGATCACCCGAACGGCACGGATCGTCTCGCCGAAGTCGCCACGCATTTCGGCTGGAGCGACGAGACCATCGTGGTCAACGTGCAAGGCGACGAACCGCTGATCGATCCCGCGCTCGTGCGCAACGTGGCGGCGCATCTCGCGGCGCATCCGTCGTGCGCGATCGCCACAGCCGCGCATCCCATCCACGATCCCGCCGACGTTTTCAATCCGAACGTCGTGAAAGTCGTGCTCGATGCAAAAAGCGTCGCACTCTATTTCTCCCGTGCGCCGATTCCCTGGTCGCGCGATGCATGGCAGAAGGAATGGCCAAACGCGGCCGCGCTCGCATCGCGCCCGCCGATTCCGGCCAATGTGCTGCGGCACATCGGCCTGTACGCGTATCGCGCGAAGTTTTTGCGGGCTTATCCCACGTTGAGTGTCGCGCCCATCGAGGAAGCGGAAGCGCTCGAACAGCTTCGCGCGCTCTGGCACGGCGAGCGCATCGCCGTTCTGATCACGAACGACGCACCGCCGCCCGGTGTCGATACCCCCACCGACCTGGCCCGCGTACGCGCGATGTTTCCGGCTTCGTCCTAACGCGCCGGCGCGCTTCCGGGCAACTCGCGTTAACCCCGCCACGCCCCACATAACAAGCCTTTGCGGCCTTTTTTCGGGTCGCCATTGCGAGGATGCATGGCATAATCGGCCGGTAGCGCGAGCCTTCCGGTCAGCGCCTTTGCTCCCTTGCGCCCATGTCGACTGGTGCCGCGCCGTCTCCCGAATTCGGCTCGTCGCGCCTCGTTTCGGACGTCTCCCGGGCAATTGTGAATAGCGACCGGACGCCAGATAAGCCTCGCAGCGAGAGCGGTTTCTATTCGATTCGGAGATATCACCATGCGTTTGATCCTGTTGGGCGCCCCCGGCGCCGGCAAGGGCACCCAGGCCACCTTCATCAAGGAAAAGTTCGGCATCCCGCAAATCTCGACGGGCGACATGCTGCGCGCCGCCGTGAAAGCGGGTTCGCCGCTCGGCGTGGAAGCCAAGCGCTTCATGGACGCGGGCGAGCTCGTGCCGGACACGCTCATCATCAACCTTGTCAAGGAGCGGCTGCAGGAACCGGACTGCGCAAACGGCTATCTGTTCGACGGCTTCCCGCGCACGCTTCCGCAAGCCGACGCCATGAAGCAGGCGGCGGTTGCCATCGACTATGTGCTGGAGATCGATGTGCCGTTCGCGGACATCATCGAGCGCATGAGCGGACGGCGCGTCCATGCGGCGTCGGGTCGCACGTATCACGTCAAGTTCAACCCGCCGAAGCAGGAAGGCCGTGACGACGTCACCGGCGAGCCGCTGATCCAGCGCGACGACGACAAGGAAGAGACCGTGAAGAAGCGGCTCGACGTGTACGTGGCGCAAACCAAGCCGCTGATCGACTACTACAACAACTGGTCGAAGCACGGCGACAACAACGGTTTGAAGGCGCCGGAATACCGGCGTATTTCAGGCCTCGGTACCGTCGATGAAATCCGTCAGCGCGTGTTCGAAGCGTTGACCTGATCTCAACGCCCGGCGCCGCAAGCACGCCTTTTCGAAACCCGCTCGTGCTGCATTGGCCGAGCGGGTTTTTTGCTTCTACCGATCTCTTCGCACATCACCACCATTGAGGAGCACACAGCATGGATATCCAGGACAACGTTTTTCTCGTCACCGGCGGCGCATCGGGCTTGGGCGCGGCGACGGCGCAACTGATCCGCGATCATGGCGGCAAGGTCGTGATTGCAGACATGAACGAAGCCGGCGGCGAGACGCTTGCGAAGGAACTCGGCGGCGTGTTCGTGAAGTGCGACGTGAGCCGTGAGGAAGATGGCCAGCGCGCCGTGGAGGCGGCTACGCAACTCGGCAGTTTGCGTGGACTCGTGAACTGTGCGGGCATCGCGCCGGCGGCGAAGACGGTCGGCAAGGACGGCCCGCATTCGCTCGATGTATTCGCGAAGACCATTGGCGTGAATCTGATCGGCACGTTCAACATGATCCGGTTGAGCGCTGCGGCCATGGCGAAGAACGAACCGAACGCGGCCGGCGAGCGCGGCGTGATTGTCAGCACGGCATCGGTTGCGGCCTACGATGGCCAGATCGGACAGGCGGCATACGCGGCGTCCAAGGGCGGCGTGGTCGGCATGACCTTGCCAATCGCACGTGATCTGTCGCGTAACGGCATTCGTGTCATGACGATCGCGCCGGGCATTTTCGAAACGCCCATGCTGCTCGGCATGCCGCAGGAAGTGCAGGACGCGCTCGGCGCCATGGTGCCGTTCCCATCCCGCCTGGGCAAACCGAACGAATACGCGATGCTCGTCAAACACATCTTCGATAACCCCATGCTCAACGGCGAAGTCATCCGCCTGGACGGGGCAATCCGGATGCAACCGAAGTAAACGAAAACGGCGGCACATCCTGGAAGATGCGCCGCCGCTTTTATAAAGCCAGAATTCTTAGTCGCTGTCGTGCTGCGTGCGTTGCCTGAGTTCGTGCAACTCCGTCTCCACGACGGTGGCGTCCTCGGCGTCCGGACGGTCATCGAGGTATCGACGCAAATCTTCCATCGCCGGGCGCAGATAATCCAGACGCGCATACGCGAAACCGCGATCCCGCACCTCTTCAATGCTTCCCGGCATCAGGATCACAAGCCGCTGCTGCACGGCGAGCAAGCGCTGCCAGCGCTCCGTCTGAAGATAAATGCTCTTCAGATTGCGCAACATTCGTCCGATGATTTCCCGCCGTGTCGCGGGTTGCAACAGCACGCGCAACGCGCTGCCAATCGACTCGCCAACCCGCTGTACATAGGGTTCGAGCATTTCGACCATCGCGGATTCGGAGAGCGAATGTCCGGTGGTCGGATCGAGCATCACGTCGCCTTCCGGCGTAGTCACGCGCAGCAGGAAGTGCGCCGGAAACGACACGCCACGCACTGGAATACCAAGCTGCTCGCTCATCTCCAGATACACGACCGCTAGAGAGATCGGGATCCCGCGCCGGCGCTTAAGCACCATGTTCAGGTGGCTGTTATCCGGGTCGTAATAGTCGTTCAGATTGCTGGTGAAGCCGAGTTCGCGGAAGAAAAAACGATTCAGCACGCCGACTTTCTGCTTGATATCGGCGTCCTCCGGCATACGGCGGCGGACCCGCAGCACGAGTTCGTCGATCTCCGCCAGCACGCCCTGCAAATCGAGGTCGGGATACGCGTCCTGCGCAAGCGACAACGCCGCCTCGGTGAGGGGCAGACTTTCGTCCTCCGCCACCAGCGAAGTGAAATAGTCGAGCATGCGCGTCGTCGTCATCACATCGTTCGCCTTCTGAAATACGCGTATTTGAAGCCCATCGCCGAGAGCATACCGAAATATAGCGCAGCGAATACAACCAGGCTGGCTCCGAGAAGCGCGATGCGCTGCAGCGGCGCAGCACGCATGCCAATCCAGTCGAAGTTGCCCGAAACCCAGTGCATCACTCCCGCCAGCACGAGACATGCCCCGACCAGTTGGGCGAAGAAACGCGTCCATCCCGCCGACGGCTGGTAGATCCCGCGCTTCCTCAATCCGATGAACAACATCGTCGCGTTCGCGCACGCGCCCAGCCCGATCGACAAGGTGAGCCCGGCGTGGGCGAATATAGGCACGAAAACCAGGTTGCTCAACTGAATCGCGATCAACACCACAATGCCGATGATCACCGGCGTCCTGATGTCCTGCTTCGCATAAAAACCGGGCGTAAGGATCTTGATCAGGATCAGGCCGACGAGCCCGATGCCATACATGGCCAGCGCGCGGCCCACCATGACGACGGAATTTGCATCGAATTTGCCGTAGCCGAAGAGCGTCGCCGTGAGCGGCTGGGCGAAGAAAAACAGCGCAATTGCACTGGGCGCGGCCAACAGGAACGTGATGCGCAGCCCCCAGTCGAGGAGCGCGGAGTATTCGACCGGATCCTTGTCCACATGCGCCTTCGAAAGGCTTGGCAGCAAGATCGTGCCGAGCGCGGCGCCGAGCAGCGCGCTTGGAAATTCCATGAGGCGGTCGGAATAATTGATCCACGACACCGCGCCCGGCCCGAGCCGCGACGCAATATTCGTGTTGATGATCAGGCTCAGTTGCGCGACGGACACGCCGAAGGTCATCGGCACCATCTTGATCAGCACGCGCTTCACGCCCGGATGCCGCAGCGCCTTCACAACATTCCAGCCGATGCGCGGAATCATGTCGATCTTCTTGAGCCCGGGCAATTGCACGAGAAACTGCAAAATCCCGCCGGCGATCACCGCATACGCCAGCGCGTAGATAGGCACTTTCAGATGCGGCGCGAGGAAAATCGCCGCCGCAATGAAGGACACGTTGAGCAGCACGGGCGCGAACGCAGGCAGCGAGAACTTCCGGTACGTATTCAGCACCCCGGACGCCAGCGATGTCAGAGAGATGAAGATGATGTACGGGAACATGATCTGGGTCATGGTCACCGCGTAGCCGAACGCGCGGCCATCGTGCTCCAGGCCCGAGGCGACGGCAAACACGACCCAGGACGCGCCCGCCACGCCCGCGAGCGACAGCACCGCGAGCGCCCAGGCGAGCACCGTCGACATGGCGTCGACGAGCGCCTTGGTTGCATCGTGGCCCTCGGTGTTCTTGAACTCGGCGAGGATCGGCACGAAGGCCTGCGAGAACGCCCCTTCCGCGGACAGGCGCCGCAGCAGGTTCGGGATGCGGAACGCGACGTAGAACGCGTCGGTGAATTGACTGGCGCCAAAGGCTCGCGCGATCAGCGTTTCGCGGATCAGGCCGGTTACACGCGAAAGCAACGTGAAACCGCTGACCGTCAGGAGGGCTCGGATTAGATTCATGGGGCGCTCATTATACGGGCGGCACCATGAACACAACGCGTCGCAACAATTCCCGAATCGTTAGAATTTGCAACGGCGGTGGTATCTTGTACAGCCTGTCCGCTGGCAGATGTCGCCTGTCCAAGGCTGGGGCGTGCGTTCTGCAGAACGTGCCGTGCTTGCCAGTCCCATGATTTCGTTGCTATAATCGCCGGTTTCGAAGCTCCTGAATCCGCTTTCGGCATGGGTAAGCAGTTACCAGGCACTGCGGTTTCGCGTCTTCTTTCGACGTTTTTGCGCTTTCGGGCAATCGATCCCGGGAGTTTGATCATAAACAGCGCATCGGATTGACCTCGTTTTATCTTGTGCGGAGCCGGGCCGGCATTGAGCTGGGCTCGCTCCGGAAGCTAAACGGGAAGCGCTGAAACACATAGCTGGAACAGGATAAGGAACCGTCATGGCAAATACCGCACAAGCTCGCAAGCGCGCCCGTCAAAGCGCGAAAGCAAACTCGCACAACTCGGCGCTGCGCTCGAAGTTCCGCACGGCCATCAAGGCAGTTCGCAAGGCAATCGACGCCGGCGACCAGGCCAAGGCTGCGGAAATCTACAAGACGTCGGTCAAGACCATCGACATCATTGCGGACAAGCGCATCGTTCACAAGAACAAGGCTGCTCGCCATAAGAGCCGTCTGTCGGCAGCTATCAAGGGTCTGCAAGCACCTGCTGCTTAAGGATTGCGTTGCGGCCTGCATGCCTCCGGCGTGACAGGCTCATGCTTTTTGCGCTGAGGGACTAGAGCAAGAAAAGCAGCAATGAAAAAACCCGCCTTGGCGGGTTTTTTGTCGTGTACTTGTCAAACGGCCTCAACACGTATTTAACGTTGAAGAAGCCCTCCCCCTGTCAACCTTGCTGCTGCGTTCCGTGATGCGGCGGCAGCTCGCAGGCTTCCGTCACCAGCAGGTCATTGTCCTTTGCAAAGTTCATCACGAAGTCGAAGGCCATGGGTTCGATCTCGCGCAACCGCGAATCGAGGATCACCGTCTTCACGTTTCCAAGCAAGGTGGGGCGTACATAGATGGAATATGTCAGCCGGGCATTCGGCCCGCGTTTTTTTGGACCATAACCCGACATCACGCCGCAAAGCCGCTCCGACCAGTCACTCGGCCGAAAGGTCTTGCCGTTCGACGTGACGCCCTGGATGAAGTATTCGGTTGGGGTTGTTTCGGCCATGTAGGAATACCTGTTTGACGACCAGCGGAAACCGCCGGCAAACGCGCATGCACGATTGGCAAGATGAGCCAGCAGAAACGAAGCCCGGCTCGCTGACCCTTGTTGCAGTTAAGCCCCGCGTGAACTCCGGCGTGCAACTCTAACGCCCGGCGCGAGTGGTGCCTGAGCGTGCAATAAGCCAGGACAAGCCTATTTTCGACGCAATTTCAGCTTCCTTCGCGGCCTCCTGATGGCAGCAACACGAAAGCATGTCCGCGAACCCGCTGGATACACTCGCTCAAGAATGCGACGAGGTGAGGCCGCTTCGAAGCCGTACTGAAAGCAGTCGACAGGTGTCAGGACTGCCGGAGAAACGAGGCCGATTATACAGCAGAGGGCCTTTTTCCGCACTGCACACAAAGCCGCTGAACCGCGCTGGACGGGCTGCAAGACAGGCAACGATGGCCCGCGTCGGCTATTTGGCCACCTCGTCAAACTGCGGAATTTCCTTTATGCTGAAATTCAATACCACCACGACGGCGGCGCTGTCCGGCGCAATTGCCGGCTGAAGCCGCCGTACGCATTTCATGACCGAAAAAAAAATTCGCCACTATCTGCAGTTCAAGGATTTCTCCCTCGACGACTATGACTACGTGCTCGAACGCGCACGCATTCTGAAGCGCAAGTTCAAGAGCTACGAGACCTATCACCCGCTGCACGACCGAACGCTGGCGATGATCTTCGAGAAGAATTCAACGCGTACGCGGCTGTCGTTTGAAGCCGGCATCTTCCAGCTCGGCGGCCATGCCGTGTTCCTCAGCACGCGTGATACGCAACTGGGACGCGGCGAGCCTATCGAAGATGCGGCTCAGGTCGTCTCACGCATGGTCGACATCATCATGATCCGCACGTTCGGCCAGCACATCATCGAGCGCTTCGCCGAAAACTCGCGCGTGCCGGTGATCAACGGGCTGACGAACGAATATCACCCATGCCAGGTTCTCGCCGACGTCTTCACGTACTACGAATTGCGTGGTCCTATCGCGGGGAAAACGGTGGCCTGGGTTGGCGATGCCAACAACATGCTGTACACGTGGATCGAGGCCGCGCAGATCCTTGGCTTCAAATTGCGTCTCTCTACTCCGCCCGGCTATTCACTCGATCCGACCTTGGTTGCGCCGGAAAGCGCGCCGTTCTACGAAGAGTTCGCTGATCCGAATGACGCCTGCACCGGCGCCGATCTCGTCACCACGGACGTCTGGACCAGCATGGGTTTCGAAGCCGAGAACGAAGTGCGCAAGAAGGCGTTCGCCGACTGGTGCGTCGATGCAGACATGATGTCGCGCGCGAATCCGGACGCGCTCTTCATGCATTGCCTGCCGGCCCATCGCGGGGAAGAAGTGAGCGCCGAAGTGATCGACGGTCCGCAAAGCGTGGTCTGGGACGAAGCCGAAAACCGTCTGCACGTTCAGAAGGCGTTGATGGAGTATCTGCTGCTCGGCAAACTCAATCATTGAAACGCGGCATCGTCCCGAAAATGCGGAATGAGCGCCATTTAGTGTCAAAATAGCGGTTTTCCGCGCGCTGAAAGCCTGGCGCACACCGTTTTCCAGCCATACGAGTTCACCATGAGCGATATCAAAAAAGTCGTGCTCGCCTACTCGGGCGGCCTCGATACCTCCGTCATCCTGAAGTGGTTGCAAGACAACTACGACGCCGAAGTCGTGACGTTCACCGCTGACATCGGTCAGGGCGAAGAACTCGAACCGGCGCGCAAGAAAGCGCTGCAGCTCGGCATCAAGCAGGACAACATTTTCATTGAAGATCTGCGTGAGGAATTCGTCCGCGACTTCGTGTTCCCGATGTTCCGCGCCAACACGGTCTACGAAGGCGAATATCTGCTCGGAACGTCGATTGCACGTCCGCTGATCGCGAAACGTCAGATCGAGATCGCCCGTGCCGTGGGCGCGCAATCCGTTTCGCACGGCGCGACCGGGAAGGGTAACGATCAGGTGCGTTTCGAACTGGGTTATTACTCGCTCGAGCCAAGCATCAAGGTGATCGCGCCGTGGCGTGAATGGGATCTGCTGTCTCGTGAAAAGCTGCTGGCTTACGCGGAAAAGGCAGGCATTCCTATCGAAATGAAGCATAAGCAAGGTGGCGCGCCCTACTCCATGGATGCAAACCTGCTGCATATTTCATTCGAAGGCCGTCACCTGGAAGATCCGAAGGCCGAAGCCGAAGCCGACATGTGGCGCTGGACGGTCGCGCCGGAAGATGCGCCGGACCAGCCGGAATATCTGGATATCGAATACGAGAAGGGTGATCCGGTTGCGTTGAACGGCAAGCGTTTGTCGCCGGCGGACATGCTCACCGAGCTGAACGCGATTGGCGGCAAGCATGGCATCGGCCGGCTGGATCTGGTCGAAAACCGTTATGTCGGCATGAAGTCGCGCGGTTGCTACGAGACGCCGGGCGGCACGATCATGCTCAAGGCGCACCGCGGGATCGAGTCGATCACGCTGGATCGTGAAGTCGCGCATCTGAAAGACGACCTGATGCCGCGTTATGCCGCACTGATTTACAACGGCTACTGGTGGAGCCCGGAGCGTCGCGCGCTGCAAGTGCTGATCGATCACACGCAGGACAAGGTGAACGGCTGGACGCGCGTGAAGCTTTACAAGGGCAGCGTGACGGTGGTCGCGCGTGATTCGAAGGAAACGCTGTTCGACAAGAACATCGCTACGTTCGATGACGACGGCGGCGCCTACGATCAGGCCGATGCCGGCGGGTTTATCAAGCTGAATGCGCTGCGGATGCGGATTGCGGAAAATGCGCGCCGCAAGCGTGGTGGTTGAGCGGTATCGAAAATGTGAAAAAACCCGCTTCGGCGGGTTTTTTAATGGGGCATCAGTGCCGCGTCAAAGGCATACCGGTTCTGCTTCCAGCTCGACGCCGAAACGCGCGTGGATGTCGCGTTTGACCGCATCGGCGAGTTCGAGGATTTGCGCGCCCGATGCCCCGCCGCGATTGACCAGCACCAACGCCTGCCGGTCGTGCACAGCGGCCGCGCCGATTGAACGGCCTTTCCAGCCGCATTGGTCGATAAGCCAGCCCGCTGCCAGCTTGAATTGCCCGTCCGGCTGTTTGTACGAGACGAGTTCCGGCTCGCGCGCCTTGAGCGCATCGAACTCGGCCGCGCTGATCACCGGGTTCTTGAAAAAGCTTCCGGCGTTTCCAAGCACGCGCCAGTCGGGCAGCTTCGCCTGACGCACGGCGACGACTGCATTGAAGATCGCTTGCGGATTGTCCGACGCGCCGCTTTCCAGCACGCGCGCAATGTCTGCGTATTCCGCACGCGGCGTCCACTTTTTCGGCAGACGAAACGTCACCGAAACGATCACAAAACGTCCGCGCCCTTCCCGCTTGAAAAAACTGTCGCGATAACCGAACGCGCACGCGCTGCGATCGAATTCGCGCGTTTTGCCCGTCGATAACTCGACAGCCCGCAAGCGTTCGAAGCGCTCGCCCATTTCCAGCCCATATGCGCCGATGTTCTGGATCGGCGCCGCGCCCACCGTGCCGGGAATCAGCGCGAGGTTTTCGAGTCCCGGGAAGCCTTGCGACAAGGTCCATGCAACGAATTCGTGCCAGTTTTCTCCTGCAGCGGCTTCGACATACACCGCTTCGCCGTCTTGATCGATTACATGACGTCCGCGCAATTCCATCAGCAATGCAACGCCATCGAAATCCTTCGTCAGCACCACATTGCTGCCACCGCCAAGAATTAGCCGTGCCCTGTCTTTGAGACGTTCGTCGTGAGCAAGCGCCGCGATCTGTGCTTCTTCCGTCAGCCGAAGCGCGAGTCTGGCGCGGACATCGAAACCGAAGGTGTTGTGCGGGAGCAGCGGGTAGTCGGAGAGGAGTTCGTACTCGGGCATTGAGGCAGCACTAAGGGTGTGGTCTTGGGCAAACCGGGACGGCATCGGTAGAATGACGTTGGTTAGTGATTATAGCGAGTGCGTGCAGGCAGTCTGGCGCCTCGCCTCAACGAAGGGGAATACAAATGCCATCGTTTGACGTCGTCAGCGAAGCAAACATGATCGAGGTGAAAAACGCCATCGAACAGTCGAACAAGGAGATCTCCACGCGCTTTGACTTCAAGGGTTCGGATTCGCGCATCGAGCAAAAGGATCGCGACCTGACGCTTTTTGCCGACGATGATTTCAAGCTCGGCCAGGTCAAGGACGTGATGTTGTCGAAGCTGGCAAAGCGCAATGTGGACGTGCGATTCCTGGATTACGGCAAGATCGAGAAGATCGGCGGCGACAAGCTGAAGCAAGTCGTCGAGATCAAGAAAGGCGTGACCGGCGACCTGGCAAAGAAGATCGTCAAGATGGTCAAGGACAGCAAGATCAAGGTCCAGGCAAGTATTCAGGGCGACGCCGTGCGTATCAACGGCACGAAGCGCGACGATCTGCAAAGCGCGATCGCCATGCTGAAGAAAGACGTGACGGACGCGCCGCTCGACTTCAACAACTTCCGGGACTGATCGACCGGTTTCGCAAAGCTTGACGCGTAGTGAAAGCAAAGCCGCCTTTCAGGCGGCTTTCTTGTTTTTGCGCGGCCTCTATTGAGGCGTTTGAACCGCCGCCTTCTTCTGCCCGATGCGACTTTCTTGTCCGTCGAGCAACTTCTTGATATTCGCGCGATGCCGCCAGATCAAAAGCGCGCTCATGGCGGCGACGGCAAGCGATATCCGGCTCGGACCAAACAGGAACACATCGAAGAACGGTGCGAATACCGCCGATACCAACGCGGCCAGTGACGAATACCGGAAGAACACCGCGATGATCACCCACGTCAGCAACGTAGCCAGCCCGAGCACCGGATGAATTGCGAGCAACACGCCCGCCGCCGTTGCAACGCCCTTGCCGCCCTGGAACTTGAAGAATATTGGGTACAGGTGACCGAGAAATACGGCGATGGCCGCAAGCGCGATCGCCGTTGAGTCCAGTCCGAAGCGTGCGCCGAAATGCACCACGAGCCATACCGCAAGCCAGCCCTTGAAGGCATCGCCGAGCAGTGTCAAAACCGCGGCCAGCTTGTTGCCCGTGCGCAGGACGTTCGTCGCGCCCGGATTGCCGGAGCCGTACGAACGCGGATCAGCAAGACCCATGGCCGAACTCACGACGACCGCAAACGAGATCGAGCCGATCAGATAAGCCACCACAGCGACAATCACATTGTTCATTGATTTCTTCTTGTCTTCGGAAACGGAAAGCGGGATTTCAAGACGCGCATTCTAATCGACGCTCGCGCAATTCACGGGCGTGGCCTTCAACAACCCGGTCAGGATCTGCGGCCTGATACTCACCAGATACCCGCGCCGCCCGCCGTTCAGATAAATTGTGCCGAGATCGAAAATGCTGGACTCAACGTACACGGGCATCGCCTTTCGGGTACCAAATGGCGACGTGCCGCCAATCAGGAAACCCGAATGCCGGTTCGCCACTTCAGGCTTGCACGGCTCGACGCGCTTGGCTCCGATCTGCCGCGCGAGGTTCTTGGTCGAGACGGTTTTGTCGCCATGCATGAGCACGATCAACGGCTTCGCGTGCTCGTCTTCCATCACGAGCGTCTTGACGACCGAATGCTCGTCTACACCGAGCTGACGGGCCGATTCCTCCGTGCCGCCATGCTCGACATATTCATAAGGATGCTCGTCGAACTCGACTTTGTGCCGGCGCAAAAACTGCGTCGCCGGCGTTTCCGAAATGTGTTTTACCTTGGACATGTCGGCATTGTAGCGGCGCGAAAGCGGGGCCACCATCGGCCAAACGGCCAATTGTGCGAGCCGATTTACTGTGGCACGATCGTTCGGAAATATCGATCAGACCTGCATCACCTGGAGATTCAAAACGTGATTCGCGATTCAGAAACCCAGACGCTGCTCGAGGACGCTATCCGCCGTTTTGTGCGCGCGACGCTCGTGCCGCGCGAAGCCGAGGTCGATGAAACCGACCAGATTCCCGCCGATGTCCTCGCCGCCATGCGCGAGATCGGCCTGTTCGGCTTGACGATACCCGAAGCCTACGGCGGCCTCGGCCTCACCATGGAGGAAGAGGTGCGCGTGGCGTTCGAACTCGGCCAGACATCGCCGGCATTCAGGTCGGTGATCGGGACCAACAACGGGATTGGTTCCATCGGCATCCTGCTCGACGGCAGCGAGGAGCAGAAGCGTCACTATCTGCCGAAGCTTGCCGCGGGCGACTTGATCGGCTCGTTTTGCCTGACGGAGCCGGATTCGGGATCGGATGCGGCATCGCTGAAAACCACTGCAAAAAAGGACGGCGATCATTACGTGCTGAACGGCACGAAGCGCTACATCACGAATGCGCCGGAGGCCGGCATTTATACGGTCATGGCGCGCACGAGCGACGCGAAAGGCGCGAGCGGCATTTCGGCGTTTATCGTGGAGCGCGAATCGCCGGGCTTGTCGCTTGGAAAGCCCGATAAAAAGATGGGCCAGCGCGGCGCACATACATGCGACGTGATCTTCGAAAATTGCCGCATTCCGGCCGGGCAATTGATTGGCGGCGTTGAAGGCGTCGGATTCAAGACGGCCATGAAAGTGCTCGACAAGGGACGTTTGCACATCGCCGCCGTGGCGATTGGTGCGGCAAAACGGATGCTGCGCGACGCCCTCGCCTACGCGACCGAGCGCAAGCAGTTCGGCCAGCCGATTGTCGAATTCCAGCTCGTCCAGGGCATGCTCGCCGACAGCAAGACCGAGATCTACGCGGCCGAATGCATGGTGCTCGACGCCGCGCGCCGTCGTGACGAAGGCCGCGACGTATCGGTGGAGGCGTCGTGCGCGAAATACTTTGCGACCGAAATGTGCGGGCGTGTAGCGGATCGCGCGGTGCAGATTCACGGCGGCGCGGGATACATCTCGGAGTACGGGATCGAGCGGTTTTATCGCGATGTGCGATTGTTCCGGCTTTACGAAGGCACGTCGCAGATTCAGCAGGTCATCATCGCGCGCGGTTTGATGCGCGGCACGGAGATTTGAGATGGATATCGATGTCGATGCATTGCTTCGCGCGCTGCCCAGGCGCATTTCGGACATCCCCGAACGTCTCGCCGCGCGGGACCCGCAACACGTCGTGCTGATCGAGGACGGGCGGCGTCTGAACGCGGCGGAGTTGCTGCAAGCCGTTGATAAAACCGCTCGCCAGCTCGCCGAACTTGGTGTGAAAGGCGGCGATCGCGTGATGATCGTAAGCGAGAATTGCATCGCGCAGGTCGTACTGATGTTCGCGGCGGCGAAACTCGACGCATGGTGTGTGCTGACCAACGCGCGACTTTCGGCAAGTGAAGTCGATGCCATTCGCGATCACGCAAAACCGCGCGTGGTAGCGTTCACTGTGGAGGCATCGAAGGACGCGGCGAATCATGCAGAACGATTGAACGCGGCGCCGGGCGCTGATGCGTGGCACTTCGTCGTGGACACGTCAGTCACGCCTGAACCCGTTCACACCGATCCCGCCCGTCAATGCGCCGCGTTGATCTACACCACGGGCACGACGGGTGCGCCGAAAGGCGTGATGCTTTCGCATCGAAATGTGTTGTTCATCGCGGCGATTTCCAGCACGTTGCGGCGCGTGACGCACGAGGACGTGGTTTATGCCGTCTTGCCGATTACGCACGTGTACGGGCTGGCCTCGGTTTGCCTTGGCAGCTTGTACGCGGGTGCCACGTTGAGGCTTGCGCCGCGCTTCACGCCCGATGCCGTCCGCCACGCGCTGGCCGAAGAAAACATCTCGATCTTCCAGGGCGTGCCGGCCATGCACGCGAAGCTGGTCGAGCACGTGCAGACAAGCAATCAACCCTGGCACGCACCCGCGTTGCGCTTTGCCTATTCAGGCGGCTCTCCACTCGATCCCGCGTTGAAAGCGCGCGTCGAAGCGCTTTACAAAGTACCGCTGCACAACGGCTACGGCATGACGGAAAGCAGCCCGACCATTGCGCAGACCATGCTCGATGCGCCGCGCGAAGACTGCGCGGCCGGACATCCGATACCGGGCATCGAACTGCGTTTTGTCGGGATGGACGGCGTCGATGTCCCATCGGGCGAAGTCGGCGAATTGTGGGTGCGAGGACCGAACGTGATGCTTGGTTATTACCGCAACGATGCCCAGACGCGCTCGACGGTTACCGAAGACGGCTGGCTTCGTACCGGCGATCTCGCGCGGCTGGAGGCGGATGGCGCGCTGGTCATTGCGGGGAGGAGCAAGGAGCTGATCATCCGCTCGGGCTTCAACGTCTATCCGGCGGAAGTCGAGAACGTGCTGAACGCGCATCCCGGCGTGTTGCAATCAGCGGTGATCGGGCGAACGGTCGAAGGCAACGAGGAAGTGGTTGCGTTTGTTGAGTTGCTGCCGTCAGTGCATGCGCTGCCTGATGACATTGTCGAGTGGTGCGCCGCGCGGCTTGCGCCTTATAAGCGTCCGGCAGAGATCCGCGTGCTGGCGGCGTTGCCGGCGGCATCGACGGGAAAGGTGTTGAAGCACAAGCTCAGGGATGAGCTTTAGCTCTTAAGTGAAACATCAACCCCGCGGATGATGCTCCTTGTGCAGCGTCCTCAGGCGTTCACGCGCGACGTGCGTGTAGATCTGCGTGGTCGAGATATCCGTATGCCCGAGCAGCAACTGCACCACGCGCAAGTCCGCGCCGTGATTCAGCAAATGCGTGGCGAACGCGTGCCGCAAGGTATGCGGCGAAAGCGGCGCGCGGACGTCGCCGGTCAGTGCGTGACGCTTGATGATGTTCCAGAATTGCTGGCGCGTCATGCCTTCGCCGCGCGTGGTCACGAACAGTGCGTCGGCGGCCCGGGCGCCGAGCAGCACCGGGCGCGATTCCCGCAAATACCGCTCGATCCAGTCATGCGCCACCGCGCCGAACGGGATCAAGCGCTCTTTCGAACCCTTGCCCATCACGCGCACGACGCCTTCGTTCAAGCCGACTTCAACGGTCTTCAAGGTCACGAGTTCGGTCACGCGCAATCCGCTTGCGTACATGAGTTCGAGCATCGTGCGATCGCGCAAGCCGAGCGCGGTTTCCACGTCGGGCGCATTCAGCAGGGCTTCGACTTGCGCCTCGTTCAGCGTTTTCGGAAAACGCGGCGCCTGTTTGGCGGAGCGCAGCTTCAGGGTGGGATCGGCCAGCGCGCGATGTTCACGCAGCGCCCACGCGTAGTATCGGCGGAATACGGACAGGCGGCGATTCGCCGATGTCGCCTTGTCTGCACGTCGCGCGGCAAGGTAGCCGTTCATGTCGATTTCGGTGGCAGTATCGATATCACCGCCGCGCGTCTTCGATAACCACTCGGCAAACAACCTCAGGTCGCGCCGGTACGCTTCCAGCGAGTTCTTGGCGAGCCCGTGTTCGAGCCAGAGCGCATCGCAAAACAGGTCGATGGACGCGCTGCTCGACACCGGTTCCTGCGCTCGTTCCACCTCGGTCACGTCCATTGATGCTTCCTTTAAGCGTTGCGTCATGCTGCCTGCCGTAGCGCCCATTGCACGTGTTCGCGCACGAGCTCCGATGCATCGTCGGCGCGGGCATGCAACGCGTTGCGTATTTCCGAGCGCGAATCCGCATCGAGCGACATGGAGCGTAACGCGTTGCCCATGCCCACGGCAATATTGCGCAGCCATCGTTCATGGCCAATACGGCGAATCGCGCTGCCTTGCATGCGCTCATCGAATTCGGCTGCGCTCCAGCCGAACAGCGTCACGAGCGACGCGCGATCGAGCCCATGCCGGACATCGAAATCCGCGACGGGCGCGGCCTGCGCGAATTTGTTCCACGGACATACGAGCTGGCAATCGTCGCAACCATAGACCCGATTGCCGATCAGCGGCCGCATCTCCTCCGGAATACTGCCCTTCAATTCGATGGTGAGATACGAAATGCAGCGCCGCGCATCGAGCCTGTACGGCGCGATGATCGCCTGCGTCGGACATACATCGATGCACTTCGTACAGCTTCCGCAATGCGAACCTTCGTGCTCGGGCGCGTGTTCGGGCTGGGTTTCGGCGTCGGCAGGAAGCGGAATATCGACCAGAATCTCACCGATAAAAAACAGCGACCCTGCGTCACGTTGCAGCAGCAGCGTGTGTTTGCCGCGCCAGCCGTTCCCGGCTTTCTGCGCCAGCTCAACCTCCAGAACCGGTGCGGAATCCGTGAACACGCGGTACCCGAACGGCCCGATTTCCGCTTCGATGCGATCCGCCAGATGCTGCAGACGGCTGCGCATGACCTTGTGATAATCGCGGCCCCGGGCATAAACGGACACAACGGCCGCGGCCGGATCATCGGTACGTGCCCACTCGGCAGCGCGCCAGTCGAGCGGCTCCGCGCCGGCTGTCGAGGTACTTTCGCGCGCCTTGCCATCGAGTGCCGATGCCGGCAGATAGGCCATCCGAACTGTAATAACACGTCGCGTACCGGCCACAAGCTCGGCCGGCCTTGCGCGTTTCATCGCATGTTTGGCCATATAATCCATCTCGCCGTGATAGCCTGCTTCGAGCCACGATGCGAGGCCTTCTTCGGCATCCGTCAAGTCGGCGTCGCTGACGCCGACCGCACCGAACCCCAACTCGCGCCCCCAAGCCTTGATGCGCAGCGCGAGTTCAGCCAGCGCAGCTTTGTCATCAATTCTGAAGTGGCGCGGGTTTTCGGCGGCGTCGTCCGACGTGCGCTCGTGTTCCACAGGGTGTTCCGGCAAACGGTTCATCACGACATTTTACGAGAATGCCCGACAGCCTCACTCGATCGATTGCAAATCTGCCCGCCGCGCTCCTCGAACGCCGCTTCGACCTGCCCGGCGAGGACGCAACGCTTGCGTTCGGCGGACAATTCGCACGGGCGATTCTCGCGCGGTGCAGCACGAGCGGCGAACGTTTTCCCGGTTTGCAGGTCCAGTTGATCGGCGACCTGGGTGCCGGAAAAACCACGCTGGTGCGCGCAACATTGCGCGCGCTCGGTCACGCGGGCCGCGTGCGCAGTCCCACTTACACGCTCGTCGAACCGTATTCGCTTACCACGCAAACGGGCGCGCTGGCGCTTTACCACTTCGATCTTTATCGCTTCACCGATCCAGCCGAATGGATCGATGCCGGCTTTCGCGAGTACTTCGACTCGGGCGCGATCTGCCTGATCGAATGGCCGCAACGCGCCGGCGGATTGCTGGGTGTGCCGGATCTCGAATTCAAGCTGGAACAGGAAGGCGAAGGCCGCGTGCTGACCGCGCGCGCGTTTAGCGAAACAGGAAAGTCATGTCTCGAAAGTTGTTGATCAAGCCGTTTCATTCGATCGAATCGACCGCCACCGCGTCGCACAACTGGCGCCGGCGCCAGGTGCTGCGCGCAGGGGCATCGACCATTGCGCTTGCATTGCTTGGGCCAAAGCTCGCATACGCGAGTTCGGTGCTCGGCGTGCGCGTGTGGCCCGCTCGCGATTACACCCGCGTGACGATCGAGTCGGATCAACCGCTGCAAAATAACCAGCAATTGCTGCAGGGGCCGGACCGGCTCGTGGTCGACCTGAACGGACTGGATCTCGATCAGGAACTGAAAGACCTGGTCTCGAAGATCACGCCGAACGATCCGCAGATCCAGTCCGTGCGTATCGGGCAATATCAGCCGCATGTCGTGCGCATGGTGTTCGACCTGAAGGGCGCGGTGAAACCGCAGGTGTTCACGCTGACGCCTATTGGCAGCTATAAGTATCGGCTGGTCTTCGATTTGTATCCCGCAGTTGCGCCCGATCCGCTGATGGATCTGCTCGCGCAGTCCGAACACAAGCAGCAGGCCATCGACCAGAGCAACCCGAATCCAACTCAGCCGCCCGCTACGCTGAGCGGTCCGGCAACGGCGCCCAAGTCGAACGCGCCGGACAACACCGACGAGTTTTTCCAGAAGTACGCGCAGGCCAATGACTTGCCGCGTGCGCCATCGCCCGCGCCGGTCGTGCCCTCAGCGCCGGCCGTCCCTCTCGCGAAGCCGCGCCCGACGATCAAACCCGCGCCGCCGACGGCCATCGCCAAAGATGACTCGTCCGACAGCACTACCAGCGACGACTACGGCTTCGCCAATCCGAAAAGCAGCAAAGGCGGCACGACGCGCCTGCTTACGGTTGCGATCGACCCGGGTCATGGCGGCGAGGATCCGGGCGCAATCGGCGGCGGCGGCACGTACGAAAAACATATCGCGCTCGATATCGCCAAGAAGCTGCGCGCCAAGATCGATGCCCAGCCGAACATGCGCGCCATGATGACGCGCGACAACGACTTTTTCGTGCCGCTCAACGTGCGTGTGCAGAAGGCGCGCCGCGTGGGCGCGGACCTGTTTGTATCGATTCACGCCGATGCGTTCACCACGCCATCCGCGCGTGGGTCGTCCGTGTTTGCGTTATCCGATCATGGCGCATCGAGCGCGGCTGCACGCTGGATGGCGAACAAGGAGAACTCGTCGGATTCCATTGGCGGCATCAACGTGACAACCCAGGATGCAAGCGTCAACCGAGCGCTCTTCGACATGTCCACGACTGCCCAGATCCGCGATTCCATGCGCTACGGCAATTTCGTGCTCAACGAGATCGGCGATATCAACAAGCTGCACAAGGGCTCGGTGGAGCAAGCCGGCTTTGCCGTACTCAAGGCGCCGGATATTCCGTCCATTCTTGTGGAAACCGCGTTCATCAGTAACCCGGAAGAAGAGCAGCGCCTGAACGACGACGCATATCGCGACAAGATGGCCAACGCGATCATGAAAGGCATCAAGCGATATTTCGCGGCGAACCCGCCTCTGGCGAAGAGCCGGATGACCTGAGGCAATGCACCATGCCGGCGTCTCAGCGCGCCGGCATCAACCGTTGCCTCAACCATCCACCGAACACATTCACGACCAGTCCGGCCATAACCAGGATTGCGCCGACAAACTGCATGGAGCTCAGTCCTTCGTCGAGCAGCAATGCGGCCGATGCCAGTCCCACAATGGGCACGAGCAGCGAGAACGGCGCCACCTGACTCGCCGGATAACGCCCCAGCAGCTTTCCCCACAGCGTGTAGCCGAGCATCGTCGCGATAAACGCCAGATACACGATTGCGAGAACCGATGTCATGGAAATTGCCGCGAGGCTTGCCTCGATGCGCGCCGGCCCTTCCATCACCAATGACAAGGCCAGGAACGGCAGCGGCGGCACGAGGCTCGCCCACACGACAAGCGACAGCAAGTCGACCTGGCCCATGCGCTTGGTAATCACGTTTCCGATTCCCCACATTGCCGATGCCGCCACCGTCAGCAGAAAGCCCGCGACGGTCATGGCGTGACCCGCCTGCATGCCGATCACGGCGAGCCCGCACGCGGCAATCAGCAAGCCCAATATGTTCGGCCCGCGAACCTGCTCGCCCAGGATCATGGCCGCGAAGATCAGCGTGAAAAACGCCTGCGCCTGCAAGACGAGCGAGGCGAGACCCGCAGGCATGCCCACGGACATTGCGTAGAAAAGCAGCACGAACTGACCGAGCGAGATGGTCGCGCCGTATGCGAATACCCATAGAAAGGGAACGGCCGGGCGCTTGACGAAAAACACTGCCGGCACCGCCACCAGCGAGAATCGCAACGCCCCGAGCAGCATGGGCGGCACGCCGTGCAAACCGACCTTGATCACGACGAAATTCACGCCCCAGGCAAGAATCACGATCAGCGCGGACAACAAATCCCTTGGCGACACAGCCATCTCCGTTAGTTGTATTCGATCTTCGCCGATCGTCTGGATCGCACGTGAATCGATACTTTAGCGGACGTTTTTGCAACTGCGTTGTACAAACTCACGGCATGGCCCATTCGGACAAGGCCACGCTGACAGTTTTGAACAAAGAAAAAGCGCTTGTACCGGGACCGGCACAAGCGCTTCTCAAGATCCCGGGGATTTACTTGCCCTGGCCGTTTTCCACTGCGGCGCTGGCGCCGGTTTCGACCGCCGGCGTTTTGCTCTTGTTAGCCGACAAGCCATTCGACGACTTGTTGGTGCCGTGGCGTTGCATACGATGTTTTTTCATCGGCGCAGAGGCGCCCGACATCGGTGCGGCGGTGGAGTCACCGGCCGTCGAGTTGTCGCTCGATGTCTGCGCGAAAGCGCTGCCGGTAGCAAGAAGTCCAGCCGTAAGGGCGATCAAAAGCGTATTTTTGGTCATTATCAAAACTCCTGTCTTATGCAAAAGGGACGATCAAGTGCTGCCGTTTCAGAGATTGCGGTAACCATCGGCGTAACCACGAACCATAGACCTTACGGCCTATCGCCGGATGACTCCTGCATGCTTGCACTCGACGCCCAGTAGAATTGCAGTTCCGAGCACGCAACCGAGCGTTCACATGTCTTCCACAATCGAAGCGTTTCTCAAGCCACATCAGCACGACGTCGGCAACCTTACAGTGCGGCGCGTGTTGCCCGCGCTAGCTGTCCGCACGGTCGGGCCGTTCATCTTCTTCGACCATATCGGACCCGCAACGCTCGTGCCCGGCGTGGGGCTCGACGTCCGACCGCATCCGCACATCGGGCTTGCGACAGTGACGTATCTGTTCGAGGGCGCGATCATGCATCGCGACAGCCTCGGTTCCTTGCAGAAGATCTCGCCCGGGGACGTGAACTGGATGACGGCGGGACGGGGTATCGTGCATTCGGAACGCACGCCGGACGAAGAACGCGCCGCAGGCCAGACCATGCACGGCATCCAGACGTGGATCGGCCTCCCGGTCGATGCCGAAGAGGTGGCGCCCTCGTTCGAGCATCATCCGGCCGCGACCCTTCCGCTAGTCGAACGCAACGGCGTGCGCTTGCGGGTGATCGCGGGCAGCGCTTTCGGCGAAACGGCGCCGACCACCACCTTCTCGCCGACGTTGTACGTCGCAGCCGAATTCACCCCGGACAGCGCCGTGACGCTCGATACAGAGCACGAAGAGCGCGGTGTGTATTTACTGGAAGGCGACCTCACCATCGACGGCGACGAAGTGCCGGCGGGCCAGATGGCCGTGCTGAAGAACGGGTTTTCCGCCGACCTGCGCAGTACGAATGGCGCCATCGCCATGTTGCTGGGTGGCGCGCCGCTCGACGGCACGCGCTTCATCGAATGGAATTTCGTCTCGAGTTCGAAGGAGAAGATCGCAGCCGCGAAGCACGCGTGGAGCGAGCAGCGCATGGGGCATGTGCCTGGCGAGACGGAATTCATTCCGTTGCCAGCACCGCGCCACGAGAACAATGCGCCGGAAGCGTGAAGCCGCGGCGAACTTGACCTCACCCGAATCCACGCTCGACTGTTTCACGCCGCTCGGCCCCGCTGGGCCCCTTGTATCCACGGAAAACCGCACAAGCTTCGACGTAGAATTGTTGAAATCGCTTCACGCCCTTTTCTGTAAGACGCCTTATGAGGAACACCATGGATACAACACTCGCCACCTTCGAACAGGATGTCATCACCGCGTCCACGCTAGCGCCGGTCCTTGTGGACTTCTGGGCGCCGTGGTGCGGTCCGTGCAAGACGCTCGGACCCATGCTCGAGCGGCTGGAAACCGAAGGCGCGGGAACGTGGAAGCTGGTCAAGGTCAACGTGGATGAAAACCAGGAACTCGCGGCGCACTTCCAGGTTCGCAGCATTCCGCACGTGATCGCGTTCGCGGATGGCCACGCGGTCGATCAGTTCATCGGCGTGCTGCCGGAAGGCCAGTTGCGCGCGTTCATTGAAAAGCTGATGCCGGATGGCGCCGAAGCCGAACTGAGGGCGGCGCACGCGGCGCTGGAGGCGGGCGACACGGATCTGGCAATCGACCATATCAAGGCGGCGCTCGTACTCGATCCCAGTCACGACGACGCCCGCCTGGACCTGATCGAATGGCTGCTGGCTGCAGGCCGCACGGACGAAGCACGCGAAGAAGACAAGCTGTTGTCGCCGAAAACCACGCAAGGAATCGATGCCCGGTACAACGCGCTGAAAACCGAGCTCGACGCCGCCGAAGCCGCCGCGAGCCTGCCGCCCGCCGATGCGTTGATCGACGCGGTGAACGCGAATCCCGATGATCTTGAAGCTCGGTTCGCTTTGGCAAACCGCCTGATTGCGGGCCGCGACTACAACGGCGCGCTGGAGCATCTATTCGCGATCTTCACGCGCGACCGCGCTTTCATGGACGATGTCGGCCGCAAGACCATGCTGTCGGTTTTTGGTCTGGCCGCGCATCAGCCTGAGGTGGTCACGGCCTGGCGTCGCAAGCTCAGCAGCGCAATGAACTGACTTTAATGCGCATAATTTAATTCTTTCAATTGGATTAAATCAAATCGAGCAGAAGTCTTCTGCAGAAATTTGCTTAATGTTTTTAATGGCCGCTTCACCCGTAATGGTAAAGCGGCCATTCGTTTCTAAAGCGCCTTCTTCGCAAGTTCTCTCAAGACAAATGAAACCGCGGCGAACCCAAAACTGGCAGTGACGCATACGCTCGATCCGAACCCGGCGCAGTTCAGCCCCACCGGCCCGGCGTACCCTGGCGCGGTTCCGACATGCTCGGCTTCCTCGCCGATATCGCTGGCCGGCGCTTCCGGGTAGATCAGCGGTTCCTCTGAGTAGACGGCGCTCACCTTGAATCGCGACTTCGGTCCACGCGGAAACCCGTGCGACTTGCGCAACTGGCCGCGCACCTTCGAGAGCAGCGGGTCCTGGATCGTAAGCGCAAGATCATCGATACGAATCCGCGTCGGATCGAGCTGCCCGCCCGCGCCGCCAACCGTAATCAGCGGCTGATCGTGCTCGACGCACCATGCAATTAGCGCCGTTTTCGTACGCACGCTGTCGATTGCATCGATCACGAAGTCAAAACCACCGCCCAGCACCGAATCGAAGTTCGCAGGCTCCACGAAGTCTTCAACCTCGTTCACATGGCAATCCGGATTGATGAGCCGGATACGCTCGGCCATGGCCGTGACCTTGGCCTTGCCGTAGTTGCCATCGAGCGCGGGCACCTGCCGGTTGGTATTGCTCTCGGCGACGTTGTCCAGGTCGATCAGCGTCAGCCGTCCGATCGCATTACGCGCCAGCGCTTCGACCGCCCACGAGCCCACGCCGCCAATTCCGATCACCGCCACATGCGCGTGTTCGAACGCAGCAAGCCCCGCCGGGCCGTACAAGCGCGCCACGCCGCCGAAGCGCCGGGCGCGATCGGGCGCTTCAAACTCCGGCGTCGCGGGGGTAATATTTGAAGCATCGACAGAAGCGGAAATGGCGGTCATAAACGTTTAACGGGCAGGGACACAAGCAAGGAGGCAGAACTGACGCGCTATCACAACGATAGAAGCGCATATGAGCAGGAATTCACCGAATTGCGTATTCTGCCTTATCGAAGATTGGACGTCGGATACCAGCCTCCAGTTTTCTGAAAGCAGAATGAAAATAATCGCTCAGGTCACGTCAAATCCTGTTGCACGGCTTCATGACTTGACTCAATAAAGGTCGTGGAAGCATTAACCGTAAAGCGCACGATTTGCAGACCTTGGCTATACTAATGCGATTGAAGTGCTTGCATAAAAAATGACCACCCTCGCTGACCTTCGAAAGAATTATTCAGTCGGATCGCTGGACACATCCGACGTGGATCCGAATCCCATTCGGCAATTCGAAAGCTGGTTTGCGCAAGCGCAGGACGCACAACTCCCCGAACCCAACACCATGACGCTTGCCACCGTCGACGAACACGGCCGGCCATCGGCGCGTATCGTGCTCATCAAGGGCGTCGACGATCGCGGGTTCGTGTTCTTCACCAATTACCTCAGCCGCAAAGGCCATGAGCTCGCCGGCAACGCCGCCGCGAGCCTGCTGTTTTACTGGATCGAACTCGAGCGCCAGGTGCGCGTCGAGGGCTCCGTCGTCAAGACAAGTCCGGAAGAAAGCGACGCATACTTCGCGTCGCGCCCGCTTGGATCGCGAATAGGCGCGTGGGCGTCGGAGCAAAGTGAAGTGATCGAAAGCCGCGCGGTGCTCGAAGCCCGCGAGCGCGAACTGATCGCAAAATACGGTGACAACCCGCCGCGCCCTCCCCATTGGGGCGGCTACCGGCTCGTTCCCGACACTATCGAATTCTGGCAGGGCCGCCCTTCACGGTTGCACGACCGTGTCGTCTATAAACGTGATGCACGCGAGCACGCGGATAACGGCCAGCAATGGCGCATCGTCCGACTATCGCCTTAGCGCCTGAAGGCGTCTTTAAGCGTGTCTTAAAGCACCTTCACCGAATTTTTGCTTCGCTTGACCGTATCAGACCTTCGCCCGGTTCAAGGTGAACCGACATGAGCGACCCGCGTTGAATCGCGTCTCGTTGCGGCGTGTCCGAACGGATATGGCGAAAGCAGAAAAACATCACCACGTGACGTACCAATGTGCAGTGCAAGCGACCCGGTTTGGCTTCAATTTCATCTGAGCGCGGAGAACAAGCATGTTTTGGGAGAAAAAGCTGACGCAGTGGGTGCAGGACATCCGGGACCGGGCCAACTTGCCCGCACGCCTTGTCCTGTGGGATGGACAGCAACATGACTTCGGAAGTTTCGCGGCGCCGCAAGTCACGTTGCACGTGAAGAGCGCGACTGCCCTGCCTTATCTGCTCGAACCGAGTCTGGACAATCTCGGTGAAGCGTATGTGAAAGGCAAGATCGACATAGAGGGCAAGCTGTCGGACATCATCAACATCGGGTACGGGCTGGCCAGGAACACGGTCACCAGCGCGGGCAAGCTTGCGCGCGTGCGGCGTTACTTCAATCATACGAAGGCGTCGGACAAGAAAGCCATTCAGTACCACTACGATGTATCAAACGAGTTCTACGCGCTCTGGCTCGACAAGAACATGGTCTACTCGTGCGCGTACTTCGAGAACGGCGACGAAGACCTCGCCACTGCGCAGATCAAAAAGATCGATCACATCCTGACCAAGATCCAGTTGGAACCAGGCCAGCGCCTGCTCGACATTGGCTGCGGCTGGGGTGCGCTCGTCTTGCGGGCAGCGGAGAAATTCGGCGCGCAATGCGTGGGCGTCACGCTCTCGCAGAACCAGTTCGATCTCGCGACCAAGCGCGTGAAAGATGCGGGACTCGAAGACAAGATCGAAATCCGTCTGCAGGATTACCGCGACGTGCAAGGCCAGTTCGACCGGATCACGAGCGTCGGTATGTTCGAGCACGTCGGCCGCAAGAACCTGCCGGGCTACTTTGCCAAGGTGCGCGACCTGCTGGTCGACGACGGCATCGCGATGAACCACGGCATTACGTCGACCGATTACGACAGCGGCGAAACGGCGCTGGGCGGCGGCGAGTTCATCGACCGTTATGTGTTTCCGGACGGTGAGCTGCCGCATATCGGGCTGGCGCTCGAAGCGTTGCAGGAAGGCGGCCTGGAAGCGGTGGACGTGGAAAGCCTGCGCCGTCACTACGCGCGCACGCTCGACATCTGGGCGGAGAATTTCGAAGCGAACGCGGACAAGGCCAAGTCGCTCGTGGACGATGAAAAATTCCGCATCTGGCGCGTGTACCTTGCAGGATGCGCGTATGCGTTCGAAAATGACGATGTCTCGATCTACCAGATCGTCTGCCGGAAGGCCGGGCGCAGCGCGAAAACGCTGCCGTGGTCGCGCCGGTACATTTACGAAAAATCGCTCTGAGTTCAACGCACGATTCTGCCGCTCCCCCTGAACCCGCGTCCGGTGATGAACCGGACGCGGGTTTTGTCGACGTCGATTTGTTTGGCGAGGTTGTGGAGCCGGAAGCCGCGCAAGCTCCGAAATCTAAGCCAGCCAAAACGGCTTCTCCTCGAACGAAATCACGCGGCGGCGTTCTGCCTGCCCTCGTCACGCCAGAACTCCACGCGCTCGCCGAACAACTTCCGGCGAAGGTTCATATCGGGACATCGACGTGGTCGTTTCCCGGCTGGCGCGACATCGTGTATGGCGACGAGTATTCGTCGGCCAAGCTTTCCCGCGATGGCCTCAACGCGCTCGGCGCGCATCCGCTGCTGCGGTGTGTATCGATAGACCGCTCGTTCTACGGGCCGTTGTCGGTCGCCGATTACGCCCGCTACGCCGGCCAGGTCCCGGCGCATTTCCGGTTTATCGTCAAGGCGCCCGCCTCGGTGACGGACGCCACCGTCCGCGGCGACAAGGGCATACCCGCAGGCGACAATCCCGCATTCCTCGACTCGGGCATCGCGATCAGTGAGTTCGTGGAGCCTTGCATTGCCGGTCTGGGCGAGAAGGCGGGCGCGCTCGTATTCCAGATTCCGCCGCTTCCGGACGCGATGATCGTCGATCCCAGCCTTTTCCTCGATCGATTGTCCGCGTTCTTGCAGGCTTTGCCGGCGCTGCCCGGCGAAAGTTGTTATGCCGTCGAACTGCGCGACGCCATCATGCTGACGCCGCGTTTCATCCGCGTCCTGCGCGATACCAACGTGCGCTATTGCGTCGGTATCCATGCACGCATGCCTGATCCGAGGCGTCAGGCAAAGGCGCTCGCGCTGCTCGATGAAGGTGGACTGGGTCCGCTGATCGTGCGCTGGAGCCTGCATGGCGGCTTCAAGTACGAACAGGCGAAAGCGAAATACGAGCCGTTCGACAAACTCGTCGATGAAGACCCTGACACGCACGAAGCACTCGCCGAACTCGCCGTTCGATACGCAATCGCGGGCCAGCCTGTGGTGATTGCGGTGAACAACAAGGCCGAGGGATCGGCGCCGCTGACCTGCTTCAAGATCGCGCGCAACCTCGTTGCCGCGCTGCCGATCTGGCTTGGAAAAAAATAAAGCGGGCTTCAGTTTCCCGAAGGCCGCCTGGTCTTGCTATGCGCCGGCAGTCATCAACGCTTGAGCCTGCTGGCAAATTTCTGCCTGAACTTCGCTACCTTCGGCGCCACCACGAACGCGCAATATCCCTGGTTCGGATGCTGTTCGAAGTAGTTCTGATGATAGTCCTCGGCCGGATAATAGTTGCCGTTCAGCGGCGTCACTTCGGTCACGATCTTGCCGTCGAAGATGCCGCCCTTCTGCAGTTCATCGATCACACCCAGCGCGATTTTTCGTTGTTCTTCGGAGTGCGTGAAAATGCTCGACCGGTACTGCGTGCCAACGTCATTACCCTGACGGTTGAGCTGGGTCGGATCGTGCGTCGCGAAGAAAATCTCCAGCACTTCCTTGTATCCGATAACAGCAGGATCGAAGTCGACCTTTATGACTTCGGCATGCCCGGTCGTGCCGTCGCACACTTGTTCGTACGATGGGTCCTTAACCTGCCCGCCGGCGTACCCCGACTCCACCGACACCACCCCTTCCACGCCCAAAAATACCGCTTCCGTACACCAAAAACACCCGCCGCCGATGGTGGCGGTTTCGCGTTTCGCCTGCTCGTCATGTTGCGTCATGCTGGCTCCTGGTTCGTGTTCCGCAGTCACCCAAATGAGTGCGGAACCCCTTTGAATCAACCCTGCCAGCTTACTGGTTTTCGTGTATCCATGCTGCGCGTGAGACTTATGACGCGGCGGCTTCATTATTAGCTGCATAGTCGATTCCGATAGAATCGCAACAACTGCAATCCTCCGATGACATCGAAACCGAACCATCCTCAATGAAACGCGCTAATCCGCCGAATTTCGATGCAACCGCTTTTCGAGACGCACTGAGTCAGTTCGCGACCGGCGTCACCGTCATCACGACGCGCGCCGCGTCCGGCCAGTTGATCGGCATCACGGCCAGCTCGTTCAATTCCGTCTCGCTCGATCCGCCGCTCGTGCTGTGGAGCCTTGCGACGAAGTCGGCATCCATGCCCGTGTTCCAGGCCAACAGTCACTACGTGGTCAACGTGCTCGCCGCGACGCAAGTCGATCTGTGCAAGCGCTTTGCGACGGTCAAGGGCGACCGTTTTGCAGGGGTATCCCACGCGGCCGGGGACACAGGCATGCCCGTGCTCGATGGCGCCCTCGCCTGGTTCGAATGCCACAACCGCAGCCGCTATCAGGAAGGCGACCACGTGATCTTCGTGGGCCAGGTCGAACGATGCGGCGTTCACGAAAACGCAGCGGAACTAGCCCCTCTGGTATTCCAGGCGGGGCAATTCCATACGATCGGGTCGTTGTAAAACGCGTTGCGAAGCTCAGTTCGTGCGATCGATCAGCGCGACCGGTACGCCGGCTTCGTCCTTCATGGTCTGAAGCACGATATTCGAGCGGATGTCGATCACGCCCGGCGCCTTGTAGAGCTTGCTCAGGATAAAGTCTGAGTAATGTTTCAGGTTATGTGCGAGGACGCGAAGCACGTAATGCGTGTCGCCCGTCACCACGAACGCGCCGACCACTTCCGGCCATTCGCGAACCGCAGCCGCAAATTTCTCGTGCCAGTTTTCCTGGTCATTGCGCATGGACACGTGCACAAACGCCTCCAGTTCCACGCCAAGCCGTTCCCGGTCGAGACATGCGCGATAACTCGCGATCACCCCTTCTTCCTCGAGCAACCGCATGCGGCGCAAGCACGCCGATGGCGATAGCGAAATCCGTTCGGCCAAATCGAGGTTGCTGATCCGCCCATCTTCCTGCAATACCGACAAAATACGGCAATCCGTTGCGTCGAGCGAGAACCCTGTCATTTTTTAGTCTCCCTGCGGCTGTTTCATCGAATTATGTTCTAAGAGCGGCCCTTTTGGGAGGTTTTTTCTAAATCACGTTTCGAGGATTCGGACCTTAAACCAGCCGCGCCGCCAGTGCGCGGAGCTTTGGGCCGATGACATCTCGAAAATAAATTTCATCCATCGACGATGCGGGACCGCTGCTGCTCAGCACCAGCCAGCGACCGTTGCGGAGATCGCGTACGGGTGCGGCGATCGCATTTACATCGGCGTGCCAGTCACGAAACGAATAGCAACAGCCATCGCGAGCGTAGTCGGAGATCGCATCCCGGGCGGCTTTCACCAATCGCGCGCCGTCTTCGCCGTTTTTCTGCGCCGTTGCGCCAAGTTCGTCCAGCAATGCGGCTTGCAGGTCCGGTTCCTGCACGGCGAGATACGCGCGGCCCATGGAACTGGTGAGCATCGAAAGGCGCGATCCGGGCGCGAGACCGAGCGTGAGCGCAGTCTCGCTGCGGATCGTTTCCAGATAGATCATATCGAGTCCATCGCGGCAACCGAGCGATACCGCCGCCCCAATCTCCCGCGCCAGCACGCGCATGTGCGGCCGCGCGAGTTCGAGCGCGTCCGCGCCGGCGAGCAATGCAAAGCCGAGCGACAACACGCCTGTGTCGAGCGCGTACTTGCCGGCGGGTTCATCGAAGCGTAGGTAGCCGAGCGTTGTCAGTGTGTAGGCAAGACGATTGACGGTAGCCTTGGGAAGCCCCGTCCGTTCGACGAAATCGCGATTTCCCAGCAAGGTTTCACCAGGACGGAACGCCCGGAGCAATTCCAGGCCGCGAGCAAGCGCCACGACAAAACGGCGTTCATCGATTCCATCCAATGAACCCGGTGGATCGGTTATCCCGATGGAACTCGTAGGCATCGGATGTTAGACTCGGTCATTGATTTGCAAAACATTGTTCCGCTTAGCGGAACATCAGTCAAGTCCAAAAACTTGGAATCATAGGAACTGGAGAACACCATGGCCGATGCCGCCCGTTTCAGCTGGGAAGATCCGTTGCTGCTCGACCAGCAACTAAGCGACGAAGAACGCATGATCCGCGATGCCGCGCACGCCTACGCGCAGGACAAACTGCAGCCGCGCGTGCTCGAAGCGTTCCGCAATGAACGCACGGACGTCGAGATCTTTCGTGAAATGGGCGAACTCGGCCTGCTCGGCCCGACCATCCCCGAACAATATGGCGGCCCAGGGCTGAACTACGTCAGCTACGGCCTGATCGCACGCGAAGTGGAACGCGTGGATTCGGGCTACCGGTCGATGATGTCCGTGCAGTCATCACTGGTCATGGTGCCGATCAACGAATTCGGCACCGACGCGCAAAAGCAAAAGTACCTCCCGAAGCTGGCGACCGGCGAATGGATCGGCTGCTTTGGCCTGACCGAGCCGAACGCGGGCTCCGATCCGGCCAGCATGACCACGCGGGCCAAAAAGGTGGATGGCGGCTTTTCGCTGTCGGGCCAGAAGATGTGGATATCGAATTCGCCTATCGCCGACGTCTTCGTGGTCTGGGCGAAGCTCGAAGAAGACGGACGCGACCAGATTCGCGGGTTCATCCTGGAGAAAGGCTGGAAGGGACTCACCGCGCCCGCGATACATGGCAAGGTCGGTCTGCGGGCATCGATAACCGGCGAAATCGTGATGGACGAAGTCTTCGTGCCGGAAGAAAACCTGATGCCGAACGTGAGCGGGCTCAAGGGACCGTTCACGTGCCTGAACTCGGCGCGCTACGGGATCGCGTGGGGCGCGCTCGGTGCGGCCGAAGCCTGCTGGCACATGGCGCGGCAATACACGCTGGACCGCAAGCAGTTCGGGCGTCCGCTCGCCGCGAACCAGCTCGTCCAGAAAAAACTCGCCGATATGCAGACCGAAATCACGCTGGGGCTTCAAGGCGTGCTGCGCCTCGGCCGCATGAAAGACGAAGGCACAGCGGCGGTCGAGATCACCTCGATCATGAAGCGCAATTCGTGCGGGAAAGCGCTGGACATTGCGCGTCTTGCGCGTGACATGCTCGGCGGCAACGGCATTTCGGACGAGTTCGGCGTGGCGCGCCATCTGGTGAATCTCGAAGTGGTGAACACGTACGAAGGCACGCACGATATCCACGCGCTGATTCTGGGCCGCGCGCAAACCGGGATCCAGGCGTTTTTCTGACACCGGCAGCCCGGAAAGGCCATGTAAAAAGCCAACGCCTTTTCAGGCGTTGGCTTTTTATGACTCGTTTTCAACCTGTATTTCGGCAACCAAGTTATTTGTTCGGCTGCGGCGTCAGACGCAGATACGGGCGCACAGCCTTGTATCCCTTCGGGAACTTGCGCTTGATTTCCTCTTCGTCCTTCAGCGACGGAACGATCACCACGTCGTCGCCCTGCTTCCAGTTACCGGGCGTGGCGACCTGATGGCTGTCCGTCAGTTGCAGTGAATCGATTACGCGCAGGATTTCATCGAAATTGCGGCCCGTGCTTGCCGGATACGTGATCGTCAAACGCACCTTCTTCTGCGGATCGATGACAAACAACGACCGTACCGTCAGCGTGGCGTTCGCGTTCGGGTGAATCATGTCGTACAGCTCGGACACCTTCCGGTCGCCATCGGCAAGGATCGGGAAACCGACGTTGGCCGCCTGTGTTTCGTTAATGTCCTTGATCCACTCCTTATGCGATTCCACGTTGTCCACCGACAACGCGATCGCCTTCACATTGCGTTTTTCGAACTCGCCGCCCAGCTTCGCGGTCAGGCCAAGTTCGGTGGTGCAGACCGGCGTGAAGTCGGCCGGATGCGAAAACAGCACGCCCCAGCTATTGCCCAGCCACTCGTGAAACTTGATGCGGCCGACGCTGGAGTCCTGTTCGAAGTCGGGCGCTGTATCGCCAAGGCGCAAGCTCATGGTGTATCTCCTGAAATTGTAGACCGCGATTCTTCTCTTCGCGGCGAAGTCTGCAAGTCGGCGTTAGCCAGGCCGCTCGTTAAATGAACGAGGCGGTCTGAACGAAAAATTAAAGCATACGTTACTAGACCTGCACAACGAACGAACATTCCGTCAGATCGTCATGCAGTTTTGTAATTTTTCGAGGCATGGCAGAAACATTGGCGAAACGGACGTTGCGGATTTCTCGTAGCTGAAGGATTCGATCTTCTGCTGAGACAGGCCGGATTGGTTGCCCAATGCGTTCATGGTCCATGTTTGCACGCATCGGGAACAAAAACTGCATGCTATAAGTTTCGGGGCCGGATGGACGCTGGTCACCCACCGCTTCTTTGGTACGATTGGCGTAGCCTCACCCGTTTGGAGCCATCAATGTCAGAAATCAATAAGGAGCGATTCATGTCGGATATCAAAACCGTTCTCGCAGACGCCGAAGACCTGTTGAAGCAGGCCGCGAGTGCAACTGGCGAGCGTGCATCCGAGCTGCGCGAGACCGCTCTGACCCGCTTGAAGCAAGCGAAGGAAAAGGCCGCAGATGCGCAGGTCGTGGTCATCGAAAAAGGCAAGAAGGCCGCACGTGCAACTGACGACTTCGTGCACGAACGTCCTTGGGCATCCATTGGGATTGCAGGGGGCATTGGTGTGGTCATCGGCTTGCTGATCAATCGCCGTTAATCGGTTTAATCGCCGTTGTATCGCGGTTTCGTTGTTATGCCGGTTCGCCGCGTAGTTGGCTCTCCCGCTGCTCACGCGAGCGGACCCGGCCCGAACATTGCCTTACAAGCCAGGAGCAGCCGCAGGTTTTTGCCAGCGACTCGCTCGACAGACCGGCTGGATGCTCATCAATCCGCCCGGACATTTTTGCGCCCAAAATAACGCGCTCTTCGCGCTCAAGCCATGACGACAGAAAGGCAATATCAGCACGATACGCAAGGGCCGTTGCGCCGCATCGTCAGCTCCGTGTTTTCCATCTTCGAGACGCGGCTGGAGCTGATCGGCATTGAACTCTCGGAAGAAAAGGAACGGCTGCTCGGCGTCCTCTTCCTCGGCCTCGCCGCGATGATGTTGACCATGATGGCGCTCATCACGCTGACGGTGCTCATAGCAATTGCGTTCTGGGACACCTACCGGTGGCAATCGCTCGCGGCAATCACCGCCGTGTACGTGCTGGTTGCCCTTGCGTGCGCAATGCGCGCGCGCGCCGGACTGAGCAATGCGCCAAACGTGTTCGAAAGCACCCTCGCCGAATTCAAGAAGGACCGCGACACGTTCAACTGATGTGCAACGCGCGCGTAGCCGCACTGCATGTCAGGCAATGTATTAATCGATGACTTTCCACGAGCTAGCCACGCCATGAGTCAAACCGACGACACCTTCAAAGCTCAAAAGCGAGCAAACGCGCACAAGCTGAGCACGCCCCACATGCGCGCGCTGCGCAAGGAACTGCTGATCGCGCGGGCCGACGTCGAGCGCATGGAACTGGCGCAGGCAAGCGCCGATCTGCGCTACAAGGTCAAGCATTTCAGCGTGCTGAACATGATCATGCCCGGGCGCGGCAAGCGTGGGCGCAGTTCCGGCGTCGGCGGGTTCATGAACCGCATGACCGGCGGCGCGGGTGGCGGCAGACTGAGTGGCCTTGGCAGTCTGTTCAATGCCAGCAACCTGAGTTTGTTACTGAAGCAGTATCCCGTGGTCGGCTCGCTCGCGTCGCTGATACTCGCGAAACCGGTCCGCACCCGGCTTCTTGCAAGCGCGAAGCCGCTGCTCAAATGGGGCGGCCTGGGACTCGTCGGGTGGGAGGCGTATCGGGTATGGCAACAGATGAAGTCCAGTCCGGCCAACACGCCGGTCGATCCGGTCGTCGATCCGGACGCCTGATCCTCTTGCTTGTGTTTGGTTGAGCAGCGTCATTTGCCGCTCCAGCACGCCGCCACTCTGGGCGGCGTGAGTTTTTCCAAAGCACGGTTCGACTTCACGCCGGTCGCGTCGAACGCGAATATGCCGCAAGCGTCGTTGGGCGCCGAGACTGGCTCGGCTTCTATCGAATAGCCGCCGTTCATCTCGGATTCAGCCAGTAGCCGCAAGACATAGACCGGTGCGCCTGTGGCGGGCGCCTGGTCGAAACCCGCCGGCAGTTTGAGCGCGGCGTCGTTATCGGACGCGCTTCGCGCACTCTCCACATACTGTGCAGCCCGATAAATCGCGGCAACCGCATCCAGCCGATGTCCCTTCATCATCTGCTGCTGATAAACGGGCATCGCGAACGTGGCGATGATCGCCGCCACGCCGAGCGTAATCATGAGTTCGAGCAGGCTGAATCCCTTGGGTGTATATGCGGTCGTATTCACGGCGAACTCGTCTGAAAAGGTTTTGCGACCACGCGCCGCCAGCGCGCAACCGCGCCGCTTTCGGTGATTTCGACCTGTTGTTGCAACCACGCTTCGATAACCACGCGCCGTCCAAATCCACGCGCAGTAATCAGAAATGCGCCGCCACCATCACGATTACTGGCCGGCCATGCTTCGATCAGACATTGCGGTGGTTTCGCTGCTTGCGGCCAAGTTGTAAAAGGCATCAACGCATTCGCCGATGCCCCTTCGAACGACGCCTTCAGGCGCCATTTGTCCGGCTCGCTTCCGAGTGGGCCGGTGACGTTACTCGGCTGAGGCAACGAATCGAGCGCGATGCGGGCGCAGCGCAGCAACGCACTGTCGGCGCCGTGAAAAGCCTGGACCCGGTCCTGCAGGTTGCCGGTGGCCCGCGCGCCGACCAACGCGGCTTCGAGCCATGCTGCGGCGGTGACGAGCAGCATCGAAGAAATCAGTAAAACGATGGGCAGCGCCACGCCCCGCGACTGCCGGCGATGACCGGTTCGTATCTTCATAACGCCTCCGGTCCATTGCCATTACGCAGCGCGATGCGTCTGCGAAACGCCTGCCGGACCCGGCCGTCCGCCGAGATCACCGTGGCGCCATCGCAGTCCGTGTAGCGCGGGCGCGCCGTTGCGCTCGGCGCGTCGCCGCGTGCGAGCACGCACAATTCCACCGCGGTGACGAATGGCCATCGGTCTCTTGTAATCGACGCTGCATCGACGGCAACCGGCGCATCTTTCAGCCAGTAGCCAATCCTGAGCCGCTCGATGCCTTCGACCATGGGTTGCCCCGTTCCCGGTTTGCCGCTGCCTTCGCAATAAAGCTCCGGCTCAACGGTCGAGGAACTGGCTTTGGCGTAGTAACGGTTCGTGATCCGTTCACCCGCCGATATCTGGCCAAGGCAATCCGTGGGCGAACCCGATGACGAGGGCCACGTCGAGATCGTATCGGCGCCATAACGAATCAGGATGCCGTCCGAGCGGCTGGTCAGCGTCTCGCACGTCGGCGCCGAGTCACTTCCCGCAGGACGGCCTGACGAGCATCCGAACAATCCCGCCGATGCGTTTGATGCGTCCAATGCGCCCGTCCCGGCCGGCATGTAGCGCGCCATTTGAACCTGCTGCGCGATCAGGTCTAGCGCGTTACTGGCGGCATCGCGCAAACGAGCTGTTTCGGTGGCGCGATCATAGGCGAGCCGCTGTCCGCGATACAGCGAAATGGTCGCGATCACGATCAACAATCCGAGCGCGACGGATATCGACAGTTCGAGCAGCGTGTGGCCGCGTTGAGTATTACGGGAGGTAGTCATCGTGCGAACGTCACGGCAACACAGGCCACTTTCGCGCCGACGCCAGGCTCGGCGCACAACGGTTCGTCGCCGTTACCCGATGCCGACGGCCGCCATCTGACCACCGCGACATGCACGCCGTTGCCACGGTCCAGCACATCGACGCCCCCATCCGGCAACGCCGCGGCAGCGCGCACGCGCCATTGCGCAACGACCGGATCGCGGTCGGCATCGCGGCGGATTCCTTCTGCGACAGAATCCGCAATCGATACCGCCGTCTCACGCATCATCACTGACCGCTCGTTGCGGGCAAGCCACATCTGCGCACCGATGATTCCAAGCGCCGTCACCGCGCTCAGCGAGAGCGCGATCAACACTTCAATCAGCGAATCGCCTCGGTCAAACCTGCGCGTGAAGGTCGTCATGCGGTTGCTCCGCATGCACCTTGCGTGAGGCGCGCGCGTCCGCCGGCGGCGATCCGGATGCATCGGCGTCCACGTGCGCCGAGAGACGCCAAAGCGACATCGCGGGCGCTGAAATCAAAGCTGCGAAACCCGCCGATGATCTGCCCGGAAGGCGGCGTGAACGAAAGCTCGCTCCCGGTTCCAGTCACGGCAACGCCGGCCAGGGCCGGCTGCATGCGCATCAGCACGCGCCCGCCGTCGCGCTCGGAAAACAGCGCCCAGCCGCATGCCCAATCAGTCAGTCCGCCGTCGCAGGCCTTCCCCGACAGGAGGCACGCACGCGCGGCGTCGATCCGGCACAAGGTCACGCGTGCGCCGCGCCGGATTGCTTCAGAGCGCGCCAAAGTGAGCGTGGACAACATGGCGCGCGCTCGTGCATCGACTTGATCGCGCTTGTGCCACATGACAAACGAAGGCGCCGAAAATGTCGCGATGACCGCGATTACCGCAAGCACGACGGCGAGTTCGGTCAGCGTAAAACCGGGTGAACATCGGAAATTCATCTGCATCCCTCATCGATTGAACCAGATCAGCGATCAATCTAAAGAGAATTTTCCGCGCCCGCCATTAGCCGATTGGCCGAGTATCGGACGTGCAAAAGCCTCGACATACTGTCGAAACAATCACCGGTTTAAAGCGAGGAGGAGAAATGCAGAAACGCTCAGCGTTTGCGGGGAGTGTTCTTGCGCGGAGCCGCGCGGCGGAACTCTTCGAGCACGTCTTCAAATTCGGACACGTCTTCAAAGCGCTTGTAGACCGAAGCAAAACGCACGTAGGCAATGGTGTCCAGCTGGCGCAACTCGTTCATGACAAGCTCGCCCAGGCGGTCGCTGCGAACTTCGCGTTCACCGCTGCCCAGCAATTGATATTCGATGCGCGCAACGGCGGCATCGATAGCGTCGGCCGCAACCGGCCGCTTGCGCAGCGCCAGTTGCATGCTCGCCACGATTTTCGCGCGGTCGAACTCGGTGCGGCTGCCGTCTTTTTTAACGACGGACGGCAACGCGAGTTCCACGCGTTCATACGTAGTGAAACGCTTGTCGCAGGCGGGGCAGCGCCGCCGCCGGCGAATCGCCGCCCCATCTTCCGAGACACGCGAATCGGCCACTTGCGTGTCTTCGTGACGGCAGAAGGGGCAGCGCATGGCTTAGCCGTACACCGGGAATTGCTTGGTCAACGCAGCGACCTTCACGCGCACGCGCTCAAGGTTCGCTTCGTCTTCCGGCGCATCCAGCACATCGGCAATCAGATTGCCGACCTGCTCAGCCTCGGCCACGCCGAAACCGCGCGTGGTCATGGCCGGCGAGCCGAGACGCACGCCGCTGGTCACGAACGGCTTTTCCGGATCGTTCGGAATGGCATTCTTGTTGACCGTGATGTGCGCCTTGCCGAGCGCAGCTTCCGCTGCCTTGCCGGTGATGTGCTTGGCGCGCAGATCGACCAGCATCACGTGGCTTTCCGTGCGTCCCGAGACGATCCGCAAACCACGCTTGACCAGCGTTTCAGCCAGCACGCGCGCGTTATCCACGACTTGCTGCTGATACGTCTTGAATTCCGGCGACAGCGCTTCCTTGAACGCAACGGCCTTGCCGGCAATCACGTGCATCAGCGGACCGCCTTGAATGCCCGGGAAGATGGCCGAGTTGATCTGCTTCTCGTACTCGGCCTTCATCAGGATCACGCCGCCGCGCGGGCCGCGCAGGCTCTTGTGCGTCGTGGTCGTGACGAAATCAGCGAACGGCACCGGATTCGGATACACGCCTGCTGCAATCAGACCCGCGTAGTGCGCCATGTCGACCATGAAATAGGCGCCGACGCTCTTCGCAATCTTCGACAAACGCTCGAAGTCGATCTTCAGCGCGAACGCCGAAGCACCCGCGACGATCAGCTTCGGCTTATGTTCCTTGGCGAGCGCTTCGGTCTTGTCGTAGTCGATGTCTTCGGCTTCGTTCAGGCCGTAGCTGACTACGTTGAACCACTTGCCCGACATGTTCACGGGGGAGCCGTGCGTCAGGTGGCCGCCTTCGGCGAGGCTCATGCCCATGATGGTGTCGCCTGGTTTAAGCATGGCGAAGAACACACCCTGATTGGCCTGCGAACCGGAATTCGGCTGCACGTTCGCCGCTTCGGCGCCGAACAGTTGCTTCACACGATCGATTGCCAGTTGCTCGACCACGTCCACATACTCGCAGCCACCGTAGTAACGCTTGCCCGGATAACCTTCGGCGTACTTGTTCGTCAGTTGCGAACCTTGCGCGGCCATGACGGCCGGGCTCGTGTAATTCTCCGAGGCGATCAGCTCGATGTGATCTTCCTGACGAGTATTTTCCTTCTCGATCGCGGCAAACAGTTCCGGATCGACTTGGGCGATGGTGCTCTTGGCTCTATCAAACATACGTTTTCCGTTGAATGGGTGTCGGTTGACCGGATCGCGCGTGCGCAACATATCTGCGCCGCGAGAGCGCGAAGCACGATGGGTCCAGGCGAGGCGGAAGAAAGACGCTCCGTTGACGCGAGACGGACAGCCACCGGCAACGCAACACATGCGTGCGGATCTCGGCTGCCCAGGCGAACGGCAAAACGACACCCTGCGCTTCCCGGTGGGTTATTCCACCTTGGACCCGAAGATCCTTGTCGCCAGTTACGCAGGGCTGGAGCGCCCTAGTTTAATGGTGCGTCCGGGATTAGGCAACAGCCGCTAAACACTTGAAATTGCTCGGTTCTGAAAGGCCTGTCATTCATGAAAGCGCCATTCGCGGATGGTCGGGCACCAAAATTGCCGCTGGCGCCCAGCCGGCAATGGCCCACCCGGACGAATGGAGATTCCGGTTGACAACTTGCCGCGCCGCATCATTGGAAGTACGCTGTCCGGCTTTCCCGCGCGCGCTCGGGCGCGCGGGACCTCGGCTTTTCCGCAACCTGACCGCAACCTGACAATGGGAATCCGCACATGATCGTATTTGTCACTGGCGCTTCCGCCGGCTTCGGCGCCGCCATCGCCCGTACGTTTGTAAAAGGCGGCCATCGCGTCATTGCCACGGCGCGCCGCAAAGACCGGCTCCTGGAATTGTCGAAGGAACTCGGCGACGCCCTTTTGCCCGTTGAACTCGATGTTCGCGACGACGCCGCAATAAAGTCCGTCATAGCCGGTTTGCCGGCCGAATTCGCCGACATCGACGTGCTCGTGAACAACGCCGGACTGGCGCTCGGCCTGGAACCGGCGCAGCGAGCGAGCCTCGACGACTGGAACAACATGATCGATACGAACTGTAAAGGTCTCGTCACGGTCACCCACGCTTTGCTGCCCGGCATGGTCGAGCGCAATCGCGGTCACGTGTTCAACCTGAGTTCGGTCGCGGCGACCTACCCGTACGCCGGCGGCAATGTATATGGCGCGACGAAGGCGTTCGTGCGCCAGTTCAGCCTGAACTTGCGTGCCGATCTGGCCAGCACGGCGTTGCGCGTGACGGACATCGAACCGGGATTGTGCGGCGGGACCGAGTTCTCGAACGTGCGCTTCAAGGGCGACGACACGAAAGCGGCCAACGTCTATAAAGACGTGCAGCCGCTGACGGCCGAGGACATCGCCGACGCCATCTACTGGATCGCGACGCTGCCGGCTCACGTGAACATCAATGCCATTGAAATGATGCCGGTCGCGCAATCGTTCGGCGGGTTGAGCATCTATCGCGGCTGAAACGACACGGCTCCTGGGCAACGACCTCGATGACACCAATCCTAAGTTGTTGCCTGGAAACAGCAAATTACAGCGCGTTTCGGCGGCCGGTTTACAGCTTCCGGTAAAATGCGTGGATGAATATGTCAACCAGCGAGCATCAACCGGCGACCGGCCCCTTGACTTTCGACTGGCCGCTGCGGGTCTACTACGAAGACACCGACGCCGGCGGCATCGTCTTCTACGCGAACTACCTGAAGTTCTTCGAACGGGCGCGCACCGAGTGGCTGCGCGCTTGCGGTATCGATCAACGCAAGCTGTCGGAGTCGGATGGCGTATTGTTCGTCGTCAAGCGGACGGCAGTGGAGTATTCGGCCCCCGCGCGGCTCGACGATGTGCTCCATGTGGTGAGCAGGATCGACCGTCTCGGGCGGGCCTCGGTGGATTTTCACCAGGAAGCGTGGCGCGACGGCGTGTTGCTGGCGTCTGGCGAGATCCGGGTCGCATCGGTCAGCCTCGCGTCGATTCGTCCGGTGGGAATTCCTGGATCAGTGCTGGCCGGATTGCGCCGCGGTCCGCACGTAGAATGCGCGTCAACCGTGCCGACACCAATATCGTTTAAATAACCTTGTTCAGAAAAATCCTATGTAGACAAAGCATCTTTGACTTCATCAAGACCTGAACTGAATAGAGCCTGCGGGACTTCACGCACGCAAGCACAGCAGCACCGAGCGCGCTCCGGCGACAACGTTGTCTTACCCGGAAGCCACTCGGACGCCCCTTTGGGACGTAACAGCGGACATTTATGAACACTACACAAGACCTGTCGATCGTTTCCCTCGTCATTCATGCCAGCCTGTTGGCGCAGGCCGTCATGGCGCTGTTGCTGATTCTGTCGTTGTTGTCCTGGACGTACATCATTCGTAAATGGTTCGCCATCCGGCGCGCCCGCGCTCAGACCGAGCGCTTCGAACGCGATTTCTGGTCGGGCGGCGACCTGCAGGCGCTGTATCAGAGCGCGGCGAACAACCGTCACACCATCGGCGCACTGGAGCGGATTTTCGAGTCCGGCATGCGTGAATTCCTGAAAGGCAAAGAGCGCCGCATGAACGATCCGGCCGCGATTCTCGACGGCTCGCGCCGCGCAATGCGCGCCGCTTTCCAGCGTGAAATGGACGGGCTGGAAGTCAATCTCGCGTTCCTTGCATCGGTCGGTTCGGTCAGCCCGTATATTGGTTTGTTCGGCACGGTCTGGGGCATCATGAACTCCTTCCGCGGCCTCGCGAACGTCCAGCAGGCAACGCTTGCCAACGTCGCGCCGGGCATTGCCGAAGCGCTCGTCGCAACCGCAATCGGTCTCTTTGCCGCCATCCCTGCCGTGGTCGCCTACAACCGCTACGCACACGATATCGACCGCCTCGCGATCCGCTTCGAAACGTTTATCGAAGAGTTCTCGAACATCTTGCAGCGTCAGGCTCACTAAGGAGTTCAGAATGGCCGGAGGTCCAATGCGTTCCAGCATGCGCGGCAGTTCACGGCGCGCCATGTCCGACATCAA
>Ga0153932_1000044_pt1 | contig 104968 bp, 91 predicted proteins | sample TSNJ016MetaG_FD_102273 | JGI IMG/M metagenome (GOLD analysis project Ga0153932, IMG submission 102273) | Attine ant fungus gardens microbial communities from New Jersey, USA - TSNJ016 MetaG | ecosystem: Host-associated > Fungi > Mycelium > Unclassified | place: USA: New Jersey, Wharton State... | reverse complement strand
TTTTGCTCTTATAGTTGGCACTCGCAACGCTTGCCTTTCGGCAGTCCGCCCGGCAGCACCCGTTCCACGCTGGTTCGCGGCCCCGACTCAAGTTCATCAGCCTCAAGGCCGTCAGCCGGCGTGCATCCCCGTGCCGGCTTCATGCTCGCTACGTCCGCAGTCCGAGCTGCGTGTGTCCTCTTTGTTACCTCGCTGCTTCTCGCGAATAAGCAGCGTGTAACGTAACGCGTCGTTCTTCTGACCACTGAACGGTTTCCATTCCGCCCGAAGCGTCTCAACAAAGCACCCGCTGTGCCAGGCAGCGCGGGACCCGGTTCATCGTTGCACTTCCCCCGTCTCCGCCGGCGGCGCCTTTGCGTCCGGCACGATGGGATCTTGCAAGATCTCATCGCGTTTCGCGTAGCCCGCGAACGCCGCTGCGAGCAGCATGTCCTGCGTCCAGTCATCGCGAGCGAAGATCCCGGTCATCCGCCCCGCCGACATCACGCCGATACGATCGCAAATCAGCATCAACTCGCGCAGATCACTCGATACCACCACCAGAGCACGCCCTTCGAGCGCGAGCGCGCCCATCAGCGCATAGATGTCGAACTTGGCGCCGACGTCGATGCCGCGCGTGGGTTCATCGAAGAGCAGCACCGTGGAATCACGCGCGAGCCAGCGGCCGATCACGACCTTCTGCTGATTGCCGCCCGACAACTCCGAGACCGGCTGCGACGGACCCGCCGCACGAATATGCATGGCGTCGATCTGCGTCTGGGCAAGCGCGGCTTCGCGCCGGCCATCGACAAAACCCTTGTTCGATACCGCCCCGATGTTCCCCAGCGAAATATTCGCGGCGATCGGCTGCGGCAACAGCAAACCTTCGCCTTTCCGATCCTCCGTGATGAGCGCGATGCCGTTCGTCACCGCATCAGCCGGCGATGCAATCTTCACCGGCGTGAGCGCTCCGCCTTGATGCGCCACTGATACAACGCCGCCGTCGGCCTTGTCCGCGCCGTAGATCAGCCGCATCAGCTCGGTGCGGCCCGCGCCGATCAGCCCGCTGATGCCGAAAATCTCCCCGGCCTTGACTTCGAAGGACACGTCGCGAACCACGTCGGCGCGGCGCATGCCTTCGACTTTCAGCGCAACATCGGCAATTCGCCGTTCGCCCAGATCAATCCGTTCGCCGATGTCACGTCCCACCATCAGCGTGACAAGCCGGTCGCTCGTCAGGTTCGCCATGGCGTCGATATGGACCAGCTTGCCGTCGCGCAATACCGCCGCGCGCCCCGCAATCCTGCGTAACTCTTCCAGCCGGTGCGAGATGTACACCAGCGCCACGCCCCGCTCCTTCAGCCGCTCGACCTGCTCAAAGAGCAGATCCACTTCACGCGCGGTCAGCATGGCCGTGGGTTCGTCGAGAATCAGCACGCGGCAATCGCCAATCAGATTCCGCGCGATCTCGACCATCTGCTGATGCCCGATGCCCAGTTCGCCCACGAGCGTATCGGGATCGATCGCGTCCAGTCCGACCTGGCGCATTGCGTGGTGCGCATCCTCGCGCAGCGCCGCCCGGTCGATCCAGCCGAATTTCAGGCCTTTGCGCTGGGGCAGACGGTTGAGGAACAGGTTTTCCGCCACCGATAAAGTCGGCAGAAGGTTCAGCTCCTGCATCACCATACGCACGCCCAGCGCTTCGGCATCCTTGCGACTCGCGGGCGCGTAAGGCTCGCCGCCAAGCGTCATGGAACCAGCAGTCGGATCGACCAGTCCGCCGACGATCTTGGACAACGTACTCTTGCCCGCACCGTTCTCGCCGGTCAGCGCCAGCACTTCGCCCGCGCGCAAGTCCAGCGTGACGCCCGCCAGCACCGGCTCCGCATAGGTCTTGCCAACGCCGCTCACCGTTAAAACCGGAGCGGTTTCCATAATGTTGTCCATCGCCTTCCCGCTGCTGCGGACCGGATGCTGTCACGCAAGGCACGCCGCAATCGTTTGCAGGCAAGCCCTTCTGACAAGCCGTCTCCGGTCCTTCGCGTCAGTAAAAACCACGCTGAACATCGCCTGGCCAGTCATCTCATGGTGCATCAACGACCCGGCCGTTGCTTCAATTATCGGCAGCGATGCCCGGTTCTTGAGATTTTAGACAGATTTCGACAGACGAATCCCATTTTCCATGCAGATACTTACTACTTTTTGGTAACGAGATCCACCGGCGTTTCCACCACGCCGGACAATTCCGACTGTTTCTTGTGCTCGGCAATTGCTTTCAGCGCGGTATCGATGCCAAAAACTGCCTGCTTTGCAGCGTATTGATCGGCCGTGGCGAGCACGCGGCCATCGGCGAGCATCGGCTTGATGGCGTTGATGTTGTCATAACCCACGACCTGCACCTTGCCTGCCTTGCCCGCTGCGCGAACTGCAGACACGGCGCCGATCGCCATGTTGTCGTTGCCGCACAGCAGCGCCTTCACGTTAGGATTCGCGTTCAGGATTTGCGATGCCACCGCGTTGCCCTTGTCGATTTCCCAGTCGCCTGACTGCAGCGCCACGACCTTCACACCCGCAGCTTGCATGGCTTGCTTGAAACCCGCCGTGCGCTGCTGCGCATTTGTCGTCGTCGAGACACCTTCGATGATGCCGACTTCATCGCCGGACTTGAGCTTCTGCTTCGCCAGATACTCGCCAACCTGACGCGCGCCCTTGGCATTGTCCGGACCCACGAACGGCACGTTCAGGTCCTTGGACTTGAGCACGTCGGAATCGAGCTTGTTGTCGATGTTCACCACGATGATCCCGGCATCCACCGCTTTCTTGATCACCGGTACCAGCGCTTTCGAATCCGCCGGCGCGATCACGAGCGCATCGACCTTCGACACGATCATCTGCTCGACAATGCGGATCTGGTTGGCGGTATCGGTTTCGTCCTTGATGCCGTTCGTGATCAGGTCGAACTGGCTCGGATTATGTTTCTGGTAATCCTTGGCGCCGGTTTCCATGGTCAGGAAAAACTCGTTTGCAAGCGACTTCATCACGAGCGCGACCTTGGGCTTGTGCGCGGTCTGAGCGGCGGCACCGGTCGAATACATCGACAAAGGCAGCGCAGCGCAAGCGCCAAGCGACAGCGCGATGGAAAGAAAGCGGCGGCGCAGCGCTGGTTTTACGGTCTTGTCATGTGAGTTCATGCAACGAATCTCCTGGATTGTTCGAGTTGTCGGATGTCGGGTAGGACGGCGTTGAACCTATGACGCGTAGAACCTGTAGAACGGCTCAACCGGCTGTTTGGCCGACAGCCGCGCGCCCCAAGCGTGGATGTTTCCCCGGCATGCCGCAATTGCTGTTGCCCCTGATTTCAGCACACCCGCTCATTGACCCAGATCCACATGACGCAGCCATCACAGTTCATCGACGGACTGGCCTTCCACCTGCTTGTCGATGATCTTGCGCGCATAGTCGATCCCGGCCCGTGTTGCTTCGATAGGACTTTCGAACGGTTCCTGGTCCGGCACGCCGAACATCTCCGATCTGCCGCTCTCGCCCGCCGAGCTGCGCGAAATGGTCACGACGATATCGAAATGGCGCGGGCCGTCGTCGGGCTCGTCGCGTTCCTTCGCGCGCCGCAACGCCTGGACGCTGATTTCAAAACCTTTGTAGTGATCTGACAAGGGGCTGGTCATGCGCGACTCCTTCAACGGTTGGAACAAGCGGGTCTGCAACATTTCGAAAACCGCAATGTGGCGACGCTGCAACGCGGCATGGCGTGCGGACAGCCAGCGGCAAGCACCGGCGAAATTGTAAGCCTGCAACAGTCGATTGCCGTCATCGTGAAGCACAAGCTTACAACCTTGATCGTGGTACAGCGATGACCGTTCTTCCGCTTCCATGCGCCGACGCGCGAGCGCAGGTTTTCATGCTGTATCGGTACGAAACCGTACGGCATTTGTAGGGCTTTTTGCCATAATGAGGCGCCGAAGCATATATGTCGTTCGGCGAACGCCAATCCTGGATTTCGACCGGCGTCACCTTGCAGCACGTCATCCATCCAAAGAGGGAGCATCGCCATGAAGATCCGGGCAACCATGACAGCGTTGGCACTGGGCGTAGCGTTAAGCGGGAGCTTCGCTGCAACGCCAGCGTTCGCGCAGAACAGCCAGCAGTCGAAAATGAGTACTTGCAACACGCAAGCCGCCGGCAAGAAAGGCGACGACCGCAAGGCTTATATGAAGGACTGCCTTTCATCGGCGCCAGTTGCTGCAGCTGCACCCATGACCCAGCAGCAAAAAATGACGGCATGCAACAAGACTGCTACCGGCAAGAAAGGCGATGAGCGAAAGGCGTTCATGAAAGACTGCCTGAGCAACAAGGGATAAGCCGCAGCGAGGTGACGCGGGTCGTTACCGCGCAAGCCGCGCGCCTTCGGGCCCGCGGCTTTTTTATCGATCGACCGACTAAAACCCCCCGCGGCAGAACGTCACAAAGCATCGCGAGGCGCGGCAAAGGGTCGCAAAGCCGGGAAAACCCGCACCCGCTCTTATTGCAGCGCACCTACGGTCATGCTACGCGCCACGCGGTTTATCTCATAAGATGAGCGGAGGCGGCCCTGCCCTAAGACACAAATACGACATCAAGCGCTACGGGTCCGCCAGTCTTGCCGGTTTGCAGCACTGCAACGGACGGAGGCCCGAGGATGGTGTGGCGATATAAAAACCGCTGGTTCAGGCGGTGGCTGGTGCTGATCGTCTTCTGGGCGGTCCCGGTGATGATCGTGGCAGCAAACGAAATCCGCGAGCAACTCGCTTATGACTCCGCGGACCTGTCACACACGCTTTCAACCTGGTCGTTCACCGATACCCAACGCGCGCAGCCCGCAGCACAACGCTGCCACGGTCCGATCGATGAAGCGCGAAGCGCCGGATGCCCTCAAGAGATGCTGGCTGCGAAAACCGCTTTGGACCAGCAGGCCATCGCCCAATACGCGACACGCAAAGGCGTGCTGTTCGGCTATCTCTGGACTGCCTTCATTGGATACTGGGTGGTCCCGGCCATCACGCTTTTCGTACTCGGCGCGATCATCGGTGTGATTCGTCGATCATTGCGTCATCCGATGAAGAAAAACGACGTTCAATCCACGCACGAACCCGCTCACAAAACCACGCACGTCGCCAAACCATGAGACTGCGCATTTGCGTTGTGACAACAAATTCGCTTCTTTTTGACCGCATCATCCCATCTTTCAAACTTATTTTTACGGGTAAGTTTGACCGTAATTCCTCGTTCCTGGTTGAGGTGGCCCGTATTTTGCGCAGTGCAGTTCTGGCGGACGGGAGCACAAAATGTTTCACACAAACAAGCGGGTTCTCGCTCGGCCAAGCGGCGGGTCGCTCCAGGTCAAAATTACCTCACCGGATCGTACTATCGTGCTCAAGCCCAAGCGGGGCAAGGCTTTGCGCGATCAGCGAAGGTGTTGTTAAACGACCTGCTGTGTTATAAATCGCCCTGCTGGAACACTCGTTAGATGGGGTTTCCCAAAAAACCACGATGGAGAAAACGATGCAAAGACGAAACTTCATGATCAAATCGACCGCCGCACTTGCAATGGGCGGCTTCGCGCTGGCCGGTTGCACGACGACGTCGAACCAGGGCGCACAAAAGACGGCAGGCGACGCGGACGCACGCCGTTCCATTGACTCGGATATCGATGCGACCATGCAGCGCCTGTACGTTACGGCCAAAGGCTCACGCGAACTCGTGGGCAAGGCGCGCGGCGTGCTGGTGTTCCCGTCGGTAATCCAGGCGGGCTTCATCGTGGGCGCGCAGTACGGCAAGGGCGCGCTGCGAGTGGGCGGCAGCTCGGTCGGCTATTACAGCACGACCTCGGGTTCCATCGGCTTGCAGGCTGGTGCGCAATCCAAGTCGATCATCTTCCTGTTCATGACGCAGGACGCACTCGACAAATTCCGCAATACCGACGGCTGGTCGGTGGGCGGCGATGCATCCGTCGCACTGGTCAAGATGGGCGCAAACGGCAACATCGATTCGACGACAGCAACCGCGCCGGTCGAAGTGTTCGTGCTGACGAACGCCGGCCTGATGGCCAATCTGTCACTGGAAGGCACGAAGGTCTCGCGTCTGTCCATCTGAGGTTTCCAAGCCTGTCTTGTTGACTTGATGCCGCAAAAAAACCGCCGCGCAGCCCGACCCGAAAGGTCGTACTGCGCGGCGGTTTTGTCTTGCGTGGTCCTTTAGCTCGTGGCGCTGTCGATCAGCTTGAGCCGTGAACGCTTCTGCGCCCTCACAACGGCCTGATAAGCATCCACGTACTGTTGCGCCATGCGGTGCGACGTGAAGCGTTCCTCGAAGCATTTACGCACGCCTGCGCGGGAGATGGTGTGCAGCCGGTTCACGGCGGCAACCGCGCCAATCTCGTCCTCGACAATAAACCCCGACACGCCCTCGTCCACCACTTCCGGCACCGCGCCGCGGTTGAAAGCGATTACCGGCGTGCCGCACGCCATGGCTTCGATCATCACGAGGCCAAACGGCTCGGGCCAGTCGATCGGGAACAGCAGCGCGTGGGCGCCGGAGAGGAAATCGGCTTTCTGGTGATCATCGATTTCACCGATGAACTCCACATACGGCAGCTTCATCAAAGGCGCAATTTCGCGCTCAAAATACTCGCGATCGGCCGAGTCCACCTTCGCCGCGATCTTTATCTTCATGCCGCAACGCCCGGCTATACGAATGGCAGTATCCACGCGTTTTTCCGGCGATATGCGCCCGAGAAACGCCAGGTAGGTCTGGTCGACCGGCTGCGGCATGTATCGCTTTTCCGGCAGCCCGTGATACACGGTTGACAACCACTTCGCCTGCGGCAATGGATGGCGCTGCGAATCCGAGATCGAGATGACTGGCGCGGTGTTGAAGGTGTTGAAAATCGGCTGCTGCTCCGGCAAGTCGAGCCGGCCATGCAGCGTGGTGACGAACGGCGTGTCCTGCCGCTTGAAGAGCGAGAACGAGTAGTAATCCATGTGGAAATGCAGGACGTCGAAGTCGTCGGCGCGGCGGCGAACCATTTCCATCAGCAGCATATGTGGCGCAATCCGGTCCCGGATAGCCGGGTCGAGCCGCAACGCGCGTGGCCAGACGGCTTCGAGCTTGGCCTTGGTCTCGGAGTCGCCCGAAGCGAACAGCGTGACATCGTGCCCAAGCTCGACCAGCGCCTCGGTGATGTACGACACGACCCGCTCGGTTCCCCCATACAGCTTGGGCGGCACCGACTCGGTCAGGGGTGCTATTTGTGCAATTCTCATTGTTCTCGTCTCCACTCGGTCTTACGTCGCCGTGATCTTTAGCCGGTGCAATGCCGGATAAGCACGGTCGCCGGTCGTCACGCGCGAGCATTCCTCTCGTAATGACGACACCCGCATTATTGGCCGTGAATGCGCCGGCGTTTGCAAAACTTTCACTTTCATGACGCTGTTACAGTCACGAAACACACGTTTTGCAACGTTACATCGGCGTTTTTAGACCGTTTCTTGAGTGGTGAGAACGTTTTTTTGATTACCGCTTATTTGGTCTTCGACGACGGTTTGCCCTTTGGGACACCGCGAAGGTCGGCGAGAAACGAGTCGCGCCACACGCCGAGATCGTACTTGCGCAGCATTTTCATGTTCGTCTCATAGCGCTCGCGACGCTCGGCAAGCGGCATGGATAACGCGCGCCCGATCGCTTCGCTCATGCCGACGATATCGTGGGGATTGACCATGATAGCGCCCGTCATTTCGTCGGCGGCGCCGGCGAACTGGGACAAGACGAGCACACCGGGATCGTCCGGATTTTGCGCCGCAACGTATTCCTTCGCGACGAGGTTCATGCCGTCGCGCAACGGCGTGACCAGCCCGATCTGCGATTCGCGGAACAGCGACATCAGCTTCCACCGGTCATACCGCTGGTTCATGTAGCGGATCGGCGTGTAGTCGAGACCGGAGTAGCGGCCATTGATGCGCCCGGCCTCATACTCGAGGTTATGGCGGATTTGCTGGTAGGTATCGACGTCGGAGCGTGTTGGCGGCGCAATCTGCACGAGCGTGACATTGCCGCGCCATTCCGGCGATTTCTCGAGGAAATGCTCGAAAGCCTTGAAGCGCTCGACCAGCCCTTTTGAATAATCCAGCCGGTCCACGCTCATGATGAGCTTGCGTCCTTCAAGACTCTGCTTCAGATCCATCACATCCTGACGTGCTTCGCCACGCGTGGCTTGCTCGGCGATCTCATCGGGGAAAATGCCGATCCGGTACACGCCCGTTTTCAGCTTTCGGCCAAAGGCTTCCACCTGACCGTCGGCGCTTGCCGTGCCATGCGCGTGACGCACGATGTAGTCATGAAACGCAGCCTGATCGCCGGGGGTCTGGAAACCCACTACGTCGTAGCAGCATAGTGACTTGACCAGTTCCTCGTGCGGCGGAATGTTGAGCAGGATCTGCGGCGACGGAAACGGGATATGCAGGAAAAAACCCATCCGGTTGGTGACGCCTTCAGAGCGCAGCGCTTCGCCGAACGGGATCAGATGGTAGTCGTGGACCCAGATGACATCGTCGGGCTGCAGCAGCTTGATCGCACGGTGCGCCAGCCACGAGTTCACCCTTCTGTATCCGGCGTATTCGTCGCGGTCGTAGACAGCCAGATCGTTTCGATAATGGAAGACCGGCCAGAGCGTCGCGTTCGAAAAACCGCGGTAATACTGGTCGTAATCCTTTTTCGGCAAGCCAACGGTCGCGAATGTGACCGCGCCATCCTGTTCGAGCTTCGGACCCTGGTTCGCGACCGTGTCGCTCACCACGTCGCCGCTCCAGCCGAACCACACGCCGCCACTGTCCTTCAGCGCGCCAAATACACCCACGGCGAGGCCGCCGGCGGAGCCTTTGGTTTCTGTTGGTGAAGCAACTCGGTTCGATACAACGACTAGACGGCTCATTCCTGGAATTCCTTTCTTGGTTCGTGACGTCCGGGTTTTCGGGTCCATCCCGAAATAGTAGTGAGTTTGGCCCCGGACGGCGGCCTCAGTTCAAACTTTGTCCGGATCTTGAAGTCGGATGCGGCGTTCAGCGCCGCTCGCCCGCGCTGGCAGGCTCGGGCGCTGTCGATGCCGCCGAATGCGCCGTCGGATCCGGGCCATGCCGCTCTCCGCGGCTAGCCACCGGATCGGCTTCCGTATTGGCCGTTCCGCGTACTGGCGGCCGGATCGCGCTGCTTGCCTGCGTCCGGTCGAGCGGCGCGACGAAATCGACATGCTCGCCCTCCGGCGCCAAATCCGCCCGCGTGCGCGGCAGGAACTGCGGGAACTCGGCTTGGGCAAAGTTCAGCAGACCTTCACGCACGCGGCATCGAAGGTCGAAGTTCAGGCCGGAATCGAAGGAACTGACGAGCACGCGAATCTGCATCGACTTTTCGGTGGCGTCGGTTACCTGAAGTACCTGCACGCGGCCATCCCATTCCGGCGCATGCTCGAGGATGCGTTCGAGCTCTTCGCGCAATGGCGCCATCGGCATGCGGTAATCGACGTAGAAAAACACCGTCCCGATGATCTGCGAACTATTGCGCGTCCAGTTGGTAAAAGGGTTCTCGATGAACCATTGCAGCGGCACGATCATGCGGCGCTGGTCCCAGATCCTGATGGATACGTAGGTGCCCGTGATTTCCTCGACGCGGCCCCATTCGCCCTGGATCACGACGACGTCGTCGAGCCGGATGGGCTGCGACAACGCGATCTGCAAGCCGGCAATCAGGTTGCCGAGCACGGGCCGCGCGGCAATACCGGCGACCAGCCCCGCCACGCCCGCCGACGCCAGCAAGCTCGCGCCGATCTGCCGCACGGCCGGAAACGTCATCAACGCGCCACCAAACCCAATGATCACGATGACCACCATCACGGAGCGCGCCAGCACGCGTGCCTGCGTGTGTATCCGGCGGGCCTGCAGATTATCCTTGGAGTCGAGCGGATGGGCCTGAACCAGCGCTTCGGCCACGGCGCCGACCGAACGCACGGCGAGCCACGTCAGCGCGACAATCAACGAAAGGGTCAGCAGGTCGCGCAACGCGGCGGCGAAGGGCAGCGAATCCGGCGCTTCGACCAGCACGAAGCCGAGCGCGAGGATGATGAGGAGCGCGAGCGCGGGTTTATCGATGAAACGCAGGACTACGCTCATCAGCGGGTACGGCCGCGCGATGCGCAAAAGAATCCGTGCACCGACGCGATGTACGCCGATGGCAAACAGGACCGCAAGTGCTGCTACGACAATGGCGCCGGGCCAGGTGTTGAGCGGCGCCGAAGCGATGCGCTCGAAGGTATCGAAATTGATCATCTTCGTCGTGGAATCAGCCTTGAGAAGGTGGATACGACGGGATTTGCAAAAGGCCGGTTACATGACCGGCGTATTGCAGTGCAGCAAATGCTGTGCCCGGCTGATCAGGCGGCGGGCATCAGAGGGGCGCACAGCCAAGAAACGCTTACTTTTCCGCCTTGCACGGAAAGGCTTTACCCAGCCCCAGGGAAACCATGGTCGTCGCGTTGAAAGTGCCTTGGGCGGGATTCTCGGCGATAAATTTGCGCACCGCGTCAGTCAGCTCTTGCGGTTTTACATCGACGGGAAGGCAAAAATACTGGCCTACCTGCGGACCGGAAGTGCCGCCGATTGCTTCGATCGTGTTGTAGATGCCGTCAGCGGCACCTTCTATGTAAGCCGCGCATGCGCTGCGCGAAGCGGTGTCCGTCTTGGTACAAAGCATGTTCAGATCGTTGCCGGTGAACGCTGCCGCGCTGAGCGGAAACGCAAGCACCCCGGCCATGACTAAAACCCGCAGCATGATGATCCTTTTTTATGATTGGCGGTCGCCGGGTGTGGCCCTCCCTGCGCCTTGCAGCGCCTTTTGGCTCGATCCCGGCTTGTTTGGACTATTTCTTATAATGACGCTTTGCGGAGCGCGAAACCGGTTTGATTTTCCGGCCTCGCTTCGCGAGTGCGTCATTTTGCACTGTTTGTACCGGTTTGCGGGGTTCCGGATGCGCCCGCGGCGCCAGTCGCCTGCATGGACGCCAGCCGCGCCGCCAGGCCTTCCGCCACGTCCTTCTCGTGATACTGCTTCGCGAAGTCCACCGCAGTCAGGCCGATCTGGTTCTTCACGCGCAAGTCGGCGCCTTCATCGAGCAGCAGTTTCACCGTGGACAGGTGGCCGCCGCGCGCCGCCATCATAAGTGGCGTGGTGCCGTTGGGTGACCCCGAATCGATGTACGCCGAATGGTCGAGCAGTACCTTGACCACATCGTCATTGCCGTTGGTCGCGGCGTAGTGCAACGGCGTCCAGCCCTTCTTGTTCACTTCCGCGTCCTTCGAGATCAGCATGTTCACGAAATCGAGGTCGTCGTTGAGCGCGGCCAGCATCATTGCGTTTTCGCCGGCGGGGTCGAGCTTCTCGAGATCGGTCTTCGGATTCTCGGCGAGCAGCTTGCCCACCTTGTCGGACTTTTCGCGTGCGGCGATCACGAGCAGCGGCGCGCCGGTGTTATCGACGAGATTCGGATCGATGCCTTGCGACAACAGCTTCTTGACGGCCGACACATCGTCGAATTTCACCGCCTTGATCATGGAATCCTCAGGCGCCGCGAAAACCGGTTGAGCAATGGCTGCGGCCGTCAGGACGATGCCCGTGACCAGCGAGCGCCACGTCTTGCTGCGCGCGGCCGTATGGCGGTTGAAAGATGTGGAAGATGAAACCGTCGAAAGTTTGAGCATGTGTTCCTTGGGGATTACTGGCTGAATCTAATAGTTTTCGCGTCGAAGGCTTCCGCCGAGCCTAGTGTTCGACAGGCTCGGGAATCTTGAAGAGCTTGAAGAAGTTGCGGGTCGTGGCGGTTGCCAGCGCGTCTTCCGGCATTTCACGCAACTGCGCGATGAAACGTCCGACATAACTTACGTACGCAGGTTCATTCGACTTTCCACGATAAGGCACCGGCGCGAGATACGGCGAGTCCGTTTCGATCAGCAAACGCTCGAGCGGCACGCGTTGCGCGACGTCCTGCACGTCCTTCGCGCTCTTGAACGTGACGATGCCTGACAGCGAAATGTAAAAATCCTGCTCGAGCGCGGCTTGGGCGACGTGCCACGGCTCGGTGAAACAATGCATCACGCCGCCCGGCACGCTTGCACGCTCCTCGGCCATGATCCGCAGCGTGTCTTCCCACGACGACCGTGTGTGGATGATCAGCGGTTTGCCCGTCTCGTGGGCGGCCCGGATATGCGTGCGAAAGCGTTCACGCTGCCATTCCATGTCGGCGATGCTGCGCCCTTCCAGACGGTAGTAATCCAGTCCTGTTTCGCCGATGGCGACCACTTTCGGATGCTGCGCCAGTTCCACGAGCTGCTGGACGCTCGGCTCCTGCGCATCTTCGTGATCCGGATGCACGCCCACCGATGCATAGATATGCTCGTTTTCTTCCGCGATCTTGAGCACCGAAGGCAGCGTTTCCAGATCCACCGATACACACAGCGCGTGCGTCACCTTCAGCTCGTGCATCTTGCTGAGGACTTCGGGCAGCCGGTCGGCGAGACCTTCGAAATTGATGTGGCAATGTGAATCGACGAACATGGTGGTTCCGTGGTGATTTCCGACAAGGCTTTGATTAGCCGGCGGATTGCGGGATCAGCCGGCGGCCGAGAATCACGAGATCGCGCTCTATGCCGTCCAGCACCGCGACACGCGGCAGCGTGCCCCAGACGTCGAACTGGAAGCGGCGGAACAGGCGCAGGCTCGGATCGTTATGGCCGAACACGAAACCCAGCAACGTATCGATACCCAGTTCCGGCGCGCGTGCCAATGCCGCGTCCAGCAACTGCGTTCCCAGGCCGCGTCCGCGCGTTTTCTCGTGCAGATAGATGCTGACTTCGGCCGTGCGCAAATAAGCCGGACGTCCGTAGAAATCGGAGAAGCTCAGCCACGCGACGATCGCGCCGTTTTCCTCCACGACCCAAAGCGGCCGGGCGTTCGGCCCGTGAGCATGGAACCAGGCGAGACGGCTTTCGACTGTCACCGGCTCCAGATCTGCCGTCACGAGCCGCGAGGGCACCGTGGAGTTGTAGATGGCCACGATGCCGGGAAGATCATCGAGAACCGCGTCGCGGAAATGGAGAGTCATGGTGCGTTTTGCTTTTGCGAATGAATGTTTACGGACGTGAATGGCAAGTCAGGCGGCGCTGAACACGTCGCGATAGCCCAGAAACAGCTCTTCAAAAACCAGCCGCGCGTTGAGCGGATGATTCTCCACCGCGCGCTGGCGCGTCACCGACTTTTGATAGCGGGAAAACCTGTCCACATCGAGCTGCGCGGCGCAGCGTTCCAGCGCCTTCGATGCCGCCGGGAAATACCGCGGCCGCCCCGCCGTTTTCTGCGCCAGCACATCGTAGAGCCAGCGCTGCATCCAGCCGAGGACCATCGGAACGGGCAGTTTCTGCAGATTCTCACCGCATGCAAACGCATCGCAGCCGGGACCCGCCGCCAACTGCGCCAGCGCGAAATCACGGAGGGCGCGGTTTTCATCGTTGGCGAGCGCCAGCGCAGTCAGTGGCGCACCGCCCGCTTCCGCAAGCAGCGCCGCCGGTTGCTGAACGCCTTGCTGCGCGAGCCAGGCTACGGAAGGTTCGGCGGCCGGGAGGGTCATCGGCCATTGTCGGCATCGGCTGATGATCGTCGGCAACAACCGGTCGATACGCGCCGTCACCAGGATAAACACAACGCCCGCCGGAGGCTCTTCCAACGTCTTGAGCAAAGCGTTCGCGGCAAACACGTTGATGGATTCGGCGGGATAAATCATTACGACGCGCGCACCGCCCCGGTGCGACCCGAGGCTGAAGAAATTCGACAGGCCGAGCACCTGATCGATCTTGATCTCCTTGCTCGGCACCTTGGTTTTCTTGCCTTCATCGGCATCCGGCTTTTCGTCGCTGATCAGTTCGCCGGCGAGCGCTTCCGGAAGCACCGCCCGATAGTCAGGGTGATTGCCCTGGCTAAACCAGAGGCAAGCGACGCAATGACCGCACGGTTCCCGCGTCGCAGTCGGTGCTTCGCACAAAAGGCTCTGTGCGAGATGTTGCGCGAACTGCAATTTCCCGATGCCCGCGCGCCCATGCAGCAACAACGCATGCGGCCAGCTTGCGCGCAGTTGCTCAAGTTGAGCCCAGTCGTCGGTTTGCCACGGATAGATCATGAAAAGTCTTTTAAATCAGTAATTTAAGTTGCGTTGTTGTAAATTACAATTAACTTATTTTCTTGAATAAATTCGTTTTGAAATCAGATGCTTGAAACGACTTCCTCAAGTTTTTTCTGAATATCTGCGACCGACCGTGTTGCATCGATTATCACAAACCGGCCTGGTGATTCCGCGGCCCGACGCAGATACTCGGCTCTCGTACGCGCAAAGAACGAATCGGACTCGCTCTCGAACTTGTCCGGCGCACGTACCGCGCCCCGGCGTTCGCTGGCCACGTTCGTCGGGACATCGAAGAGTACGGTCAAATCCGGTTGAAATCCGCCCTGCACCCAACGCTCCAGTGCTTCGAGCTTGTCGCGCGGCAGACCCCGGCCGCCGCCCTGATACGCAAAGGTGGCATCGGAAAATCGATCCGACAGCACCCAGTCGCCGCGCGCCAGCGCCGGCTCGATCACAAGCGCCAGATGCTCCCGGCGCGCAGCGAACATCAGCAGCGCCTCGGTTTCGAGGTCCATCGGCTGGTTGAGAAGCAATTCCCGCAGGCTTTCGCCGAGCGCCGTGCCGCCGGGTTCGCGCGTCATCACGACCGAGTGGCCGGCCGATGCGATCTTCGCTTCCAGACGTTCGCGGAACCACCCGAGGTGCGTTGTCTTACCCGCCCCGTCGATGCCTTCAAACGTGATGAATTTGCCGCGCACCATCATTGTCCCCGGATGTACTTGTCGACGGCCCGATTGTGGTCGCCGAGATTGTCTGAAAAGAAGCTGCTGCCGTCGCCGCGCGACACGAAATACAGCGCGCTGCTCGACGCAGGGTTGACCGTCGCTGCCAGCGCCGCGACGCCGGGCAAGGCGATCGGACCGGGCGGCAGGCCCATGCGCGTGTAGGTATTGTACGGAGTGTCGGTTTGTAAATCTTTCTTCTTGAGCCGGCCGCCGTAAGCCGAGCCCAGGCCGTAGATCACTGACGGGTCGGTCTGCAAAGGCATGTTGATGCGCAGCCGGTTCGCAAACACGGCCGCGACCAATGGCCGGTCGGCGGCGCGCCCGGTTTCCTTCTCCACGATCGACGCCATGATCAGCGCGTCATACGGCGTCTTGTACGGCAGGTTCTGTGCACGCGTGTTCCAGGCTTCCGTCAGGCGCATCTGCATCAGTTTGTACGCACGTTTGTAGACGGCGATGTCGCTCGTGCCTTTATCGAAGAGGTAGGTGTCGGGGAAAAACAGACCCTCCGCCGTCGCCTTCGCAATCACGTCGTCCGGCGCGCCGATGGCCTTCAGCAGATCGGTATCCGTCATGCCCGCGGTGTCGTGCTGGAGCGCCGGATTGCCGTCCAGCTCGTTGCGCATTTTCTGGAACGTCCACCCTTCGATGATCGTCGCCACGTATTCGTTCACATCGCCACGCGCGATTTTTTGCAGCATCTCGTAGGGCGTGATGCCTTCCTTGAACGCGTAATTGCCGGATTTCAACTGCGACGACAGGCCGAGCACGCGCGTCATCAGCACGAACAGCTCGGGGCGCATATGGGCGCCGCCGCGATCGAGCTGGGTGCTCACGCTTTTCAGCGTACTGTGGGACTTGATGGTGATGTCGAGTTCGGGCGAGGCCAGGTCGACCGGGCTATTCGCCCACTTGAACATGCCCGCGACGAGCGCACCGGCAACCACGACCGCGACGACCGCCGCGACCAGACATTTCTTCAAAAGGGACATGCGAAACACGCTCTAGGTAAGACCCATATAATACTTGTTCGCCATCGTCCAAGTCAGGTCCATGAATTCTTCGACCGGTACACCCGCTGCTTCTCCTTTCAAGGCTGTGCTCAGCGGCGGAATTTTCGCGCCGCTCACGCAGTTTGGTTTCATCGATACAACCGGCGACGACGCCGCCGCCTTTCTTCACACGCAACTGACGAACGACGTCCAGCACCTGGATGCATCGACGGCGCGTCTGGCGGGGTATTGCTCGCCGAAAGGCCGCTTGATGGCGTCATTCCTGATGTGGCGTGCCGGGGACGCAGTGCGTTTGATGATCGCCGCCGACTTGCAGGCCACCGTGCAGAAGCGGTTGTCCATGTTCGTGATGCGCGCAAAAGCCAAGCTGGCGGATGCCACTCCGGCGCTGACCGCCGTCGGTTTTGCAGGCGACGTGCGCGACGCGCTGTCCCATCTCTTCGATGCCATGCCTGACGGCGTGCACGTGAAAGTGGACGGTCCGCTCGGTTCGCTGATCCGCGTACCCGATGCCGCCGGCCGTCCGCGTTTCCTGTGGGTCGGCCCGAAGGCAGAAGTCGATTCGCATCTCGCCGCGCTGGAAAAGAAACTGACTCGCGCGAGCGCCGAAGTGTGGGACTGGCTCGACATTCACGCGGGCGAACCGCGCATCACACAGCCGGTGTCCGAGCAGTTCGTCCCGCAAATGGTCAACTTCGACGTGCTCGGCGGCGTCAACTTCAAGAAAGGCTGTTATCCGGGTCAGGAAGTGGTCGCGCGCAGCCAGTATCGCGGCACGATCAAGCGGCGCACATCGCTCGCGCATGCGGAAATGGCCAAAGCCGGCGACGAACTGTTCCACTCCGACGACCCCGGCCAGCCCTGCGGCCTCGTGGTCAACGTAGCGAGCGCGCCCGATGGCGGCGTGGATGCGCTCGTGGAAATCAAGCTTTCGGCGCTGGAACAGGGATCGGTGCATGTGGGCGCGGCGGATGGTCCCGTGCTGAAGTTCTCGCCGCTGCCGTACGCCTTCCCCACAGAAGTCTGAGGCGCTCATGTGCCTGATCGTCTTCGATTGGCAGCCGGAAGCGGGGCCTTCGGCATCGAATCGCCCGATGCTCACGCTCGCCGCCAATCGCGATGAGTTCTACAGCCGCGAAACCCAGCCGATGCATTGGTGGAAGGACGCGCCGGGCATGCTCGCCGGACGCGACCTCACGGGCGGCGGGACATGGCTGGGCGTGACACGCGATGGCCGGTTTGCTGCATTGACCAACTATCGGGCGCCGACCGAGGTGCGGCATGGCGCGCCCACCCGCGGTACGCTCGTCAGTAATTTCTTGTCGGGAGAAATCGCCGCGCCGCTCGCTTATCTGGACGACGTCGCCCGCAACGGGCATCTGTACAACGGCTTCAACCTGATTGTCGGCGACTTCACGCGACGCGAACTGGCGTGGTACGGCAATCGCGCCGATGCGCCGCCCGCACGCCTTGAGGCCGGTATCCATGGTTTATCGAACAGCTTGCTGAATACGCCGTGGCCAAAGCTCGTCGCCCAACGCGATGCGCTTCGCGATCTCGTTCACACCGGAGACCGGGTTCAGCCATCGCTGGATCTGCTGATCAGGACGATGCGAAACCCGCATATTGCCGATGACGCCCTGCTGCCCTCGACCGGCCTTTCGCTTGAACGCGAACGCGTGTTGTCGGCGGCGTTTATCGAGTCGGATGGGTATGGGACGCGGAGCACGACGGCGCTGCGTGTTTCATCTGCAGGCGATCAACTCGAGCTGCAAATCAAGGAACTCAGCGACGACGACGGTTCGCACAAGATCGTTCGCCCCGGCAACTTTGAGATCAGCGACGCGTTTGTGATCGCCCGCTGATCAACTTTCGACGTCGAGATAACGACGCAACGCACTCGCCGCGTCGGCATGCGCTTTCGCGACGTCCGGCACCAGTCCGCCCATCTTGAAGAACTCGTGCGTCATGCCTTCGTAGCGGACCAGTTCGACGGGCACGTGCTCGCGTTCGAGTTTCGCCGCGTAGGCGACGTTTTCATCGAAGAGCGGGTCGTGATCGGCAGCGGCGATCCACGCGGGTGCAATTCCTTCAAACGATGGCATCGGTCCTCGCGCATCCAGGGGCGCGAAACGCCAGTCGTCGCGGTCCTTTTCTTCGCGCAGATAATGCTCGAAGAACCATTTGACCGTTTTCGCCGTCAGGACGTGACCTTCCGCGAATTGCGCGTACGACGGCGTGTCCTGACGCGCGCTGACGCCGGGATAGATCAGCAACTGCAGGCGCAACGCGATACCCGCATCGCGGGCGAGTACCGCGCAGACCGTGGCGAGTGTGCCGCCAGCGCTGTCGCCGCCAATGGCGAAACGCGCGCTGTCGAGCCGGAACGATGAGGCCTGTGCGTGGAGCCACGTGAGGGCATCGAAGGCATCGTGGACGGCGGTCGGGAACGTGTGCTCAGGGGCGAGCCGGTAATCGACCGATACCACCGCGCACCCCGAATCTGCTGCGAGACGCCGGCACAGGGCCGCATGGGTATCGATGCTCCCCACCACGAAACCGCCGCCGTGGAAGTACACGAGCGTCGGCGCCGGGGAGGTCCACGCCGGTTCGACCGGATGAAAAAGCCGCGCGCGAATGGACGCGCCGTCTCGCGCGGGAATAGCCAGATCCTGGATATCGAACATGGGTGCCGGCGCGATATCGATGATCAGGGCGCTGCGTTCATACGATGCCCGCGCTGCGGCAGCGCTCAGCGTATGAAACGGCGGCCGCTTCGCCTTCGCGATCAGTTCAAGGACCTGGGCAATGGCAGGATTCAGCGGCATGGGAAAGGGATGGCGGTAAAAGCTCGCGATGATGACACATCGGTGCTCAAGGCCGCCCTCTCACCTCGGGCTTCAGCGAAAGCGGATCGGTCGGGTTGCGCATTTGCGCGACATCGTCGAAGCGCAGTTGCACCGACGCCAGGATCTTCGGATGCGTCAGCACGTAAAAACGGCGTTGGCGCACGGCGTCAAAGGTGATTTCCGCCACCTCTTTTGCACTCAGCTTGCCGCCTTCTACCGCTTTCGTGAGCTGCTTGACTGCCATGGTTTGCGATGGCGTCATGGGCTCTTCGTTACGCAATTCCTCAGGCCGCGCACGCTCGGCCTGAGCGATTCCTGTGGGTACGAACGCCGGACACAACAATGAACAATCCACGGGAGCGCCGACGATCTTCAGGTCGTGATAAAGCGTCTCGGTCAATGCGACGACCGCGTGCTTCGATGCGTTGTACACGCCCATTGCGGGCGCGGACAATAAACCCGCGACAGACGCCGTGTTGACGATATGCGCCGGTTCGTTCTGCGCGAGCATCAACGGCGTGAACGCACGCACGCCGTTCGCCACGCCCATTACGTTGACGCCGAACACCCAAGCCCAGTCGTTCGCACTGTTTTCCCACACGAATCCGCCTGCGCCGACGCCCGCGTTGTTGAACAACAAGTGCACGGCGTCATACGTGTCCATGGTCATGCGTGCCAGGGCGTCGACCTGGTTTGCATCGGAGACGTCTGTCGGCACGCCCAGCGTTTGCGCGCCCAACGCACGGGCCATCTCGACGGTTTCCGTGAGGCCTTTGACATCGATATCTGCGAGTGCGAGCTTCATGCCGAGCGCCGCGCCCTTCAGCGCGAACTCACGGCCAAAGCCGCTGCCCGCGCCCGTGATCACCGCTACCTTGCCGTCGAACTGATCCACTGTGTCTCCCTTCGATGTGCACCCGGCCTCAGATCAGCTTGACGAGCTGTTTGCCGAAGTTCTTGCCCTTGAGCAAGCCGAGAAACGCTTCGGGCGCGTTCTCGAGCCCTTGCGCGATGCTTTCACGATACTGCAGCTTTTTCTGCGCGACGAGGCCCCCGAGCTGAGCGAGCGCTTCGGGCCACACTTCCGGCGACTCACTCACGATAAACCCCTGGACCTTCAGCCGTTGTGTGAGCAATAGCGAAGGCTTCTTGAGCGGCATGGGCGAGCCGTCGTAGGTCGCGACCATCCCGCACAACGCGATACGGCCGAACGCGTTCATGCGCGGCAACACGGCGTCGAGCACTTCCCCGCCGACGTTCTCGAAATAACCGTCGACCCCATTCGGCAAGGCCGCCTTCAGGTCCTCATACAGGTTGCCAGCCTTGTAATCGACGCACGCATCGAAGCCGAGCGTCTCGGTCACGTACCGGCACTTGTCTGCACCCCCCGCGATGCCCACCGCCCGGCAGCCCGCCGCCTTCGCCAACTGGCCGACCACGCTGCCCACCGCGCCGCTCGCCGCGCTGACGAGCACCGTCTCACCCGCCTTCGGTTCGATGATCTTGTTCAGCCCAAGCCACGCCGTCACGCCGGGCATGCCGACCGGGCCGAGATAGGCTGAAAGCGGAATATGGGTATCGTCGACCTTGCGCAGACCCTTGCCGTCCGACGTGCCGAATTCCTGCCAGCCATAGGTTCCGACGACCTTGTCACCGACTGCAAACTTCGGATTCTTCGATTCCACCACCTCGCCCACGGTTCCGCCGATCATCACTTCGTTGAGCGGTTGCGACGCGGCATACGATTTCGAATCGTCCATTCGGCCGCGCATGTAGGGATCGAGTGAAAGGTAGTGGTTGCGCACGCGTAGCTGACCGTCGGCCAGCGGTGCAAGGGGCGTCTCGACGAGCTTGAAGTTATCTACGCTTGCCGCGCCTTGCGGGCGTGAGACAAGCAGAACCTGACGATTGATTGCGGCGTTTTCGGACATCGTGATACTCCTGTTCGGTCTATGGTCGGGCCCTGCGGATCAGGCGTCGCTTGGACCGGGTTTCGCCGCCGGGTCTGATCGAAGGCGTTGCTGTGCAATGTCGCGCCCGACTGCAAGCCGGCGCATGTATTTGAAAGTACCAAGTGCCTTGGCGACGAAATGCCCTTCGCTGTCGCGGATTTCGCCCTCGCAATACGCCATGGTGGTGGACCGATGCAGCACGCGTGCGAACGCTCGAAGCTCGCCGCGGCCCGGTTGCATGAAGTTGACTTTCATTTCGACCGTGACCACGCCGATACCCGTGCCCGCAAGGCTGCGCGCGGCCATTGCAAGAGCGACATCGGCGAGGGTCATGGTGACGCCGCCGTGCGCGATGCCCCACGTGTTCATGTGCGTGGCGGTCAGCGGCAGCAAAACTTCGCTCGCGCCGTCTTCGGCGCAGATGAGCTGGACTCCGAGTGAGTCGACGAACGGACTTTCAGGAAGCGCGAAGGAGTCAGTCATGAGTTCAGACTTCGTAATCGATGCATTGACGCGATTCCCGCACCGCCGCCACGAAGTCCTTGATTGCCACGTGTTTGGGATGGACCTGATACGCATGCAGCGCTTCCTTGTTATCGAAATCCGAAACGAGGATTACGTCGCACGTGGCTTCGTAGCCGTCCTGAGCCACGCCGACTTCGAAGTGTCCCTGCCCTGAAACGATGCTGCGGCAGCTTTCGAGCTTGGCCTTCAGCTTGACGATGTTCTCAGCGCGCGTGCCGCCCTCGGCGCTTTCCTTAAGCTTCCACATGACGATGTGTCGTAACAACTTGATCACCTTGGTTCGTTAGCGTTTGCGGGTTCTTGCTCAACGCATAAAATTAACAGATTCCGATGTTCATGGCGTGGACGCAAAAACCTGCGACGCGCTGGGTAACAACAACGCAGAAATAACAACGAACAACGCATAAATAACAACGCAGCAATAAAAAAGCCACCCGTCGGTGGCTTGTTCTGTGTTCCGTGTCCGACTCAGCCAAAGCGATGTGAAACCATCCTGGCGCTTGTGTCCTTGACGTCGTTGAAATGACGTGGCGTAGAAGGCACAAGACTCTTTTTTGTCCCGATGAGTTCGCGCGCCATTTTCAATGCGAAATCGACGGCTGCGCAACGCTGTTCGTTGGGCGCGCTGGGAAGATTGATTGCCATATAGCACCTCAATACCGTTGTGGCATTCTTGATCGCGCAACGCATTGTGCCGATTCCAGGCGCTTGCTAGCCGCCTGGTCAAACCGCACTCGTAAGCGATTATCCCATGTTTCGCCAGCGCCCTACAGCCGGTTGCCCGGGTTAAACCCCAGCCAACCGCCCGCCTACACCACTTCGAACAACCCCGCCGCGCCCTGCCCGCCGCCGATGCACATCGTCACCACGACGAACTTCGCGCCACGCCGCTTCCCTTCGATCAACGCATGCCCCGTCAATCGTGCGCCCGACACGCCATACGGATGCCCCACCGCAATCGCCCCGCCGTTCACGTTCAATCGATCCGCCGGAATGCCCAACGTATCGCGGCAATACAGCACTTGCACGGCGAACGCTTCATTGAGTTCCCACAGGTCGATATCGCTGACCTTGAGGCCGGCTTTCTTCAGCAGCTTCGGCACGGCAAACACCGGTCCAATACCCATTTCATCCGGCTCGCAACCCGCAACGGCGAAGCCCCGGAAAATCCCGAGCGGCTTCAACCCTTCCTTTTCGGCCACCGATGCATTCATCACCACGCAAGCCGATGCGCCATCGGAAAACTGGCTTGCATTGCCCGCCGTGATCACGCCACCGGGCATCGCGGTGCGAATATTCGATACCCCTTCGAGCGTCGTATCGGCGCGAATGCCTTCATCGGAGGAAAGCGTGACTTCCTTTGTGGACACGCGGCCCGTGGTTTTATCGGCGATACCGGCAAGCACCGTGATCGGCACGATCTCGTCGTTGAACTTGCCCGCAGCTTGAGCGGCGGCCGCGCGCAACTGCGATTGCACGCCGTACTCGTCCTGGCGTTCCTTCGATATTTCATAGCGCTTCGCGACGTTCTCGGCGGTTTGCAGCATCGACCAGTAGATGCTCGGCTTATGTTCCTTCAACCAGCCATCGAAGAGCATGTGCTGGTTCATCTCGTTCTGCACACACGAAATCGATTCCACACCGCCGGCCACATAAACGTCGCCTTCGCCGGCAATCACGCGTTGCGCCGCGAGCGCGATGGTCTGCAGCCCGGATGAGCAAAAGCGATTCACGGTCATGCCCGGCGTGCTCACGGGCAATCCCGCGCGCAACGCGATCTGCCGTGCGATGTTCATGCCCGTCGCGCCTTCCGGATTCGCACAACCCATGATCACGTCTTCCACACGCGCCGGGTCGATGCCCGCTCGCGCCACTGCCGCCTGCGTCACATGACCGCCGAGCGTCGCGCCATGCGTCATGTTGAATGCGCCGCGCCAAGATTTGGCGAGACCCGTGCGTGCCGTCGATACGATTACCGCGTCAGTCATTCCTGTCTCCACTTCGAATACGAATAATGTTGATGTTGATCACTACGGGCGTAGCTACGGGCGCAGCAGATCCGCCGAGACGATCCGCTCCACGCCTGCCGCCGTCATCTGCGCCCACGCGCGTTCCAGCGATCCGTTCAGATCGATGGCGCGGCAGGCATCGTCGATGACGACCGCTTCGAAGCCTGCGCTGCGTGCATCGAGCGCGGACCACCCGACGCAATAGTCCGTCGCCAGTCCGCAGCAGAAGACGCGCTTCACGCCCGCATCGCGCAGATAACCCGAGAGGCCCGTCGGCGTGACGCGATCGGCTTCCATGAAGGCCGAGTAACTATCGACGCCCACATGGTGGCCCTTGCGGATAACGAGCCGCGCATGCGGCACATGGAGATCACGATGCAACGCCGCGCCTTCGGTGTCCTGCACGCAGTGCGTCGGCCACAAGACCTGCTCGCCGTAGTGAAGCGTGGTCATGTCGAAAGGCGCGCGGCCCGCGTGATGCTCGGCAAACGAAATATGCTTCGCCGGATGCCAGTCCTGCGTCACGACGACATGCGAAAACGCGTGCGCAAACTGGTTGATCACGGGCACGACTTCATCGCCATGAGCGACGGCCAGTGCGCCGCCCGGCATGAAATCGTTCTGGACATCGATCACGAGAAGGACTTCGTCTGCGCCTTTCATTGATGCCTCGCTTTACGGTTTTCAGCTATTGAAACCACGACCGGCGGCCGCCAGTCCGGTCACGCTCGCCGCAGGCTTCCATGCATCGCCATTGGGCTGCGCGGCGTATTTGCGCATCGCACGTTCGACGTTGTAGAGGCCGATCGTGTCCGCATACAACATCGGACCGCCGCGATGCAGCGGGAAACCGTAGCCCGTCAGATAGACCATATCGATGTCCGATGCCTTCGACGCAATCCCCTCATCCAGGATCAACGCGCCTTCGTTCACGAGCGCGAGGACGAGGCGTTCGACGATCTCATCGTCCGAAATCTTGCGGCGCTCGACGCCTTGTTCCTGCGAATACGCAACGATCATCTCGTCCACGATTTTCGACGAATGCGCCGTCCGGTCACCGGCCTTGTAGTCGTACCATCCCGCGCCGGTCTTCTGGCCGAAGCGCCCCGTCTCGCACAAACGATCTGCGATCTTCGAATACTTCAGGTCCGGCTTCTCCTGATAGCGCCGCTTGCGAATCGCCCAGCCAATGTCATTGCCCGCCAGATCGCTCATGCGGAATGGTCCCATCGCAAAGCCAAACTTTTCGATCGCGCGATCGACTTGCGCCGGCAATGCGCCTTCTTCGAGCATGAACAGCGCCTGACGCAAGTACTGCTCGATCATCCGGTTGCCGATAAACCCATCGCACACGCCCGACACCACCGCCGTCTTCTTGATCTTCTTCGCTAGTTGCATGACGGTGGCGAGCACGTCCTTCGATGTCTTCGCGCCACGCACGACTTCGAGCAGCTTCATCACGTTGGCCGGGCTGAAGAAATGCATGCCTACGACGTCTTCGGGGCGCTTGGTGAACGCGGCAATCTCGTCGACATCGAGCGTGGAAGTATTCGATGCCAGGATCGCGCCCTTCTTCGCCACTTGATCCAGTTTGGAGAACACCTGTTCTTTCACGCCGAGTTCCTCGAACACCGCTTCGACGATGAGATCGGCGTCCTTCAGGTCCTCATACGCGAGGGTCGGCGTGATCAGCGCAAGCCGTTCTTCGAGTTTCTCCGCCGTCAGCCGGCCTTTCTTCACAGCGCTTTCGTAGTTCTTGCGAATGGTCGCGAGGCCGCGATCAAGCGCTTCCTGTTTCGTTTCGAGCAACGTCACCGGCAATCCGGCGTTGATGAAGTTCATCGCAATACCACCGCCCATCGTCCCCGCGCCGATCACGCCAATGCGTTCGATCTTGCGAACGGGCGTGTTCGACGGCACGTCGGGAATCTTGCTCGCCGCGCGTTCGCCGAAGAATGCATGGCGCAAGGCGCGGCTTTCAGGCGTCTGCACCAGCGCCACGAAACACTCGCGCTCGACCGCCAGGCCCTTGTCGAAGCCGAGCTTTACGCCGGCCGCGACTGCATCGATACATTTAAGCGGCGCCGGAAAATTTTTCGCCAGCGGCGTGACCATATTGCGCGCGAACTGGATGAACCCTTCCGCGTTCGGATGCTCGATCTTGCGCTCACGAACCAACGGATGCTGCCCGTTTTGCGCCCCGGCTTCTTGGGCGAACTTGATGGCTGCGTCGAGCAGGTCGCCTTCGGCCATCTGGTCGAATAAGCCCGATCCGGCGAGTTTCTCCGACATCACTGGCGCGCCCGAGACGATCATGTTCAACGCGGTTTCGAGACCCACCGCGCGCGGCAGGCGCTGCGTGCCGCCGGCGCCCGGGAGCAAACCAAGCTTGGCTTCAGGCAACGCGATTTGCGCGCCCGCCGAAGCAATCCGATAATGCGCGCCCAGCGCAAGCTCGAGGCCCCCGCCCATTGCGACGCCATGGATCGCGGCCACGACGGGTTTCGAGCTGGCTTCCACGACCTTGATGACCGTATGCAGCGTCGGTTCCTGCGTGGCCTTCGGCGTGTTGAACTCGGTGATATCGGCGCCGCCGGAGAACGCCTTGCCCGCGCCGATCAGGACGATGGCCCTGACCGACGCATCGGCCTGCGCTCTTTCGATGCCTTCGACAATGCCAAGCCGCGTGGAGAACCCGAGGCCGTTGACCGGCGGGTTATTCAGCGTGATGACGGCGATGCCGTCGCGGGTCGTGTAATCCACTGCCATTTCGTCTTCCTCCATTCGGTGCGCCATCTATCTTCCGGCAAAAATCCGGAAGGCGCTGATTCGCGTGATGCTGTGATTGTGATGCTTTGGATTTGATCCACCCGGCAAGAATACACAAAAACGAACGCTCGTTCAATTTTGTTATTACGGGATGGCGGAGATGGAAGGCGGGAAACAGGAAACAGGAAACAGGAAACGGGCTGCGCGGCGGCAGCCCGGTGAATGGCAAGCTAGTCGACGCTTTCACCGACCGTCGGCAACACATGCTCCCGATATATTTCGCGCAACCGGAGCTTCTGCAGCTTGCCGGTCGCCGTGTGGGGAAGTTCATCGGCGAAAACAACGTCGTCCGGGCGCCACCACTTCGCCACCTTGCCGTCGTAAAACGCGAGCAGTTCCTCGCGCGTGACGGTTGCCTCAGGACGCAGCACGACCACGATCAGCGGCCGTTCCGTCCACTTCGGGTGCGAACACGCAATGCACGCGGCCTCCGCGACCTGCGGATGCGACATCATGATGTTTTCCAGATCGATCGAGCTGATCCACTCGCCGCCTGACTTGATCACGTCCTTGCTGCGATCGGTGATGTGCATGAAACCGTCGGTATCGATGGTCGCGACATCGCCGGTCGGAAACCAGCCATCGACGAGCGGCGAATCGTCCTTCCGGAAATACCGGTCGATCACCCATGGCCCGCGCACGTAGAGATCGCCGAATGATTTGCCGTCCCAGGGAAGTTCGTTGCCGTCGTCGCCGACGACTTTCATGTCGACGCCGAACATCACATGGCCCTGCTTCTCGCGCAGATGGCGTTGTTCTTCGGGCGAACGCTGGCGCTGTTCCCAGTTGAGCTTGGCGAGCGTGCCGAGCGGCGACATTTCCGTCATGCCCCAGGCATGAATGACCTCGACGCCATAGTCGTCCTCGAACGTGCGCAGCATCGCCGGCGGACAAGCCGAGCCGCCAATGACCGTGCGCTGCAACGTATTGAAGCGCACGCCAGCCTGCTTCACGTAGTTCAGCAAACCCAGCCAGACGGTCGGCACGCCGGCCGAGTACGTCACGCCTTCGGCTTCCATCAGTTCGTAGAGCGATTTTCCATCGAGACAATTGCCGGGCAGCACGAGCTTCGCGCCAACCAGCGGCGCCGCGTGCGGAATGCCCCATGCATTGACGTGGAACATCGGCACGACGGGCAAGATCGAATCGCGGCAGGAACAGGCCATGGCGTCGGGAAGCGCTGCGCCGAAGGCATGCAGGACCGTCGAGCGATGCGTGTACAGCGCGCCCTTCGGATTGCCGGTCGTGCCCGATGTATAGCAGAGAAACGATGCCGAACGTTCATCGAGCATGGGCCATTCGTAGTCGCCATCGTGTTTCGCGAGCAGCGTTTCGTAGCTCGTGACGGGCGTGGCCATATCGGCGAGATGGGTGCTGATGCACGCTTCGTCGCCGAGAGCGATCCAGCCTTTCACGTTCGGACACTGCGGCGCGATGATGTCGACAAGCGCCGTGAAGGTCATGTCGAAGGCGACGTATTCGTCGTCGGCGTGATTGATGATGAACGCGATCTGGTCGGGGAAAAGCCGCGGGTTGATGGTGTGGCAGACCGCGCCCATGCCGGTCACGCCGTAATAGCATTCCAGATGACGATACCCGTTCCACGCCAGCGTACCAACGCGCTCGCCCGGCTGCACATTCAGCCCGATCAGCGCCTGCGCAAGCTGCTTCGCGCGCTTTTCGCAATCGCGCCAGGTATAGCGATGAATGTCGCCTTCAATGCGGCGCGAAACGATCTCGGTAGCGCCGAAATGGCGGGAAGCATGGGAAATCAGCGATGAAGCGAGTAGCGGTACATCCATCATCTGGCCTAAAAGCGGCGACGTCATGGGCAAGTTCCTTACAAGTCCGGATGCACGGGATTTGATGCTGGGTGTTTCTTGTTGAGTGTTTCTCGACCAAGCAATATCTGATTTTGTCTCAAAGCCAACGCGGATAAGGCTAAGAGCGGGCTCCAGCAGCGGCGCGGGCGCGGATTTACAATATCGGTTAACCATGAGGTGCTCAATATGTCGTTTTCCCCAAGCGGTATGGCTGTCAGTGCCGCTGCAGAAGCCGAATTGACGGACTCGCACGCGATATCGGATGCGAGTTCGGGACCGGTAAGCAAGCTGATCGGGTCGATCGAAACCGACCGGCGTGATTCATTCGTCGCGCTCGGTTCCGCGTTCCTCACCCGCCTGCCCGCCTCGCCCTTGCCCGCGCCCTATCTGGTCGGATTCTCCGCCGATACCGCTGCCGAGCTCGGCTTCAATGTCGGCTTGAACTCGACTCACGCGCAGGATCCGGCGTTTATCGACTATTTCACGGGCAATACCACGCGCGATCTGCCCGCCGATGAGCTGCCGTATGCATCGGTTTATTCGGGCCATCAGTTCGGCGTCTGGGCGGGACAGCTCGGTGACGGACGCGCGATGGGCCTTGGCGAGATCGAACATGACGGCAAACGGCTCGAACTGCAGCTCAAGGGCGCGGGACGCACGCCATATTCGCGCATGGGCGACGGCCGCGCGGTCCTGCGTTCATCGATCCGCGAATATCTCTGCTCGGAAGCCATGCACCATCTTGGCATTCCGACCACACGCGCCTTGTGCGTCACGGGATCGGACCAGCCGATACGCCGCGAGACCATGGAGACGGCGGCCGTCGTGACGCGTGTCGCGCCGAGTTTCGTGCGCTTCGGGCACTTCGAGCATTTCTACACGAACGATCGGCTGGACGAATTGCGCAAGCTCGCGGATCACGTCATCGACCGGTTTTATCCGCAATGCCGCGAAGCCGATGACCCGTATCTCGCGCTCCTTGGCGAAGTCACGTTGCGCACCGCCGACCTGATGGCGGACTGGCAAGCCGTCGGTTTCTGCCACGGCGTGATGAACACGGACAACATGTCGATCCTCGGGCTGACGATTGACTACGGGCCGTTTGGGTTTATCGATGGCTTCAACGCCAATCACATCTGCAATCACTCGGATTCGCAGGGCCGGTACGCATACAAGATGCAGCCGCAGATTGGCTACTGGAACCTCTTCTGTCTTGCGCAGGCGCTGGTGCCGCTGTTCGGCCCGCAATATGGCGAGGACGTGCGCAACGAAAAAATCATCGAGGATGCGCAGCGTGTCCTGGAAGGCTTCAGGGACCGATTTGCACCGGCGCTCGAACAGCGTATGCGCGCGAAACTCGGCCTGGCCGAAATCCGGGACGGCGATGACAAACTGGCCAATCGCCTCTTCGAAGTCATGAACGCGAATCGCGCCGATTTCACACTGACGTTCCGCAACCTTGCGCAACTGCGCAAGGCAGATGCTTCCGGCGACGCACCCGTGCGCGATCTGTTCCTCGATCGCGACGCTTTCGATGTCTGGGCGAACGAGTACCGGCAACGTTTGTCGGAGGAAACACGCGGCGACGAAGAACGTGCCGCGGCCATGAACGCCGTAAATCCGAAATTCATCCTGCGCAATCATCTGGCCGAAAACGCCATACGCCTTGCAAAGGAAAAGGATTTTTCGGAAGTCGAGCGGCTGGCACGGGTGCTGCGCCATCCTTTTGATGAACAACCCGAGTTCGAAGCCTACGCCGGACTGCCGCCCGACTGGGCAAGCGACCTGGAAGTGAGTTGTTCTTCCTGAAACCGCCCCCAAATACCTGAGCCGGATATCAAAGCCGCTCTATCGCTCTGGAGATAAATTATGAACCGAGACGACCTCACGAAGGAACCCGCTGCACCGCTGCAGAAAGACGACGCCACGTACAAGAAGGAGCTGACCGATATCCAGTACCAGGTCACGCGCCACGCCGCCACCGAGCGGCCGTTCACAGGCGAATACTGGGATCACACGGAACGCGGCATCTATGACTGCGTGTGCTGCGGCACGCCACTGTTCGAATCGGACACGAAATTCGACGCCGGGTGCGGCTGGCCGAGCTACTTCAAGCCCATCAACGGCGAAGTCATCAAGGAAAAGACGGATCGCGCGCACGGCATGCTGCGCATCGAAGTGCAATGCAATAACTGCGGCGCGCATCTGGGCCACGTTTTCGAAGACGGCCCGGCGCCAACCGGCCTGCGCTACTGCATCAACTCGGCTGCGCTACAATTCGAACCCAAGTAAGTACAAGGGCGGCTTACTCAGGTAAGCCGCCTTTTTTCTGGCCACTGTCAACGCTTCTTCAGTGGCTGCTTACTAACGGTCACCCTAAAAACGCGCGCGTCGTTTCGTGCCGGCTCCGAATCCGATCCGATCCCGGGCACGTCCGTCGCACTTGCGCTTCCAATTCGATGCCCCTCCCCGTCCCAACGACATGAAATTTCTGTTCGATCTGTTTCCGATCCTCCTCTTCTTCGTCGCATTCAAGATCTGGGGCATCTACACCGCCACCGCGGTCGCGATTGTCGCCACGCTCGTGCAGATTGCATGGGTCGCGTTCCGGCATCGCAAGGTCGATCCCATGCTGTGGGTGAGCCTGGGCGTCGTGGTCGTGTTCGGCGGGGCAACGCTCGTGCTGCATAACGATACGTTCATCAAGTGGAAACCCACCGCGCTTTACTGGCTTTTCGCCGGCGCGCTGATCGTGTCACAAGGCATCTTCAACAAGAATCTCATCGAGGCGATGATGGGCAAGCAGATCGTGCTGCCGCATCGCGTGTGGGGCCAGTTGAATCTCGCGTGGGCCGTGTTTTTTGCGATCCTCGGCGTGGTGAACCTGTTCGTGGCCTACAACTACACCACTGACCAATGGGTCAACTTCAAGCTGTTCGGCGCGACCGGGTGCTTGCTCGTTTTTATCGTCGCGCAGAGTTTGTGGCTCGCGAAGTACATGAAAGAGGATGAAGGCAAATGAGCGATCCGACCTCCACAGATGACTTCGTCAACGCGTCCGCCGAAGGCAAGATCGCGCACCTTGAAGCGCGGCTGAATGCGGCGCTCAACGCGCAATCCGTTCATATCGATGACGACAGCGCAGCGCATGCCGGGCACGCCGGGGCGTCGGCGGGAAGCCACTATACGGTGACCATCGTGGCCGCCGGATTCGCCGGAAAGCCACGCGTGGCGCGGCACCGGCTAGTGTATGATGCGCTGGCCGACGAGATGCGGCGAGGCATTCACGCCCTTGCCATCAAGGCTTACACGCCTGAAGAATTCGCAGACCAGTTCGAATAGCCCTCGGGGTTGCTGCGGACTTACGTGTTCGAGACACCTTCAATTCATTCCAGAATTTCCAGCCCTCGTCCTGATCAGGAACCATCGATGATTCTAAAAAACCCCCGTATTTGGGTATTGCTGGCCGCGTTCGCGGCAGCGCCTGCTTTCGCTCAGAACATTGCCGTGGTCAACGGCACACCGATTCCAAAGTCCCGTGTCGACGCCCTCGTGGCGCAACTGGTCCAGCAAGGCCAGCAGGACACGCCGCAATTGCAGGCGGCGGTGCGCCAGGAACTGGTCAATCGCGAAATCCTGATGCAGGAAGCGGCCCGCCGCGGTATCGCCACGCGTCCCGACGTGAAGGCGCAGATCGCAGTGGCCCAGCAGACGGTGGTTTTGCGTGCGTTGATCGAAGATTACGTGAAGGCCAATGCGCCGACCGACGCCGAGATCAAGGCGCGTTACGACGATATGGTCAAGCAGGCCGGTGGCGGCAAGGAATACCACCTGCATCACATCCTGGTCGATAACGAAGCACAGGCCAAGGATCTGATCGCAAAGATCAAGGGTGGCGCGAGCTTTGAAGACCTGGCGAAGCAGTTTTCAAAGGATCCGGGATCGGGCAAGAACGGCGGTGACCTGGACTGGTCTAGCCCGCAGGCTTACGTGCCGGAGTTCGGTGCGGCCGCTGAGAAGTTGAAGAAGGGTGAGATGACGGATACGCCGGTGAAGACGCAGTTTGGCTGGCACATCATCCGTCTGGACGATGTGCGCGATGTCGCTCCGCCGCCGCTCGAGCAGGTGAAGGCGCAGATTGCGCAGCAGATCCAGCAGGAGAAGCTGGCTGCGTTCGAAGAGGATTTGCGCAAGAAAGCGGTTATCAAGTAGCAACGCTTTAGTGCAGACGTAAAAAAGCCGCTCGATGATCTTCGAGCGGCTTTTTTTCGTACTGCGCCTTAACCCACCCAGCGCCGCGCGTTCTGGAACACACGCAGCCACGGGCTGGCATCGGCGGTCCAGTCGTTTGGCGTCCAACTCATCTGCACATTCCTGTGCACGCGCTCCATGTGCGGCATCAGCACCGTAAAGCGTCCGTCCGGTGTGGTCACCGACGAAATGCCCTCCGGCGACCCGTTCGGATTGAACGGATACCGCTCGGTCGCGGCACCCTGGTTATCGACAAAGCGCATTGCGACCAGGGCGTTCGACTTGTCGCCCTGCTGCGAGAAATCTGCAAAGCCTTCACCGTGCGCAACGGCGACCGGAAGCCGCGAATCTTCCATTCCGGCAAAGAAGATCGACGGCGAACTCTGCACTTCAACCGATGAAAACCGCGCCTCGAACTGCTCCGATTTGTTGCGTGTGAACTTGGGCCATGCGTCGGCGCCAGGAATCATCGATGCAAGGCTGCTCATCATCTGGCAACCATTGCAGATGCCCAGCGCAAAGGTATCCGTGCGGCCGAAGAACTCGGCGAACATGTCGGCGAGACGCGGATTGAACCGGATCGTCTTGGCCCAGCCTTCGCCTGCACCCAGCACGTCGCCGTACGAGAACCCGCCGCACGCAACCGCACCCGCGAAGTCTGCCAGCGTGACTCGCCCTTCCAGCAAATCGCTCATGTGAACGTCATGGGTGTCGAACCCTGAACGATCGAACGCGTAAGCTGTTTCCAGATGCGAATTCACGCCCTGCTCGCGCAGGATCGCGACACGCGGACGCGTACCCTTGCCAACGAACGGAGCCGAGACATCCTGCGCCGGATCGAAGGTGAGAACCGGCGAAATGCCCGGATCGTTGGCGTCGAGCAACGCGTCGTACTCGGCGTCGGCGCACGCGGGGTTGTCACGCAACCGTGCAATGCGCCAGCTCACTTCGCTCCACGCGCGCTGTAATTCATGGCGCGGCGCATCGAAGACCTTCTTCGCGTCACGATAGATCTCGATGACGTCACGATCGTTCGGCTTGCCGATGACTTCCGAACACGCAGACAGTCCGTGTTCGCGCAACGCGGCCAGCACGGCATCGCGCTCTGACAGACGGACCTGGATCACCGCACCCAGTTCCTCGGAGAACAACGCACGAATGGTGCGGTCCTCACGACGTCCGCTGGTCTGCTTCGCCCAGTCCTTGGCATCGCCGTAATCGGATTCGTGGGTCGGATCGAGGATCAGCATGTCCACGTTCATCGATACACCCACGTGTCCCGCGAATGCCATTTCGCACACGGTCGCCCACAGGCCGCCATCGGAACGATCGTGATACGCAAGCAATTTGCCCGCCGCGTTCAGCGATTGAATGACGTTGAAGAAACGCTTGAGGTCCTCGGCGTCATCGACGTCAGGTACAGCGTCGCCAATCTGCTGCGTGACCTGCGCCAAAATGCTCCCGCCAAGGCGGTTCTTGCCGCGGCCGAGGTCGATGGAAATCAGCACGGTATCCGTGCCACGCTGCAATTGCGGCGTGAGCTGACGGCGTACGTCTTCAACCGGCGCGAACGCCGAGATGATCAGCGACACCGGCGACACGACTTCCTTCGCCACGCCCGTTGCGTCCTGCCACTTGGTGCGCATCGACAGCGAATCCTTGCCCACCGGAATGCTGATACCGAGCGCCGGGCACAACTCCATGCCGATGGCCTTCACCGTGTCGAACAACGCTGCGTCTTCGCCTGGACTGCCGCATGCGGCCATCCAGTTGGCGGAAAGCTTCAGCTTGTTCAACGATTCGATGGGCGCCGAAGCAATGTTCGTCACAGCTTCGCCGACGGCCATGCGGCCCGACGCGGGCGCGTTGATCACGGCCAAAGGCGTACGCTCGGCGATGGTCATCGCCTCGCCGCGGAAGCCGGCGTAATCCATGGTCGTGATCGCGCAATCGGCGACGGGCACTTGCCACGGGCCGACCATCTGGTCACGCGCCGTCGTGCCGCCCACCGACCGGTCGCCGATGGTGATCAAGAACGACTTGCTGGCGACTGTCGGGTGCTTCAACACGCTCACCGCGACCTCCGACAACACCAGGCCGGTTACATCGACGGGTTCGAACGCCAGCGCTTCGCGCTTGACATCGCGATGCATCTTGGGCGTCTTGCCGAGCAGGACTTCCATGGGCATGTCGACGGGTTCGAGCGCCTGATCGGCGTTCTTCTCGTCGTCGATCAGCTTGAGCTGGCGCTCTTCTGTCGCAACACCCACGACAGCAACCGGACAACGTTCACGCGTACAGATGGCTTCGAAGGCCGGCAGGCTTTCCGGCGCGATTGCCAGGACGTAACGCTCCTGCGCTTCGTTCGACCAGATCTCGCGCGGCGACAAGCCCGACTCTTCCAGTTGCACACGGCGCAATTCGAAACGCGCGCCCTTGTCGGCGCCATCGACCAGTTCGGGGAATGCATTCGATAACCCGCCCGCGCCCACATCGTGGATGCTCAGGATCGGGTTCTGCGCGCCCAACTGCCAGCACGCATTGATGACTTCCTGCGCACGCCGCTGGATTTCCGGGTTGCCGCGCTGGACGGAATCGAAGTCGAGTTGCGCGGTGTTCGCGCCGGTCGCCATCGAACTCGCGGCGCCCCCGCCCATGCCGATCCGCATGCCCGGGCCGCCGATCTGGATCAGCAACGATCCCGCCGGCAGATCCATCTTGTGCGTATGCTGGTCCGAGATATTGCCGATACCGCCCGCGATCATGATCGGCTTGTGATAACCGCGCACGCGCCCTGCGGCGTTCTGTTCATATGCGCGGAAATAGCCGCCCAGATTGGGCCGGCCGAATTCGTTGTTGAACGCGGCCGCGCCGATGGGGCCGTCGATCATGATCTGCAACGGCGAAGCAATCCGCTCCGGCCGTCCATACGGTTCGTTATTGTCCGAGGGGTTGCGCTGCGGCACCGGCACGGCGCTGTCGCGGGCGTTTTCCCATGGCTGGCGTGCATCGGGCAGATCGAGGTTGGAGACCGTGAAGCCCGCCAGACCCGCTTTGGGGCGCGCGCCGCGGCCGGTCGCACCTTCGTCGCGGATCTCGCCGCCCGAACCCGTTGCAGCGCCTGCAAACGGCGAAATGGCGGTCGGATGGTTATGCGTCTCGACCTTCATCAGCGTGTGCGTGAGTTCGGTGTGACGCCCGTAATGCTCGCTCGATCCGCGCGGGAACCAGCGCTCGGCCGTGCCGCCTTCCATGATCGCCGAGTTGTCCGAATACGCGACGACGGTGCCGGCGTGATTGAGCTTCTCGGTGTTGCGGATCATGTTGAACAGCGAGATGTCCTGCGGCTCGCCGTCGATGGTCCACTGACCGTTGAAAATCTTGTGGCGGCAATGCTCGCTGTTGGCCTGCGCGAACATCATCAATTCGACGTCCGTGGGATTGCGCTGCAAGTGCTTGAATGAATCGACCAGGTAGTCGATTTCATCGTCGGCGAGCGCGAGGCCCAGTTCCATGTTCGCCGTTTCCAGCGCGCTGCGGCCGTGGCCGAGGATATCGACGGCTTGCAGCGGTTGAGCCGGCAGTTCATCGAACAGATGCACGGCGTGATCGCGCGATGGCGCTACGCTTTCGGTCATGCGGTCGTGCAGCGCGGCGGCCACTTCGGTGCGCGCCTGTTCGGACAAGGCCTTCTTGCCGCCGATGCCCGTGCCGAGCAAGCCGCTTTTCAGCAGGACCGTGTACTCGACACCGCGCTCGATCCGGCGAATCTGCGTCAGCCCGCAATGATGCGCAATGTCGGTGGCCTTGCTGGCCCACGGCGACACTGTTCCGAAACGCGGCACGACCATGAAGGTTTCTTGCGCGCCGCGCTCGCTGCCGGCATCGAACGGTGTTCCGTAATGCATCAGCGCGTGGATGCGGTTGCTGTCTTCGTCGGAGAGCGGTTCGACCGAGTTCACAAAATGCAGGAACTGGCCGCGCACGCCGACAATATTCGAGTCGATGCGCGTCAGTGTTTCGAGCAGGCGGGTTTGACGGAAATCAGAGAGGGCCGAAGCGCCGGGGAAACACGAGAAGTGGGCCATTGTCACGGTGCTGAGAAGACGTCGGGACGAAAGACGTCGGAGCCGCTTGCGGGATTGCCGCAATTGGCGATGGGAAGACCCGGATTATAACCCGGAAGTGTCTCGAAAACGCCCTCGCGGCCATGCGTGAAACGGCGGGAACGGCCCGCGGCAATCTCTCAAAGACGACGCGATACTTTTTGACCGTCCCCGGCGATGCACGCCCGAAGCCTCGATGCGCCCGGTTGATCGGCCGCACAGAGCGCGTTTGGCCGTTTCACCCCGCCCCGCGGCGTCCCGGCCGGGCGCGTTTGGCGCTATCATGGCGCGCTTTCCCAACCCGGCGCACCGGTTACCCGTGCAGCAAAGCGGTATCAATGCGCCGGCTCGCCTCTCTTACGAGATTTCCGGCGGTCCGGGCGCCACGCCCGGGTCGAGTGGTCCGGACGCCCGCGCTCATGCGGCCGCCGGCTCGTGAACCAGTCAAGGTCTTGCGCCTTCGGGCGAAAACGAATCATGGATGTCATTGTCATCGGTGGCGGAATCGGCGGCATCGCCACCGCGTATCAGTTGCGTGCGGCCGGGCACCGCGTCTGCGTGGTCGAGCGCCATGCCACCGTCGCGCAAGGCGCGACCTATGGTCACGGCGGCGCCATCCTGCCCTCACCGCTCGACGTCTGGTTCGGGCCGACTTTCATGCAAACGCGCCGTGCTGCGAAAACGGGTGTCGTGTTCAAACCCGGCTTCGATTCGGAAACACGCGAATTCGCCAAGAAGCTCACGGAATTTCACGATCCGCACCGCTTTGCCACTCAATACGGCGCATTGCGGCCGCTGGTCGACAGTTCCCGCGATGCCATCGCGGAAATCGAGGCTGAATTCCCGCTCGACTTTGAACAGCGTACCGGCGTGTTGCACGTGTTCCGGCACGAGCGCGATCTGGAACTGACAGATGCGGCAATCAAGCTGATGCAGAGTTTCGAAACGCCGCACCGGCTGCTCACCGCGCAGGAATGCGTCGCCGCGGAGCCATCCATACCGGAAGATCCGCCGCTTGCCGGCGGTGTGCTGCTGCCTGACGCGCGCACGGCCAACTGCCCGTTGTTCACCAAGCTGCTCAAGCAAGTGCTTGAGGACGACGGCGTCCAGTTCCGGCTGGGCCGCGAGGTGACCGCCATTCGCGTCGAGGCTCAACGCGCCGCGGTCGAACTGGCGCCGCTTAGCGGCGCACTGGATGGCAAAGGCGGCAGATCTCGCGAAGTGGAGCTGATCGGCGCCGATGCCATCGTCGTGGCGGCCGGCACCGGGACGCCGGCGTTGCTGGCCACGCTGGGAATCTCGTTGCCCCTGCATCCTCTTCGACTGCACACGCTGACCGCTCCGATAGCTTACGAAGAGCGCGCGCCCCACCTGACGATCGTGGATTCCGTGAAACGCATCGCGATGACGCGGATCAATCAGCGCATGCGTGTGACCGGCGGCGCGGTATTGCAAAGTATCGCCAAGGCCAGCAAGCCGATGAGCGAAAGCCTGACCCATCGCGCGCTTGCGCTGCTTGGCCAGGCAACGCACGACTGGATTCCGGGCGCAGCGAAAGTATCCGCCGCACGGGCCTGGGACGGGATTCGGCTGATATCGCCGGACGGACTGCCCGTGGTGAGCGCAACGTCGCACGCGCGGCTGTTCGTCAACACGGCGCATGGTCCGGCGGGCTGGGGTATTGCGTGCGGAGCCGCCAGACTGATCGCGGCGCTTGTCTCGCACGAGGAACCCGACGTGCCTGAACGAACACTCAGGGCGTTGAGAATCGACCGGTTCTGATGCCGCGCGCCGCGTTGCGGGCGACGTATTGAACGCACGCGGGACACCCGCAGATGGCCGCTCCGGTCATTTGGGCGCAATAATTGCGGCGGGTTCAAGCTCCTATTTCACGCCGCCGCCATGACCGACTCCGCTTCCAATTCCTTGACTTCGCCGTATGCCGAGCCAGGCGACCGCGCAATCGCCCTTCTCACGCTCGACGAACTCAGAACGCTCGAACACCGCGCCGCGGCGGCTCTTCCGCCCAATACGCTGATGGCGCGCGCTGGCGCGGCTGCGGCGCAATTCATCGTCGATAGCGGTTCGCAGCGGCCTGTCTGGATCGTCGCCGGTCCGGGCAACAATGGCGGCGATGCGCTGGTGATGGCGGCGCGCCTCAAGCAGGCGGGTGTGGAAGTGCAGGTTTGCATGCCCGTAGAAGTCAAACCCGGCGATGCCCGCTGGGCGCTCAACGAAGCGCGTCAGGCCGGCGTCGAGATCACGGCAGACGTGCCCGCTTCCTTCGATGACTTCGGCTGGCTCGCCGACGGCATGTTCGGCATCGGCGTTGGACGGCCGCTCGAGGGCGTCTTCGCGGAGGTCGCGGCGCGATTGTCGAAGCGTTCGAAGTCTTCCGGCAACGTGCTCGCACTCGATATTGCAAGCGGCCTGTCAAGCGACACGGGCGAGCCCGTCAGCCGCAGCAACGACGGCCGCGCTCAGGCCGTGCGCGCGACGCACACGATTACGTTCATCGGCGGGAAGCCGGGGCTTTTCACCGGCGACGGACGCGATCTGTCGGGCAAGGTTTATATCGCCGATCTGGGCATCGGGCCGCTTGCGCAACCGTCCGTGGTGCTGAACGCACCGTCGCTGTTCGGCCCGCATCTTCCCCCGCGCGACTTCGCGACCAACAAAGGCACGTTCGGCACGCTGGCTGTCATTGGCGGAGACACCGGCATGTGCGGCGCGCCCATTCTCGCCGCGCGCATGGCGTTGTACAGCGGCGCGGGCAAGGTGAACGTGGCGTTCATTGGCACGGACTCGCCGCCCTACGATCCGCCGCATCCGGAACTCATGCTGCATCACATCGACCAGTTTTCTCTCGACAAGATGGACGCGCTGGCGGTCGGTTGCGGCATGGGCCAGAGCGATCGTGCGAAGAAGGTGCTGACAGACGTGCTCGAGCTCGATGTCGCAAAACTCTTCGATGCCGACGCGCTCAACCTGATTTCATCCGATGAAAACCTTGCCGGCAAGGTCGCCGAACGCGGCACCCGCGGCGATCTGTGCGTGCTCACGCCGCATCCGCTGGAAGCGGCCCGGCTTTTGGGATCGGACGTAAAAAAGGTGCAGGCGGACCGGATTGCGGCGGCGCGCCAACTGGCCGCGCGATATACCGCCGTCGCCGTGCTGAAGGGAACGGGCACGATCGTCGCCTCGCCCGATGGACGTGTATCGGTGAATCCGACGGGCAACGCCGCGCTGGCGACCGGCGGCACCGGCGACGTGCTGGGCGGACTGATCGGCGCGTTGCTCGCGCAGCGTTTGCCCGCGTACGAAGCGGCGCTTGCAGGCGTCTATCTGCACGGGCTTGCCGCCGAGACGCTGACCGGCGAGGGACAAGGTCCCGCGGGCCTGACGGCGGGCGAACTCGCTCCCAAGGTTCGCGCGCTGATCAACCGCCTGTTCTACCCGACGTAACTAAACACGGCATGCCGGCAGCACGCCTTTACGCTCAAGCAAGCAATCGTTCATCCATCGTGGCTATACTTGTTGTCTCGCGTTAGGCGGTCGATGTGAAACTGTCCGGCCGCGCGTGATGATCAACACTTTCCGCCACCTTCTAAAAACGGACCGTTATGACGCTCAATTCGCTTCCTGCCTGGCCGGCGCTCCAGGCGCATTACGATGCCATCCGTGACGAGCGCCTGCGCGACTGGTTCGCGCCGCAAAACGACATCAAGCCGTCCCGCGCCGAGCGCCTGACGTTCGACGGCGGCGGCATCTCCGTCGATTTCTCGAAGAACCGCATCACCGAAGCCACGCTCAAGCTGCTCGTGGAGCTCGCCGAGCAGGCGAAGGTCGCAGCGAAGCGCGACGCCGTATTCGCGGGCGACATCGTCAACGTCACGGAACATCGCGCAGTGCTGCACACGGCGTTGCGAGCGACCGACGACAACTCGCCCTTCCAGAAGGAAATCCGCGCTGAAAAAGCCAAGATGGCCGCGTTCGCGAACAAGGTTCGCGACGGCTCGTGGACGGGCTACACCGGCAAGCGCATTCGCCACGTGGTGAACATAGGCATTGGCGGTTCGGACCTTGGCCCGAAGATGGTCGTGCACGCGCTGCAGCACCTCGCGCTGCCGGAGATCAAGACGGAATTTGTCTCCAACGTCGATGGCGCCGATATCTACAACGTGCTCAAGGATATCAACGCCGAAGAGACGCTGGCAATCGTGGTATCGAAGACGTTCACTACGCTCGAAACCATGACCAATGCGCGTTCCATGCGCGACTGGTTCGTGAAGAGCGGCTGCCCGGAAGACGCGTTGTCGAAGCACTTCGTGGGTGTATCGGCGAATCCGGAGGAAGTGGTCAAGTTCGGTATCGCGCGCGAAAACGTCTTCGAGATGTGGGACTGGGTCGGCGGCCGTTATTCGCTGTGGTCGGCTGTCGGCTTGTCGATCGTGATCTCGGTCGGGCCTGAAAACTTCGAGAAACTGCTGGCTGGCGCGCATGCCATGGACGAGCATTTCCGGACCGCGCCGTTCGAGCGCAATCTGCCTGTCCTGATGGGCATGATCGGGATCTGGTATCGCGATTTCTTCGAGTCGCAAAGCGTGATGGTCGCGCCGTACTCGCAAGCCATGCGGTATCTCTCGTCGTATCTCCAGCAGCTCGAGATGGAGAGCAACGGCAAGTCGGCGCGGCTCGACGGCACCATGGTCGATTACCCGACCGCCGCCGTGATCTGGGGCGAACCCGGCACCAACGGCCAGCACGCGTTCTATCAGATGCTGCATCAGGGCCCGACGCTGATTCCGGTCGACTTCATCGCGGTATTGAAGCCGGAGCATCCGCTCATCGATCATCACGCCAAGCTGCTTGCGAATTGCTTCGCGCAAAGTGAAGCGCTGATGCTCGGACGTACGCTTGAAGAAGCGAAGAAGGTTGCGGGCGAAGGCAAGGAAGAACTCGCGACGCATTTGAGCTTCCCGGGCAACCGTCCGACGACCACGATCATCCTCGATTCACTCACGCCGGAAACGCTCGGCGCCGTGATTGCGCTGTACGAGCACAAGGTGCTGGTGCAGGGCGCGGTCTGGGACATCAATTCGTTCGATCAGTGGGGCGTGGAACTGGGCAAGATTCTCGGCAAGGTCGTTGAAGCCGATATCACCAGTTCGAAGTCCGATCCTTCCAAGCACGATTCGTCTACGTCGGCGCTGATCGCACGGGCGCAGGCCGCACTGAAAAGCATCTAAGCGGCATGGGGCGTTCCGGTCACTTAAGACTGGTACGCCCTTCGTCTTTTATACGCTCAAACTGTTCACGATTCGCCCGGCTTCAATGGTCACCGTCGCATCGCAGCGCTCGGCGAGCTCGGTATCGTGCGTGACGAGGATCAGCGTTGCACCGTTGCGCCGGTTCATCTCGAACATCAGGTCGATGATCGCGTAACCCGTCGCGGCGTCCAGGCTGCCCGTGGGTTCATCGGCGAAAAGGATAGCTGGATGCGTGACAAACGCACGCGCCAGCGCCACGCGTTGTTGTTCGCCACCTGACAAAAGCTTCGGATAATGCGCAGTCCGCTGACCCAATCCAACTTGTTCAAGGAGGTCGCGCGCACGCGACGTGATGTCCTTGTGCGGCACGCCGCCACGCAATTCCAGCGGCAACATCACGTTTTCCAGCGCGGTCAGATGCGGCATCAACTGGAACGACTGGAACACGAATCCGACCGACCCGCTGCGCAATGCCGCGCGTTCATCTTCATTGAGCGCGCCAAGGTCACGGCCGAGCAAGCGAACCGACCCGCTGCTCGCGCTGTCCAATCCGGCGAGCAGCCCAAGCAAAGTAGACTTACCCGAGCCCGATGCGCCGACTATGGCGACGCTGCTGCCTTTTTCTATCGACAGGTCGATCTGATCGAGGATGATCAATTCACCCGTCGCGTCCTTCACCCGCTTGCTTAAACCCCGTACTTCAATGACTGGTTCGATATTGTTTGGCATGGAGAGACTTAAGGTGAACTGGACACCACGCGCCACACTGGCGCTGCTGGCGATGGCCGGATGCGCGGCCACGGCGCCGGCACAAGCGGCCGATGCGTTGGCCCATGCCGCAATGGCCGCGCCCGCGGCGCCGGCCATTGTGGTGCTGGGTGACAGCATATCGGCGGAATACGGCCTGCCGCGCGATACAGGATGGGTCAACCTGATGCGGCAGAAGCTGATGCAAGAGCGCTTCGATTATAGCGTCGCCAATTCAAGCATCAGCGGCGACACAACCAGCGGCGGCCTCGCCCGCCTGCCCGCTGCGCTCAACCGGATCAAGCCGAAGGTGGTGATCGTGGAACTGGGCGCCAACGACGCGTTACGCGGCGTCCCACTAGCCACCACCGAAACCAACCTGCGCACGATCATCGAGAAATCGCAGGCGGTCCATGCGAAGGTTTTACTCGTCGGCATGTACGTTCCGCCTAACTATGGCCCGGACTACTCGCAAAAATTCCACGCCGTGTACGAAAAGTTATCGAAGAAGAAACAGGTGCCGCTCGTCCCGTTCCTGCTTGCAGGCATGGAGAACAAGCCTGAAATGTTCCAGGCAGACCAAATTCATCCGACCCCTCAGGCCCAGCCTTTGCTATTGAACAACGTCTGGCCAGTTTTGAGACCTTTGCTGGGCACGCCATCGAAATGATGGGGATTTAGCCGTTTTTGAAGCGATTCACGTTTAAACCCCGTCACGCGTTGCCCAGCCGGCTTTCAGCCATGCGCGAAGAAAGGCCACGATTCAGCATCAAGACTTTCGCGTAACCCTGAAAAAACCCCGGCTCCGCTTGTGAGCGCATTGAAAGGAGGTAACGTGAAATATTTACCAATTCTCGCTATGACCGTCGCGATCTCGGCTTGCGCCGCTCAACCGCCCGCTAACGTCAGCCAGGTCGGCACGAGCCAGCAACCGCCCAAGGTGGTCGCACAATGTATCGCGCAGAAATGGGCCGATAAATCACAGCAACAAGTGGTGTCGCAAGACACGCTCGCGAACGACATGGCAGCCGATGTCTACGTTCCGGGTCAGCAACCGCCGAACGGCGCCGCCGCCGTCGTGCGTCCCAACTATTCGGGCCCGGGTTCGTGGGTCGGCTTCCGTGCCGCTGGCGCGGGCGGCAGCGACGCCACTGGCGATATCCAGGCCTGCCTGTAAGCAGGTTTTGGCGACAAAAAAAGCCCCGCTGGTTTTGGCCAGCGGGGCTTTTGTTTGTGTTGCGTACGCGTGAGTAAGCTTCAGTTTATTGCGGCTGCTCTGCCGGCGCGTTGGTGGCCGGTGCATTGATCTTTACCTTGGAGCGCGCCTTCAATGCGTCGAGATACGATTCCATCTCGGCCTGGGCATAAACCTGCGCAACCTGCTGCTGCGCACCCGTCAGGCGGTCTGCGGCAACCGGCTCCGGCTTCTCGATCCCGTCCACGCGGTAGATCGCGTAACCATCGGCGCCAAGGTCGACGCCTACGTAGGTCGGCAGCTTCGACGAATCCGCCTTGAAGATCGCGGCGAGCGCTGCGGGCGGCACGCCTTGCGCGTCGTTACGCGATACCTTCGCCACCGAAGAGAACCCTGTCGTCGAGTTTGATTTCTGCACGTCGGCAAGCTTCGCCGTGCCGTCCTTGCGCGCCATCTCCGCGGCTTGCTCTGCGACGACCTTGGTGCGCACTGCGTCCTTGATCGTGTCGAGCGCGGGGACGGCCGCCGGCTTGTAGTCCGTCACACGCGCTGCGACCAGCGTGCTGTTGCCGATATCGATAGCCTGCGTGTTGTTGCGCTCCTTCACCGCGTCCGAAGCAAAGATGGCGTTCAAGACCTTCGGGTTGTTCAGCGGGCTGTCGGCCGGCAGCTTCGGGTCAGGCTTCGGTCCGACCGTCGCGGTCTGGATCTGCAGCTTGTATTTATCTGCGGCAGGTTGCAGCGTCTTCGATTTTTCGTAGACGAGCGACGTGAAACCTTCGGCTTCATCGGCGAGATTTTTCGCGGCTTGCGTCGCGGTGACGTCACGCGTGATCTGGTCCTTCACTTCGTCGAACGACTGGGTGGCGGACGGCTTGACGTCGGTTGCCTGGATGATGTGGTAACCGAAATCCGTCTGCACCACGCCGCTGATTTCGCCCTTCTTCAGGCCGAACGCGGCGTCGTCGAATGCCTTGCCGCCCGCGATCATGCCGTGCGAGAAGTACCCGAGGTCACCGCCCTTCGATGCCGAACCCGGGTCCTGCGATTCCTTCTGCGCGATCTGCGCGAACTGGTCCGGATGCGCCTTCACTTGCGCGAGCAACGCGTCGGCTTGCGCCTTCGCCTTGGCCTTGTCGGCTGCGCTCGCGTCTTTCGGCGCGGTGATCAGGATGTGGCTCGCGCGCACTTCGGCCTGCGTCTTGAAGCGCGCGATGTTGTCGTCGTAGTACTTCCTGAGATCGGCGTCCGTGGGTTTGATAGCGGTCGCCAAGGTCGCCGGCGACATCACCAGGTACTGGATGTTCGCGGATTCCGGCGTCGTGAACTCGGCGCTGTGCGCGTCGTAGTAGGACTTCAGTTGCGCGTCGGTCGGCTGGACCTTGGCGGCGTAATCGGCGGTGCGCAAAGCGAGGCCCTGCACGTCACGACGCTGCTCGGCGATCTCGGTCAGGCTCTGCGCCAGTGTCTTCGACGTGAACGCGGTCGACTGGATGCTCGAAGGAAGCTGATCGGCCGCCAGGCCATAACGCACGCGCTCGTCGTATTGCTCGGGCGTGATGCCCTGCATGGCGAGCAGTTGCTTGTACTGGTCCAGATCGATCGAACCATCGGGCTTGCGCAACGATGCAATCGTCGGGTCGGCCAGGAGCGCGCGGCGCACGGCCTGATCCGATGCGGTCAGGTGCAGGCGCTGGGTTTCATCGGCGAGAACGCGCTGTTGAACGAGGCTGTCGATCAGCGAAGCACGCATTTGCGGCGTCTCGAACATCTTCGGGTCGAACTGCGCACCGAGCATCTGGCGCGCGCGATCGACTTGCTGACGCATCGCGCCGTCGTACTCGACACGCGTGATCTTGTGGCCGTTGACGCTGGCGACGTTCGCGTTTTCGTCGAAGAAACTGCTGAAACCCTGGACACCCACGATACCCAATCCCGGCACGACGATCAGGATCAACAGGGCCATCATCAGGCGTTGGTGGTTACGGAAAAAGTCGAGCATGCGTGACGATTCTGCCTAATACGAAACGCCCGATGTTACAGCAGCGGGCAATAAAAAAGGCGAACCGGAGTTCGCCTTTCTCGTGAATTCGGCCGGTGTGGACGAGGTGCGACCTCCTGCCGGTGAGCCTTATCAGTCAAGGCGTTGCACGATTCGACGAACCGCGGTGCACCTTGAAAGTACGCTCGGTCAACGAACGGGCACTCTGTAAAGCGCGCGAAGTATAACATCCGCGCCCTTCTTGCCCCCCCCTTCTTGCCCCCTTCCGGCCCCCTCTGCGGACTCGATAAACGTGCCGCTGAAACAGGATCCGCAACAATGATCCGGGCACGTTTTGCGCGGCGAAATCAGTGCACGGCGTCATCGAGCAAGGTCAGGTCGCGCCGGCGGGTTTCCGTCGACAAGGACACGCCAATCAGCGTGATCGCCGACAACACCGCCATGTAGACGCCCATGACCCAGAACGCACCGTCCGATAACCCGATCAGGTAGATGCCGAGCAAGGGCGCGAGTCCGCCCGACAGCACCGCGCCCAGTTCGCGTGCGAGCGCCACGCCCGAATACCGGTAGCGGTTGCCGAAGAGTTCCGAGAAGTGAGCGCATTGCGCGCCAAGCATGCTGTTCGCGCCGAGCGCGAGGCCGCCGAACATCGCAATGTCGACCCACAGCGGTTTGCCCGTGCTCACCATGTACCAGGACGGCACCGACCAGAGCAGCATGAAGATCGCGCCGCCGCGATACACCGCAATGCGCCCGATCCGATCCGACAACGCGCCGAACATCGGCGTGGTGATCACGCTGGCCATGCTCGCGATCAGCGCGCCTGTCGTGCCGATCGAACTCAGCGCGGACGGTTTCATACCCAGCTTCGCGGCGACCGTGCCGCCCAGGAACGCAATGACGACCGTGGTGTAGATCGTCGATCCGCCCTGCTCGGCAAAACGCATCAGCGTGGCGGCGAGTACGGGACGGCGGGCGTGGGTGATGACGGTTTTCATCGGCGACTTGATGACGGCTTGCGCGCCTTCGAGGCTCAGGAACGTCGGACTCTCACGCAAGCGCAACCGGATCCATACCGCAACGCCGATCAGCACTACGCTCGATACAAACGGAATGCGCCACGCCCAATCAAGTATGGCCTGCTCACCCAGCACGTGTTGCATGATGCTGAACGTGCCCGTCGCGAGACCCAGCCCCGCGAAGATGCCGACGAACGGCAGCGCCGCGAAGAAGCCGCGTTGTTTGACGGGCGCGACCTCCGCCATGAGCGTCGATGCCCCCGCTTGCTCGGCGCCCGCGCCGAAACCTTGCACGAGCCGCAATACGACGAGCGATACCGCGCCGATCGTGCCGCTCGGCAACAGTCCGATCAGCATGGTCGATGTCCCCATGATCGCGATGGTCACGAGCAACACGAACTTGCGCCCCTTCCTGTCGCCGATGGAACCAAAGAACAGGCCGCCGAACGGCCGCGCGAGGAAGCCCGCACCATAGGTGCCGAAACTCGCCAGCAGCCCGGCTTTCGCGCCGAGCGCCGGAAAAAAGATATGACTGAAAACCAGTGCCGACGCGAGTCCGAAGATCGCAAAGTCGTAATACTCGAGGGCGCTTCCGACCGCGCCCGTGAGGATTGCACGTCGCAATTGCTGTGGTGAAACCGGCGCCTTGGTTGGCGTACCGGCGAGCGACGCCGAAGGTAGTTCGGGTATTGGTGCTGCAGATCCATTTGCGTCTCCTTTGCAAATCGGTTTGCCGGTTGATTGAATCCCGGCTATTTCTTTATGTATGTATTGTCCGCTTCGGATTGGTTAGGGCTGCGGACGTATCGAATGAAACGGTTGTTCATGCTGTCTGATCGCCGATGATCTTCACGACTCCGCTGTGATCGATATCGCCGTGATGCGCGATGAGAGACGTGAAAAGCTGCGCGCTGAGTTGGGTGTACGGCATCGACGCGCCCACGTCCTGTGCCGCACGCAACGCGTTTTGAAGATCCTTGAGTTGCGAGCTCGACCGGCCACTGACCTCGAAGTTTTTGTCGACCATGCGGCGGCCGTGGATGCGCAGGATGGTGCTGTCGGCGTAACCGCCCGCGAGCGCTTCGATCAGCATCGCGGGGTTCGCACCGCCCTTCGCAACCAGCGACAACGCCTCGGCCACCACGCCAATGGTCGTGCCCACGATCATCTGATTCGCGAGCTTGGCGAGTTGCCCCGTGCCGTGAGCGCCCATCAATACGGGCCGCCCCATGCAACGCAGCACGGGCGATACACGTTCGAAGACCTCTGCATCGCCGCCGCACATGATTGCAAGCGTCGCGTCTTCCGCGCCACTCGTGCCGCCTGATACGGGGGCATCGATATGTCGAACACCTCGCGCGGCAAGCAGACGCGCATGCGTGATCGCCTGGTCGGGACGGATCGAGCTCATGTCGACAACTACCGCATCGGCACTCAACGCCTGCGCCACGCCTTGATCGAACAGAACATCGTGCACGGTCTCGCCGTTTGCAAGCATCGTAATCACGATGTCGGCATTGCGAACCGCTTCAGCCGGCGAGTCCGCAACGTCCGCGCCATCCGCACGCAAGCGCTCGGCTTTGTCCCGGGTACGGTTCCAGGCGGTTAGCCCGTAGCCCGCCCTGAGCAGCACGCGTGCTTGCCGCTCTCCCATCAAGCCGGTCCCAAGAAAAGCAATCTTCTCCGGCCGGTCCTTTGAATTCGTCATCGTCTCGCTACCTTGAAGTCACCCACTGCTGGACATGCGTTTCATCGTGAGGTATGGTTACCGGTAACCATTAAACGAATCTAACATGAGGAGATGGCATGCACAAGACGGATTTACTGGTAGTCGTCCGGTATCCAGAGCGTGATATGGCGGAACTCGAACGTCATTTCACGCTGCACGTCCTGTCGGATTGCGCCAATCGCGGTGCATTGCTAGCTGAAGTCGGTTCCCGCATTCGCGCGCTCGCCACCAACGGCGAAGCCGGCGCAAGCGCCGAGTTGATCGATGCGTTGCCGGCGCTCGAGATCATCGTGTCGTACGGCGTCGGAGTCGATGCGATCGATCTCGCACACGCGGCAAAACGCGGCATTCGCGTGACCAATACGCCCGATGTGCTGACTGGCGATGTCGCCGACATGGGCATCGGCCTGATGCTTTCGATTGCGCGCCAGATCCCGGCGAACGATCGCCTCGTGCGCGACGCTCAATGGGGCAAGGCCGCAATTCCGCTCGCCACGCGCATGTTCGGCAAGCGCCTTGGCGTTCTCGGACTCGGCCGTGTAGGACGCGCACTGGCGAAGCGGGCCGCTGCGTTCGACATGTCCATTGCGTATCACGATCGCGTCCAGTTCGACGATGTCGGCTACACGTATTGCGACAGCGCCGTGGCCCTGGCGCGCGAATCGGATTTCCTCGTGATCTGTGCGGCGGCGGACAAGCAGAGCCAGGGATCGGTAAGCCGCGATGTGTTCGACGCGCTCGGACCCGATGGCATTCTGGTGAACATCGCGCGTGGAAGTATTGTCGACGAACCCGTGTTGCTCGAATATCTGAACGAACGCCGTATTCGCGGCGCCGCGCTGGATGTATTCTGGAACGAGCCTTCAATCGATCCGCGTTTTTTCACGCTGGACAACGTCGTGCTGCAGCCGCACCGCTCCAGCGCAACCGTCGAAACGCGCAGTGCGATGGCGCAACTGGTGCGTGAGAACTTGAGGGCGTTCTTCAGTGGCGCGCCGCTCGTGACCGAGTTTTCCACGCGTTGAACCTAGAACGAATCACTGACTCCCCATACAAATAAAACGGACAGACAAACATGTCGAATCAATCGAACACCCCGCAAAACCGTCTTCGCAGCCGCCGCTGGTTCGATGATCCCTCCGACCCCGGCATGACCGCGCTGTATCTCGAGCGCTATATGAACTATGGCATCACGCGCGAAGAGCTGCAGTCGGGCAAGCCGATCATCGGTATCGCGCAGACGGGTTCCGATCTCGCGCCGTGCAATCGTCATCACATCGAACTCGCCACCCGCGTGCGCGATGGCATCCGCGACGCCGGCGGCATTCCGCTCGAATTTCCGGTGCATCCGATCCAGGAAACCGGCAAGCGTCCGACCGCCGCGCTCGATCGCAACCTCGCTTATCTCGGGCTCGTGGAGATCCTGCACGGCTATCCCATCGATGGCGTCGTGCTTACCACCGGCTGCGATAAAACCACGCCCGCATGCCTGATGGCCGCGGCCACGGTCAACATTCCGGCGATCGTCCTGTCCGGCGGCCCGATGCTCGACGGCTGGTATCACGGCAAGCTCGCAGGCTCCGGCACGGTGATCTGGGACGCGCGCAAACGGCTGTCGGCGGGTGAGATCGACTATCCGGGATTCATGGATATGGTGGCGTCGTCGGCGCCGTCGGTCGGGCATTGCAACACCATGGGCACCGCGCTTTCCATGAACTCGCTCGCCGAAGCGCTCGGCATGTCGCTGCCCGGCTGCGCGGCGATCCCGGGTCCGCATCGCGAGCGTGGCTGGATGGCTTATGCGACCGGCAAGCGGATCGTGGAGATGGTCGCCGAAAACCTGCGGCCTTCGGACATCATGACCAAGGGCGCTTTCGAGAACGCGGTCGTCGCGGCGGCGGCGCTCGGCGCGTCATCGAATTGTCCGATCCACATGATCGCGATTGCGCGGCACATGGGTATCGACCATACGCTGGAAGACTGGCAGCGGCTTGGGCCCGAGGTGCCGCTGCTGGTCGATTGCCAGCCGGCGGGACGGTTCCTGGGCGAAGCGTTTCATCGCGCGGGCGGCGTGCCGGCGGTGATGAAAGAACTGTTCGATGCCGGCCGTCTCGACGCCTCCGTGCGTACCGTGACCGGCAAGACGCTGGGCGAAGATCTGGCCACGGTCCCCGTGCCTGACCGCGAGGTCATCCGTGCCTATGAAAACCCGTTGAAGGAATCGGCGGGTTACGTGGTGCTCTCGGGCAACCTCTTCGACAGCGCCGTGATGAAGGTCAGCGTGATCGACGAAGCCTTCCGCAAGCGCTTTCTCGCCGATCCCGATCATCCCGACGTGTTCGAGGGGAAGGTCGTCGTGTTCGAAGGTCCGGAGGACTATCACGCGCGTATTGAAGACCCGGCAACGGGTGTCGATGAACGTTCGATCCTCGTCATCCGCAATTGCGGGCCAGTCGGCTTCCCTGGGGGCGCCGAAGTGGTGAACATGCAGCCGCCGGCAGCGTTACTCAAGCGCGGTATCGACACACTGCCAACGCTCGGCGATGGTCGTCAGAGCGGGACATCGGCGAGCCCTTCGATTCTCAATGTCTCGCCGGAAGCAGCCGTTGGCGGTGGCCTTGCATTGCTCGTATCGGGTGACAGGATTCGCATCGATTTGAAGACGCGCAAGGTCGACCTCATGATCCCCGAGGCCGAACTCGCGCAGCGTCGTGCGGCATGGAAGCCGCCCGTACTCAAGAACATGACGCCGTGGGAAGAGATCTACAGAAGCATGGTCGGGCAGCAAGGCAGCGGCGCATGCCTGGAGCCGGCGACGTTGTATCTCAACATTGTCGAAACGCGGGGCGAGTCGCGGCATAACCACTAAGCGCCCAGCTTCGTGCATGCCACGCGGGAGCACTAGGTGCTCTCGCGCGGCACGACTTCGTAGTGAATTTCGATGACGGGTGGAGACGGCTTGCGCCTGGTCGCAGCGGTCGTTTTCACGCCGCGCGTCTTGTCGAGCTTTTCATCGCCTTCCACTTCGTCCAGTGCCGTGAGCAAGGACTCGCCGGTGGCGCGGCCAATCCCATAGGCATCGACTGAAACGGTCGTGATGGTCGGATAGCAATGCCGCGAAACCTCGAAGTCCCCGAAGCCCGCAATCGCGATATCCCCCGGGACCGCCAACCCCAGCCGATGACACGCCATCACCGCGCCAAACGCGTGGATGTCGCTTGCGCACATGACGGCGTCGGTGTCGGGCCAGCGTTCGAGCAACTGCTGCAACGCGGCCGCACCATGCGCCATTGCAACGCCGTGCGCCATGGTCGTGGTCCATGCGCTTTTGGTGATGTCGCGCGGTTCGCAACCGGCCGCCCTCACCTCCTTCAGATACCCGCGACGCCGATCGATACCGCGGCTATCCAGCTTCGACGCGCTGCTCACGAACGCGATGCGCTTATAGCCGCGTTCGTAGAGATGGCGCACCATCGCGCGCGATGCATCGACATTCGAGAAGCCCACGACCCGGTCGATAGGATCGACCGGCATGTCCCATGTTTCGATCACCGGAATGCGCGCCCGGGCAAGCAGCGAATGCGTCTCTTCAGTGTGATGGCTGCCCGTCAGCACGATGCAGCGCGGCTGATAACGCAGCATGGCGCGCACGAGCTCTTCCTCGCGCGGCAATTCGTAGTCGGTGTTGGCCAGCAGCAATTGCATGCCGGCCGGTTCGATCACGTCGTTGATGCCACGCACGGTATCGGAAAAATTCGAACTCGACAGCGACGGCACGAGCACCGCTACAAACGATGATTTCCCTGACGACAAGGCACCCGCCGCCGCGTCCGCCACATACCCCAGTTCGTTGACCACGTTGAGCACGCGTTCGCGGGTGGCGGCGGCCACCGGCCTGCCGGCGAGCACGCGCGATACGGTCATCTTGGAGACCCCGGCAATGCGCGCTACATCGGCCATGCGAGGCGGCGCGGAAGTCGGAGGCGTGTGGTCGTCGGGCATCGTGCTTAAGTCATTAACGGGGTTCGTTAATGATACTGGATGACGATTCGCTGCAAATCGCGATGCGTCCACTAAGTTGCCGACCCATGGGAAAACTGAAAAGCAAAAAGCCCGCTGCGTGCGGGCTATGAAGTTTGCTTTGATGCTGCTTGAACCACGATATTGGCGGAGCGGACGGGACTCGAACCCGCGACCCCCGGCGTGACAGGCCGGTATTCTAACCAACTGAACTACCACTCCATTTTGTGCTGCTTACCGCTTGATTCGAATCGGAAAACGACATGCCGAAGAGTTTAACGACACCTCTGCCAGCCTTGCGCGACAACCGTTTCGATCAATCGGGGACGAAGTATATAACGAAATTTCCGGCGGCGCGAAGATTTTTATATCGGGATAGAAATGAGCGTTTCAGTGCCCGCCGGCACCTTGCGTGGCTGCGAGATCCTGCGGCGGGTCATCGGGTAAATGCAACGGCTCGACCTTGCCCACGATCACCAGATAACTGAACGCGCCAAGCACGCAAAAACCGCCAGCAACGACAAGCGGCACAGTGAACGAGCCCTTGGTGAGCTGCACCATGAAACCGGTGAAGGTGGTAATGACGATGCCCGCGAGATTCGAGGCAAAGTTCTGTATGCCGCCAATCGATGCGACATGATCCGGCGTTGGCGCGACATCGCCGGGCAGCGACCAGATGCTTGCCGCTGCAAACGCCAGGCTTCCATAAGCGATGCCGAACGACGCCAGCATCAATGCCGTGCTCGTGGTGAACGCGGACACCGTGATCACTGACGACAACAACATGCCGCCGACCATGCAGGTCTTGCGCGCCTTGGTGAGGCTCCAGCCGCGCTTGTAAAGGCCATCGGAGACAATGCCGCCGAGCCAGCCGCCCGGGATCGATATCAGCGCGGGAATCATGCCGAGCGTGCCAAGCGACTTCAACGAGAACCCGCGTGTCTGAACGAGATAACTCGGGAACCATGTGATGAAGAAGTAGATCACGAAGTTCAGGCAGAAGAAGCCGAGCATCATGCCCCACAGCGTCCGGTGCCTGAAGAGCGACAACCAGGTGATCTTCTTGCCCGTTGCTTTCGGTTGAACCACGGGTTCCGCGCCTTCCTCGCCTGTCAGGTCACCGCGCGAGGGATTGCGATAGAGGACGAACCAGCCCAGCACCCACACGATTCCGAGCGCGCCTGTTGCGATGAACGACGCTTCCCAGCCGAAGCTGCTGATGATCAGCGCCACCACCGGAATGGAGAGCGCCGCGCCGACACGCGAACCGCTATCGAAGATGCTGGTTGCAAACGCGCGCTGCGCGGGCTTGAACCATTGCGCGACGAGTTTCACGCACGCCGGATAAGCGCCCGCCTCGCCTACGCCCAGCATCAGCCGGCAGCCGAACATGCCCGCTACGCTCGTGGCCGCCGCGGTCAGTGCGGTGAATACGGACCACCATCCCACCGCGAGCGGCAATGCAATACGTCCGCCGATCTTGTCGACGAACCAGCCGAACGGCATCTGCATGAAAGCGTAGGTCCAGAAAAACCCACTCAGCACGAGCCCCATTTGCGCGGGACCAATATTGAGGGCCTTCTCTATCTGCGGCGCTGCGACCGCCAGATTTGCACGATCGATGTAGTTGATCGCGATAGCAAGGAAGCAAAGAAATACAACCATCCAACGCATCTTGCGCATGCTTTTGTCTCCTCCTGTATGCCAGGTAATTTTTTTGTCAGCTAGCCGTCACATGCTACCTGTTAAGCCCGTTCGTTTGCACAGATGGCTGCGCGCTTAAGGGTGTTCACCGATATAGGTCTTACAACCCGAAAGCCTGCAACACCTATCCTTTACCGCGAACCGGCCCCGGTTTCAGCGCGGCCACCAATTCGATCTCGACCGGTATGTTGAACGGAAGGACATGCACGCCCAGCGCGCAGCGGGTATGCAAGCCGGTCTCGCCAAAGACCTCGATCAGCAGATCTGACGCGCCATCGATTACGAGATGCTGAAAATAAAAGTCGGGAGCGCTGCTGACCCAGCCCGTGAGCTTTACGATCCGCATCACGCGATCCAGTCCGATCTCGGCATTGAGCGCGGCAAGCGCGTTCATCGCGGATAAACGCGCCGCTTTGTAGCCATCCTCCTGCGTAAGCGTTTCGCCGATGCGTCCCGTATAAACCGGCTGCGGCCCGACCAGCGGCCCTTGCCCTGAAACGAAGATCAGGTTCGACGCCTCGACGACAGTCACATACGAAGCCGCAGGTTTGGGCGCGGCGGGTAATGCCAGATTCAGATCCTTGAGTCGCTGATAGATGGTCATGTATTGGTAGTGAAAGGTTCAACCGTGGAAGGGCTCGCGAAAGTCGCCATTTTCATCGAACAATATTGGTTGATTCGCCGGCTTTTGGCATTGGTCCGGCGCTCACCCGTGAGCAATTTCTCAATGGCGCTTATCATGTTGGTCCGGCCGGGATCAAAACGCGTTCAATGCGTGCAATCGAACCGCCCTCTCAGCTCAACCATGCATCCAGGCATTCAGGCAGCGTGAACACTCTTACAAGCGAAACCCGATGGCTTTAACGCCGTTACGTGGCCTTCTGCCCTTTCGGCGCGTGGCATTCTCCATGTCGAACGCGATCGGCGATTCGCTCGTCTGCATGGTGATCGTGCAGAACCTGATCAGGAATGGCATCGACGTAACTGTGTTCGGCGCGCCGGCCCATGCACTGCGCGCGTGGTTTCCGGATGCGCGGATCTTGCCGCTGCCGCACGTCAGCAAGATCAAGGAAACGTTCGCCCAGTTCGAAGCCGTATTCCAGATGCAGCCCGAGCAGCCGCTGCCAACGCTCACCGACATGCATGATCGCGTGATTACGCTGCACGACGTGGAGTATGGAAACAGGCAAGGCTCCATGGCCGAGCGATTCATGCATTACTGCCGCGACGAGCTCGGCATCAGCGGCGCGACATCGCACAACGGCATGACAGCGCTCAAGGGGCTCGTGCACAGGCGCCATGCAAACCGCGTCATCATCCATCCGGAAGCCAGCACCGGCGACAAGCGCTGGTTGCCGGCCCGATTCATGAAAGTCGCATCGCAACTGAAAGCACGCGGTCTGGAAGTCGTGTTCATCCTGGCGCCTCACGAACGGGAACGCTGGCGGGACCTGCGCCAGCAAGGTATCGCCGCGCCCAGGATCCACGACCTGAGCGAGCTCGCGGGCTACGTGTATGAGTCAGGCTGGTTTATCGGCAACGATTCCGGCATCGGGCATCTTGCGTCGAATCTCGGCATTCCGTCTGTGAGTGTGTTCCGGCGCAGGAATGTGTCGGAAAAATGGCGGCCGGCCTGGGGTAATGTCGAAGTGGTGCTGCCGTGGCAATGGGTGCCGAGCGCATTCCTGAAGAACAAATGGTGGCGTCATACGCTGACCTGCGCCCGCGTGCTCGCTGGATTCGACAGGATCGTGCGCCGGCAGACGCTTGGGGTGCATCGTGTGGAGGAGGTGGAAAGGCACGAGTCGCGGGCGAGCGTCGCGCAACTGGAGGTCGAGACGCTTCGATGATTTGTCTTACGATCGACGCGACGAAATTTCAAAAGTCCGGTCGATTCCTACATGAGGCTGCCGGTCCTTGCGTGGCCCTTCCGACGCGACGCCCGCCTGCGAGCGGTGTGTGCGCCTGAGCACACTCGGCATTGATCCTGCTTCAGGCGAACGTTCGCCGTCCGCCGCAAACCGTTACTATCTGTTTCGAGCGATTTGCTTTTGTCTTCTGATGCGACCCGACCGTGCCCAACACAGACCCTTCCGACTACTGCCTGACGTGCGGTAATCCGCTGCCCTCGTCCGATACCGCCTGCACGCGCTGCAACGGCGTGTCCGCAAGCGGCGCGACAATCGAGCCGCATTTGTCCGGCACGGCCGCCGCAGGAACAGCCGTCCTGAGCGCCGCCGATGAAGCCACCCTCCCTGACCGCTTCGCGCAAAAGCGCGCCTCGATGGACTCGGCCTACCCAAGCGTTGAAGAGCCTGAACTGTATGACGAAGGCGAACCGGTCGCGACGGGAAGCGGGTCCGGCCGTGCACTCAGGCGCGCGGGGATTGGCGCGGCCCTCGTCGCGCTGCTGGCCGGCGGTTTGTACCTTGCCTTCGGCCCGACTCCCGGGCGTGGCGACTCGGAACTGACAGAAGCTGTCGCGCAGGACAGCATTCCGCACCTTGCGCCCGACCGGCTTATCGACGCGCCTTTCAGCACCAAGGCCGCGTCGCTCGATCTGGCAGGCACCGTCGATGCCGCCAGGCTCTCCATGGTGCGTGGCGAATTGCGCGACGCCCGCACGCGCCTTTCGATGCTGCCAGCGAGTAAAAGCAAACGCGGCGACGTCCGTCAGATCACGAACGAGTTGATCCAGCGCGAACTTGCGCGGGACGCGGCGATGGGTCTTGCACGCGCATGCGAAAAAGCCGGCGATACACCGTGCGTGCTTCGAGCCGCGGGCGATGCTTTGGCCAGCGACGTCTCGGATTCGGAAGCGCGCGACATGCTGCTGCGCGCGGTGGCACAAACCGGTACGCCTGCCGGCGAACCCGCGATCATCGCGCCTGCAGCGGGTGTCAGCGTGACTGCGAGCCGGCGCGCGGACACGGCGAGATTGATGGCACGCAGACGTGCTACCGAGCGGCTCACCTTCCGCCGCGAAACCCAGTCGTTCGCCAACATCAGCGACATCTACTCGAAGCCTTAAGGACATCGCGGAAGGCTTGGAGTCTCTTCAGGCGAGTTTGGTGACCGCGAGCGTCTGAATTGCGTCGTCGGCCTTCCTCGCCGTGCCGCCGGTTCTGCTCAACCATGCGTCCGGTACGAGGGAGCGACGCCCAAACCAATGCTGTCTTTCGGCGCATGCTGTTGCGGCCAGGTCGCGCCAGTGTCGCGCGCGCCTGAAGGTCGTTCATGGATTTAAAGCACCGCAAACGGCGTGAACAATTGCGAGATATTCCCCTGCTTCTCAAGGGTCCAGAACATTTGCAGTGCCTCTTGAGTGCGCGCGTCGCCAATCCGCGATGCCACATTTTTGCGGAACTTCAATTCAAAGTCGTGCCGCTGCATCGGTCGCGTGGCGAAGCCGGGAATATCATCGACGCGTCGCGTGAAAGTGCGTCCATCGTCGCAAGTCGCTGTCACGATCGTCGCGTAGTACTTCGGGTACAGCTTCGTCAGAACCGGATCTTCCACGACCTTGATCTTCTGCATGAACGCGCGGATAGCCGGATCGTGCAGCGCTTTGTCGCTAAAGCTCGCGTGGCTGATGTCGCCATCGAACATGGCTCTTGCAGTCACGTACGGGAGACTGTGATCGGCGGTCTCGCTGGTGTCGGGCGTCCATTTTTGAGGGTCCATACCCGCTGAGAAGTAACCTTCATGGGAGGTCCGGATCTCGACATTCGTCACACGCGACAGATTCCCGACCTGCTTCGCCACGTCTATGCCTGCCGCAATGGCTGTCTGCGTGAGCGCCTGTGACGGGTAGAACTTGACCGAGCAATCGTTGATGCGAAAAGGGCGGCCCCTGCCGCCAAAAGTACTCGTGTCGATGGTGAACGGCCCGGACACCTGCTTGAAGAATCCGGCATCGCCCTCGAAGATGGGAGCGGGTCCAGTCAGGCCTTCCCGCGCCAGTGCGGCGGAGAATACGCCGTTGCGCGCGGCGTCGGCATCGGCGAGCCCCTTCCAGTTCGACATGGTCTGCACCCGCGTCTGGTTCAGCGCGAGATGGCCGTTGATTGCAAGGCTGACTGCCTGCGCGAGCTGCGCTGCCGAAAGCTTCATCAGCTTGCCTGCCCCGAGCGCCGCGGCGGGCAGGCTGTAGATCGGATGGTCCCAGCCGCGCGAACTGAGCGATGCCGCGTCCATCAAGCGGCAATCGATTTCGTACGCTATGACGATCGCGAGGATCAGGTCGCGTCCATTTGCGTGTTCCGCCTCTGCCTGAGCGAGACAGGCCGACACGTTGTCGCTCGGATGGCCGATCTCCTTGCCCGCATAGACATCGTTCAGGTCGTAGTAGCGAATCGCGGCTCCGTTGGCGAAGGTCGCAAGATCCGGCGAGGTGCGACGCGACGTGCCGAGTACAGTCGACCCCGCAGCATCGCCCGCACCGGCGAGGGCGACCTTGCGCGCGATTGTCACCGGCCCTTCGCCTAGCGCCGCAACGCCGCATCCGAGCGCGTCGGCCAGGTGCGTCCTGACAGCTTCGATGGTCTGTTCATCGAGGTCCTCGTAGCGCAGTGCTGCCGTGTAAGCGGCGAGCTGCTCCGCGATCGAGGTGGCGGCCGGCGCACCAGCGGCAAACGACGATTGCAGCGCGGTGCCGCTGACCGCAAGCGCGCCAAGCGATTTGATGAAATGACGGCGATGCATGCATCGTCTCCTGTTATTGGTTATGACCCACTGTGCGGTGTTGCACTACACCAGCAGCAGTAACGCAGCGCCGTACACCAGTGCGCCCACCACAAACGTCACCGCGGTATAGCCGAGCACACGCTGCACGCCGATGCCGGCCATCGCGACCACCGGCGCAGCCCAGAATGGCTGCAACATGTTCGACACTTGTTCGCCCATGGCGACGGCCATTGTTGTTGCCGGCACCGACGCATGCAGCGCGATGGCTGCAGGCACGACGAACGGTCCTTGCACAGCCCAGTGACCGCCGCCGCTTGGAATGAAGAACGTGACGATCAACGAGCACACATAGCTCCAGAACGGCAGCGTGTGTGCATTCGAAATCGCGATGAAGAAATGCGAAATCACGTCGGGCAATCCGGTCGCGTCCATCATTCCCATGATCCCGCCGTACAGCGGGTACTGGAGCATCATGGAGCCAGTCTGCTTTGCAGCGTTCTTGACAGCATCGGCGTACGCGAGCGGATACCCATGCAGGATCACGCCGCCTATGAACATGACGAAGATCACGCCGTTCACGCCTGAAAACGGCAGGTTCTCGATGCGCGCCAACACGAAAAACGCGATGCCCGCCACACCGATGAATGCGCTGCCGATCCAGGAATATTCGATCCAGCGCGCGAAGCTGAGCGGGCCGGCCGGTCGTTCCCGCTTCGGCGCGTCAGGATGCTTCGTCATGTCGAGCACCACCGAATCCTCGGCGGATGGCTTGAGCCACGCAAACACAAATGGCATTGCGACGAGCATGATGATCGTCGGCACGAGGTTGAAGCGCGTGAACACGGTGCTGCTCAACGGCAGCACTTGTCCGGTCAGCTTCTGCACGACGTTCATCGAACTGCCGGCCGTGGACTGCGCGAGCGCGATCGAGCCTGACATGCCCGTTGCCCAAACGACCCAGCCCGAAAAACCCGCCGCAACGATCCATGCAAAGTCGACACGCATGCGCTTCGCGACTTCGCGCGCCAGCAATGCGCTGATGACGAGCCCCAGGCCCCAGTTGCAGAACGATGCGACCGCGACGAGCAAAAACGTAAGCGCCGCCGCCTGGACCGGCGTGCGCGCGACCGAGACCAGCGCCTTGAACATGCGCTGAACGAGCGGCGCGTGCGCAAACGCGTGTCCTGTCACGAGGACCAGCGTGATCTGGAACGCGAACGTCAGGATGTCGAAGAAGCCCTTGTACCAACCCCCGATCAGGTGCGAGGCCGACGCACGCGGCCCGAATGCCGCCGACAATACCGCGACCGCGGCGGTAATCAGGATCGCGAGGACAAACGGGTCGGGGATGATCCGTTCGAAGAGCCTGACCGTCGCTTCGGTGAAACGCGTCTTGCGCTCGATGGGTGTTGCGGCAGCAGGTTTCATCGTTTTATCCCTTGATTTTTTGTAGGTCGCGCGTTCTTTGGGCGCTGGGAAATGGAAGACTCAGGCTTTTGATACCGGATCCTCTTGATTCGGAAAGTCATACAGCGCGGCTGCGTTGTCCACCAGGATGCGGTCGCTGACCGCAGTATCCTCGGTCCATGTATCGAGCAGATCGAGCAGTCGCGTGTCATCGGGCTTGTGTGACTCTGTCACGTGCGGCCAGTCGCTGCCCCAGACGACGCGATCGGGCAGCGCGCCAATCCATGCACGTGCGATCGGTGCAGTATCGGCATAGTCATCGGCGAGCCCCACGCAAGAGTCGAGATACGGTCCGGAGAGCTTGACCCAGACGCGACCCGATTCGGCCAGATCACGCACGATATTGAACGCGGGATGTGAAGCACCGTCGGGTAATGGCAGACGCGCGAGATGATCGAACACGATTGCCGATGGCAGGCGTGCAAGCATCGCCCGGTGCTCGACGATCTGCGCAGCGGTCCAGTGCAGTTGCACGTGCCAGCCGAGTTCCGCGATGCGTTGCGCGAGTGGCTCGACCATATCGAAGCGGACGGCGGCATTGGCCGGGGTGTAAAGCGTGAAACGGATACCCCGAACGCCGCCATTGTGAAGTTGTTCGAGTTGTGCGTCCGTCACTTCGGGCGTCAGCACGCCGACACCGCGCGTTCGTTCGCGGCCAAGCGCCTGGATTGCATCCAGCGTGACGCGGTTGTCGGAGCCATAATTGCGCGGCGTTACGACTACGGTGCGGGTCGTGCCGGTCTGCCGCTGTACCTCGAGATACTCCGCAGCGCTCGCGCGATCCGGGAAGTTCGCCTGGCTTGCGCCATCCGCGAGGAAGCGGCGGTCGTACACGTGCATGTGCGAATCGCACGCGCCTGCAGGGGCTCGGCGCCCGGCGGGTTGCGCGTTATCTTTACGCGACTGCGAATTCATCATCGTCTCCGTTTTATATGTCGGGCGTGCCGCCCTGTCACTCACACCGCGCTGCACTCTCTCCCTACAGCACCGCGCGTCTCGCACGCAGCGCCGCGATTTCGTCATCGCTCAGACCTGCGTCGCGCAGCACCGCATCCGAATGCTGGCCGAATGCAGGAGCGGCTTGCGGCGTGTGCGCTGTCGCGTCTCCTGCTTTATCGCCGAAACGGATCGGATGCTGAAAGCCGCGGTAACGTCCGACGCCGGGATAGTCGTAGGTGGCCACCATGTTCTCCGCAAGCACCTGCGGATCGTCGAACATGTCTTCGATGGTGCGCGCGGCCGAGCACGGCACCGCGTCGCCGAACAGCGCTTCCCATTCCAGTGCGCTACGCGCTGTCAGCGCCTGGTGCAATTTCGGTACGATTTCATCACGATGCATCGCGCGCTTGCGCACCGAGTCGTAGCGTTCGTTTTCTGCAAGTGCGCTGAGCCCGGTTTTCTCACACAGTGCCTGCCAGAAGTGTGGCGTGTTCGCCGAGATATACAGGTAGCCTTCGCGAGTCGGATGGATGCCTGTGATGCCGCCCGAACGCATATCGCGGCCAACGTCTTTCGGTTCGCTGTCGGCCCAGATCATCCGCGCTGATTGCATCGTGAGCGCGCTGCGCAGCAGCGATACACCAACGTACTGTCCCTCGCCGGTACGCTCGCGCTCGAAAAGCGCGGAAGACACGCCCGCCGCGACGAGCGCCGCAGCGTAGTAGTCAACCACCGAGCCGTAAAGGATTTCCGGCGGCCCTTCGCTCGGGCCTTGCAGTGCACACATTCCGCTCATCGTTTGCAGGACCTGGTCATAGCCGGCCTTGTCCTTCTTCGGGCCGGTCTCTCCATAGCCGGTGACTGCGCAATAGATCAGCCGCGGATTGATCTGGCGAAGCTGTTCGAATGCAATGCCGAGACGCGGCGGCACGTTGGGGCGGAAGTTGTGCACCAGCACATCGGCGGTTTTGACGAGTTGCATCAGCACGTTGAGTGCCTCTGCTTGCTTCAGGTCAAGGACCAGACCGCGCTTGCCACGGTTCACACCCAGGAAAGCGCGACTTTCGGCTTCGAGGGTGGACGGATATTTGCGCAGATTGTCGCCAGCAGGCGGTTCGATCTTGACGACATCGGCGCCCTGGTCCGCGAGCAGTGTGCATCCGTACGGACCTGCAATGTAAGCGCTCAAGTCGAGCACGCGAATTCCCGATAGCGGGCCTGTCGTGCCGGTCGTGGCTGCGTGAGGCGAATGTTCCATGTGTGGCTCCATCGGTTCCCGGTTCGACGTGGCGGATTCAGCGATCATTCAGCAGGCCAAGGCGTTCAGCATCACGGACCAGTGCGCGCGCGCGTTCGAAGAACGGCGGATCGATCATCTTTCCATCCACCACGTACGCACCGACGCCGCGTGCTTCGGCGTCGCGTGCCGCGTCGAGGACGCGCAACGCATGGGCGATCTCCTCGTCGGAAGGACGGAAGATTTCGTTGGCGAGCGCAATCTGGCCTGGATGGATGCAGCTCTTGCCGAGAAAACCCATCGACCGGGCGAGTTGTGCTTCGGCACGGAAACCCTCCTGGTCCTTGATGTCGGCGAACGCGGAATCGTAGGCGAACACACCCGCTTCGCCGGCCGCAATGCGCAAGCCGAACATGGCCTGCTGAATGGCAACTGCTTCGCGACGCGCAATACCGAGCGGCTCGAACAGATCGCCCAGGCCGAGTTGCAAGCCCGCGACGCGCGGGTGCGCAGCGGCAAGCTGGGCGGCGTGGCGTAATCCTTTGGGTGTTTCAATGTTAAGCAGCAGCCGGATCGGTGTGGTCACGCCGTTGGCCCTTTCGGCGCGCTCGAGCACAGTGGCGGCAGCGCGCACGTCGTCGGCCGATTCCGCTTTTGGCAGATTGATCAGATCAAGGCCGCGCTGTGCGATGGCATCGATGTCCGCATTGAAATAAGGGGTATCGAGCGCGTTTACACGCACTATCAGTACCTTATTGGCGGCAGCGATGAGATCGGAGCGTAACAGGTCGCTCAGCGCAGCCCGTGCTTGCGGCTTGCGTTCGGGCGCAACCGCGTCTTCGAGGTCGAATGAAACTGCATCGGCGGCGCTGGCTAAAGCCTTGCCGAACAACTCGGGTCGCGAGGCTGGCACAAACAGTTTGCTTCTCATGTCTCCGCTCTGATCTATTTGACTTATCACGATCCAGTCTAATTCCTGAATGAATTTAGATAAACTATCCGAACCTATCTTCAAAAGATGCAGAATCTATCTTTATGGACATCGCTTTTCTGGCGAATTTCTTATTGGTTGCCGACAGTGGTTCTATCGCGGAAGCAGCGCGCCGGATCGGGATAACACCGGCTGCGGTGGCCCAGCAGGTCCAGTCGCTGGAACGCGCATTCGGGGCCGAACTACTGGTTCGCTCGGGGCGCACGGTCATGCCTACGGAAGCCGGCTATCGCGTGATCCAGCGCGCGCGCAGCCTGGTGCACGACTTTTCGGAGTTGAAGGCGTTGGCGCTCGAAGACGACGCGGCGGGCGAACTGCGGATCGGCACGATTACAACCGCATTGCTGAGCCTGATGCCGGACGTCCTCTCCGCGTTCGCCAGGTCGTATCCGAACGCGAAGGTTTTGATCCGCGCCGGAACGTCGATGGAACTCTACGAAACGCTTCAGCGTGCCGACGTCGATATCGCCGTCTGTCTTCATCCGGGGTTTTCACTACCGAAAGCTTACGACTGGCACCTGCTGCGAGAAGAGCCGATCGTCGTGCTGGCACCAGCGCGTTTTGCCGCCCACGATCCGCACGGACTGCTTAGAAACGAGCCGTTCATCCGCTATGACCGCTCGCTTGGCGGTGGCAAGCAGGCTGACCGGTATCTGCGTGCGGCGAAGATCATGCCGCGCGAACTGTTCGAATTGAATTCATTGATGGCGATTGCAATGATGGTGGATCGCGGACTCGGCGTGTCGCTCGTGCCGGATATCGTGTCACCCCTGACAGTACATCTGGACATCGCGAAACTTGCACTGCCCGTTCACACCGAGCCGCGTCGATTCGGCGTGCTGTGGAACCGGGCGTCGCCGAGGGCACGTTTGATCAAGGGCTTCCTCGCGTGCGCCGACGCCGTCCTCGGAGCCGAGCGCAAGTAGAAGCACATCCCCGCCCGACGAACTGTTTTTTTCCGATGAGCGCAGCGTCATGGTAATTAACCGGAAAGATGCTCCATGTCCGATTTCAAGACTACCTTTTCGCATCCTCTATGATCTGGAATGAACAAAAATCCTTCGCGGTCTTATGTTGCTATCGGCGGTTCCGGCTCTGAAGGCCTGGACAACCTACGTGAATTGATGGAAATCTGGCCTACAGGGCTGGACGTAACCGTGTTGGCGGTGCTTCATCGCCCGAGCGGTCACGTGAGTTCCCTCGCCGATATCCTTCGCCGTTCCAGCAGCCTTCCCGTGGAGATTGCGAGCAACGGCCAACTAATGGAGCCGGGCGTTTGTTATCTTGGAACACCCGACGCGATTCTGACATTGGGAAGTCAAGGCGAGGCGCAGCTCATTGACGGTCGCAATGACAAATTACGCAATCGGACTGTGGACGAGTTATACAAATCCGTCGCTCTGCATGCCGGCAATCGAAGCGTTGCAATCCTTCTGTCAGGTGCGCTTGACGACGGCTCCCGGGGTACGGAAGCCGTTCACCACGCCGGTGGCCTGACGTTTGTTCTGGAACCAGGCGCCAAACCCAAAGGCATGCAGCAAAACGCGATTGATTTCGACGGTCCGATCAGCTATGTGGGGTCTTTGCCTGACATCGCCGAACTGTTGAGGGTGTTGCTCCCCGCATCGAATGGTGGCTAGACGCGGGTCGGCACAGTTGTCGTCTCCAAGATGTAATCGGCGCTCTCGTGTGAGATCCTGAACACTCGGCCTGCCCATACTTCACAATCCCGTTGATGGACCACAACCCAGTGCGGCGGCAATGACGGTGTGGCGGATGACTCTCATATCGGCTCCTTTCGTGTGATGCCAGCGGTTCGCCGTATCGATGCAGGCAGTGTGAGCTGTGAAAGTGGGGAAAGAATGCGCACGCAAACCAAAGGTTTTTGTGGCGACCTGGACCACTTTCCAGAAAGGGAACGCCATGATTGAAGACGCACATACCACCCGAAATCGGCTCAACGCGGCAGTGTGCTGGCTGGATCGCGTCGACCCGGGTACGCATCGGCGCATCAAGGGGTTGCGGCTCGTGACCGCTTACGGCATTGCGGCGGCGCTCGGGACGCTTCACGACGTTGCGATCGGCTTGCCAGGCAGCGCGTCGCTCGGCTTTCTCGCGGGCAACATTGCGCTCTGGGCAAGCGTGTCCGAAGGCAAGACGACGCGAGCCCAGTCGAGCCGCGATCTAGCACTATTGAGTCTCGCGGCCGCGCTGGGCGCGCTCGTATTCGTGGTCATGTCCCGCCCGTTGGCGCTCGCCGGTCTGGCGGGGCCGGAACTGGTTCTCGTGAGCGGCGCGTTCCTCACCGGATATCTGAAGCGGTTCGGGGTGCTGGGCGCGGGCATCGGGTCGCAGGTTTTTATCGGCGAATTGCTCGCTTATGGCGCACGGCTCACCACTGCGGATCTACGCGCCATAAGCGTGGCGGCATTGATCGCGGCGGTCGCGTCGATTGTGCCGCGCGTGCTGAGCGGGCCCGCCGAGCGCCCCGTTTCCATCGCGGCGCTCTCTGCCGGCCCGGCCTCCGACTCCCATCGATGCTCGCCCGAATTCTGCATGGGGCTTCAGGCGTCGATCGCGGCGTTGGTCATCGTCGGTCTGAACGAATCGATCGGCCTCGTTGAATCGTCGTGGGCAATCACTGCCTGCACGTATGTCGTCGCGGGATCGGCGAGCGGCACAATGCTGCGCGTGCGACGGCGGATCGTCGGCACGCTGATCGGCGTGCCGTTGGGCCTCGCCTGTCTGCCCGTCGCGGAACATGCGCCGCTGCTGATATGGATCGCCGCCGCGCTCGCCATCATCGTCTACGCAATGGCCCTACCGGAGCGCTACGACATTGCGTGCGGCGCATTCGCGTTCACGCTGATCGTGACGCTTGCGGCAAGCGGCGTGCATTCGCTTGCGTTGCTCGTCGCCCGCGCCTGGGAAACGCTGCTCGGCGGCACACTCGGCCTTGCCGCCGCCATGTTCATTTTTCCGCTTAGAGAGCCGTCAGCGGCATCATCGAAAGGAGTCGTTGACGACATCGACTGATACGAAGAATCAGGCCGTAAAAATTGACAGCCTCGTGAATCGATGTGAAGAGATATCGCCGTTACCCGTTCGGTCTGCGTTTCGTCGTTCGAAGCGGCGTGCTCAACAGAACGGGCACAAGCGCAAAGCGCTTTTGGCAGTTCGAGACAATTTCCAGACTTAAGGAACGTGCATGAAACCCAGTGCGATGGCATGAGTCTCTCGGGACTTTGGGCGCTAGTGGTGGTAGTGCTCACGGCCGGCCGGATCTGATTGATGTCAGGGAACGCCCGCCGATGAAGATGGCATTATTTCAATAGCTACCCTGTGGAGGTGTCTGGTCATGAGCGAAGAAACGCAGGTGGATTCATTGCGGCTACTGACAAGCCCGGTCCTAGTCCGCGACATGGGCAGTTTCCATGTGGGCGGAGAAATGTTGAGCCTTCAAGGAATGCCGCTTCGTGAGCGGGTCAGTACCAATCAAGGGGCGATTCACCCGGTCGATCAGAACGGCGAGATCATTGCCGGCCAGATGTACGTCCAGTACGTCAAACTCGAACGTCCGACCAGCAAATGGCCCCTGCTGCTGTGGCATGGAGGCGGCATGAGCGGCGTCAACTGGGAAACGACACCCGACGGCCGCCCCGGCTGGCAGATGTTCTTCCTGCGGGCGGGATTTGACGTTTATGTTTCGGATGCGGTCGAGCGAGGCCGTGCTTCATGGGCGCCCTATCCCGAGGTCTATGACGAAGCGCCGTATTTCCGCACCGCGCGAGAAGCATGGGAAGAGACCTTTCGGTTTGGGCCCGTTGGATCATGGCATCGCGACCCGGGAGCGAGGTACCCACACCCTGGCGTTCGCTTCCCGGTCGAGTTGATGCAAACCTTCATGAACCAGTTCGTTCCCCGCTGGTCGACGAACAACGAGCGCACGCAACGCGCATACGACGCTCTTGTCGGCAAACTCGACGCCAGCATCATTCTCACGCACAGCCAGGGCGGCAATTTCGGGCTGACCGCTGCGCTAAATGCGCCGAAACGAATCAAGGCAGTCATCTCGCTTGAGCCATCGGGCGCCCCTTCTGCCGATCAAAACGATGCTGCCGCGCTCAGGCATGTGCCTCATCTTTTTGTTTGGGGCGACTTTCTCGATCGGCACTCGTTCTGGGTCGACTCGGTGCCGAAAGTGCGTCGCTGGTACGACGCGCTGGCGGCTGCGGGCGCCGATGTCGAATGGATCGATTTGCCCGCGCGCGGCATTACGGGCAATTCTCACGCCCTCATGGCCGACGACAACAGCGATACTATCGCAATGATCGTGCTTGACTGGCTACGCAAGCGTGGTCTGGCAATCTGAGCGAAGGTCGGGGCAGCACGAACGCCGCAATACGGCCCGCCTACGCTCAAGCATTTCGCGGATGCCGAATGGCTTGCGGGGGCAATCGTCGGATCCAACATCAAGACTGTGCACACGCGTTTCGAGATCATTCACTGCATTGAGCGTCAGCACGGGAACATCGTTGCGCGCAGTACGTTACGCGCTTTACAGATCGATACCGCATGCGCCCGAGAGAGAAACATCGAGCAGCACGACAGCGTAATACGCCGTCGCGATGCCCAAGCTCCCAGACTTGCCGTCGCGCACCCATTCGAAACAGCAATCCGCCCTCTCCAATCACCCACCCCAAATCCACGGCCGCTGTACACGATCGTTCTCTTCCCACTGCGCAATGACCGCGGCGCTTTTCATGGTGCGAGAAATTTCATCCAGACCTTCAAGCAGCGCTTCGCGCCGGATCGGTTCAATGTCGAACGGGAAAGCGTGGGAGCCTGAACTCACCATTTGTTTTTCCAGATCGACCTCGACGGCCTGACCCAGCATCGCGATTTCGTTTGCAGGCAGACGAACCGGCAACAGGCCATTCTGAAAGCAGTTGTTGTAGAAAATGTCGCCAAAGCTTTCGGCAATCACACAGCGTATGCCGGCAGCCATCAGAGCCCAAACGGCGCCTTCGCGCGACGAACCACAACCGAAGTTTTCTCCGGCGAGCACGATCGGGGCCCCGCGAAACGGGGCCTGGTTCAGCACGCATGCTGGATCTTCACTGCCATCCGGCCGGAAGCGCAGCGCTTCAAATGCATAGGGACCCAGATCCTGCCGGGCGTTCTGCGTGAGACGTTCTATCCGTATCACCGTGTCAGTGTCGATATTCGACCTCAGCAGTGGTGCTGCAACACCGCTAAGCATAGTGAACTTATCCATGACGGTGCCTTCGTGCGTCGGTGATTACGCCGGTGATGGCCGCAGCAGCAGCGCTTTGTGGGCTCACCAGATGCGTGCGCGCGCCCGGGCCCTGACGGCCGATGAAGTTACGGTTGGTCGTTGAAACCGAGCGCGCGCCAGGCGGTACGGTCTCACCATTGGCCGCAACGCACATGCTGCATCCCGGCTCGCGCCATTCGAAGCCAGCGGCAATGAACACGCGGTCGAGACCCTCCGCTTCGGCATCGCGCTTGACTGTCTCGGAACCCGGCACGACCCAGGCATGCACGCCCTTCGCAACGTGCTGTCCGCCAATCACGGCTGCCGCGCTGCGCAGGTCGGACAGCCGCGAATTCGTGCATGAGCCGATAAACACCCAGTCCACCGGCGTTCCCTCCAAGCTTTGTCCCGCAGCGAGCCCCATGTAGTCCAGTGCGTCGCGCCAGGCTGCGCGGTGCTTGTCGTCGGGTGCGCAGGCGGGATCGGGCACGGCGCCATCGATAGCCATTACGTGCTCGGGACTTGTGCCCCACGTGATCATCGGCTTGATTCCGGTCGTGTCGATGTGCACTTCACGATCGAAAACTGCGCCTGGATCAGAAGGTAGCGTGCGCCAGTGCGCCACCGCCATGTCGAACATCGACCCACTCGGCGCCCGGTCGCGTCCCCTGAGATACGCGTACGTGGTGTCGTCGGGCGCAATCATCCCGACCTTCGCGCCGAGCTCTATGGAGAGATTGCAAAGCGTAAGGCGCGCTTCGATGTCCAGCGCCCGTACCGTTGAACCCGCGTATTCGACGGCATACCCCGTTCCCGCCTTGGCCCCGAGTTTGCCGATCAAATACAACACCAGGTCTTTCGCCGTGACGCCGTCCTGCAGCGGACCGTCGAAGGTGACGCGCAGCGTCTTTGGCTTCTGCTGCCAAAGCGTCTGCGTGGCAAGGGCATGCACCAGCTCGGACGCGCCAATGCCAAACGCCAGCGCGCCAAGGGCGCCATTCGTGCATGTATGACTGTCGCCGCAGACCAGCGTGCTGCCCGGCAAGACGATCCCGAGCTCTGGCCCCATCACGTGAACGATACCGTGCCCGATCTCACCGGTATCGAAGAAACGGATGCCTTGCGCGGCCGAACGTCCCTTCAGACCTGCCCACAACTTTGCGCCGCCGGGATACGTTTGACCGGTTCTCCCCGGCGCGCTCGATACGGCGTGATCGGGCGTGGAAAACGAAAGCTCAGGATGCCGAACCGATAAGCCACGTTGCTCCAGCGCCGTCAGTGCGTTATTGCCGGACAGATCGTGCAACAACATCCGGTCGATGTGAAGCAGCGTCCACGCGTTGTCTGTGACCGTGATCGCATGCGCATCCCAGACTTTGTCGAACAGCGTTCTAACGGCGGCGTGCCGGTTAAGGCTTTCAATTTTATTCATGGACCTTCCTTCATCCGATGCGGGCGCAACGCGCGCCTGAGCATTCTGCTATTGGTTTCCGCGCGGGAAAAACGCGGGTAATCCCTGCCTCAAACGTGCTTGCAGCGCGCAGACGGCTCCCATAAACTCCGAATAGACAGTATGTCTGTTTTTAGGACTGACAATCCAGAATCATCACCGGTCGAGAATCCAGAGCTGTCGAAAAAATCACATGGAGAAGACATGAGCCTTAGGTACAAGCTGCTGATGCTGACGTGGCTGCTGCAGTTCGTGAACTACCTGGACCGGGTCAGCATCTCGGTAGCCGCACCCTCGATGATGAAAGCCTTGCACCTCGACGCCGCCCAGCTTGGCGTGATCTTCGCCGCGTTCGCGCTTGGCTACGCGCTGATGCAACTGCCGGGCGGCATGCTGTCGGACCGCTTCGGCACAAAGGCCCTGCTGGTCGTCGCGCCGCTCCTGTTCTCGCTGTTCACGGGATTGACCGGTCTGGTGTCGACCGTGACGGCAATGGTGGTCGTGCGCTTCTGCTTTGGATTGTCAGAGGGATCGTGCAATGCAGCGGTCTACAAACTGGTCGCTGACAACTTCAGCTCGAAGGACGCCGCCCGCGCGCACAGTGTGTGGCTGAGCGCGCTCGCAATCGGTCCGGCGGTGGTCGCGCCGGTCGTCGTTTGGCTGCTCGTGCGCGGTCCGTGGCAGCACGTATTTTTCTACTTCGCGATCCCCGGCGTGATCGTCTCGATTCTGATCTACGCGATGATTCCGCCGCAAGTCGCGGGCGCGAAATCATCGCTGGCGGAACGTGCGGAACGTCGCGCACACTGGAAGACATTCATCAGACTGAAAAGCACGTGGCTGCTGTTTTTCGGATACATGACGTTCAGCATCGGGTATTGGGGCTTCCTCGGCTGGGTGCCGAGCTATCTTTCGGCACAACGGCATATCGATTTGAAGGCGCTCGGCTTCGCGGCATCGATCCCGTACCTGTTCGGTTTTCTTGGACTGATCGTTTTCGGCACGCTGGGGAGCGGCACGCTGCATCGCAAGCGTCCAGTCATGCTTGCGCTTGGCTACACCGGCACCGCGATCGCGCTGTACTTCACTTTCACCGCCGACGACCCCGCAATGTGCATCGCCGGCCTCTCCGCGGCGGCTTTCCTGCTCTACGGCAGCCTTTCGCCGTACGCCGGTCTCGTCGCGCACCTGGCGCCCGAAGGCGCGCGCGGCGGCTATGCCGGCTTCATCAACACGGGCGGACAGATTGGCGGGTTGACGGCGCCCCTGGTGGTAGGCGCGATCGTGAAGACGAGCGGGTCGTACAACGGCGGGTTCATCTTCATGATCGGCGCACTGCTGATCGGCGCCGTGTGCTTTGCATTCCTCCAGACGCAGATGTCGCGACGCGCAGTACCGCTCGTGAACGCGCAAGCCTAGAGAGCATCAGCGCATGACATCGCTTGGCGCGAACGGCGGTTCGAACAGTGCAGGATCACCGCCGAGGGCAGTAGTCAGCTCGGCGCCGGCTCGCATCACGAACGGCAGATAGAGTTTGAATTCCTTCTTGTCGAACCGGTAGCGAGGAATGCCCAGCGATATCGCACATATCAGTTTCTGCCCCACACCGAACACGGGCACTGCAATGGCAGCGCTCTCGGCATCGCGTTCACCAAGGGACACGGCATAGCCCGCGTCACGGACTTTCTTGAGCGTCGCGCCCTTGTCGCCTGCGAAGGCGAGCAGCACTTTGCCGGCGGCGCCCTTTTCGAGCGTGAGACGCTCTCCTTCGCGCACATGCATACGTACGGAGCGTTGCCATTCCAGCCGATAGAGACACAGGCGCACGTCGTCTTCCCTCACGTAGACAGCCGCGGTCTCGCCTGTCTGCTTGACCAGTTCGCGCAGCACCGGCAACGCGTAGTCCTGTAGCCGGAACGAGCCCTGGTAGATCATGCCGAGATGGAACAGCGTGGGGCCGAGCATGTAGCGGCCATCGGCAAGACGCTTGAGGTAGCCGAAGCTTTCCAGCGACTCGCACAAACGAAGGATGGTGCTGTGATAGAGACCCGTTGCCGCCGTGAGATCGGCGAGCGTCATGCCGTCGACGCTTTCTTCGAACGCCTTGAGAATGCTCAGCGCCCTGTTCACGGCTGCTACGCCTGTATCGGCTGGATTTGCCATGTCGTGTTGCCAATGATTTCGTTCGTCAATGTTATGCGGGGTCAGCGTCTCGCGCCCCGCGCGCGGCCTAAAAGTAAAGCAATTCAGGGCACTCCGCAAGGCGTGGCCGTTTGCTTAAATAGACATCATGTCTATTTCTGTGTAACCTGAATTCAGTGCCTCAATGCGCAACGCTCGGGAAACCCATGTCAAAGCTGCACAAGAAGGAATTCTCAAACGATGAAAACGGCCCGCTGCAGGGCTTGAGGGTCGTGGACCTGTCGCGCCTCGTGGCTGGCAATATGCTGACTCTGCAGCTTGCCGATTTCGGTGCAGATGTCGTCAAGGTCGAGCCCATTGCCGGCGATACCTTGCGTGCGTTCAAGACTGACGGCTACGAGATATTCTGGAAGACATATGCGCGCAACAAAAAGAGCGTGTGCGTCGACTTTCGTTGCAAGGAAGCAATCGAACTCATAGCGCGCATGATCGACGATGCCGATGTGCTCGTCGAAAGTTTCCGACCGGGCACGCTGGAGGAAATGGGACTCGCGCCCGCAAGACTCCAGGAACGCAATCCACGGCTCGTCATTGCGCGGATTTCGGGCTGGGGGCAAACCGGCATCTTCCGGAACAAACCTGGTTTCGGCACTTTGGTGGAAGGGTATTCCGGCTTTGCGTCAATGAATGGCTTCGCTGATCGTGAACCGGTGCTGCCGCCCATGTTCCTCGGTGACATGACAACCGGCATCTATGGCGCCAATGCGGTGATGATGGCGCTCTGGCATACACGGGTGAACGGCGGTTGCGGGCAAGTGCTCGACATTTCTCTCTTCGAACCGACGCTCTCGATTCTCGGGCCGCAGGTTGCAAACTTCAAGCTCAATGGCCGCATCAAGCCGCGCACCGGCAGCCGCTCTGGCACGACGGCGCCGCGCAATACCTACAAGACGGCGGATGGAAAATGGCTCTGCGTTTCGACCTCGACACAGTCGATGGCGCAACGGCTGTTCGCGACCATCGGCAAGCCCGAACTGACCAGCGACGTGCGCTATGCAACCAACGCCGCCCGGGTGGCCCATGTGGAAGAGATCGATCGCATCGTAGGCGGGTTTATCGGCGAGCGGACGCTGAGTGAGAATCGCGCACTGTTCGATGCCGCCGATGTCACCGCCGGCCCCGTTTTCGACGCTGCGGACCTGCTCGAGGACCACTACGTGTGCGAGCGGGAAAGCATCGTGGAAGTCGACGATCACGAAGTCGGCCAGTTGCCGATGCACAACGTCGTCCCGCGTCTATCCGCAACGCCTGGCGGCTTTCGCTTTCCGGCGCCGCTCAAGGGCGAGCATAGCGGTGAAATCCTCGCGCCGCTTCTCGGCGACGCTGCGTATCGGAAACTCGTAACCGACGGTGTGATCGTGGAAACGGACCGCGAGCACGCGGTGATTGCGCCGGTCGCCTGAATCAATTTCCAACTGGAGACAGTGAATGAGTACCATCGAATCAGCAATCGATACCCCCGCAGTCTGGAAAGGTCCCGACCTCGACTGGACCAAAGAAGGTTTGCATCTGCTCAGCGCGAGCGAGCTTGCCGAGATCGACCATGCGCTGCGCCACCTGCAGGCGCTGGGTAACATCGACTTTCCGGACATCACGCCAGAGACGTTTCCACTGGATGGCGTCGGCCAGTTGATGCGCGACCTGCCGCATTTCCTTGCCAATGGTCGCGGCTTCCTGATGCTGCGGGGACTGCCTCGCGACAAATATTCCGACGACGACATGGCGCAGATCTACGTTGGTCTCGGCTCGTACATCAGCCGCCCGGTCACGCAGTCGTATCTTGGCGATCTGCTCGGGCACGTCATGGATGTCAGCGACTACGAGCCGAAATCACGCGGTTATCGCAAGGGCGGCGGTCAATTGATGCACACGGACTCCTGCGACATCATTGGCCTGATGTGCTTGCGCACGGCGATTTCCGGCGGCGAAAGCCGCATTTCGAGTGCCGTTGCCGTGCACAATCACATGCTTGAACACCGGCCGGATCTGCTCGAGGTGCTGCGCGATGGACTGTTCCTCAAGCGTACCGACGAAGACGGCCGCCGTGCCACGCGCACATTCAGCGAATTCAAGGTGCCGTTCTTTACAGGCGAAGGCCCACAGACCATCTGTTATTTGCCGACGGGATATGCGCGCCTCGCCGAGAAAAGCGGTGAACGTCCGTACTCGGCGCTTGAATCGGAGGCGTTGTATCAGGTACGGAAGATTTCGGCATCGCCGGAGTTCTATCTCGACATGGGCTTTCGCGATGGCGACATCCAGTTCCTCAATAACCGCGTGATGGTGCATGGCCGCACCGACTATCAGGACGCAAAGGCGCTCGAGGACCGGCGGCATCTGATGCGCCTGTGGCTCACCGCGGCTTCATGGCCTGCAATGCCTGACTCGCAGGTCTTCCACAAGGCAGAGGACTTGCGCTTGTGGTCGCAATATCGCAAGCCGTTCAGCGAAATGCCCTCGCACCATAACCGCTTGCTGCTCGAAGGCAATGCGGGCCGGATGGTCGACTGACGTGAGCCATCCGCCCATGAGAAGCAAGCTCTTCGTACCGGGCGCGCGCCCCGAATTGTTCCAGAAAGCCTTTGCCAGCAGTGCCGACGCAATCTCGATCGATCTGGAGGACGCGGTTCCGGAGACGATGAAAGCACATGCACGTGGTGACGTAGCCCGCTTCGTTCGCGATCTCGATCGCGATCATGGGAAGGTGATTCTCATCCGAATCAATCCGCTAGGTTCTGTGCATTTCGACGCCGATCTCGACGCGCTCGTTGGCCTCGATTTCGATATCGTCAATCTGCCGAAGGCCGAGTCGGCGAACGATATCGCCACGCTTGCCGGCGCAATCGGCGAACTGGAAAAACAGCGTGCTCATCGCCGGCCGTTGAAGATCCTGGCGAACGTCGAGTCGCCTCGCGGCTTGCGTTTCGCCGCCGACATTGCTTTGGCGAGTCCGCGTCTCATGGGCTTGCAAATCGGGTATGGCGATCTTTTCGAGCCGCTGGACATCGGGCGAAAGCACGCGGGCGCGCTCGAACACGTGCAACTTGCAGTGCGGTTCGCGGCGGGCGAAGCCGGTATCGCAGCCTTTGACGGCGCATTTCCGGATATCGCCGATCAAACAGGCTTCCGCGAAGAAGCCATGCGCGCAAAAGCCCTCGGCTTTCGCGGCAAGAGCTGCATTCATCCAACGCAGATCGCGGCAGCCAACGAGGCATTCATGCCAAGCGGGACCGAAATCGCTTTTTCGCGCAAGGTAGTGGAGGCGTGGCGGAAAGCCGGCGCGCTGGGTCGAGGCGCGATCGTTGTCGATGGCATCATGATCGATGCCCCTTACGCCGCGAAAGCGGAAGCCGTTTTGCTGCAAGCACAACGCCTGGCGGTCTGAAATCACCCTGAAGGAGATGCGCATGTCGGACCCCGTTGCCTCTTCACGCTCGAAGCGCCTGCGTCAGTTGCTCGACAGCGGTCAATTGACCGTCGCACCCGGCGTTTATGATGGCCTGACCGCACGACTCGCCGAGCAAGCGGGTTTCTCAGCCCTCTACATGACCGGCGCGGGTACGTCAGCGTCGTTCGGCCTGCCGGACTACGGCCTCCTGACGATGACCGAGATGGTCGCCAATGCAGCACGCATCGTCGCATGCACGACGCTGCCGCTCATCGCAGATGCCGACACCGGCTACGGGAACGAACTCAATGTCACGCGCACCGTGCGCGCTTACGAACAGGCGGGCGTGTCGGCGATTCATATTGAAGATCAGGTTGCGCCCAAACGTTGCGGCCATCTGGACGGCAAGGAACTGATCTCGACGGCGGAGTTCGTCGCAAAGATTCGTGCCGCGCTTGCGGCGCGGCACGATCCCGATTTTACGATCATTGCGCGCACCGACGCCAACGGCGTGCTTGGTTTCGATGAGGCCATCGCACGGGCCAACTCAGCGCTCGCAGCGGGCGCCGATATCGCGTTTGTCGAGGCACCGAGCGATCTGGAACAAATCGCGGCCGTGCCGAAGCGCGTCAATGGACCGTGCCTTTTCAATATCGTGCGTGGTGGCAAGAGCCCCGACATGGCGCTGCGCGATGTGCAGAAACTGGGTTATACGCTCGCAATTCTGCCGAGCGTGTTGCTCGCAAGCGTGATGCAGACGTGCGAAAGCACGCTCAAGGATCTGCGCGAAACAGGTGTGCCGCCGGCTTCGTCGACGGCGCTCAGCGCGCGCGAGCGATTTCGACGCATGGGTGCAGACGATTGGGACGCTTTGCGCACGCAGTTTATCGATTGACTACTGCGTGGGTGGTGTCTTGTCGCGCGTGCCCTTCACTTTCTACTTCAGGCCAGCGCCGAATTCCGGCGATCCATTCGGCGCTGGATGACAGGCGACTCCATCCCTTTCATCGCCCTGTTCTCTTCAATTTCAATCACTCGGCATGGGCCTTGTCGAAGTCCCAGACCGCCTGAAAGCCCATCAGTTCGCACATGGCTTTGAACGGCATCATGTTGGCCTCCGCGCCGGTGGTTCCCTTGAGCGCTTTTATTTCGCCATACACATTTTCGAGCGCGCGAGCGACGCTCAAGAATCCCGCCGACGGATAAATCGCAATCGAAAAGCCGAGTTCTTGCAACTCCGCCGGCGTCAGTTGCGGTGTCCTGCCGCCCTCCACCACGTTCACCAGCAAGGGCATATCGAACGACTTGCCGATCGTTTCGAGTTCCTCCACGGTCTCCGGCGACTCGATGAATACGACGTCCGCACCTGCTTTTGCGTAGGCTTCGCCACGGCGCAATGCTTCATCCAGGCCAAGCGTTGTCCGTGCATCTGTTCTCGCGATGATCTGGAAGTCCTTGTCCTCCCGCGCGTCGCTCGCGACCTGGATCTTCTTCACCATGTCGGCTATCGGAATCACGCGGCGCCCAGGCGTGTGCCCGCATTTCTTTGGAAACTCCTGGTCCTCTATCTGGATGCCGGCCGCGCCTGCGCGTTCGTAGCCACGAATCGTATGCGCCATGTTGAGCAGTCCGCCGTAGCCGGTATCCGCGTCGCAGACAAGCGGGGTCGTGGCAGCCGCGCAAAACGCCGTGACGCGATTGATCATGTCGGTGTATGTGGCAATCCCTGCGTCCGGCTCGCCAAGATAAGACGCAACCGTACCGAAGCCTGTCATGTACAGGCAGTCGAAGTTCATCGTGTCTGCGAGACGCACCGAGATCATGTCGAAGATGCCGGGCGCAACAACGATCTCGCCGGAATTGAGTCGTGCTTTCAGCGCTTTTCTACGGGAATTAGCGGTCATGTCGATTACCTTCTGAAATGAGTGAACAGAAAAAGATTAGCGAAACCAGTCAATGAACCCGCTCGCTGGGAATGTCCGTGGCTGGGCGATGCAACGACGGATCGCCCGGGACCACCGCGATTTCTTCGAGCGAGCGGCGGTTAGTCTCGACACCGAAGACGGCCAGTACGGCGACCATCAGGACCAATGCGCCGATAATGACCGACAGCACGTCCTTGATGCCGCCAGTGGCATACATGAGTACGACGATCTGCGGAGCGACGATGCCCGACAAGCGGCCGGCCGATCCGGCGATGCCATTGCCGCGCATCCGGTTCTCGGTGGCGAACAGTTCAGGAATGTATGTCGCGACGCCAAGCGCGACCATCAGGTAAGTCATCGCGAAGAGCAGAAAGCCGAGCAGCGTCGCCATTTCCACGCTGGTGGAATTGCCGTACAGCCACCCAACGATGGCGGCAAGGATTCCAACGCCGATGAGTCCGTTCTTGCGGCCGACGCGGTCCGCTATCAGCACGCCCACAAGCGCGCCCGCCGGTCCGCCCAGCGCCATCAGCGACGAGTAGCCAAGAGACGACGCCATGCCGTGTCCCTGCTTGATCAGAAAGGTGGGCACCCACACGATAAAACCGTAGATCACCACGTTGATCGCGATCTGGATCACCACCGCGAGCAGCGTCCGGCGCAACAACGGCGGCCGGAACAGACTGCCAAGCGACGTTGCCTTGATCGGAGCAGCCGCCGGTTCCACGATCGCGGGTAACGCGCGTCCTTGCGCAGTCTCCGCCTCGATGCCCGCCAGGATGGCTTCAGCTTCCTCGAAGCGTCCCTTGGATTCGAGCCAGCGCGGCGACTCCGGCATCTTCTTGCGCAGCACCCAGACACCGAGCGCGCCGACGCCGACAATTGCGAACATCGCCCGCCAGCCGATCGTAGGAATGATCAGATAGCCTATATAGGTCGAGAAAAACAGCGCGGAGTTCGTAATCAACGACAGATACGCCGACCACTTTCCCCGCACCGCCGGCGGAATGAATTCGCCTATCGAGCCATAGCCGACAACGATCTCCGCCCCCAGTCCGAGCCCCATGAAAAAGCGGCAGGCGATCAGCCAGTTCATGCTTGGCGCAAGCGATCCCGCGATGGATGCAATACCGAAGATCGCCAGGTTGAACTGATAGGTGAACTTCCGGCCGTAGGCGTCGCCCAGAAGTCCGGCTGTGAATGCGCCGATCAACATGCCGATGAAGGTCGACGACAGGAATGCCGCGTTCAACGTCATGCTCGACCAGCCGCTGCGCGACAGCGCACCGAGCACCCCGCCGGCGAGGTAGATATCGAAGGAATCGAGGAACATGCCACCGCCGATCAGCCACAAGATTCGCCGGTGAAACGATGAAGTCGGTAACCGGTCCAGTCTTGCGCCTGCATGTACCGTGCTCAGCATATTCGGACTCCGATGTAATGAATGTTATTGCTGAATGTAGACCCATGGACACCGCACCTTGCCGGCTTGCTGAAACGCGAGAATGCGCGCGTCGTGCCGGAGCGTCTGGTCGATCTCGTCAAGCCCTTCGAGCAGCGCGTCACGGTGGTGGCCAGGAAAATCGAAAGCGACAGGCGGCACACCGGGCGCGCTGACCGTGCGGCTGTGAAGGTCCACGCAGAGCGGGTCGCCGCGCCCGGCTGCCGCAGCAAGCAGCTCGATTTGCGCCGCGCTCATGCGTATTGCCAACAGGCCGTTCTGAATGCAGTTTGCATAAAAGATGTCGCCGAAACTCTGCGCGATCACGCAGCAGATGCCGAACTCTTCCAGCGCCCAGACCGCCATTTCGCGTGAGCTGCCGCAACCGAAATTGCTGCCGGAAAGGAGGATTTTCGCGCCTCGGAACGGTGGCTGGTTGAGGATGAACGATGGGTTTTCGCTTCCATCGGCGTGATAACGCATCATCTCGAACGCCCACGCCTTGAACTGCCCGCGCTGCAATTGCGCAATGCGTTCGACACGCACGATCATGTCGGTATCGATGTTGTCGCGCAAAAGCGGCGCGGCAATGCCTTCACACACGGTGAATGCTTTCATGCGGCACGCTCCACGCCGGGCATGGCGATCTTCCCTGCTATGGCGCTCGCGGCCGCCACGCTAGGGCTGGCCAGATGCGTCAGTGCACCCGGCCCCTGCCGTCCCACGAAATTGCGATTCGATGTCGATACACATCGCTCTCCCGGGCCGACCAGATCGCCGTTCGCGCCAACGCACATCGAGCAGCCCGGTTCGCGCCACTCGAAGCCGGCAGCAATAAAAATCTGGTCGAGCCCTTCGCGTTCGGCGTGACGCTTGACGTCGATCGAGCCGGGTACGACCCATGCCTTCACATGGCGAGCCACGTGCAAGCCCTTAACCACGCCCGCGGCGTTGCGCAAGTCGCTGAGCCGGCTGTTCGTACACGAGCCAATGAAGACACGGTCGATCCGCGTGTCGTCGAGCCGTTGTCCCGCCTTGAGCTGCATGTAGGACAGGGCCTTTTCAAGCGCCTCGCGCCGCATGGGGTCGGGTTCATCCAGGGGATCGGGAACCCGCGCATCGATGGCCATCACGTGTTCGGGACTCGTGCCCCATGTCACTTGCGGGCGGATCTGCGTGGCGTCGACCGTGATTTCCTTATCAAAAACCGCATCGGTATCGCTTGCAAGCAGACGCCATTGCGAAATGGCCTGGTCAAGCGCCTCTCCCTTCGGCGCATAGTCGCGTCCTTCGATGTAAGCGAACGTGGTCCCGTCGGGCGCAATCATGCCGACCTTCGCGCCAAGCTCGATCGACAGGTTGCACAGTGTCAGACGCGCCTCCACGCGCAGCGCCTCGATTGCCGGTCCCGCGTACTCGACTGCATATCCCGTTGCCGCCGAGGTTCCAAGCACCCCGATCAGATACAGGATCATGTCCTTGGCTTCGACGCCCGGCCGCGTCTCTCCTTCGAAGCGCACCCGCATGGTGGCAGGACGTGTCTGGCGGATGGTCTGCGTCGCGAGTACATGAACCTGCTCGGTCGAGCCTATGCCGAACGCGATCGCACCGAGCGCGCCATGTGTGCACGTATGACTGTCGGCGCAAACGAGCAGCAGCCCCGGCAAGGTCAGTCCGAGTTCCGGACCGATCACGTGAACGATTCCCTGGCGGCCATCGTCGATATCGAAGCGCTCTATGCCAAGCCGGGTGGTCTGTTCCCGCAGCGTACTGATCGCAGTCGTGCTCCATTCGGCATCGCCCGCCGCGCGCCCTGGACGCGTGGAGATCACATGATCGACCGTGGCAAACGTCAGCTCGGGATTATGGACAGCGGCGCCACGCTGCTCGAGCTGGCGGATCGCAGCGACGCTCGTCAGCTCATGCATCAGGTGCCGGTCCACATGCAGCAGGCTGACGCCGCCGGGCAAGTCAGCAATCACATGCGCGTCCCAGATCTTGTCGAACATGGTTCTTGCCACGACTCGTCTCCCTGGCGTTTTGTCCCAATGACGGCTCGAGCCGTTTGTGCGCTGGTGTAGCGCTACATCGTGCAGCGCTACTTCGGCGGCTTGAGCGCCGGCAGCTTGACCAGCGCATCTGCCGAATGCCACAGGTGCTGCTGCATGGCTTTGCTTGCGGCATCCGGGTCGCCGGCCAGGATCCCCGCGGCAATCGCCTCGTGTTCGGCCAACGAGTTGCGCACGATCGCATCCACGCCGATGCGCTGGCGCAACTGGATCATGAAAACGGGCAATTGGTACCTGTCGATCAGTTCGCTTAACTGAGGGTTGTTGCACATGTCCACGATGATCCGATGAAACTGGCGGTTATCGACTACGAACGCCTGGAAGTCCGGGTGCGTGAAATGCCGCCGTCCGCGCTCCAGCACCTCGGTGAAGCGGGCGCGGTTATCGCCCTCGTCGATGACTTCGGCGGCACGCCGCGCGGCAAAACCTTCGAGCGCTTCTCGCACCTGGTACAGGTTCGCGATTTCATCGACGGACAAGTGACGGACCACCGCGCCGCGATTCGGAATCAGATCGACAAGGCCATCGGCGACAAGCCGCCTGAACGCTTCACGCAATGAACCCCGGCTGATCCCGAGTTCCTCGATCAGGTCGCGTGAAATCAGCCGCTGCCCGGGGACAAGGCGCCCTTCCAGGATTTGCTGTTTAAGCAGATCCGCTGTCCTGTCGACCGTTTCCCCGGTGCGAAGCAAGGGTTCGATCGCGGCTTGGGGCGCGTCGTCGAGCTGGTCAATGGATTCGTAGTTCATGGATCGATATGGCGGCCTTTTCGGCCTGCACAGAATTTTGTCTCAATGGAAACGCAAAGTTGGGCTCGCTGAAAGTGTAGGACAAAAAGGTGCCCACGCGCTGCTTCTAATTGAGACAAGACACGGAAAACCACGCAGTAGATCGCCACAAGCCTTTACTGACAAGGCTTTCAGAGTTTTTAGGTGTAAACAAGCATGGCGACAACTCAAGCTGAGGACTAAAAGTATCCTACAATTTTTCCATAAATCTCTGATCAAAGTCTAACAACGACCATTCAGGAGACCCCCGATGAAGCTCAACTGCGCGCTGGCGCGACTTGCCGTGCTGACAACGCTACTGAGTCCGGTACTGGCAGCGACGCATGTGCAAGCCGCAACGCTGACTGTCACGCACTGGATCGACGGCATGTATGGCGTTCCCTTCGCGGTCGCCCTCGACAAGGGCTATTTCAAGCAAAACGGGGTGGACGTCACGGGCTTCATTACATCGGAAGGCGGCGGCACGTCAGTGCGCAATGCAATGGCGTCCGAGATTCCCTATGGCGAAGTTGCGTTGCCGGCTGCCATCGCTGCGATCAAGCAAGGCGTGCCGATCACGATCGTGCATAGCGGCGTTCAGAGCGTGGCGGACCTGTTGTGGGTCCAGCTAAAGGCATCGAACGTGAACGGCATTGCGGACATGAAGGGAAAGAGCATTGGCTACAGCAGCCCCAAATCGATGACCGAAATGATCACGATCGTCGGTCTCGAACGTGCCGGGCTCACGGGCCAGGTGCAGCGCAAACCCGTCGGCGCTTCCGGCACGATGATGATTGCATTGCAGCAACACGCGGTCGATGTTGCCTACATGACGGAGCCTGCCTACAGCGCGCGCAAGGACCAATTGAAAATCGCATTTCGCTCGACCGATATCGTCCCGGCCGAGACGCAGACTGTAGGCGTGGTGCGAACTGATTACCTGAAGGCGCATCCCGAAACGATCAAGGCGATCATCGATGCACGCGCCAAGGGCGTGCAATACATTGCCGCGCATCGTGAGGAGTCCGCGCAGATTCTCGCCAGGGCCTACAAGATCGATCTGGCGGTTGCGAAGTCGGCCATCGACAACTGTCTCGATACCGATCCGCACTACTGGAGCACCGGCCGTTTCAACTACACGAGCATGGACGAAGTGGTGAAAGGTCTCGTGCTGATCAAGGCAGTGGAACCGGGCCCGTTCGACTGGCATGCGATCGTCGACGAATCGATGCTGCCCGCGAGTGATCGCTCAAAGTGAGGCCAGCGATGAAATCCCTGCCCTTGTCCGTCGTGCCGGCAAGCAACGTGGAGCGTGGCGAGTCAGAGATTCACGCGACGCTCACCGATGTCACACGGTTCTATGCCGCCGAGCATGGCAAGCCACCCTTTCACGCGCTTGGACCGGTCAGCTTGAGCCTGCAGAAAGGCGAGTTCTTCTCGGTGGTCGGCCCGTCGGGTTGCGGCAAATCGACGTTGCTCGATGTCATCGCCGGACTCAACGCGGCGAGTTCCGGCACGGTGATGTTCGAAGGCGCTGCCGTGCGAGGCAAAGTGCCGGAAGGCGTCGCGGTGGTTTTCCAGGAAGACGCAACGTTCCCCTGGCTCGATGTCTACGACAACGCCGCATTTGGCGCACGCCGTGCGGGCGTGTCCGAAAGCGAGATCCGCGAACGGGTCGAGCATGCGCTCGCTTTCATGGGCCTGAAGGCGTTCACGCATTCGTATCCGGTCCAGCTCTCGGGTGGCATGCGTCAGCGCGTTTGCATCGCGCGTGCAATGGTCGTGCGTCCGCGGCTCATGCTGCTCGACGAACCCTTCGGTGCACTCGATCAACAAACTCGTCTGCTGATGGGCGAGGAGATGCTGAAGCTCTGGCGCGAGACTGGCGCGACTGTGATGCTGATCACGCATTCCATCGATGAAGCAGTGCTGCTATCGGATCGTATCGGCGTGATGTCGGCGTGTCCGGGACGGTTCATTGAAACGATCCATACCGGCTGGTCACGGCAGCGCGACAGCAACACCGCACTCGATCCGCGCTTCGGCGAACTGACGGCGCGCGTGTGGGGACTGCTGCGCAGTGAAGCGCTCAAGGCTCTCGGGAGTCAGACATGAAAGTCGCGGCGCGCTGGCGCCTGGCACTGGTCGTGCTCTTCGTCGCGACGCTGGAGGTGGCAAGCCGGCTTGCGTGGATCGATCCGGTGTCGTTCATACCGCCATCCAGAATGGTTGAAGGTGCGTGGGCGTTGCTGGCTTCCGGCGACTACACACACGACATTCTGCAAACGCTCGCCAATGCGACACTCGCGGTATTGCTGGCGGTGACCGGTGGTTTTGCGTTCGGCATAGGTCTGTTCCGGCTGCCGCGCTTGCGGCGTGTGATCGACCCGTTGCTTCTGTCGTATTACGCGGTGCCTATTTTTGTTGTGTATCCGGTCCTGATCGTGATTTTCGGATTGAACTGCTGGCCGCTCGTTGCTATCGGCTTTCTGTTTGGCGTCGTCGCAATGGCCGCCAATACACTTAATGGACTCGAACGCGTGCCGCGCGTGCTGCTGCGCTCCGCACGCGCCATGCGCATGAGTGCGCTCGATGAGATCCGTCTCGTCACGCTGCCCTCGAGCCTGCCGTTCGTGTTCACCGGCATCAAGCTGACCGTGGTGTATGCGTTCATCGCGGTGATCGCCGGCGAATTCGTTCTGGCGGGATCGGGTTTCGGTTTCCGGATCGCTTACGCGTACAACAATTTCGATAACCCCACGATGTATGGGCTGATGCTGTTACTGCTGGTTTTTGTCGGCACGCTGAACATGCTGCTTCATATGGCCGAACAGCGTCTCTACAGCCGCACACGGAGGAGCCCGGCATGAGCACCATTGCGACGGCTGCCCTGAAGCCAAAACGCTCCGCCTCACGATGGAGCGACAGCGTCCTGTTGATCGTGGTCCTGCTTGCGCTGTGGCAAATCGCCAGTTCGCTATTGGGCGATGACGTCCTGCCCGGTCCACGGGCCACCTCCGTCCGCCTTAAGGCAATCCTGCAAGACGAAGACTTTCCAGAGAACTTGCGGGTGACGTCGATTGCGTTTTCGCTCGGCTTTGCGATCTCGTGCGTCGGCGGCGTTTGCCTGGGTCTGGTCCTCGGCGTCAAGCGCCTCGCGGGTGACGTGATAGAGCCGATCCTGATGGCGTTCTATGCTATTCCGAAGATCACGCTCTACCCGGTTGTCCTCCTCATGTTCGGACTGGGCCTCTACGCCAAGGTCACGTTCGGCGTGATCCACGGCATCATTCCCATCACCGTATTCACGATGGGCGCCGTGCGCAACATGCGGCCGGTATTTGGCCGCACTGCGCGCGCCTGCCGCCTGTCGCCAGTTGCTTATGCGCGTTACGTGCTGCTCCCCGCTGCCGTTCCGGAAGTGCTCGCGGGCCTGCGCATCGGCTTCTCGCTGACGCTGCTCGGTACGCTGATCGGCGAGATGTTTGCGTCGCAAAGCGGCATAGGCCACATGCTGATGATTGCGATGGGACGCAACGACACGCGAACCATCATGGCGCTGGCGATCCTGTTGTTCGTGTTTGCAACGGTAGTGAACCTGTTGCTGCTGAAGTGGCACCACAGCCTGGCAAAGTCGGACAACGGATTGAATTCCTGATTGATTTCACCAAAGTCGATTCTTGGGGAACGATGATGACCGAAACACTGAACGCAGCGCGCATCAAGGTTTTCTGGCAGCCCGGATGTTCGTCGTGCTTACGAACCAAGGAATTCCTGACTGAACAGGGTATCGAATTCGAATCACTCGACGTTCATAACGATCCTGATGCGCTCGCGCAACTCGTGGAACTGGGCGCTCGCAGCGTACCGGTCGTTTCAATCGGCAAACGTTATACCTTCTGCCAGTCAATCCACGATGTCATCAAGTTCCTCGACCTCAAGACGCGCGTCATGGACCCGCTGCCTCCCGCGCAACTGGTGGCCAAGCTCGACCTTCTGATGAGTGCGAATGCCCGATACATTCGCCAGTTCACCGCGGAGCAATTGAAGACGCCATTCCGCAACAGGAACCGGACGCCGGCCGGGCTGGGCTTTCATATGTTCCGCGTGGCCGAGATGGGAATGCAGGCCGCGCAAGGTATTCCATTGCGCTTCGAGTCCTTCGATGAACTTCCGCCCGACGACTGGAGCGGCGAGGACATTGCTGCCTGGGGTGAGCGTGTACATGCGAAATTCCTGGACTGGTGGGCGGCAGAAAGCGACCCGATGGTGAACTACAGTGTCGAGACCTACTACGGCACCCGGCCGTTCCACGAAGTGCTGGAGCGCACCGCCTGGCACGCGGCGCAGCATACGCGCCAGGTCATGCTGATGCTGGAAAGCGATGGCATCGCGCCTGATGGACCGCTGAGCGCAGCCGATCTCGAAGGACTGCCCGTGCCACACGAGGTGTGGGACCGGTAGCATCGAATCACCCGAGCTTCCTCGGCCCGGTGCTTTCGCGCCGGACCCGTTGAATCGGCAGAACATCGTGACTAGCGGTTTCTCCGTAAGCCAACGCGATGGTCATTGGTGTTGAGACCTCGTCATCAGGCATGCAAGCGCATCTTGTTCGCTCATCGGTTTGCCAAACATATAGCCTTGGCCCGAGTTGCAGCCAAGCGCCACCACAGCATCCCGCTGCTGGTTGGTCTCGATTCCTTCGACCGTGCATTCCACTTTCAGCCTGTGGCACATGTCGACAACTGTCCGCACGATATCCCGACACGCTTTGTCCAACTCGATCCCTTCGATGAAGCTCCGGTCGATCTTGATCTTGTCGAGCGGCAACCGGTGCACATAACTCAAGCTCGAATGCCCCGAACCGAAATCATCGAGCGCAATGCGCGCACCGAGCCTGCGCAAGGCAGCGATCGAAGCGCACGCCTGGTCGATATCCGGCATGACAGTTGTTTCCGTGACTTCGAACTCGATGCGCGCCGGGTCAATACCACTGTCCCTCACAATATCGATGATGCGATTCGTCTGCTCGCTCGACGAGAGATCGCGAACGGAAAGATTGAACGAGACGAAGACGTCCGACGGCCATATTGTCAGCACCGCAAGCGCCTTTGTCAGCAGGTTCGTCGTCAGTAGATGCACAAGGTCAGAGCGTTCCGCGACGGGGATGAACTCGTCCGGACCGACGACTCCGAGCTTGCCGTTGGTCCAGCGTGCAAGCGCCTCGAAGCCGACGATCTGCGTCGTGTGCAAATCCACGATCGGTTGAAACGCGAGCGTCATCTGGTCGTGATGTACTGCGAGCCGCAATTCCTGCTCGATAACACTTGCCCGACGGATTTGCGTTTCGTGCATGGAGGAGAAGATCGCCGACGAACCGCGCGCCGTTCGTTTAGCAAAATACATTGCATAGTCGGCGCGTTCGAAAAGTTCTTCCGAGGTCACGCCGGCGTCGGGGAACGTAGCGAAGCCTACGGAGCCAAGCAGTCCCACTGTGGCGTCGCGAATGAGCACATCGTCCTTGAGTGTCGCGCAAATCAGGTTGCCGAGCATCAACAACTCTTCGCGCGTCATGTCCCGATCGATCAGGATACCGAATTCATCGCCACCCAGCCTCGAAACCTGTGTATGGATGCATGCAATGCCAACCAGCCGGTTCGCTGCCTCCGAGAGCAGCCGGTCGCCGACCGAATGCCCGTAGGCGTCGTTCACTTGCTTGAAGCCGTCCAGATCGATCAGTCCTACGGCGAAACGGCGCTTCTGCGCCTCTGCGCTTACAAGCATGGCGTCCAGCGACGAAAAGAAACTGCGCCGGTTCGGGAGGCCGGTCATGCTGTCGAGATTGGCAAGACGGAAATTGTCGTCACTGAGCGTCTGCGTAGCGGCCTGTTGCTTGAGCAATTGTTTCTTCGAATCGATCAGGTTCGCAAAGTCGCGGTAGTTGATGAACAAAATGACCATCATCGCTAACGCGACGAGCGCAATGTTCACGGCAATCGCAATGAATACCGGTTGTCCACTCAGAACGAAAAAGATGGTCCACGGAATTACGACGATTGCGGTGAGAAGCAATGCGGCCGGACGCAGGTGCATCAGGCAGAAGATGCAGCCTATTACCGTGATCGACATGTAAAACGCAATATGCGCCTGCGCGTAGGCATCGCCATATTCGTAAAGCTTGAGCGCCCAGGCGGTAAAGGCGATGCCGAACACGACAGTCAGACGGACGGTCTTTCGCAAAAGGCTGACAGCCTTGTCGTGAGACAGATAGATCGCGCGACGCTGCCACCAGTGGATCGCGCGCCACAAGCAAACGATGCAAAGCGCTCCTGGCAAATACACGCCCAGCCACAAAGGCGCCAGGCGAAAATGCGTTACGCATACCGCGATGGTATTGACAACGAGAATGAAGTACAGGAGCGGCAACTGGCGTCCAAGCGCCGAGAGTTGCGAACGGGTCAGTTCCGGATTGTCGTCGCAAACGCGCAACAGCGATCGAATCGAGTTCGAAGATCGAATGGGGTACTACCTCTCTCAGGATATTTTTTGTACGTCGCCACTACTTTATGGCTTTCGATCGTAATTACGGCATTTTTGAGCGCAATCTTGAGTTCGGCGGCCACACTAGATAACCACGGCAGCCGCTTGACTGTCGAGAGAGTTTTGCTTCCCGCATCGAATGGCTGCGAGACGCAAGTGGGTATTGCCTGATCGCAGCCCGCTAGTTGAAAAAACGCGTGAAGGCCTCGACATCTTGTCGCTTGGGGCTGAATTCGTTCACTACTGCGTCAGGGTCGGCATAACCTAGCGCCATTCCGCACAAGACCATCTCATCAGGCGGGACGTTGAGGTGCTCACACACAATTTGCGGTACCTCGGCTATGGAAGCCTGGGCGCACGTGTGAAGGCCTCGTGCGCGCGCAGCCAATGCGATACTCTGAAGGAACATGCCGTAATCGATATAACTCCCTGACGCCATGCGCCTGTCGATAGTAAAAATCATGCCGACTGGCGCATCGAAGAAAACGAAGTTACGGGCCCGTTGCGCGGCCAGCCTGTCTTTTTCGTGCCGTTCAATGCCAAGTGTTGCATAAAGCCCCCAGCCACATGCGCGACGACGACTGAGGTACGGCTCTTCTATCGGGTTCATGTAGAAATCGTACTCCCGCATGACGTCGCCATTGTTGGAAAGATAGGCCCCCTGCATTGCATGCGTCAGCCTGGCCAGTGTCTCGCCCGTCGCGACATACACATGCCACGGCTGGAAATTCGATCCGCTGGGTGCGTGAGATGCCAGGCGCAAGACGTCTTCAATCTGCTGACGCTCCACCTCTTTATTCAGAAATGCACGCACCGAGCGTCGCGTCAGCAGCGCCTCATCTACCGTCCCGGCCGAGTCCACCGATAGTTTTTGCTGATTCACTTCCATCATTTCTCCTTTCAGGCGAATGGCCACGCCATTTTTCCAGGATGACCATCGTTACTTGTCGACCGGCGACCGGAGCCATGCGAAGGCGCTTTGAACGAGGCGCAACGCTGCCACCCACGATATCAAGACTGAAACATGCCCAGGACAGCCACTGGAAAGCGTGACGTGCTACATAGAGGATGCGCGTCGGGCCACGCGCCAGTTGAATACGGCGCCCAGTGAAAGTAGCACGGACGTTCCGAGGAACACCGCACGCATACCAACATGTCCGCCGACGAATCCGCCCATCAACGGCCCCGCGACTTGTCCCGCGAACTGCGCGGAGACGCAATACCCCAAAACGGTTCCCGCCATGTGATCCGGTACGCAGCGCCGGATTGCGGCGATGACACAAGGCATCAGGCCGCCCAGCGCAAGCCCCATCAAAAATCTCAAGCCGATCAGTTGCCAGCCCGAATTGACGAACGCCTGCGGAATCATGAGGAGCGCCGCCATGACCAGTGCGAACACGATAACAGTGGAATACCCGATGCGGTCCGCCAGCTTCCCCAGCCGCGATGCCGACAAAATGCTGCCCAACGCGGCCGCGGACATCGCGAGTCCCGCGAACATCGTTACCTGCTTCGGGTCCCTGACCAACGTGCCCACATAAACGGTGATGATCGGCTCGATCGACATGTTGGCGAACATCAGCAACAGCGATGTCGCGAGCATGGCGATAACCACCGTCTTCGCAGAAATTTCAGACCAACCGCGTTTTGGTTTCGGTTCGTTTCCCCGAGGCTGCCGGGGCGCTTCCTTGACCAGAAACACCGTCGCAAGAAAAGCGATAAAAATCATGGCGCCTGCGCACCAGAACGTTGCGCGGATGCCGATCAACGGCGGCAGCGACCCACCCACCAACGGTCCAAGCAGATTGCCCGCCATGACGCCGGACGACAGCATGCCAAGCGCCCATGCCGAGCGATCGCGCGGCGTTTGCGTGGCGACAAGGATCGTGGCGCCAGAAGAGTATCCGCCGGCAATACCCGCAAGCAGGCGCAACCCGACAAGCTGCCAGACATTGGTCGAAAATCCAATCAGCGACATGACAATCGCCATGCCGAAGCTCGCGCGCACAAGCATTGGCTTGCGTCCATAGCGGTCGCCGAGATATCCCCATAACGGCGCTACCAGCCCGGCAGTCATGAACGTGGCGCTATAGGCGACTCCCGACCATTGCACGATCGCTGCATGCCCGCGCACGCCAAGCTGTTCCACATAGATAGGCAAGAACGGCAGCATCAACGTCATGGCGAAGATGGTCGAGAACGACCCCAGAAGACACACGATGAGATTGCGCTGCCAATGTTCGTTGATATCTGACATGAAGATCGCGAGAGCTCCGTACCATCTATGAGAAGGAAGTCCTGCCTTCGTCCAAGGTCTTGGAGCCAAGAGCGTATTTCATTATCTGATGAATTAATTTTCGCTGCACAGGGTCGTAAGAAACCGGAGCCGCAAGCAAACGATTGAATTCTCCGCAATGGTCCTCATCAGGTCACCAGGCATTCTCTTCTGCAGACGCAGGTGGCGACCCTTGAGCGACCCAACAAGACGACGCCATGTCATCGCGGAAACCATCTGCGAATACATAGTCATGCAGAAGTCTGATTTGTGCGCTGTAGCACGAGTGAATGCCTTCAGAACAAGTCAGTGTTCCATGGCAGTTGACATGCGTCTAGACGAAGACCCGGAGATTCACGGCGCGCCGCAGGAACGGCGTGGCGGCAGTGGCGGCCACAGTAGCCATAAGCGGCGGCGCAACCGTCGCGAATCCAGATCGGCCAGTGCAATGGCGACGGCGTTCGCCAAGCTCGAGCGCGTCACTCAAGTACGAAAACCGTCGCCTTCGGGAGCCGCGCGTATCAGAACTTGTGGCGCATACCCAGGATCACGAGTTCCTGGCTGGCTGTGCCGTTGAAACCGTAGGAGCCAATCGATGCTTGTGCGTTCTGCGTCGTGCCGTCCGGATTGAGCTGCGTGCCGCTCGCATGCTGATAGGCGGCCACGGCGTAGAAGTCCGTGCGCTTCGAGACTGAGTAGTCGGCGCCCAGGCTCGCCTGATGGTACTTGGCCGACGTATCGCCGCTCGCCTTCGTGTACGTGTAGCCCGCGCCAAGCAGCATGGCCGGCGTCATCTGATAGTTCACGAACGCGCTGCCAATATTGAATTTCTCGGTGCTGGCAAACGTCGACGCGCCGTCGTTTTTGTATTGCGCATTGCTGTACGACGCGCCCACCGTGAACGACCCGATGGCGTACTGGATCGCACCGCGCGCGATGCCGAGCGATTTGGCGGTAGCGTAGCCCGTATTGATGGCGCCGTCGAAAATCGCGTCCGACGACGAGGTCGGATCCCAACCGTCGCGGAAGGCGCCGGCGGTCGGGTTCGGATTGGTCGCGAGGAAGTAACCTCCGGCGATGCCGAGCGGGCCGTTGTTGTACGTGACCGCACCGCTGTACGTGTAACCCTGACCCGTGCGACCGGCAAGACCGCTGAACGCATACAGGCCTTCAAACTGCAGCCCGGCAAAATTCGGCGAGACGTACTTGAGCGCATTGGACACGCGCAAGCTGTTGTCGTAGTTGTCGACGTCGCCCGGCGTCGCGAAGGCGCTGCCAAAGTAGTTGTCTTCGGTGATTGGCTGGACCATGTCGACGAGCGGATCGTACTGGCGGCCGATCGTGGCAGTACCCCAGGAATCCCCGGTCAACCCGACGAACGCTTGCCGCCCGAACTCCTTGCCTCCCTGTCCAAGCGTGCCATTGGCAATGTCGAAGCCATTTTCCAAATCGAAGATTGCTTTCAATCCACCGCCGAGATCTTCAGATCCCTTCAAGCCCCAGCGATCGCCAGAAAGCGTGCCATCAATGAACCCCCAGCGAGCGCCCGAACTGGTTTTAACGTAACCGACACCTGCATCGATAGTGCCGTATAGCGTGACACTGGATTGAGCATAGGCGGCGCCGGTCATTCCGAACAGCGTCAACGAAAGCGCACTTAAAGCGATCTTTTTCATTCCGTTCTCCACGCGATAAAAAATCAGGAAGCGAATCAGCGCAGAGCATACATCTCAAAAAAACGAGTAATTAAAGCTGTTGCCCTTTTGCAACTCAATCAAGTCAATCGAAGTCGCTGATTAATAAACGAAAGATGCCCATCGTCAAATGAATGCAGGATGGGCAGTTTAAGGGCGAGACCGTAAGCCCGCTTACGGTCTCTAACTCGCACTGAAAATGTTTGGCAACAACTTTCGTGGAAGACGCGAGTTGCTTTTAATCTAGTACAGCTTTATGAAAAAGTCAAAACCCCTCGGGCGGCATTACGCTTCCTTTAAATGTAATTACATGATGTTTTCGAATGGCAGCGGAGGCGGTTTCGTTTTCGCTTCCATTTGGTGCGGGAAATAGAATCGTCTGATTAACCAACTTTTATTTTATCGATATGCGCAATTAATAATTCCGAATTGCACAATATTAATGACGTAGTCGGCTGTTTGGAAAACGGAGTTCGAGTGTCGTCCAGCCGTTATCGCAAACGCCGCAACAATGCTTTGTCTTTTCTGACATGAATATTAAGCGTGCGCTTACCTATACTGAATTCACTGAAACGCAAACGGGTGTTTGCGCAAAAACAAGATCTGGAGGTAAGCATCATGAAACTTTCAACCATCATCGTTGCAGCTGCGCTGGCTGTCCCTGCTCTCTCCGCATTCGCTCAAAGTCAACCGCTGACTCGCGCTGACGTGAAGGCGCAGCTCGTTCAGGTCGAACGGGCCGGTTACAACCCGACGACGGACCGTACGACGTATCCGGCAGAGATTCAGGCGGCCGACGCGAAGATCGCAGCTCGGAATGACCAAGCCAGTTACGGTGGCGTTGCGGATACCTCTTCAGCATCGGGTGCCTATCACGCACCGGCACTTACGGGCACAGCGAACGGAGTCAAGCCGGTCTATTTCGGTCACTAAGCCGACCTGGCAGTAGTAGCTGCGGCCCCCATGGAACGCTGACCGCTATCGACTTCGATAAGCGGTCAGCTTGCTTTTAAAGAACCTCCTCCACCGGTCTACATGCTGGTGGACTTGCCCAGAGCCAGCGCCTGGGCTTTTTTGCGGCCGTTCGAGATTCGAAGTGGATTACTTCGGCGCGAATGTTACGGGTGGCATTGGCGCGGTATTGACCGACAGGTGGAATACCTCTGGCCGCGAGTAGTGGCCGGCTACATCGAAGTCGAGATTGCTGGCGCGGCCGATACCGGTATCGATATCCGCGTAAAGAATCGTCTCTGTGTCGAACACGGGTCCGGCAAGCACCTTGCCGAGCGGATCAACGATCATGCTGCCGCCGCGCATGATGAAATCGTCGACGCCCGCCTCCATACAAAAGTCTTCGCGATAAAACGGCGGGTATTCGCCCAGCCGGATGGCCTGGCACGCACTCAACACATGCACGCGGCCCTCAAGGGCGATGTGCACCATCGACGGCGCCCAGGTCGCGCGATCGTCGGCGGTCGGCGCGCAATACAACTCCGTGCCTTGCGCATACATAGCCTGCCGGAGGGCCGGCATGTAGTTCTCCCAGCATATGACGGTGCCAATACTGCCGAGCGGCGTATCGACCGGCGCAATTGTAGAGCCGTCACCGAAACCCCAGATGATGCGCTCCTGTCCCGTCGGCATAAGCTTGCGATGGTAGCCCGCGACGCCTTTGCCCGGCACGAGCGTCACCCCCGTGCAGTACAGCGTGCGTCCCAAGCGCTCGATCACGCCAATCACCACGTGCACGCCCGTCTCTGTCGCGACCTCGGCGAGCAGCGCAAGCTCGGGACCGTCGAGCGTCACCGCGCCTTCCATGTAGCTGAGAAAATGCGAGCGGCCCGCTTCGGTACGCTTGCCGACCACGGTGCCGAACGACGCACCCTTCGGATAGCCACCGAGAAATGCCTCTGGAAACACGGCGAGCGTCGCGCCTTCGCGAGCAGCGTTGCGAATCAGATTGGCGGCTTTTTCGGCGCTCTTCATCGGCTCGAAAGGAACCGACGAAGCCTGGACTACAGCAGCTTTGAACATGACAAACACTCCGGCTTGAATTGTTTTTGAATCGCATGTTTAACCACGTGCGATGTCCCTGTCTCTCGTTTCCGGCAAGGTGAAGTACAGGACGATGAAACAGAGCAGCGAGACCCCGGCGAGATACCACGCGGGAATGTTCGGGTTGTGAGTGAACTGGATCAACGCAGTGGCTATGAACGGTCCCGGTCCGGCGAGCACCGCCAGCGCAATGTTGTGACCGAGTGCAGCGCCTGTCGAACGGATCGAGGCGGGAAACACCTCCACGAGCAACACCACATCCATGACCGCCGTCACGGCAACGAGGGCGGCGAGCACGACCAGACCCACGAGAATCGCCGCAACATTGCCGGTGTTGAGGAGCAAGAAGATTGGATAGGCCAGTACGGTAAGACCGAGCGCCGACGCGAGCACCATCGTGCGTCGTCCGATGTGGTCGGACAGTCGTCCCACCAAGGGCTGGAAAATCGTGTACAGGACCAGTGAGATGCTGCATAGCCAGAGGGACGTGGACTTTGGCAATCCGACCGTCTGCGTCAGATGGTTGTTGGCGTATGTGATGAAGTAGTAGAGCGACACGCCGAAGAGTGCCGAGAACGCGAGCGTCATCACCATGGCTTTCGCGTATTCGCCGCGCGCCGGTGGCGCGGTTGCGTGGCTCGCGCGTTGGCGTTGCACTTCTTCGTACACCGGGGTGTCGCCCAGGCGTCTGCGGATGTAGATTGCCACCGCTGTCATGAAGACGGACGCGACGAAGGGCATGCGCCATCCCCACGACGCCACGGCGGCCTCCGGCAGCGACACCGAGATCACGGCAGCGATAAACGTGCCGCACAGGAACGCCGCGCCGGCCGTTCCCGTGATGACGCTAGCAGCCGTCGCACGCCGGTTGCGGGGCGCACTTTCGACCATGTAGATGCCCGCGCTCGACCATTCGCCGCCGACCATCATCCCCTGCACGAAGCGCAGCAGCACCAGCAACGCGGGCGCGGCAAGACCGAGCGTGGCGTAGCCCGGCAACAGGCCGATCAGCGTGGTCGACAAACCCATCCCGAAAACTGTGATGATCAACACTGCGCGCCGTCCAAGCCGGTCGCCGAGCGGTCCGAGCACAAGCGCACCAAACGGTCGCGCCAGAAAACCCACGGCGAACACCGCAAGGGACGAGAGCAGCGAGACGCCCGGCGCTGCCAATGGAAAGAAGGTCCTGCCGATAATCGCCGCGAAGTAGCCGTAGATCGCGAAATCAAACCACTCCATGAAATTGCCGATGCCGACCGCAATCGCCCGCTTGCGTAGATCAACACCTTGTTCGGCTACCGCGTTTTCGGTGGCCAGCGTGCTATCCATCGTTATCTGTTTCATCCCGAACTCCCGAAAATTGCAGTTGCATGACTGAGTGGCCTCAGTGTAAAAATCGGGAGCGGATTCAATCAAACGAATGTTAAAAATGACCATCATTAATGTAGCTAATATCAGCCGGATGGATCTGAACCTGCTGGTTGTGTTCCAGTGCCTCATGAACGAGCGCAGCGTGACGCGTACCGCGGAGATCCTGAGCTTGACGCAGGGTGCGGTCAGTTCGTCATTGAAGCGGCTACGGGAACAGTTCGGCGATGACCTGTTCATCAGGGGCGCCGGTGGTATGACGCCGACACGCCGTGCACTCGAACTCGCACCGAAGGTGAGCGAGGCGCTTGGCGCGGTCTCCACGTTGATCGACGGGCGCAGGCAATTCGCCGCCGAAACCTCTCGCCGCGTGTTCAACATTGCAATGTCGGACGACATCGAGAGTTGCGTGTCGCCGATGCTGGTCAACGAGGCGCAGTCGCGCGGGCTATCGGTAGGTTTCGCGTTCCACCAGACCAACAGCTCGCTATGGAAGTCAGTATTCGACGAGCGCGACGTGGACCTTGTGCTTTGCTCAGAGCCGAAAGCGTTCAGCTCGCGCTATTCGTCGCAGATCCTGTTTTCGTCGTCGTACTCGTGTCTCTACGATGGCGTGCGGTTGAATCTGAAAAGCCCGATCACCCGCGACGAATATCTTTTGCATCACCACGTGCGCGTGTCGTTCGACGGCCGCCGTGGCTTCGTTGACGATCTGCTGGAAAACGAGGGTATCGCGCGCAGGGTCTCGGCGTCGTTTACTCATTTCTCAGGCATGCTCGCAACGCTTGTTTATAGCGATGCCATTGCCACGCTGCCGACCTTTGCGGCTCATGCTTACGCGCGCATTGCGCGCTTGACGGTGAGTCCGGTGCCCATCACCGTGCCGGCCTTTCGCGTATTCATGATCTGGAAGGCAGCGCAGAACGACGACGAGCAAAATGCGTGGCTTCGTTCTTTTGTGATCGACACGACGCGGGAGTTGCAGTTCGCGGGCTCCTATGGGATTGCGGGCTCGCCGCGTAGGAAAGGTGCCAAAGCGCCCACGACCAAACTGCGCAGTTGACCGCTTGTATTCAGGACTTCGAACGTAAAAATTCGATAGTACGGATATGCTCAGACCCACATCAATAACGCCAGAAAACGTCCTGCAGCTTTCGTGTGCAATGCTCTCGGGTGAGCGCAAGCATCATCAGGATCCGGGCCTTGTGCGCAGGCTGATCGTCAGTTACCAGCCAGTCGTATAGGTCATCGGGCTGGGCGGCATTACGAATGACTACGCCTCCTCCCGTGCGCGAACCGCGAACCACGTGGATGCCGCGCTTTCTCGCCTCGACCAGAGAAGCGACGATCGAAACCGCCACATTGCCGTTCCCTGTTGCAGCATAGATGACCGCCTTTACGCCTGAGTCGAGTATGGCGCGTACTATCGCGTCGTTCATGCCGCCATGCGCGTAGACGACGCCGACATGGGGCAGCGCTTCGATCTCGTTGATCGACCATTCGCTGTCCACCGTATGGGGACGTGCCGGCAGCCGGTAAAAGACCGGCTTGCCTTCGACGACAAATCCCAAGGGTCCGTAAGGCGACTTGAACGCGTCCTGCTTGAAGGTATTCGTCTTGACGACGTCGCGCGCTGTGTGGATCTCGTCGTTCGAGACGACCAACGTGCCTTTGCCGTGTGCAAGCCGGCTCGCAGCCACGACTATCGCGTTGTACAGGTTGAGCGGTCCGTCCGAGCTTAGGGCGGACGGCGGACGCATGGCACCGACCACGACAACCGGCTTTGGGCTCTTGAGCGTCAGATGGAGGAAATAAGCCGTTTCATCGATAGTGTCGGTGCCATGCGTGACCACGATGCCGTCAATGTCGTCACGTTCCAGGAGCGACGCAATGCGCTTTCCCAACTGCAGCAGTTGCACGTTGCCGAAATTCTCGGAACCAACCTGAAATAGCTGTTCAGTCGTGATGTCGGCTAGCGAATCCGCGACTGGCAGATCAGCGAGGATGTCATCGATAGACAGCACCGAACAGTCATACGCCGACGTGTTGACCGGCGAGGCGCCGCGGCCCGCGATCGTTCCGCCCGTGCCAATCAGTACGATCCTCGCTTTCTGTCGCGCAGCCGCTGCGGTATCGCGCGTCATGGGTGTGCGCTCAGGTTGAACATCGAGCAATCGAAGGCCGTGGGGCGTTGCGCGATCAGATCGTCCAGTAACTGCGCGCACCCCGTCGCGAGTGTGAAACCGAGCGCGCCCTGCCCGACGTTGAGCCACAGATTCTTGATCGGCGTCGAGCCAACGATAGGCATTCCACCTGGCGTAGCGGGTCTTGATCCGGCCCATTCATCGGCGGCGGCATAGTCACCAGCCCGCGGGAAGACCGCCTCCGACTCAAGGCGTAACGTATCAAGCCGACGACGGTTGAGCGCATTTGAATAACCCGTTAAATCAGCCATTCCCGCCACGCGCATGCGCTCATCCAACCTCGCGTACACGACTTTGCGGGCGAAATCCGTCACGCTGATACGAGGTGCGATATCGCCGGACCTGACCGGAACGGTCAGGCTATATCCTTTGAGCGGGTACACCCGCACATCGATACCAACCGGCCTCAACAACTTCGTACTGCCGCAACCCAACGCAACGACGATCTGTTCACCGGGCAATCTGCGTGCTCCGGCCCACGCCTCGACACGTCCGCCCGGCGCGTGCTTCAACGCGCTGACATCGGCTGAAAATTCGAAGACCACGCCGCGCGCGCGCAGCAACCTTTCGAGGCTCAAACAGAATCGATAGCAATCCGCCGTGTCTTCGCTGGCGGTGTAGATGCCGCCGGCGATCTCGTGACGAATGGTTTCCAGCGCGGGTTCAATGCGAACGCATGCTTCCCGGTCGAGCGGCAGTTGCTCGCAGCCGAGCGTGCGCTGGAATTCCAGCAAACCCAGCGCCGACCCGAACGCTTTCGCATCCCGATGCATGACCAGCTTGCCGGAACGGGCATAGTCGAAATCAAGCAATGGTTCGTTGTCCACCAGCTTGTGCATCAGCGAACGGCTGAGAAAAGACAGTGCAAGCAAGTGCCGCGTCGATTGCAAACTTCTCTGACGCGTGCACGCCCTCAAGAACTGGAAACACCAGCGCCATAAGGCAGGGTCCGCAGACGGACGAAAACGCATTGGCGAGTCGTGGCGCATCAGCCAGCCAGGAATCTTCGACAGGACACCCGGACCGGCGAGCGGCGCAACGTAGCTGTACGAAAGTTGCGCGCCGTTGGCATAGCTCGTTTCCAGGCCGACTTGCGAACGGCGGTCGACAACTGTCACGTGATGACCCGACGCATTCAGGTAATACGCGGTTGTCAAGCCGATCACGCCGGCGCCTAGAACAGTGATTTCCATGATGCTCACATTTTCACTACGGTGAGGAGCGTCTGCTTGCCGCCTTTGTAGTCATACAAGGAGATGGCGCCCTGCTTCAGGTCACCATGTGCGTCGAACTGTGTGCGTCCCAGCACGCCTACGAAGTCCGCACCCGGCATCGACGCAAGAATGTCCGCGGCTTTGACCGAGCGGGCGCGCTTCATTGCATCGACGATGATATACACCGCGTCGTAGGCGAACGGCGCGTTGAGTTGCACATGCTGATGAAACCGGGCTTCATAGCGCTGCTCGAAAGCGGGACCATCCGGCATTTTTTCGAGCGGCATGCCGGCAATCGAGCACACGACGTTATCGGCAGCTTCGCCTGCGAGTTTCGCGAGCGAATCGGCGCACAAGCCGTCGCCACCCAGCACGCGGGCGCCGATCGCAAGCTGGCGCGCCTGTTTCGCGAACGGGCCTCCCGTGGCGTCCATTCCGCCATACATGATGATGTCCGGATGTTCGCCCTTGACCTTGGTGAGGATCGAACGGAAGTCGACCGCCTTGTCGTTGGTCGCGTCGTGCGAGAGGACCGTCAGACCCAGCACCTTCGCCTGCTTTTCGAACTCGTTGGCAAGCCCCTGACCGTAAGCGGTTGCGTCGTCCACGATTGCGACTGACTTGGCCCCGAGCGTTTTCTTCGCGTAATCGGCCAGTGCCGGACCCTGCTGCGCATCGGTTGCAACTACCCTGTAAGCGGTCTTGAATCCTTGCTGTGTGTAAATCGGATTCGTAGCCGAAGGAGAGATCTCGACGATACCCGCATCGCTATAAATTTTCGAAGCCGGAATCGTGGTTCCCGAATTCATATGCCCGACAACCGCAACAACCTTGTCATCGACGAGCTTCTGCGCGATCTGCGTTCCCTGGCGCGGGTCAGACGCGTCGTCCTGTGCATCCAGTTCGAGCGTCACTTTCTGGCCGCCGATCACAAGTCCCTTTGCATTGATCTCCTCTACCGCGAGACGGGCGCCGTTTTCGGTGTCCTTGCCCCATTCGGCATTCGCGCCGGTCAACGGCGCGGCATGTCCAATTTTGACAACTTCATCGGCAAACGCGCTGGCAGAGCCGAGCACGATCAGGCTTGCTCCAATTCGGGCAACTAGACTGCCGGGATTTCTGGTCGACATGAGACTCTCCTGGTTTATTGCATGGCTTGGAAGGTATCGCAGCGGTGCTCGGCTGGAATCAACGGGCACGTTCGACAGGACCGACTTTAGGATCGATAAAATCGCTGGCATTGCACCAAACCGCAAGAAAATAGAAGAAACGCGACACGCCGGCCGGACTCGTTCGCCGGCTCTTATACTTGGGTTTATCAGCGGCTTGAGGGAAGGTCATGGGTACAGAGAGAACACCGTCCGATGGCCGGGAACTTGTCGACCGGCTCGACCGCGCCTGTTTGAAGCGCGACACCCATCCTTCCCGGGCGGGCGCCGAACTGAATATCGGTTTTTTACTTTGGCCGAGCTTCCCGTTGCTCTCACTAGCCGGTTTCTGCGACGCATTGCGCCATGCTGCGGACCTTGGTGACCAGAGCAGGCCTTTACGATGCACATGGACGCTGCTCGGCACGTCCGCTACAACCGTGGAAGCGAGTTGCGGCGTGGCCGTACCCGTCCAGGCGGTAGACGGGTCGCCGCGTCAATTCGATTACCTCGTCGTGATCGGCGGGCTGCTGCCTAAACTCGAACAGGTCGACCGGCGCTACTGGGACTATTTGCGCGAGGCGGATGCCAGCGGCGTGCCGTTGATCGGCATGTGTACCGGCAGTTTTGTACTGGCGCACGCCGGCCTGATGCAAGGCCGCGTAGCGTGCGTCCATGCGTTCCATCTTGAAGACTACAAAACGATGTTCCCGAACATGCCGGTCGTCGCCAATTCAGACTATTTGATCGATGGCAACCGCATCACATGCGCCGGCGGGGTCTCTGTCCTTGAACTGGCAACGCGTCTGATCAGCCTGCATTGCGGCCCGGACAGGGCCTCCAAGGTGATCCATCAAATGACGGTCAGCCGTCTGGGCGGCACGTCGTTCGTGGAACGCCGCAAGGCATTAGGCTATCTGGCGGTAGGTGATTTGCTGGTGCGGCATGCGATCGTGCTGATGGAAGAAAACCTGGAGGCGCCGCTCAATATCACGGTGATCGCGAAGATGGCCGGGACTAGCGTCAGGCAACTCGAGCGCAACTTCCTGACAGAAACAGGGATGTCGCCGAAGGAGTTTTATCGGACGATGCGACTGCGCTACGCGCGCTGGCTGCTGCTCAACACGACGAAGCGCATCACGGTAATCGCTTACGAATGTGGCTTCGCTGACTCCGCGCATTTTATTCGCGGCTTTAAAGAGATTTATGGCGTGACACCGGGCAAGCTGAAGGCTTCTCTGGAAGCGCGTTTGTCCTGAGGCAAACACGCAGCGATGCGTCTATTGAGCCAGGATATCAACAACTATCAAACTTAAGAACTGGCGGCACCACGGCGGACGTCCCGAGCCGATTTCCAGCCAATAAAAAACCCGCAGAGCTTGTCGCCATGCGGGTTCTAGATACTTCTCTGCACTTCTTCAGGCTGCCTTGGACGTCTTGCAAAACGGTGGTGGGTGCTGAGAGGCTCGAACTCCCGACCTACGCCTTGTAAGGGCGCCGCTCTACCAACTGAGCTAAGCACCCCGCTTCGCAAACTTCGCAATACCGCGTGGGTTTCTGCCGGGTTTAAACTGGTTTAAACCGTTCCGTACCCAGCGAGTCCGCTAGTTTAGCGCATCTTTTAGTGCTTTGCCAGCCCGAAATTTAGGAACCTTTGCGGCCTTGATCTTGATCGCGTCGCCCGTTCGGGGATTGCGGCCCGTGCGTGCCGTGCGCTTGCCGACCGCGAACGTTCCGAAGCCCACAAGCGTCACCGAACCGCCCTTTTCCAGCGTAGTCTTCACGCCGCCGATCACCGCTTCGAGCGCCCGTCCGGCTGCTGCCTTCGATATATCCGCCTGCTGCGCGATATGGTCGATCAATTCCGTCTTGTTCATTGTGATCCCCCGAAAATGGTTTGTGATTGGGCGATGCAAAAGAGCGATTCACTGCTTTGAGCACAGGCCGTGAGCCATATATGCGGCGGTCATTAGAAGTAGCCGAAACACGCGTGTCAACCGGGATTGAGCCTGATCCCGCCGACACTTCTTCATCTCGGACGCGCAACAAAAAACCCGCGGGGGGCACCCGCGGGTTTCGACTTTCTCAACCGGCAACCAACCTCAATGCTTGACGAAGTCACCCGTTGCCGGCGCGTCCTTCTTGTCGGCCACGGCCGGCGTTGCAGGCTTCGCTTCTTCCTCCGGCAGTGCCGCGGGGACACGTTCGAGCGCAAGCTCGAGCACCTTGTCGATCCAGCGAACCGGAACGATTTCGATCGCGTTCTTCACGTTGTCCGGAATCTCGGCGAGATCCTTCGTGTTTTCCTCGGGGATCAGCACGAGCTTGATGCCACCGCGATGCGCCGCGAGCAACTTCTCCTTTAATCCACCGATAGGCAACACTTCGCCACGCAACGTGATTTCGCCGGTCATCGCCACATCAGCGCGAACGGGAATGCCGGTGAGCACGGACACGAGCGCCGTCGTCATCGCAATACCGGCGGACGGACCATCCTTCGGAGTCGCGCCTTCAGGCACGTGGATGTGGATGTCCTTCTTCTCGAACGCTTCATCCGATACACCCAGACGACGCGAACGCGAACGCACCACCGAACGTGCAGCCTCGACCGATTCCTTCATCACGTCGCCAAGCGAACCCGTGCGGATGATATTGCCCTTACCCGGCATGACCGCAGCTTCAATGGTCAGCAAATCGCCGCCCACTTCCGTCCACGCGAGACCCGTTACCTGACCGACCTGGTTCTCCTTCGCGGCCAGACCAAAGTCGGTCTTGCGCACGCCGAGGAACGTATCTAGATTGCTGCCGTCGACCTTGACCGCGCCATCTGCCTTCTTCAGCAGAAGCATCTTCACGACCTTGCGGCAGATCTTCGACATTTCGCGTTCGAGCGAACGAACGCCGGCTTCACGCGTGTAGTAACGAATGATGTCGCGGATTGCTTCTTCCGTGAGATCCATCTCGCCCGGCTTCAGGCCGTTGTTGCGCGTTTGCTTCGGCAACAGGTACTTCTGCGCGATGTTGACCTTCTCGTCCTCGGTGTAACCCGAGAGGCGAATCACTTCCATCCGGTCGAGCAACGGCGGCGGGATGTTCAGCGAGTTCGACGTCGCCACGAACATCACGTCCGACAAGTCGAAGTCCACTTCAATGTAGTGATCGGCAAACGTATGGTTCTGTTCCGGATCGAGCACTTCGAGCAAAGCGGAAGCCGGGTCGCCGCGGAAATCCATGCCCATCTTGTCGACTTCGTCGAGCAGGAAAAGCGGATTGCGCACGCCGACTTTCGCAAGGCTTTGCAGGATCTTGCCGGGCATCGAACCAATGTACGTGCGACGGTGACCGCGAATCTCGGACTCGTCGTGCACGCCGCCGAGCGCCATACGCACGAACTTGCGGTTCGTTGCACGAGCGATCGACTGACCCAGCGAGGTCTTGCCGACGCCCGGAGGCCCGACGAGACACAGGATAGGCGCCTTGACCTTCTCTACACGCTGTTGGACCGCAAGATACTCGAGGATCCGTTCCTTGACCTTCTCCAGGCCAAAGTGATCTTCATCGAGTACGCGTTCCGCATTCGAGAGGTCATTGTTGACCTTGCTCTTCTTGCGCCACGGCAAACCAATCAACGTATCGATGTAATTGCGCACGACGGTCGCTTCAGCCGACATCGGCGACATCAGCTTGAGCTTCTTCAGCTCGGCGTCGGCCTTCTTCTTGGCTTCCTTCGGCATGCGTGCGTTGGTGATGCGTTTCTCGAGCTCCTCGAGATCTGCACCCTCCTCGCCTTCGCCGAGTTCCTTCTGGATTGCCTTGACCTGTTCGTTCAGGTAGTACTCGCGCTGGCTCTTCTCCATCTGACGCTTCACGCGACCACGGATACGCTTTTCGACCTGAAGGATGTCGATTTCGGCTTCGAGCTGCGCAAGCAGATGTTCGAGGCGCTCGACGACCGGGAGCATCTCAAGAATGTGCTGCTTCTGGTCGAGCTTCAACGGCAGATGCGCCGCGATGGTATCGGCCAGACGACCCGCTTCATCAATACCCGACAGTGACGTCAGGATCTCGGGAGGGATCTTCTTGTTGAGCTTCACGTACTGATCGAACTGCGACACGATCGCGCGGCGCAACGCTTCGGTTTCCGCGCTGTCGGCATGGTCGGGTTCGAGCGGCATCACGTCGCAGGAAAATTGCGTTTCCTGTTCTTCGATCGTGAGCGTCTTCGCGCGCTGCAAACCTTCCACGAGCACCTTAACGGTACCGTCGGGAAGCTTCAGCATTTGCAGGATGTTTGCGATACATCCCACTTCGTACATGTCTTTTTCGGTCGGCTCGTCTTTGGCGGCGGTTTTCTGTGCAACAAGCATGATGTGCTTGCCGCCTTCCATCGCAGCTTCGAGGGCCTTGATCGATTTGGGTCGTCCGACAAAGAGCGGAATCACCATGTGCGGGAAAACGACTACGTCACGCAGCGGGAGCAGCGGGAGCGTAATACGTTCCTGCGGGAGGAGTTGGGTTCCTGACATTTTCATTTCCCCAGTAGTGGAATCAGTTCAGTCGTAAATAAGGCCGTCAAAATGGATTGCAAGCCTTAAGCGTGTGGGAAAAGATCAGTGA
>Ga0153932_1000043_pt1 | contig 106650 bp, 94 predicted proteins | sample TSNJ016MetaG_FD_102273 | JGI IMG/M metagenome (GOLD analysis project Ga0153932, IMG submission 102273) | Attine ant fungus gardens microbial communities from New Jersey, USA - TSNJ016 MetaG | ecosystem: Host-associated > Fungi > Mycelium > Unclassified | place: USA: New Jersey, Wharton State... | reverse complement strand
GGCTGGGAAACGGACCCGAACTCGTACATCTACTTCACGATCCAGGGCCACGCGTGGGCGCCGATCTGCAAGGCGATCGGCAAGCCGGAATGGATCGACGATCCGAAGTACAACACCGCGCAAGCACGCCAGCCGCACATCTTCGATATCTTTGCGACCATCGAAACCTGGCTCGCCGACAAGACCAAGTTCGAAGCCGTCGATATCCTGCGCAAGTTCGACATTCCTTGCGCACCGGTCCTGACCATGAAAGAACTCGCCAACGATCCGTCGCTGCGTGCAAGCGGCACGATCGTGGAAGTGCCGCACAGCGTTCGCGGCTCGTATCTCACGGTCGGCAGTCCGATCAAGTTCTCGGACCTGAAGCCGGAAGTGACGGCATCGCCGCTGTTGGGCGAGCATACGGAAGAAGTCTTGGCGAGCCTCGGTTATAGCCCGCAGGAAATCTTCAACCTGAAGGAAATCCAGGCGGTCTGATCGTCTGGACTTGTCGTAAAAGCCGGTCGAAGCACCGGGGTCTCATTCTTCGAGACCCCGCTCAATGCGGCGCCACAAAGCGGGCGCCGCGTTGAACTGAATCATTACCCTTCCAGAATGGGCGGAATCCTGACTGATTACAAATCAGTCTACCGCCGCAGCCATCGACACCCTCACGGAAGTTTTGCGCGCCAATGTGCCGATGGCGCCCGTTCGTCTTTTCATCGTGAAGCGCTATCAGGAGGTTCCAAATGCACGTTGAAGTCCTTGGGCAATACAGACTGGAACTGTCCGCCATGCAATTGATCCACAACGGCGGCTGGGCGGCCTACCTCGCCATTCGCACCGTCGATGAAAACCAGCAGTCGCAATCAGGCTTGCTGCCCTATCAGCACGTGGTCGACGAAGCCGTGTTCGAGAGCGAAGCAGCGGCAATCGCGGGTGCACGTCGTGCAGCAATGGCAATGTTGAGCACCGCGGCAACCCGATAAAGCGTGCGTTTAATGATTGGTAATCCTGAATGACCAAACTGGATTATCGGAATCAATTGGCCGACTCAGCAGACGCATAAAACAAAAGCGTTCGACCGCACGAAATTAGTCATAAAAGCGGTTGCAGAAATACGATGTTCAAAATACGATATATCAGAAGAGGCAAGCCAAGGCAGTTCACCCGGCGTGCGGACCTTCGCTGATCCGTGAGCGATCCGCGGTACGAGCCGGCAAAGTCCGGCAGCCAGCCACGCGCCACGCCAAGCAGACAAGATCAATTTAGGGAGACGCAAAATGGGCAAGGCATTGGAGGGCGTGAAGATCCTCGACTTCACGCATGTGCAGTCGGGGCCGACCTGCACGCAGTTGCTGGCGTGGTTCGGCGCGGACGTGATCAAGGTGGAGCGGGCGGGTGTAGGCGATGTCACGCGTGACCAGCTCCGCGATATCCCCGAGGCGGACAGCCTGTACTTCACGATGCTGAACCACAACAAGCGATCGGTCACGATCGATACAAAGAATCCCGAAGGCAAGCAGGTTCTCGAAGAGCTGATCCAGGTCTGCGACGTGATGGTCGAGAATTTCGCTCCCGGCGCGCTGGACCGGATGGGCTTTACATGGGAACGCGTCCAGGAACTGAACCCGCGGATGATCGTGGCGTCGGTGAAAGGTTTTGGTCCCGGTCCGTATGAGGACTGCAAGGTCTACGAGAACGTGGCGCAATGCGTGGGCGGGGCCGCGTCGACGACAGGTTTCGACGATGGTCCGCCCGTTGTGACCGGTGCGCAAATTGGCGACTCGGGAACGGGCCTGCATCTCGCACTCGGCATTGTGACAGCGCTTTTTCAACGACACACAACGGGTCGCGGCCAGTACGTTCTCTCCGCGATGCAGGACAGCGTGCTCAATCTGTGCCGCGTGAAGCTGCGCGATCAGCAACGCCTGGAACGCACAGGCGTGATGAAGGAATATCCGCAGTATCCCAATGGCGAGTTCGGTGAAGCCGTGCCACGTGCAGGCAACGCATCCGGCGGTGGTCAGCCCGGCTGGATCCTGAAATGCAAGGGATGGGAAACGGACCCGAACGCGTACATCTATTTCATTACGCAAGCGCCCGTGTGGGCGAAAATCTGCAACGTGATCGGCAAGGAAGAATGGGCCACCGATCCGAACTACGCCACCGCCGCCGCGCGACTGCCGCATCTGAAGGACATCTTCGCCGAGATCGAACGCTGGACCATGACCAAGACCAAATTCCAGGCCATGGACATTCTGAACAAATACGACATTCCGTGCGGCCCGATTTTATCGATGAAAGAAATCGCGGAAGAGCCGTCGTTGCGCGAAACCGGAACCATTGTCGAAGTCGATCATCCGGTGCGCGGCAAATACCTGACCGTCGGGAATCCTATCAAGTTGTCGGATAGCCCCACCGAAGTCACGCGCTCGCCCTTGCTCGGTGAACACACCGACGAAGTGATGGCCGAACTCGGCTATCAGCCGGAACAGATTGCGCATTTGCGAGCGGTCGGCGCCATTTAAAACGCCGGCTTGCAATAAAAGATGATGCGACGCGGCTGAAATGCAGCCGGCGTCAGCGCACCCCATAAAAACTTGCAGGAGACAAACGATGAAAACGTGGATACGGTTTCGGAACGCGCATGGCCAGACGGGATTCGGCGTTCTGGAAAACCATCGCATCACGCAATACGACGGCGAGATGTTCGGGGTTTCGACTCCCGGCGCCAATTTGCTGAGCCTTGAAGACGTCACGCTGCTGAGCCCGTGCGTACCGACAAAAGTGGTCGCGCTCTGGAACAACTTTCACGCATTGTCGGAGAAACTGGGGAAGGCCGCGCCTTCCCATCCGCTGTTTCTCATCAAGCCGCCGACTTCCGTGATCGGCCACGGCGAACCCATCCGGCGACCGAAGGCTTACAGCGGCAAGATCGCATACGAAGGCGAACTGGCAATCGTGATCGGCAAGCGCTGCAGCAATGTGTCGGCGGAAGAAGCCGATGACCATATCTTCGGCTATAGCTGCATCAACGACGTCACCGCCGCCGAACTCCTCAACGAAGATCCCAACTTCGCGCAATGGTGCAGATCGAAGGGCTTCGATACCTTCAGTTGCATCGGCCCCGCGATCCAGCGCGATTTCGACTGGCGCAATGCGCATGTCGTCACGCGTCTCGATGGCGTCGAGCGCCAGAACTATCCGCTCTCCGACATGATCTATTCGCCCGCGCAGCAAGTGAGCCTGATCTCGCAAGACATGACCCTCGAACCCGGCGATGTGATCGCGTGCGGCACGTCCATTGGCGTCGGATCGATCAAGGATGGCGCGACGGTGGAAGTGTCTATTGGCGGGATCGGGGTGTTGTCGAACGTTTTAGCGGGCGGAGCCTGACATGGCCATGACCATTGCTGTACCGCGCGAAATCCGCGCGGGCGAGCGCCGCGTTGCCGCGACACCCGAAACCGTCGGCCAGTTGTTGAAACTCGGCTTCGCGGTGAATGTGGAATCGCAGGCGGGCCTCGCCGCATCATTCGATGACGACGCCTACCGTGCAGCCGGCGCCCGGATTGTGAGCGACACGACCGCGTTGTGGTCCGGCGCCGACGTCGTGATCAAGGTGCGCGCGCCCGAACCACAGGAAGCGGCGCTGCTGAAAAAAGGCGCGACGCTGATCAGCTTTATCTGGCCGGCACAAAACGCCGCGTTGCTCGCGCAACTTGCAGCGGCCGGCACCAACATCATGGCCATGGACTCCGTACCGCGCATCTCGCGCGCGCAAAAGCTCGACGCGCTCAGCTCGATGGCGAACATGGCGGGTTACCGCGCGGTTATCGAAGCGGCGCAGCATTTCGGGCGCGTGTTCACCGGGCAGATCACTGCCGCAGGCAAGATGCCGCCGGCGAAAGTGCTGGTGATCGGCGCAGGCGTTGCGGGCCTGGCGGCGATCGGCGCCGCGCGCAGTCTGGGCGCGATCGTGCGTGCATTCGATACCCGTGCCGAGGTCGAGCAGCAAGTGGAAAGCATGGGTGCTGTGTTCCTCACGATCGATATCGAGGAAGAAGGCGGCGGCGGTGGCGGCTACGCGAAACAGATGAGCGCGGAGTTCATCGCAGCCGAGATGGCGCTGTTCGCGGCACAGGCGAAGGAAGTGGACATCATCATCACGACCGCCCTGATTCCGGGCAAACCCGCGCCGAAGCTGATCACCGCCGAGATGGTCGGCATGATGCGCGCGGGCAGCGTGATCGTGGATATGGCGGCCGAGCAAGGCGGCAATTGCGAGCTCACGCAGCCGGGTGAAGTGGCGCAGATCCACGGTGTATCGATAGTCGGTTATACCGATCTCGCAAGCCGCATGGCCACGCAATCAAGCCAGCTTTACGGCACCAACATCCGTCATTTGCTGACCGATCTCACGCCGCAGAAGGATGGCATCGCGAAGATCAACATGGACGACGACGTGATGCGCGGCGCAACGGTCGTGCATGACGGCGTCGTGAGCTGGCCGCCGCCGCCGCCAAAAACGGCGGCCATCGCGCCGCATAAACCTGCGGCCGCCAAACTCGTTGCAACGGATATCAAGGAAGAACCGCGCAGCGCCTTCATGTCGATCGTGATCCTGGCCGTTGCCGCAGTAGCCCTGCTCGCGCTCGGTGCGGTCGCGCCGCCTGCTTTCGTCGCGCATCTGACTGTGTTCGTGCTTGCGGTGTTCGTCGGTTACCAGGTGGTCTGGAACGTGACGCCCGCATTGCATACGCCGCTCATGAGCGTGACCAACGCCATCAGCGGGATCATCGTGATCGGCGCGTTGCTGCAACTCGGTACATCCGACACGCTCGTGACGGTGCTTGGCGGTATCGCGTTGCTGGTTGCCACGATCAACATTGCAGGCGGGTTCCTCGTGACCCATCGCATGTTGAAGATGTTTCAGCGCAATTAAGGAGAAAAAAAATGCTGAACGGAATTGGCAACATTGCGTATCTGGGCGCCGCCGTGCTTTTCATCTTGAGCTTGCGCGGGTTGAGTCATCCGAGCACCGCGCGCCGGGGCAACATCTATGGTGTAGTGGGCATGCTGATCGCGGTCGTTGCGACATTGCTGATCGCGCAAGGCGCAGGGCTTGCGGTCGTGCTGGCAGCGGCTGTGATCGGCGCGGCGATTGGGGCTGTGCTCGCGCGGCGTGTCGAGATGACGCAAATGCCGCAGCTCGTTGCGGTGCTGCACAGCTTCGTCGGACTTGCGGCGGTATTGATCGGCTTCACCAACTACCTCATGCCGATGGGCGATATCGCCGGCGCCGAGCTGACCATTCATCTCTGCGAGATCTACCTTGGGGTGTTCATCGGCACGATCACGTTCACGGGCTCCATTGTCGCGTTCCTGAAGCTGCAAGGCACGATCAGCGGCAAGCCGCTCGTCTTGCCCGCGCGGCATATGCTGAATCTCGCGGTGCTGGTCGCGTGCGTGGCGCTGGGTTACCGGTTCATGACGGCCAACGTGGTCGCCGACGGCATCACCGCGTTGCTCATCATGATCGTGCTTGCGGCAGCGCTCGGCGTGCATCTCGTGATGGCGATCGGCGGGGCGGACATGCCCGTGGTCGTGTCCATGCTCAACAGCTATTCCGGATGGGCAGCCGCTGCGACCGGCTTCATGCTGAGCAACGACTTGCTGATCACGACCGGCGCGCTGGTCGGTTCGAGCGGCGCAATCCTGAGCTACATCATGTGCCGCGCGATGAACCGCAGCTTTTTGTCGGTGATCCTGGGCGGCTTTGGCGCAGCAAGCGGAACGAGCACAGCGGACGTTGGCGGCGAAGTGATCGCAACGAGTATTGACGAAGTCTGCGCCATCCTGCGCGATGCATCCGAGGTCATCATCGTGCCGGGTTACGGCATGGCCGTGGCGCAGGCGCAGACCACGATCAGCGATATCACGCGCAAGCTCGAAGCACTCGGCGTGAGGGTTCGCTTCGGCATTCATCCGGTCGCTGGACGCTTGCCGGGACACATGAACGTGCTGCTCGCCGAAGCGAAAGTGCCGTATGACATCGTGCTTGAAATGGACGAGATCAACGAGGACTTTCACACGACGGACGTCGTGCTCGTGATCGGCGCGAACGACATTGTGAATCCGGGCGCACTCGAAGATCCGGGCAGCCCGATTGCCGGCATGCCGGTGCTCGAAGTGTGGAAGGCGCGCACGGTCGTGGTCTCCAAACGCGGCATGGCGACCGGTTACGCGGGCGTGGACAACCCGCTCTTCTACAAGGACAACACGCGCATGCTTTTCGGCGATGCCAAGACGAGTGTCGACGCATTGCTGCGTCAACTGTCCGCCGCCTGATCGAAAGACGGGAACGAATTGCAACGGTCAACTAAGGCAAGGATTTAGCTAAGCGCTGCATTCCACATACGCGCTTTGAACAGCGCGTTGACCACGCGCATCCAAAATTTATTAGGCATCCGGAATATATAAGGTTTACCTAATCCAAGGCATAAGAAACTTTCACTTTCGTTAATGGATGAACGTTGCCATCATGGCTTCAGCCTGAGGCATTCGAGTTCAGCAACATGGCACTTCATCAGGAATGCCGGCACGCGACGTGGAGACCGTCGCCAATCGCACGGCATGAACCAGAACCCACGGCTTCGCAGGACGCGCCGAGATATTCGCATCGCCTGAAGCCGGATTGACGGTTCCATCTGGCCCGACAGAATTCGTTATTTAAAACAGGAAGAGTCCGATGAAAATCTGTGTATATGGCGCCGGCGCAATCGGCGCGTACCTGGGCGCGCAACTCGCTTCAGCCGGTGCGGACGTCAGCTTCGTTGCGCGCGGCCCGCATCTCGCGGCCATGCAATCGAAGGGCGTGCGCCTCCAGATCGATGGCGGCGAGCGCACCGTCAAGGTCCGGTGTTCATCCGATCCACGCGAACTCGGCGTGCAGGACTACGTCATCATCGCGTTGAAGGCGCATTCGGTGCCGGGCGTGGTCGCTGCAATGCAGCCATTGCTCGGTCCCGAGACCGCCATCGTGACCGCCGTCAACGGCATCCCTTACTGGTATTTCTACAAGCACGGCGGAGAGTTCGCCAACACGACGCTTGACAGCATCGACCCCGGCGGCAAGCAGTGGAAGCAACTCGGCCCTGAGCGCGCGATTGGCTGCGTGGTTTACCCGGCGGCTGAAATCACGGAACCGGGCGTGATACGCCACGTGTATGGCAAGAAGTTTCCCATTGGGGAACCGAGCGGCGAGCGCACGGAACGCGTTCAAAAGCTGCACGAGATCATGGTTGCAGCGGACCTGGATGCCCCCATTCGCGACAATATCCGCGATGAAATCTGGCTCAAGCTCTGGGGCAACCTCTGCTTCAATCCGATCAGCGCGCTGACCCATGCAACGCTCGACGTGATCACGAGCAACACGGCGACGCGCGATGTATCGAGAACCATGATGCTCGAAGCGAAATCCATCGCGGAACGGTTCGGGGTGCATTTCCGGGTGGATGTGGAAAAACGTATCGATGGCGCGGGCGCCGTCGGCGCGCACAAAACGTCCATGCTTCAGGACCTCGAAGCGCATCGTCCAATGGAAATCGATCCGTTGCTGACCGTCGTGCAGGAAATGGGGCGGCTGGTCGGGCAGGCAACGCCGACTATCGACACGGTGCTTGCGTTGATCAAGCTGCGCGAACAGATTGCGCAGCATGTCCCGGCGCCGGTGCCCGAACCTGCGCCCGTAAGCTGAACCCGATGTCGATTTCCGGCCGCGTCGTTCGTCGTTGAGCAAGGAGGCGCACAACGTCGTTGTGCGCGCTTCTTCTCGAACGACTGAACAGGAGATGCGTCATGACGTACATCGATGGGTTTCTCGCGGCCGTGCCCACGGCCAACCGTGAAGCGTTCCGGCAGCACGCGCAAATGGCTGCGGGCGTATTCAAGGAGCACGGCGCGTTGAAGGTGGTCGAGTGCTGGGGCGACGACGTTCCCGAAGGCACGCTGACGTCGTTCACCATGGCTGTCAAACGCAAGGACGACGAGGCGGTTGTGTTCTCGTGGATTGTCTGGCCGTCACGCCAGGCTCGCGACGAAGGCATGAACGCGGTCATGGCGGATCCGCGACTTCAACCGGACAAAAATCCGCTGCCCTTCGACGGCAAACGCATGATCTACGGCGGTTTTGAAGTGATCGTGGAGGTGTGAACGACCGGCCCGCAGCGACGCGTTAAGATGGCGCTTCGTCAGCGCGACAACGAACGCATGATCTCCAGCCAGTACATCAGCCGTATTACATTGCAGCGGGAAAAAGTCGAATCTTTCGATGTCTATCCATTTGCGCTGCCTGCCGTCCGCTCGCTCGACACGCTCGAACTGCATCCGAAGGTGACGTTCTTTGTCGGTGAAAACGGGTCGGGGAAGTCGACGCTGCTCGAAGCCATCGCGGTGTCCATGGGCTTCAACGCGGAAGGCGGCACGAAAAATTTCCGCTTCGATACCCGCTCTTCCCATTCCACGCTCGATGAATACCTTCGTGTCGCCAAGGGCTTCAAGAAGCCGAAGGACGGTTTTTTCCTGCGTGCCGAAAGTTTTTTCAATGTCGCGACAGAGATCGAAAATCTCGATGCCGAAGGCGGCTTTGGACCGCCGGTCATCGGCTCTTACGGCGGCCAGTCGTTGCACGAACGCTCGCACGGCGAAGCGTTTCTCGCGTTGTTGATGAACCGCTTTGGGGGCAAAGGCCTTTATCTGCTTGACGAGCCGGAGTCCGCGCTTTCACCGCAACGCCAGCTCGCCGCGCTCGCGCGCATCCACGATCTGGCGAACGACGACTCGCAATTTGTCATTGCGACGCACTCGCCGATTCTCATGGCTTATCCGGATGCGTGGATTTATCAGTTCACGGCTGACGGCGTTGCACGCGTCGACTACGACGATACCGAACACGTCCAGGTCATGCGCGCTTTCATGGCGAATCCTGGGCGCATGATCCGCACGCTTCTCGATGATGAGACATAATTTCGGTAATAGTCAGACAAATACCGTTTTTAGTGTTCGTTGTAAGGAAACGCTAATCAGAACGCGATTGCAGATAAAGTTAAATAATTTTAAATAAGTCATCTATGTGAGTGTTTTTTACTCTAAAAGCTCTGTCTACGAGAAAGAGATGAGAATGGCTGTTTAGTTTTTGTACAAACCGCGAAACCCCTCGACGGATTTACGTATACAAATCAACGACCGTCCGCCGCACCGCACAAACTTACAAAACACAAACTCCACGCCAAATCTGAAAGGTCATTTCAGATTTGGCCCAGTTCTCCGTAATCGTGTGCATCGACACACCTCTCGGAGAGCATCAGCATGACCCTCAGCAATTTCAAAATCGGAACCCGGCTTGCCGCAGGTTTCGCCGCAATCCTGATCCTCTTGTGCGCCGTCGGCGGTTTGACGTTGTGGCAGACATCCCGTATCTACGACGGCACCCTTGAACTCGCTAACGACTGGCTGCCAAGCGTTCAGGCCGCCGGACGCATCCAGTCATACGCAAACACCATGCGCCGTACGAGCCTGCGCTATCTGCTCGCCGCGGACGCGAACGAAAGGCAAACCAACCGGGCCGAGCACGACGCCGCCGCGACAAAGGTCCAAGGGGCATTCGCCGGCTATGAAAAACTGATTTCTTCGCCGGAAGAAAGACAGCTCTTCGAGGACATCAAAAGCGGTTGGGGCCGTTACATCGCCGCCGACGCCAAGCTTCTCGAAGCCGCCGATAAAGGCGACGCAGGCATAGCCGAAGCGCGCGCCATCTCGAGCGGCGACGCGGGCAAGGAATTCACCGGAACGCTGAAACTCATAGAACAGGACATCGAGTTGAATCGTGCTGGCGCTGAGAGGGAAGTGGCGGGCGCGGCATCGACCTATCAATCGGCGATGGTCACGACAGGCGTCCTGATTGTCATCGCGTTGGTTGCGGGCGTGACGATCGGCTTACTGATCACGCGCTCGATCACGGCGCCGATCGGGCGTGCCGTGAAGGTTGCCGAAACAGTGGCGCGGGGTGACCTGACTGCGGTGATCGATGTGAGCGGCAAGGACGAAACAAGTCAGTTGCTTGCCGCGATGCGCCACATGAACGAGCGGCTCGTGGACGTGGTCGGCCGCGTGCGAAACAGCAGCGACAGCATTGCCACGGGTTCCGCGCAGATCGCAGCGGGCAACACCGACCTGAGCCAGCGCACGGAGGAACAGGCGGCGTCGCTGGAAGAAACGGCGGCAAGCATGGAGGAGCTCACCGCAACCGTGAAGCAGAACGCCGAAAACGCGCTGCAGGGCAATTCGCTTGCCGCAAATGCATCGGAGACCGCGGTGCGAGGCGGTGAAGTCGTAAACCGCGTCGTCCAGACGATGGGCGAAATCTCCAGCAGTTCCAAACAGGTCGCCGAGATCATCACGGTGATAGAAGGCATTGCGTTCCAGACGAACATTCTCGCGCTGAACGCCGCGGTCGAAGCGGCCCGGGCGGGCGAGCAAGGCCGCGGATTCGCGGTGGTCGCAGGCGAGGTACGGACGTTGGCGCAACGCAGCGCGTCGGCGGCGAAAGAGATCAAGGACCTGATCAGCGCCTCCGTTCAGCGCGTCAATGCAGGCACGCAACTCGTCGATGAAGCCGGTCGCACCATGTCCGAAGTCGTGCAGTCGGTCAAGCGCGTGACGGACCTGATGGGTGAGATCAGCGCGGCATCGGGCGAGCAGCATACGGGGATCGAACAGGTCAATCAGGCCGTCATGCAGATGGACGAAGTCACGCAGCAAAACGCTGCGCTCGTTGAAGAGGCATCGGCGGCGGCTCAGTCGATGGCCGCGCAATCCAATACGTTGCGCGAACTGGTATCGATTTTCACGATCGATGCGTCTGATGTGAGCGCCCATGCGTTCGCGCCGGCGCCAACGCTCGCAGTGAAAAAACCGGTGGTATCGGCAAAGATGACCAGACAGGCGCCGTCACTTGCAAAAGACGCAGCGTGGACGACGTTCTGACGCGTTAAACCTGGCGCGATGCGTGACGATCTGACCCACGCTCGCGCTGCGAATAATCGTTGAAAGCCTTACAGCACAAGGATCGAAAATCATTAGAAGAATAACTCGACCCTTGTGTGCGTAGCGGGCGTGATGTTTGCGGTAATAAGGGCACCTTATGCTCTTTAAAGTAAACATGCTCCGCTCTGCATACGCTTCTGTATCGATCCTCGTCATGCTGTCAGCCAGCGCCGCCTTCGCCGCAACCCGCGACGAGCAAACTGCGGCCTGCAAAGGCGACGCCATCCGCTTTTGCGCATCGGAGATTCCGAACGAGCAGAAAATCACGTCATGCATGAAGGCCAACTTCAATAAGCTGAGTCCACAGTGCAAGGCGATGTTCAAGCAACCCGCGTCCGACAAACGCAAGAAACCGGTCAAACCTGCATAAACCAAGGGGCAGCGCATGCTGATACAAACCTTTGAAACCGTGCTGACGTGGTTCGCAATGTGCGGCTTGCACGTATCGCTGTTGACGCCTGCCGAACTCGCACACGCGTTCGGTGCGCTGCTCGGCGTTTTCGTCGGAATTGCAGTTCCGCTGGGCGTTGCGCTGAGCGCGCACCGGCAAATCGAAAAGTTCTGATCAGCCGCCAAATGCTGCGGCGCGCCAAGCAACGCGCTTGATCTGCTTGCCGCTTGAGGCGCACCATGAAAAACGCTGCTCGTCCCGAGCGTTACCCGTGTGCGCACCTGGAGGCGAAGATGCCGGAAATCAATCAGCAACGCGTCGTCGAGATTCTCAACCAGATTCTCGAGTCAGAACTCGCTGGCGTGGTCCGTTACACCCACTACTCATTCCTCGTTTTCGGCTTCGGCCGCATCCCGATTGTCGCGTGGCTGCGTGAACAAGCCGACGAATCGCTGCTTCACGCGCAGCAGGCCGGCGAATGGATCACGACGCTCGGCGCGTATCCATCGCTTGAAATAGGGCCGTTGCTGGATTCCCATACCTTCGACATAGGCTCGATCCTGCGCGAATCGCTCGAAAGCGAAAAGCTCGCGCTGGAGCATTACAGGACGCTGCTGCGCGAGGTCGAAGGCCGCTCCATAGCGCTCGAGGAATACGCGCGGCAGATGATCCACGTGGAGGAGCTGCACGCGGGCGAAGTCGACAAGATGCTGCGACGTCCCGGCGCGGTTTCCACGCTGCCCGATCCGGGTCCGGCGAAGGATCTGCTTTAGGGCGTTCATCGATCCGCTCAACGCAGCGGCCTGAAGAACGTCCGCAGTTCGTCCGCCAACTCGTGCGGCGTTTCCATTGCGGCGAAGTGGCCGCCTCGCGGCATGGTGGTCCACCGTTGCACGTTGTAGACACGCTCGATCCATGAGCGCGGCGGCAACGGCAATTCGCGCGGATAAGCGGCAATGCCCGTTGGTGGCAGCACGCGTTGCCCGCTCGTGAAATGCACGGGCCGCCGCCGGCTTTCCAGATACATGCGAAACGAAGAACCGATGGTGCCGGTGAACCAGTAGATCGAAATATTGGTGAGCAGTGCATCGAGCGGAATCGCTTTTTCGAGGTCGCCGCCGTTGTCGCTCCAGCTGTAGAACTTTTCGGCGATCCACGCCGCCAGACCCGCCGGCGAATCGTTCAGGCCGAACGCAAGCGTCTGCGGTTTGGTGCCCTGAACATGTGCGTAACCGCCTTCGGCGTCGGCCCATGCTTTGGCTGTATCGAGAAATTGCGTCTCTTCCGGCGAGGGCGGAGCTTCGCCGCCGTCGAGCGGCGGCCGGTACGACCCCGGGATGTAATTCAGATGAAGCCCCGCGACGTTTTCCGGATTCTGAAACGCCAGCCATGTGGAGACAGCCGCGCCCCAGTCGCCGCCCTGCACGCCGTATCTTCCATAGCCGAGACCTTCCATGAGCGCCGCCCACACACGCGCGACTTCGGACGGTCCCGTGCCGGGCGTTGACGGTGCGGACGAAAACCCGTATCCGGGCAGCGACGGCACCACGACGTCGAACGCGTCGCGTGGATCGCCGCCGTGGCTGGCGGGATCGGCGAGCAAGGGAATGATCGCCTCCATTTCGATAAACGATCCCGGCCAGCCATGCGTCAGGATTAGTGGCAGGGGCGCCGGCCCCTTTCCACGCGCGTGCACGAAGTGGATGGTTCGATCGTCTATCCTGGTGGTGAATTGCGGCAGCGCGTTGAGCCGCGATTCCTGCGTGCGCCAGTCGAAGCCATTCTGCCAGTAATCGACAAGACGTTTCAGGAACGCCTCGTCCGTGCCCTCGCGCCATCCCAGATCCGCGACACACTGCGGCCAGCGTACACGGGACAACCGTTCGTGAAGGTCGTGCAGGGCGGTATCGGGGATCGTTATCTGGAAGGGCGTGACGTTCATGAATGGCACCGTTGGAGGTTTTTATTGTCAACGATCCTACTGCAGTTCCGGCAACGCCGTTGCGGGCATGCACGCCTGTACACTTTCGGTGCGCCATTTCCCGGGAGGATGCGATGCTGAAGACTTATACAGGCAGTTGCCATTGCGGCGCGGTTCGATTCGAAGCCGACATCGACCTGAGCCTCGGCACCAACAAATGCAACTGTTCGATCTGCACCAAGACGCGCAACTGGAACGCGATCATCAAACCTGACGCCTTTCGCCTGCTTTCCGGCGAGCAGGACACGACCGATTATCAGTTCGGTCACAAGGTCGGTCATCACCTGTTTTGCCGCCACTGCGGCGTGCGTTCATTCGCCCGTGGATATGTCGAGGAGATCGGCGGCCATTACGTGTCGGTGCAGTTGGCTTCACTCGATAACGCCGAGCCCACCGAGCTCATAGAGGCGCCGGTGCGTGTCGCCGACGGCCGTCACGACAACTGGGGCGAGCCGCCCGCCGAATCGCGGCATCTCTGAGCACGGGCACGCTCGTGCTATGGTAAGCGGCTCGATTTCCTGTTGATCGAAGAAATCGTGTACATCATTTCACCCACGAAATAATCCGGACGTTTTATGAAAAAAGTATTGCTTTTGCTTTCGATGGTTCTGCTCGCTTCATCGGCTTATGCCGCCGCCGCAACTGAAACGCTGCCTTCCGGCGTTACCGTGACCGAACTGAAGGCCGGCACGGGCGCGCAGCCGACCGCTGCCGACACCGTCACGGTCAACTATCGCGGCACGCTCGCGGACGGCACCGAGTTCGACTCGTCGTACAAGCGCGGCACGCCGGCATCGTTCCCGTTGGGACGTGTCGTTCCTTGCTGGACGCAGGGTCTGCAGAAGATGAAGGTGGGCGAAAAGGCAAAGCTGGTGTGCCCGCCGGCAACGGCTTATGGCGATCGGGGCGTGGGCGCCATTCCGCCGAACAGCACGCTGACGTTTGAAGTGGAACTGCTGAAAATCGGCAACTGATCGAACGCGTGGTTGCAGGCGCCGGACGGTGGCGCGAGGAGACTCAAGCTGCCGTCGGGTCCATCGTCTTGTTTTTTACGCGTTGCTGCAGCTTGATCAAAAGACGTTGCACGCGTTGCTGCTGAACCACCAGCAAGTTGTTTTCTTCCACGAGCGCCCGGACGCGGCTTTCCCAATATTCGGGGTCCAGGCCAAGCACGGGAGCCGCCGGGCTGTTCTTGACGATCGAGCCGATCATCCGCTCCAGATGGTCGAGCTGCTGATCGGCCAGTCTCGACGGCAGCAGGTTTTCCGCCTTGATCGGCGGCGGTTTCTTTAGGGCGTTCATACTAATACCTCGTCGACCTTTGCCGGCTGTGCGCCGCAATGGTTGTTTTATTGGAATGTGCAGCTTCGCTGTGTCCATGCGAATACGCGGTCTCGCTGCGCAATGATTCTGGCGAGCCTACGATTCCCGATTGCGCGGCCGTAAACACGAGCGTCGGCGCGGGCGAAGGGAGATGGATGGCGAATCAATGACCTGAAGATAACGCGCCACTTTTCTTGGGCTTTACCCTACGTCTCAGTTTTGCAAATTAAACCGGCTGCGCTGTTGGCTGGAGCCGTTTTCGAATTTTCCGTACGTCCCGTGAGGCACCCAACCCACATGTCATCGCTCTTTCACCCCGACGACGAGCTTCACGCTGGCGTTGTGCGCACCACCTTCAGTACGCATGGCGTGGACGCGAAGGGCCAGCTCCTGGCGTGGCGCGAACGGGTGGGCCACGTGGTCGACGTGCCGCCGGTCAAGGCGCAGCTCGCCGATGGTTTTCACGGCCAGATCGACAAATACGTGGCCGGCGACATCGTCTTCACTGATTCCCGCACGGACGCGCTCACGCTTGAACGCTCGGTCGCGCGAGTCTCCGCCGATACCCGCCGCGACTACGTTTTCCATCTGTTCGCGGAAGGCGGCGTGGGTAATGTTTCGGGGACGCCGACCAAGCGCAGCGCCAGGAATTCGACGTGCGGTCTCATCGCGTTCGATCTGGACCAGCCGTTTCGCGTAGAGCGTCCCGCTTGCCACGTGCTGACCCTGTTCGCGCCGAAGGCAGTGGTCGATACCGCGTTCCCCGGCGCGGATTCAATCCACGGGCGCATCGTGGAGCAAAGCTCGCCGCTGACGCAGCTCGTCTTCGATCACGCCGCGGCGCTCAGCCGTCACTTGCCGCGCATGAACGTCGCGCAGGCGAAAGGCGAACTGGACGCCGCCATACAACTGTTGATCGCCGCGTTCCGCAAGCAGGCGCGTCTGACCGGCGAAGCGCGTGCGGCAGTTCAGGTAGCGGTTCTGGGCCAGGTGCGCCGGTATATCGAGGCGAATCTGCATCATCCGGAGCTGTCGCCTTCGGGCGTGGTCGATGCGCTGCAACTGAAGCGCGCCACGATCTATCGATGGTTCGAGCATGAAGGCGGCCTCGGCGCATATATCCGCAACCGGCGGCTGCGGGAAGCGGCCGGCGAGCTGGTGCGCTTTCCGAACATCCAGGTCATCGATATTGCCTATGGGCTCGGGTTCAAGAGCGCGTCGGATTTCACGCGTGCGTTTCGCCGCGCTTACGGCATGAGTCCGCAGGACGCGCGTGCCGCCGCCTTCGAGTTGCAGCGCATGGGCAAACCCGGCGTGCTGTCGCCGTTCGGGCCGGGCGGCAAGTAAGTCAGGCGGCTGCGGGAAACCGCTGAAGCGCGAAGAGCGTGATGCAGATCGCGCCGATGAGATACCACGCGGGCATCATCGGATTGCCGGTTACGGCGATCAGCCAGGTCACGATCAGCGGCGAGAATCCGCCGAAGATGGTCACGCCAAAGCTGTACATGATCGACAACGCCGCAGCGCGACGCGGCGGCGCAAACGCTTCCATCATCAAGACCGTGCTTGCACCGGCGTTGTTCAGCGCCAGCGCGACATACGCAAGAATGATTGCGGTCGCGGCGACATTGCTGACGCCGGCCCTGAGCGCCAGGAACGCGGGATACGTCAGCGCCAGGCAGATCACGAGCATCAGGTACTGGAGCGGCTTCCGGCTCGCCTGCCGGTCGGCAATGCGCGCAACCAGCGGGTTGACAATCATGATCACGAGCCCGGAAAGACTCGCGATCAGAAGGCTTATGGCCGGCGGCCGATGCAGCGTGCGCACCAGATAGCTCGGCATATAAAACACGGTGATATAAATGCCGACCGAAGGCGCGGCCATCATCAGCGTGCCGTAGCCGAGCGTGGGCGCATGCTGCCTGAAGAGCGTGGTGAAACGCGGCCGCTCGGGCGCGTTGACTGGGACGGACGGCATGCGTCGGCGCAAATACCATCCAACCGGTCCAATAAATCCGCCCAGCACGAAGGGAATCCGCCAGCCCCAGTCGTGCATCGCTTTGGATGAAAGCAGGGCGGTCAGGGTCGCGCCGATGAGCGCAGCCGCAAACGCCGCGGCACCCTGACTCGCCCCGCGCCAGCTTGTCAGGTAACAGCGGCGGTTGAACGGCACCGATTCCATCAGCACCGCCGACGCCGGGCCGATCTCTCCGCCCGCCGCGAACCCTTGCATCAGCCGCGCGAGGACCATCAGCCACGCTGCCGTCACGCCGATGGACGCCGCCGTCGGCAAGAACGCGATCATCCACGTGCCGAGCGTCATCAGCGCGATGGACCACGTCATGGCAGTTTTGCGGCCACGCGTGCTCGCCAGATGACCGATGAACATTGCCCCGAGCGGACGCATGAAAAAACCCGCCCCGAACGTTCCCAGCGAAAGCAGGAACGAGGAGAGCGGGTTATCCGACGGAAAGAACAGCCGGCCGATGATCAGCGCCGAAAAGCTGTACACCGTGAAGTCATAGGCAACGAACGCGTTGCCTATGATCGTCGCGACGACTATTCCCCCGGGCTTCGCGCCGGGAGATTGCATCGATTGATTGCCTGCTGATTGCATGCGCGGTGACTTCTGTGTCGGATTTCAACGCGCGATGATAAGCGCGTTTTCGTGACAGCACCGGTGCGATCAAAAATTGAACCGCTCAAGGTAATTGCTCGACCAGGCTGTCGAATTCCGGGAGCCATTGCGCCCGCCAGGTTGCGCGCGTGGTTTCATCGACCCATGCGCCGTCGATGCCGTTGATCATGAAACCGCGCAGATCATCCGTACCGAAGCCAAAGTGACTGAACATCAGTTCCCATGCCTCGCTGGGATTGACCTTGTGGAGCGTGGGATCGTCGGTGTTCGGATGGATCCGCAGACCCATCTCGGGCATCCGGCGGATCGGATGAAGCTCGGCCCATTTCTCCGGCGGCAACGTGCGCAAGTAGTACGAGTTGGTCGGCACCACCGTGAACACGATGCCGGACGCGGCGTACTTCGCGGCGAGCGCGGGGTTGTCGACGATCGTATAGCCGTGATCCAGACGGTCGACCTTCAATAATTCAACTGCCGTTTCCACGTTGCGCCACGGCATGCCGAATTCGCCCGCATGCGCGGTCGTCTTGAAACCCGCCTCGCGTGCGTTGCGGTACGCCTTCCAGAACAGTTCGGGAGGCCGGTCGTTCTCACGATAATCAATGCCGATCCCCGCGACTTCCTCGGCGCGATGCGCTTTCATCCATTCGACCAGCACGACCGCTTCATCCGGATCGGCTTCCCGGTCGATGCTCGGAATCAACCGCGCCGACATTCCGAAGTCGCGTGCCGCGTCGCGGATCGCTTGCACGATGCCGGCTTGCGCATCGCCGTATTCGATTTTGGACACACGCACCGTCCCCGTCGGATTCCAGAAAAACTCGGCGTGGCGGACGTTATGCGCGGCAGCATCCTCGAGATACTCATATGTGATCCGACGCAGGTCGTCGGGGCCGGTGAGAAGGTGTTCATCGAGGGCGCGCAGCACGCGCAGCACGCCGACAGGCTTTTCGCCACGCGTATAAAACGCATCGATCTCGGCGCGTTCAATGGGCGCGTTACTCTTTTCAGCCAGCGCGATAAACGTCTCGTGGCGCACGGCGCCCAGCAAATGGCAATGCAGCTCGGCCTTTGGAATCGCCTTGAAGAATGCCTTGTGCGCAGCCGTGATGTCTGTTCCCGTGCGCGAAGCGGGCACGTTGCCGTATGTCTCTTTCATGGTTGTCGGTACTTGCGGTAGTGCAGAAATTAATGGTGCTTGACCACGGTCCAGAAGTAATACCCCAGCGGAATTGCCAGCACGACGAGGCCCCGCGGCACTTCCTTGAAGCGTCCGGCGAGCAGCTTCACGATCACGAAGCACAGCAGGCCGCCTGCAATGCCCGTGCCGAAACTGTTGGACATGAGCGTGAGCAGGACCATCGAAAGGACCGGGAAGGCGTCCGTGAAATCATCGAAATGCGCGTGGCGGATCGTGCTGAACATGGACAGGCCGATCAGGATCAGCGCGGGCGCCGTGGCTTCTTTCGGAATTGCGAGCGCGACCGGCACGAACAGCAGCATGAGAGCGAACATGGCGGCGGCCGCCAGCGACGACAGTCCGCTGCGCCCGCCCGCTTCCACACCCGCTGCCGATTCGACCAGTGCGGTCAGCGCTGGAATGCCGAATACGGGACCGAGTGTCGCCGCGATCGAATCGACCAGGAACGGCCGGTTGATGTTCGGCAGGTTTGCGTTTTCATCGAGGAGATTGGCCTTTGCGCCGACCGCGAGCGTGGTGCCCAGCGTCGAGAAAAACTCGGCGGCGAAGAAGACGAACAAATAGGGAATCGCCGCGACCGTCAACGCGCTCGGGATGTCGAGCTTGAACGCGACGGGCATGATGTCGTGCGGAAACGAGATCATCGACGAAGGCATATGCGTCACGCCGAGCGGCACGCCGGCGGCTGCTGCAATCAGGATTGCCCAAAGGATCGCGCCCGGGATTTTTCGTCCTTGCAGCACCACGGCCGCAGCCAGCCCAATCAGCGCGACGATTGTCCCGGGCCGCGAAAAGTCACCGAGGGCGAACGCGTTGGTCTTTGCATTCGCGATCACCATGCCAGCGTTGCGAAACCCGAGCACCGCGATGAACAATCCAATCGATGCCCCCAGTCCCAGCTTGATCTGCTGCGGAATCAGGCGCACCACAAGACTGCGCGCACCGACCAGGGTAAGAATGAGAAACAGCAACCCCGAGATGAACGCGATGCCCAGCCCGGTTTGCCACGCGACATGTTCGGTCGCGGCCAGCGTGACGCCGAGGATCACCGACCCGCCGATTCCGGGTCCGACAATAAACGGCAGATTTGTATATAGCCCCATCAAGACGGTGCTCAACACGAACACGATGATGGTCGATGTCGTCGCCGCGCCACGATCCATGCCGCCGGTTGCAAGCAAAGACGGAATCACGACGAGCAGATACGCTGCCGCCAGGAACGACGTGATGCCCGCGAGCGTTTCCGTGCGCACGCTGGTTTTACGCTCGCTCAAGGCAAAGCGCCGGTCGAGCCATCCGCCTGATTTGCGGGGTAGGGTTGCATCGGAAGAAGCCATCGAAGATTCCTTGTTCACTATTTTTCCTTGAGCACTTTCGGCGTGCACGCGTTTTATACTGCAGCGCATCCGTCCAACTGGTAGCGCTTCATGTCCGATCGCTCAGGTCCATTGCCCGCGCTGACCTTGCGGCAAGTCCAGTACTTCGTCGCGCTCGCCCACGCACGCAGCTTCACTCAGGCCGCGCAATCGCTTTCGTTGACGCAGCCCGCGCTGACCGCCGCGATCCGCCAGATCGAATTTCTGCTCGGCGGTCCGTTGTTCCTGCGTTCGGCGCACCGGCTTACATTGACCGATGCCGGCGCGAGCATCCTGCCGCTCGCCGAACGCCTGCTCAATCACGCGCGCGGCACCTTCGACGACATGGCGAGCACGTTCCTGGAACGGCTGCAGACGGTGCGCATCGCGATGATTCCATCGGTGGCGGGACGCCTGCTTCCTGTCCTCAACGCGTTTCGCGAACAGCGTCCCACGCTTCGTTTTACGCTGACCGACTTGCCGAACACCGCATTGATCGATGCCGTGCGCGACGGCGTTGCCGATATCGGCATTGGCGTGCATGAGCCCGAAGCGAACCACGAAGCCCTGCGTTTCAAGGATGTCTTCGAGGACGAGATCGTGGTCGTGGTACGGCGCGATGATCCGCTTGCAAAGCTCAAGACCGTGCCGTGGAAAAAGCTCGTCGGCCGCGATCTCGCCGTGTTCGTGCGCGGTAGCGTAAGCGATACCCTGCACAGGACCGGCGGTGACGAAAAGCTGCGCCTCTCGGTGACCTACACCATGGAATACACCGAGCCGCTCTACGCCCTCGCGCGCAACGGCCTCGCGATCGCGGTCATGCCGAGCCTTTACACCATGCATTTGCACGATCCCGAACTGATTGCGCTGCGACTCGACAAACCCCGGGTCACGCGCGCCATCGCGTTGATTTCGCTCGCGGGCGTCGATCGCGGGCCGCACGTGAAGGCGTGCTGGGACTATATTGCCGCGCACATCTGAGCCTCGGGCGCTTCAAGGCAACGTCGCGATACTGGCTCGCAGCGCGGCGTAAAACGCATCGGCATCGACATCCGTGATCCAGGTCGCGTTCGGCGCACGTCCGCTATGCCCGGACCAGTCGACGACGGTCTCACCCAGCGTGAACTGTCCGGTCGTTTCCACCACCACGTTGACCAGCTTGCCTTTGAAAAGGCTCGGATCGACGAGATAACCGGCGGCGGTCGGGTCGTACATGGGTGCCTCTTCCACGCCTCGACGCCCCTTCTGGTACTTCACTTCGGCCGCCATGATGTCCGCGACGACCGCGCCGCAGCGGTTGCCGATGGCGCGGATCGGCGCAATGCGCGCTGGCGTGATCGGGGCTTTCACGGCGACATCGCGCGGCAGCACGACAATCGGAACGCCGCTCGAAAACACGATGCTTGCCGCTTGCGGATCAACATAGATGTTGAACTCGGCTGCCGGCGTAATGTTGCCGCGCTCGAAAAACGCCCCGCCCATCAGCACGATTTCGCGCAGTGCATCGCGGATTTCCGGCGCTTCGGTCAAGGCCGTTGCGATGTTGGTCAGCGGCCCGAGTGCGCATATCGTGACGCTTTTCGGCGGCGCGGCTTTCAATGTATCAATGAGATACGCCACCGCGTGCTGCGCGGCGAGCGGCGCCAGCGGTTCGTGCAGTTCGACGCCTTCCAGCCCGGTCTTGCCGTGCACGTTGGCGGCGGTGATCAGTTCGCGCATGAGCGGGCGCGGGCATCCTGCATACACGGGCAGCGTTTTGGTGGCGCCGGCCCAGTCGCGGATGATGCGCGCGTTGCGCTCTGTCAGGTTCAGCGGCACATTGCCGGCCACCGCCGTCAGCGCGCGGACATCGAGGCGATCATGCGCGCCCAGCGCGAACAGGATGGCGATGGCGTCGTCCTGACCGGGATCGCAATCAATGATCACCGTGCGGCGCTCATTGGCTGCGCGGGCAAGCGGGTTGAACAACGCCGAAGCGGTCAGCGCCGCCGATGCCTTCAAAAACGTACGTCGAGGAAAACTGGAAGTCTGGCTCATGATCAGAATACGTGGCGCATGCCGAGGGTGGCGACGAGCTGGCGCGTGGTCGTCGAGCGCGCGAAGGCGAAGATCTGTGCGTGCTGGGCGTCGCCCGCGGCTTGCTGGCCGATGACCGTCAACGCCACGTCGGTGCGCTTCGAGAGGAAATAGTCTGCCTGCAGGTTGACCTGGTGCCACGCGGGTTTCTGGTTGATGACGTCGTACTTGCCGTCCGTGTAGCCGTACGCCGCGCCCAGGAACAGCGACGGTGTCATGGTGTAGACCACGTTCACGCCGAAGTTCTGCAGGTGCAGATGCGAATTGTCGAGGTAATCGTAATGGACATCGGTGAAGAGCGCTGCGAACTGCGCCTTGCCGATGGTGTAGAAACCGCCCGTGCCCGCAATGCGCTGTTTCTTCGCGAACACCGACGGGTTGGTCGCGCTTTTATCGAAGATCAGGATGGGCGACGAATAATCGTTCGAGATTGCGCCGTCCGAATTCGTGCTGCTGAACGGATGGTTGTATTGTGCGTAGACCGCGCTCCAGCGCAACGGACCGTGCTCGTAACCAATGCCGAAGCTGTATGCGCTGTTGTCGCTGAAGCCGGTCGCATTGCTGAAACCGTAGATGGCCGTCGCCTTCAGGCCGCGATAATCCGGGCTCACGTACTTCACGGAATTCTGGACGCGGATGTCGTTATAACCGTTGTCGTTGTCGCCGATATTCACGCCGTTGCTCGCAATGATCACCGGTCCGATGTAATCGTGGATGGCGTCGTACTGGCGGCCGAATGTCAGCGTGCCGTACTTTTTATCGGAAAGACCGACTGCGGCCAGGCGGCCGAATTCGCGGCCGCTTTGCGCAGCCGTGCCCGTCATGATGTTGAAGCCGTTTTCCAACTGGAAGATCGCGCTCAGTCCGCCGCCCAGGTCTTCCCGTCCCTTCAAGCCCCAGCGCGGATTCTGATTTGTGCCGCTCAGCGCCTGGTAAGCGTTGTGCCCGCCCTGATTCGTCGCGAAGCCGACACCCCCTGATATCAGGCCGTAAAGAGTGACACTGCTTTGCGCATACGATGAGGCGGTGAACGCGCCGAGCATTGCAAGGGGAGCAAGCTTGAGTAGTTTCATGGTTGTCCGGGAATCGTCCGATGAGCGTGTGATGTATGTTCGTCGCGCCGGTTTTTGACTCATGGCGTCTGGCGAGTGCATCGGACTGTACAAAACCGAAAACCATAAAAATAATTATGAATTGTTATAAACCCATCAAATGAGTTTATGCAAAGGGTGGGGGAGGTGTGTTTTGAGTTGGCCGTTTCGCCAGTGTCATACGGTGAGCGACGCTACATGCCGCAGCCAATCACCCCGGCAGCGTCCCGCCTTCGGAAATCGGCTTGACCGTTGTCATGGTCCGTTCGGCGAGCACTGCGTCGCGCTTCGCCATCAAATGCGCGCGCATGATTTCGGCCATGCGTTTGCCATCGCGTGACTCGAGGGCGGCGATCATGGCTTCATGATCGCGGATCGCGCTGTCCCACTTCGTGGTCTGGAAGTTCGAACGGAACCGCAACGCCTGCAGCCGCCGGTTCACCGATACATACGTTTGCCGCAAGGCGGAGTTGCGAGCGGCGTCGTTGATCTTGTCGTGAATGGCTTGATTGCGGCTGTAGTAGCCGGACAGGTCGTTTTGCTCGCGGCAGGCGAGCATGGCGTAATGCAGCGCCTTGATCTCGCTGAGTTCGGCGGGCGTCATGCGTTCGCACGCGAGTTCGCCCGAAAACGCTTCGAGTCCGCCCATGAGTTCGAACGTCTCGCGGATCTCTGCGTCGCTCATCCGCGAGACCGACGCACCCCGGTTCGGCAGGATTTCGATCAAACCTTCCGAAGCAAGCACCTTCAAGGCCTCGCGCAACGGCGTGCGTGAAATCCCGAGCGTCTCGCAGAGCGTGCGTTCGTTGAGTTTCATACCCGGAGCCAACATCCCTTCGACGATGAAATTACGCAGGTGGTCCACCACCGTGTCGTGCAGCCTTTGCCGCTCGACTTTTGGAAGCGTGAATTCGCGATCAGCAACATGATCATTTTGCATGCAATACCTCTGGCCATTCTGTTGACGCGATTTTACCGCGCCGCACCCAAAAAACCGTGGGACGGGTTTTCACCTAAGCAAAACAGGCATTTATCGCTTTCAGTCAATGGTACGGTGCGCTACAGTATTTTGCATGCAAAATTCAAAGGACGCATCATGCTGAAGCTCGATTTTCATCCCGCTGGTCGCCATTTCCTGCAGATTCCCGGGCCGAGCCCCGTACCTGACCGCATCTTGCGGGCGATGAGTTATCCGACTATCGACCACCGCGGGCCGGAATTCGGTGCGCTCGGGCTGAAGGTGCTGGAAGGCATCAAGTCGATCTTCAAGACCGCGCAACCCGTCGTGATCTACCCGGCATCGGGCACTGGCGCATGGGAAGCGGCGCTGTGCAACACGCTCAGTCCCGGCGATACGGTCCTGATGTTCGAGACCGGCCACTTCGCGACGCTCTGGAAAAAGATGGCCGAGAACCTTGGCCTGAAGCCGGAATTCCTGGGTTTGCCGGGCACGGAAGGGTGGCGGCGCGGCGTCCAGGCGGACATGATCGAAGCGCGTTTGCGCGAGGACACGCAGCACAAGATCAAGGCGGTGTGCGTCGTGCATAACGAGACATCCACGGGCGTCACGTCGGACATCGCTGCGGTGCGGCGGGCTATCGACGCAGCCGGACATCCGGCGCTGTTTCTCGTCGATACGATTTCCGGTCTGGCGTCGGCGGATTACCGGCATGACGACTGGGGCGTCGACGTCACTGTGTCCGGTTCGCAAAAAGGCCTGATGCTGCCGCCGGGGATCAGCTTCAACGCGGTATCGAAGAAGGCGATCGAGGCGAGCAAATCGGCGAAGTTGCCGCGTGCGTTCTGGGCGTGGGACGAGATCATCGAGATGAACAAGAGCGGCTACTGGCCGTACACGCCGAACACCAACTTGCTGTACGGCTTGTCGGAAGCGCTCGAAATGATCGGCGACGAAGGGCTCGACAATGTCTTCGCGCGGCATCAGCGGCTGGCGGCGGCGTGCCGTGCAGCGGTCAGCGCATGGGGCCTCGAGATTCAATGCGCTGACCCGGCCGTGTATTCGCCGGTGCTCACGGGCGTGATAACGCCTGAAGGCGTTGATGCCGATGCGGTGCGCAAACTCATCTACGAAAAGTTCGACATGTCGCTGGGCACGGCGCTCGGAAAGCTGAAGGGCCGCATGTTCCGCATCGGGCATCTCGGCGACTGCAACGACCTGACGTTGATGGCGACGCTCACCGGCTGCGAAATGGGCCTCAAGCTGGCGGGCGTGAAGCTCGCGGGAAGCGGCGTGCTCGCAGCCATGGACTATCTGACGAACAACGTCGCAGCACCTGCCTTGAAAGCGGCGGCCTGAGAACGTCCAAGCGATGCTGACCAAATCCCCTGAAGCACTCGTCCAGCCGATCCATCTGATGCCGGCATCAGCAAGGGCCACGCTCTCGCCGCTCGCCGCGCGTCTTCGCAGCGAAATGAAAGGCGACGTGCTGTTCGATCGCGCGGCCCGTGGACGTTACGCGACCGATGCCTCGATCTATCAGATCACGCCGCTGGGCGTTGTCGTGCCGCGCGACCAGGCCGACTTGCTGCTCGCGCTGGACATAGCACGCGATGCCAAAGCGCCCGTGCTCGCACGCGGCGCGGGGACGAGCCAGTGCGGGCAGACGATCGGTGAAGCGCTGGTTATCGATACCAGCAAGTGGCTCAACAACATCATTGAGTTCGATGCCGAAACACGCACGGTGACGGTGGAACCGGGCGTGGTGCTGGATCACCTGAACGCGTGGCTGAAGCCGCACGGCTTGTGGTTTCCGGTGGATGTATCGACGAGTGCGCAATGCACGATCGGCGGCATGGCAGGCAACAATTCGTGCGGTTCCCGTTCCATGGAATACGGGATCATGGTGCACAACGTCGGGTCGATCGACGCCGTTCTCGCCGATGGTCATCAGGCGACGTTCGGCGCGTTGGGCGCAATGTCCCTGGATGCACGCACGCGTTCTTTGGTCGAAGGCGTGCAACGGATCGCGCAACGTGAACGCGATGAAATCCGCGAGCAAGTGCCGAAGGTCTTGCGGCGCGTGGCGGGCTACAACATCGATCTCTTCGATTGCCAAAGCCCCTTGCCCTTCAGCGCCGACGGCGAACCGAACCTCGCGCAATTGCTGGTCGGCTCCGAAGGCACGCTTGCGTTCAGCCGGCGCCTGAGATTGAAGCTCTGGCCGCTGCCTGAGCACAAGACGCTGGGGGTCGTGAACTTCCCGACGTTCTACGACGCAATGGACATGACGCAGCACATCGTCAAACTCGGTCCGGTCGCGGTGGAGCTCGTGGACCGCACGATGATCGACCTGTCGATGTCGAATCCGGCGTTTCGTCCGGTCATCGAAAAGGCGCTGGTCGGTCAGCCGCAAGCTGTGCTTCTCGTCGAATTCGCAGGCGCTGACAAGGCCGTGCAACTCGCGAAGCTCGCACAACTCGTGGAACTGATGGGCGATCTCGGCTTGCCCGATTCGGTTGTCGAGATGCCCGGCGCTTCGGAACAAAAGGCCTTGTGGGAAGTGCGCAAGGCCGGGCTCAACATCATGATGAGCATGAAGGGCGACGGCAAGCCGGTCTCGTTCATTGAAGATTGCGCCGTGCCGCTCGAACATCTTGCGCAATACACCACGCGTCTCACCGAAGTGTTCCACAAGCACCATACCGAAGGCACGTGGTACGCGCATGCAAGTGTCGGCACGCTGCACGTGCGGCCTATCCTGGACATGCGTCGGGATGGCGCGCAAAAGATGCGCGCCATTGCGGAAGAAGCCTCGGCGCTGGTACGCGAATACAAGGGTGCATATTCGGGCGAACATGGCGACGGTTTGTGTCGTGGCGAATGGGTCGCGTGGCAATACGGACCCCGCATCAATCAAGCATTTCGGGAGATCAAGACGCTCTTCGATCCAGAGAATCGCATGAGTCCGGACCGGATCGTGAATCCGCCGAAAATGGACGATGCGACCCACTTTCGTTTTCCGCCTTCGTACCGCGAACGTGCGCTCAAGACGCAGCTCGACTGGTCGCAATGGGACGTGACACGCGATCCGCTGACCGGCGAAGAAACACCGGCCGGCAGCGGCGATGACCGTACCGGCGGTCTCGCGAAAGCGGTCGAGATGTGCAACAACAACGGCCACTGCCGCAAGTTCGACGCGGGCACGATGTGCCCGAGTTATCGAATCACGAAGGACGAGCAACACGTCACGCGCGGCCGCGCCAATACGTTGCGGCTTGCGATCAGCGGGCAACTGGGTGAAGAAGGGCTCGCGAGCCAGGATGTGAAGCACGTGCTCGATCTGTGCGTATCGTGCAAGGGCTGCAAGCGAGACTGCCCGACAGGCGTCGATATGGCGAAGATCAAGATCGAAGCGCGCGCCGCATGGACCGCGAAGAACGGCTTGCGCTTGCGCGATCGACTGGTGGGATTCATGCCGCGATACGCGCCGTATGCTAGTCGCGTGCCGTCGTTGTTCGGGTCGGTGGAGCGGTTGCCGCGCGTGGCGAGCTGGGTCAAGTCGCGTCTCGGCCTGGCGCCCGAACGCGCGTTTCCCAAGTTCGTTGCATCGTTTTTATCGACGGCCGAACGGCCTCTGCCTCCGTCGGTCGATGGCAAGGAAGTGCTGCTTTTCGTCGATACCTTCAACAACTACATGGAACCGGAAAACGCGCGTGCGGCGAAGCGTGTGCTGGAAGCCGCGGGTTATACGGTCCATCTGAATCTGAAGGACGGTGAACGTCCGCTCTGCTGCGGGCGCACGTTTTTATCGGCGGGAAAGGTCGATGAAGCAAAGGCCGAAGCGCGCCGCACGCTTGATACGCTGCGGCCGTTCATTGAACGCGGCGTGCCTGTAGTGGGTCTGGAACCCTCGTGCCTGCTTTCCTTCCGCGACGAATTCCTCGACTACGGTTATGGCGACGAAGCGCGCAAGCTTGCGCAGACATCGTTCCTGTTCGAAGAATTCCTGGTGAAGGAAAAACAGGCGGGACGTCTGAGGCTTTCACTCAAACCGCTCGCCCATCCGAAGGCGCTCGTTCACGGCCATTGCCATCAGAAAGCATTCGATGTCTTTCGACCGGTTCAAGCCGTGCTTGGCTGGATTCCGTCGCTGGATGTACAGGTGATCGAATCGTCCTGCTGCGGCATGGCAGGCAGTTTTGGCTATGAAGCCGAGCACTACGAAGCATCGAAAGCGATGGCAGAACTGTCGCTCTTGCCGGCCATACGAAAAGCACGAGACGCATTGATCGTCGCAGATGGCACCAGTTGCCGTCACCAGATAGCGGATGGAACGAACGCGAAGGCGATGCACGTTGCGCGCGTTCTTGAGGCCGCACTAAAAGAAGTCTAAAGCATCACACCCACAGCGGACGCACGCAAAAGTTCGCGCACTGGAGACAAGCATGACACGACCGCGCAAGCCCAGGATTCGCAGCACTGCTGCAACGCCAATCGATTAAGGCTTTTATCGAAGTTCCGGATGCAGTTCGCTTCAGGCGTCCTTGGGCGTCGTGATGAAGCACGCACTAATCAAGGAGACGATGATGTTCCGTCGAGCTACGACGCGCGTTTTGTTATTGCTGTGCGCCATGTATTTCATTACGTATGTTGACCGGGTCAACGTCAGTACCGCCGCTTCGCAATTCGGCGCGGAACTGCACTTGTCGCATACGCAAATCGGTTTCGTATTTTCCGCATTCGCCTATCCGTATCTCGTGTTCCAGATCATCGGCGGATGGGTGGGCGACAGGTTCGGACCGCGTCGGACGCTTGCCGTGTGCGCCGTCATATGGGCGGGCGCCACCGTCATGACAGGGCTTTCCGGCGGGTTCGTATCGCTCATCATTGCGCGCCTGTTGCTGGGACTGGGCGAAGGTGCAACGTTCCCGACGGCCACGCGCGCCATGTCGAACTGGATGCCCGCCGACAAACGCGGCTTCGCCCAGGGCATCACGCACGCGGCGTCGCGCATTGGCAATGCGGTCGCGCCGCCGTTGATCGTGTGGCTGATGATCGCGACGAGCTGGCGCGGCGCTTTCATCGTGACGGGCGTCGTGAGCTTTCTGTGGGCGATCGTGTGGATCTTCTATTTCCGCGATAACCCCCGCGAGCATCACGCCATTACCGAAGCCGAATGCGAGACGCTTTCATCGTTTTCCGGCGTGAAGCAGAGAACGCCTGTTCCGTGGCGCGCGTTGCTTGGCCGCATGGCGCCGGTCACCGCCGTGTACTTCTGCTACGGCTGGGTGCTGTGGCTGTTCCTCGGCTGGATTCCGCAGTACTTTCTCCACAACTATCACATGCAGTTGGGCAAGTCCGCGCTGTTCGCGTCGGGCGTGTTCTTCGCGGGCGTGCTTGGCGACTGGCTGGGTGGGTCGATCACGGATCGCATCCTGCGGCGTAGTAAAAATCTTCGTCTCGCACGCAACGTGATGGTCGGCGTATGCATGTTCCTGACGCTGCTTTCGCTTGCGCCAATCATGCTTGTTTCCAACATGTCGATCACGCTGGCTGCGTTGTGCCTGAGCGGCGGTTTCTTCTTCAACGAAATGACCATCGGGCCAATGTGGGCCGTCCCCATGGACATCGCGCCCAAACACGCCGGGACCGCGAGCGGCATCATGAACTCGGGATCGGCGCTGGCGGCGATCATCAGCCCGGTCGCCGGTGGCTTCATGATCGACCGCACCGGGAACTGGAACCTGCCCTTCACCGTGTCGATGATCCTCATGGCAGTCGGCATTGTGCTGTCCTTCACCATGCGGCCGGATCGCGTTCTGGATGATGTGCCCGCGGGTGCGGAGAACGCCGAGCCGCTTCGCAAATACGTTTAGAACAGGAGTCGATGTGACTGAAGCTTCTATCCGGGTTGAACGCGACGAAACCATCGCGACGGTTGTCATCGATCGTCCGGAGAAACTCAATGCGATGACCAAGCCGCTGTGGCAAGCGCTTGGCGAAACCATCGACACCCTTTCCGCCGATGACACCCTGCGCTGCATCATCCTGCGCGGCGCGGGCGAGAAGGCGTTCTCGCCGGGCAACGATATAGCGGAGTTCCGCACCGATCGATCCAACGTCGAGCAGGCCCGTGCGTATGGCGCGATCATGCATCGCACGTTGGGCGCACTCGATCAGTGCCGGCATCCGATTGTCGCGATGATCCACGGCATTTGCGTGGGCGGCGGTCTGGAGATTGCCGCAATGTGCGACCTGCGCATTTGCGGTGAATCGAGTCGTTTCGGCGTACCGATCAAAAACCTCGGCCTCGTGATGGCGCACGCGGAACTCGACGCGCTCGCGAAGCTCGCCGGACCCGCAGTCGCGCTGGAGATCCTGCTGGAAGGCCGGATTTTCGATGCAAGGGAGGCATTCACCAAAGGCCTCGTCACGCGCGTGGTCCCCGACGATCAGGTCACGGCCGAGACATTGACCACCGCTCGCCGAATTGCCGATGGCGCTCCGCTGGTCGCGCGCTGGCACAAGCAGTTCGTCAAGCGCGCGATGAACCCCGCTCCGCTCACCGACGCCGAACGCGACGAAGGTTTCGCGTGTTTCGGCACGGAGGACTTTCGTACGGGTTACCAGGCTTTCCTCGACAAGGTCAAACCGGAATTCAAGGGACGTTGACATGTTCGAACACGACACATCCGATAGTAAAAGTTCAGGCCCGCTCTCCGGCATGCGCGTGATCGAGCTCGCGCACATCATGTCCGGACCCATCTGCGGCATGATGCTCGCCGACATGGGCGCGGACGTCATCAAGGTCGAGAAAATTCCCGGCGGCGACGATTGCCGCCGTTTCGCGCCTATTCTCGAGGGCGGCGAATCAGCGTCGTTCATGATCGTGAACCGCAACAAGCGCGGCGTCGGTATCAACCTGAAGACAGACGGTGGCCGTGAAGTGCTGCGCAAGATGCTCGCAACGGCCGATGTCGTGACGGAGAACTACCGGCGCGGCACGATGGAAAAACTCGGCATGGGCTACGACGCGCTCAAGGCGGAAAACCCCGGCCTGATCTATTGCGCGATATCGGGTTTCGGGCGCACCGGTCCGATGGCCGACAAGGGCGGCTTCGATCTCATCGCGCAGGGCATGAGCGGCTTGATGAGCATGACGGGTGAGCCGGGCCAGGCGCCGATCAAGGCCGGCTCGCCGGTCACGGATATCAACGCCGGCATCCTCGCTGCGCTTGGCATTTGCGCGGCGTACTCGGCCAAGCAAAAAACCGGCGTGGGTCAGATGGTCGATACATCGCTGTTCGAAGCCGGCTTGCAGCAAATGTACTGGGCCTTTGCCAACTATTTCGCCGACGGCACAGTGCTGCCGAAAGCAGGCTCGGCGAATCCGACGAGCGCGCCGTATCAGGCATTCCGCACGCGCGATGGCTGGGTCAACATTGGCGGAGCAAACCAGAGTAACTACGAGCGGCTGGTCGGCGTGCTCGACATCCCGGGTCTGGCGGACGATGAACGCTTCAAGAGCAACGCCGGGCGCATGAAGCACCGCGGCGTACTGGTGGACATCCTCACGAGCCGGCTGGTGGAGCGCACGACCAATGAATGGCTCACGATGTTCGATGAAATCGGTTTGCCCTCGGGTCCGGTGCTCGAGGTGCCGCAAGCGGTTGCACACGAGCAGGCATTGGCGCGTGGAATGATCGTGGAGACGACGCATCCGGTCGCGGGCCGCATGCGTGGCCTGGGTTTGCCGATCCATTTCTCCGATGGCCGCACGCAATCCCCCGTGCCTGCGCCGCTGTTAGGGCAGCATACGGCGGAGGTGCTGCGCGAATACGGTTTCTCCGATGCACGCATCGGCGCGCTGAAAGATGAAGGCGCAATCCTGGTTGGCGATGTAACGGGATGAGGAACGGCGCTTGGGGTTCCCCAAACCAAGCGGCTTTTATTCAAACGACAAGCGCAGCGCGAACGCCAGCAATGCCGCCGAAAACGTCCAGCGCTGCACGACCTGTGCGCGCGGATGACTGCGCAGCCAGCCTGAAATGCGCGTGGCGCCGAACGCCAGGGTGGTATCGACGGCAGCGCCCATCGCGACCAGCACCACGCCGAGCTCAACGACTTGCGACCACACCGCGCCTGCATCGGGATGTATGAATTGCGGCAATAATACCGAGCAGAACAGCAGGGCCTTGGGGTTGAGCAAGCTGCTCATCATGCCTTTCAGGAATGCGGAGCGCAGCGTATAAGCCGCGCCGGATGCTGCGTTGTTCGTATCGAGACCAAAAGCCGGCGAGCGGAAAATCTGGATCGCGATATACGCAAGATACATCGCTCCGACTATACGCACGCCGTCGTAAAGCCAGGGCGCGCTGCGCAGCAACGCGGCCACGCCCAGCGCCGACAAGGTGACGTGAAGCGTGCGCGCAACTGCGAGGGCGGCAGCCGTCGATAGACCGTGTCTCAGCCCGCGCGATGCGCTGATCTGCAAGACGATCGCCATATCGGGTCCGGGCAACGCATACACCACCGCAAGCGCGCCGACAAACACCATTAATAGTTGCAGCGAAACCATGATCAGCCTCGAAGTCCGAAGCCATTATGGTGCCGCCGAATGCCTGGTGTTTTCCTGCCAAGTGCGGGCGGTTTGCCATCGTGATTAGCGGAAAACGCTCAAAATCTCCACTCTGAGAATCGAGGGCCTGCCATGCGACGAGAACGCGAATCGAACGTCTTCATGTACAGGTAGTTGTACATATTCGGTCCAGCATGCTAGACTGGTGTTCTGGTCAGTGAAGGAAAAGACAAGGAGGAAATATGCGCACAATCCCTTTCACCGAGGCTCGCGCTAACCTTAAGCAGGTGATTGATAACGTGGTTGATGACGTCGACGTTACGCTTATCACTCGCCGCGATGCACCCAATGCAATAGTCATGTCACAGGAGCATTACGACAGCTTGATGGAGACGGTTTATCTCCTGCGATCACCAGCGAATATTGCTCATCTCGAGCGGTCTATCAAGCAGTTGCGCACGGGCAAGGTCAAGTCACACGAGTTGGATGAAACAGGCGCATGAGTTCGTTGAACATCATGTGGACTGCCGAGGCGTGGGACGATTGTATTTATTGGCAGCGGCAAGATAAGAAGACCCTTAAACGGATCAACCAGCTTATTAAAGACACCCAGCGAACGCCGTTCGAAGGTGTTGGCAAACCGGAACCGCTGAAGGCTAACTTGACAGGGTTTTGGTCGCGACGCATCGACGAAACCAATCGCCTGGTTTACGAGGTCGCGGATTCGCAGATCAATATTGTCTCGTGCCGCTACCACTACTGACTCATTCAAGAGGATGCCGGACGCCGCGGTAAGCATCCGGGCGCATCAAGCTGTTGGCGGATACACGCGCTGCCCGACCTAGATTTACAACACGCGATTCAACGCCACGAACTGCAGCAACATGATCGTCTTTGCATCGACGATCTCACCACGCCGCACCGCATCGAGCGCATCCTGAAGCGGCCATTCGATAACCTCGAGATCCTCCCCTTCAGCCTCCACACCGCCGCCGTGACCGACGCGCGAGGACGCATCGTACTCAGCGATGAAAAAGTGCAGCTTCTCAGTCACCGATCCGGGGCTCATATACGCCTCGAATACCTTCTCGACGTTCTGCACGCGGTACCCCGTTTCCTCTTCCGCTTCCGCGCGAATGCGTTCTTCGGGCGAGGCGTTATCGAGCAGACCGGCGGCGGCTTCGATCATCATGCCGTCGTGCCCGTTCACGAACGCCGGCAGGCGGAATTGCCGCGTCAGCACGACTGTCTGCCGTTCGCGGTTGAAGAGAAGAATGGTCGCACCGTTGCCGCGGTCATAGGTCTCGCGACTTTGACGCTGCCAGACGCCATCGCTGCGCAGGAAGTCGAAGGTGGTTTTCTTCAGGACGTACCAGTCATTTGAGAGGACGGTCGTTTCGATGATGCGGACTCTGTCTTTTGTAGTAACCATCGGTCTTGCTCCGGTATCGCGAAAAAGGAGCATTCATGGTATCGTGCAAATTCGTGCAATATCAAGATATTTCGTGCAAATGAGTTTTCAACCATGCTGACGTCCCAACGAAAGAAAGCGATCCTCGATGCGCTGGCGCGCGACGGCCAGGTGCTCGCGAAGCAACTCAGCGAGACCTTTGATGTATCCGAGGACACCGTGCGGCGCGACCTGCGCGAACTGGCCGGCGAGGGACTATTGCAGCGCGTGCATGGCGGTGCGTTGCCGGCATCGAGCGCGGTGGCGCCGTTTGCCGAGCGGCGACAGATCGAGTCATCCGCCAAACGCGCGATTGCGGGTGCAGCGGCGGCTATGATCGGAAAAGGGCAGGTCGTGATCATCGATGGCGGCACGACGTCCGCCGAACTGATCCGGCAAATCCCCCGCGACTTGCAAGCGACGGTCGTGACGCACAGCCCGAGCGTGGCTGTCGGGCTGATCGATCATCCGCTGATAGAAGTGCTTGTGATCGGCGGGCGGCTCTTCAAGCATTCCATCGTGACGGTCGGCGCCGCGGCGATCGAAGCCATGTCGCATATTCAGGCGGATATCTATTTCATGGGTGTCACCGGCGTGCACCCTACGGCGGGATTGAGCACAGGCGATTACGAAGAGGCGTATGTAAAGCGGGCGCTCGCGGCGCGTGCGGCCGAGACGGTGGTGCTGGCGTCTTCGGACAAGATCAACGCCGCTTCGCAATTCGTAATTGGAGGGCTCGCGCTTGCCCAGACGATCATTGTCGAGATGGCGACCGATCCGGCGCTGACAAAACCGCTGGAGAAATCGGGCGTGACAATCGTGCGTGCTTAGGCCGTATGTTAAATGAGTCCTTCGGCGGCCATGCTATCCAGACATTTTTCCGGGCCGCCCACAACAAGGCGTGCCGTACACGCAAGCATCAGGTTCAGACTCAAACCGAAATCCTCGACCACAAAACCACTGGCGCAATACGAAGCGCCGCCTTCTTTCCTAACCGATACACGCTCGATCAACGTCCGGTTATCGCCCGTGTAAGCCCATATCGGCTTGTTCAGCGCGGCGGCAAATCCGACTTCGAACGCGGTGCCGCTATCCGGCTCACCTGCGCCGCGAAAGTCGTTGAGATTTGCCATGACGATATCCGCCGAGCGAATCAATTCCATGTTCGCGCGGCAAATCCATTGCGCCTGGCCAAGCTGATCCAGTTCGCCCGGGACTTCGCCATCGAGCGGATACAGACCGATCGCGCCATGCGACTGACACATCGCCTTGAGCGTTTCGCCATGAGCAAGCGCGTCGTTTCGAAAGACATCGAAACCCGCGAGATAGATTCGCGGCGTGGCTGCGGCCAATTCGATAGGAAGCGGCGTTGGTGTGTAGCGACCTTCGCGAACCTTGCGACGAACCCGGTTCAACTGTTTATGAACCGAGGTTACGAGCTTACCCGTGCGCATTGCGATTTCTTCGACGCTCAAGCCTTGGTCGACCAGTTCGATAATCGACAGTTGTTTCTTGGTTGGGCCGCGCATTGCTCTCCCGGATACTGCGTTTACTTAAGCTAAAGATTATCGCATTAGCGCCGTCAAGCTAGTTAAGGCGTAATCAGGCTTGCACGTCGCCTGCCTTGAAAGCCCCGGTTTCGCCAAATCAACAAGCCGCTTTAGAGGCGATTCACCATTGATCAGGCCAGGGCGGCTGGTTATCGGCTAGTAAGCGGGCTTAGAATACGCCCATGTGCAGGCGTCCCGCTTAGGGAAAATACCGGGGACACGTCAACGCCGCAGCCTGGCGATTCAGAGAGACCGCCGGCGTTATTTGTTTCTAGATAGATCTCGAACATACCGATTGAGTCCATGACAGGCAGGAAGCGCGACGCCGACGTGGCAAAAGCAGTCGCGCAAAAAAAAAGCAAAGATCCATGGATACCAAATTAGCGCCTTTTAGTTTGCCTCGCTGGCGGTTCACAACGTGGTTGTGCTATTCCGGGCCCGACGTACCAGACGATATACGCGTTGCGTTGATCGGAAGCCTGTTTGGCACATTGCCGATTTTTGCCGGCGGCGTTCTCAATACCATTGCCGTTTCCATCGCCATCACGATGCGTGAACCCACGCCTGCGTTCATTGCATGGGTGGTGTTGGAGGTCCTGTTGTGCGGTACGCGCCTGGTCCTGCTGGTCGCGGCGCACCGGGCCGCACGGCGAGGTCAACCGACCTGTACGGACGTGTATCTGCTGCTGGGCGTGCTATGGGGAGCAAGTGTCGGTTACGGTGCGTTCATCAGTATCCTGAGTACCGACTGGATTGCGGCAACGCTCTCCTGTTTGTCCGCTGCCGCCATGGTCGGCGGGATCTGCTTCAGGAATTTTGGCGCCCCGCGGCTCGTCGCGATCATGATCTTATTGTCGCTGGGTCCTTGCTGCATTGCTGCGGCAATGTCCAAGGAACTCATCCTGACGCTTACGCTGATCCAGATCCCGTTTTATCTGGTTGCAATGAGCATCGCCGCATTCCGTCTCAACGGACTGCTCGTTTCAACGATGAAAGCCGAAAGGGAAAATGACCATCGTGCGCGGCATGACGCGCTGACCAGCTTGCCGAATCGCGCGGGACTGATTCACGCATCGCAGACGCGGTACAAGGCGGCGTCGGGCAATCGCGATAAGACCGCGGTGCTTTACATCGACCTGGACGGCTTCAAACCCGTCAACGACCAGTACGGTCACGAAGCCGGCGACCTGTTGCTCGTGATGATCGGCGGACGTCTGAATGCGCTGAAAGGTCCCGACGACATGGTGTTTCGTATTGGCGGTGATGAGTTTGTGGTGACCATCAGCGCGTCGGGTCACGACGACGCCGCGGCTTTCGCCGACCGGCTGATCAGTGAAATGTCGTCGTCGTTTGCATTGACATCGCATGTCTCGGTGAACGTAGGCGCGAGCATTGGCGTGGCGCTCGTACCGGACCATGGCGCGGATGTCTTGACCGCACTCAACGCCGCCGATAAAGCCCTGAACGTCGCCAAGGCCATGGGAAAAGCGCGCTGGAGCCTGGCGACTTAGCAAGCTTCATCAAAGCGCGTCAGCGTTTATCTTCCAGCGACGACCCGCCGCTCAGCCACGACATGTCCACGTGTAGCAGTTCCGATAAACGCCGGCAATCCGCATTGCGCGGCAAAGTAATTCCCGCCCGCCACAACGCGACATCACCCTCGGTGACCCCAAGCGATTTCGCCACGCGCTGCGACGTCAGCCGCGAGCGCTTGATGGTCATGTCGAGCCTTGCAGCGAATGCGCGGCCCAGCCGTTGGCCGCCGCTATTTTCGCTGCTGTCGCTGACATGGTGGTCGGTAAGACTGTGTGCGTTCATGAATGCGCAATGCCAATGGCGGTTACGGTGTTCGAACGGGGAACTGTATGGGATCAAAAAGTCGTGTTAGTGACATTACATTCGCTTTAACGGGTGAAATGTTTTCAGGCGCACATAACAATAAAGATGCGGAAATGCCAAGCCGCCGCAAGCACGTTTCCTTGACGTTTTGATGTCAGGCGCACATTTGAATCAAATTTTGTTTCGGCGGCGGCTCAAGCCGGCAAAGCGGCGCAAACTTTGCTGCATGTAAAACTTAAACCAGGGAGGAACACATGTCAGTGAACTATGGCGTGCTCAAAGGCACGGTAACGGGCCACCTTCGCAACGCCGACGATGACCATTACCAGATCCTCGTCCACGGCGGCACGACGGTTTTTCGAATTGCATCGAATGTGAAATCGTCGGCGCCGCACGCGCCTTCCACCGTGCTGTTCGAAGAACTCGATACGCTACCCGCGGCTTTTATCAGCGAGCTGGCTGCGCTCACCCCGGGCTTCACGAAGTTGTCATCGACGCCTGGCGGCCTTGCGATCGACTACGTGCGCGGCGGCCTTGTCGATACAAAATCGATGAAACCCGTTCCGGCCGACGCGCCCGGTGTGAACAACGACCTGAAGGACAAACTGGAAGACGCGGTCGTGACCGCAATGGCCATGGAAGGATCGATTGTTTATGCGTTCGGATCACGCTGGGGCCCGGAGCAAAACAAACCGGATCAGTACTTCAACTTCGTTCCCGGCAATGGCGTTCATGATATCCACATGAACCAGGGCAACGGCGGCCAGTACGCGAGCGACAACGGCGCGTATCAGGACGGCGCGCTGATGATCGCGTATCCAAACAATACGTGGCGTGCATTTTTCTTCGCGTTTCAGTCGCAGACGTTCGATACCGATGCAAACGGCAACCCTGTGAAGGCTTAAACCTTCTTCAGGTAGCAGGCCTTGAGCATGAAACTGCCGGCGTCCATCTTGCAATCGACTTCATGGTCGCCGCCAACCAGCCGGATGCTCTTCACTTTCGTGCCGACTTTCAGCGTGATCGATGAGCCCTTGACCTTGAGGTCCTTGATCAGCACAACGGAATCGCCATTGGCGAGCACATTGCCGTTGGAGTCCTTGACGACGGGGGTTTGGTCGTCAGTGGTGGACGCGGTATCGGTTGCGGACCATTCGTGGCCGCAGTCAGCGCAAATGATGCGGTCCGCGTCGGCGTAAGTGTTTTCCATCGAGCAGAGCGGGCAGGGCGGGAGCGTAGACATGATTCCTCAAATAATCGTAACGGTCGAAGCGATGCGAACACGTTCTGGAATGCAAACGGGATCGCTTCGAAAGGCGGGATTATAGAGGGCGCTTCAGCCGGTTCATGTTCTGCAATGCAACCCATGATTGACCACATCATTCGCATTGCCGATAAACGCCGGACCCAGGTCGGCAAGTGTCTGGCACCCGAGCAAACGCATCGCGATCAACATCTCGTCCATCATCAGCGCGAGAACGCCGGCTGCACCTGCCAGGCCGTTCGCCGCGACGCCATACAACGGCGCGCGTCCAAGCAGCACGCCGCTTGCGCCCAACGCGACCCCTTTCAACGCATCGCTGCCGCGCCGCACGCCGCCATCCACCAGCACGGTCATGTCGCTGCCGACCGCGTCCACGATTCCCGGTAAGACCTCAACGGGCGCAAACGTGCTGCCCAATTGCCGGCCGCCATGATTCGATACAACGATGCCATCTGCCCCATGCTTCAAGGCGAGCGTTGCATCGTCGGCGCTCATCACGCCCTTGACGATCACCTTGCCAGTCCAGTGCGCGCGGACCCAATCGAGGTCGGTCCATCCGAGGTTCAGATCCATCTGCCGGCTCAGCATGGCCGAATGACGCGATAAATCTGCGCGCTCACCCACGCTCTTCGCGATGTTCTTGAGTTGCGGCGAACCGGAGCGCGCCATTTGCATCGACCAGTGCGGATGCATTACGCAATCGGCAATGAGCTTCGGCGTCAGCTTCAACGGCAGTTTGAATCCGTTGCGCGTGTCGTGGTCGCGCTTGCCGTGCACGGGGACATCGACGGTGAGAAGAAGCGTCGAGTAACCTGCAGCGCTCGCGCGCCGCATGATGTCTTCGGCAATGCCTCGATCCTGTTGCACATAGAGCTGCATCCACAAGTCGCCTTGCGGCGCGGCGGCGCGCACGTCTTCGAGCAGCGACGTGGAAGCCGTCGATAGCGCGAACGGCAAACCCGCGCGGCTCGCCGCCTGAGCGAGAAGTTCATCGGCGCGCGGCCAGAACAGGCCGTTCAAACCCGTCGGCCCGACGATCATCGGCGCGGCGGCTTCACGCCCGAAAAACTGTGTTGCCGCCGAACAAATGGACACGTCCTTCAACACGCGCGGCTTGAAAAGCAACTGCTTGTAGGCGTCCGTATTGCGCTTCAACGCATCGCCGTCTTCTGCACCGCCATCGAGATAATCGAACGCCAGGCGCGACAAACGCCGGCGTGCAGCAAGCCGGTAATCCGCTACCGATGAAACCATTCAAGCTCCCTGATTCGATTGCACTACAATCGTGATAATCACAATCCGATACTTTCAGAAGCCCAACAAGCATGGTCAAAAGCGCTGCCGGCAAGCCAGAAGAGTTAGCCGAGAAAGAGACTCAGCGCTCGTCGCTGTTTGTCGGATCGACCGAAAAAGCCTTCCAGGTCCTGCACGCGTTCGACGGTCCGAGCCGCCACATGACGCTCGTGGATATTGCACGCGCCTCCGGTCTCGATCGCAGCGCCACGCAGCGCCTCGTGCACACACTCGAAGTGCTCGGCTATCTGTATCGTGTGCCGGAAACGCGTAACTACGGCCTGACCACCAAGGTGCTGCAGTTCTCGTACAACTACGTGCGTGCGAACGAACTCATCGACAAAGCCTCGCCGTATCTTCTGGACATCAGCCGCCGGCTTGGCGAAACCACCAACCTCCAGGAACTCGACGGCCACGAGATCGTGTTTGTGGCGCGCTTTCCGGGGCAGCATCTGGTGAACATCGACATCGTGGTCGGCGCGCGTTTGCCGGCCATGTTCACGGCGTCGGGCATTGCAATCCTGTCGCGCCTTTCCGACGAACGCGTGCGCGAGATCCTCTCGCAAACCCGGCTCGATCCGATCACGCATTACACCGAAACCAACCCCGAGAAGCTGCTGGAACGCGTGCGTAAAGTCGCGCGGCGCGGTTATGCGGTGATCGAAAACGAAACCGTGCTCGGCGATATTTCCGTGGCCGCGCCGGTGACCGATCACGGCGGCATGGCGGTCGCCGCCATCAACATCTCGGTGCCGACGTCGCGCTGGTCTATCGAACGCGTTGAAGCCGAGCTCGCGCAGCACGTGCAGGTCGCCGCGACTTCCATTTCGAAGGCGCGGCTTTCCGGCTACAAGCGCTGAGCGTTCACTTCAAAGCTTGCGTTCGAACAGATCGAGCTGCTTTTCGAGTTCGGCGCGCAGATTCGCCGACAACGCCGGGTCCGCCTGAATCAGCGGCGCGAGCATGTCGGGCGCGTGGACATCGATAAGATCCATCACCGACTTCATCGGACCGGGGTTGGTCTCGGCGAACGCCAGGTTCATCAGCGGGATCAGCGAGCGATGCAGCGCGAGCGCATCCTGGGTCTTCCCTTCGCAAGCGAGGTCATAGATCCTTTTCCATGCGGTCGGCAACAGCGTCGCTGTCACCACGATGCCACCGCGCGCCCCGGCCGCCACATGCAGCGGAAACAGCGTGTCTTCGCCGCTCAGAACAGCGAACGATTCATCCACGCCCGCGACCGTGCGCAGGAAGTGCCACATGTCCGTGTTGCACGCCTTCATGCCGATGATCCGCTCGTGCTTCGACAACTCGTGCAGCACTTCGGGCGCAATCGAGATCCGCGTGCGATACGGGATCTCATAGATGAGGATGGGCAGCGGCGATTCGTCGGCGTATCGCAGGAAGTAATCGCGGATGCCGCCTTGTGTCGGGTTCGTGTAGTACGGCGTCAGCACGAGCAGAGCGTCGGCGCCGGCCGCGGCGAAGTCCTTGCCGGCTTGCATGGCATCGTGATAACCGGGATCGAGTACGCCCGCGATCACCGGGATCTTGCTCGCTGCTTCCTTCGCCGTGATCTCGGCCATGCGAATGCGTTCCGCACGCGAAAGCGCGCCGTATTCGCCGGTGCCGCCGAGCGGTACCACGCCATCCACGCCTTGCTTCAGCAGATAGCGCATCAGGGCGCGGGCGGCATCGGCGTTGATCGTGTCGTCAGGATTGACGGGTGTTGGAATGGCCGGAAAAACGCCACGCAGTTGTTGAGCTGAAAGCATGAGTAAGTCCTGTAAAACGATGGTTTTCAAGAAGCAAGGCTGCGTCGGCGCAAGCGGTCAGCGACCCAGATCAGCACCGCAATGAACGCAAACAAACAAGTCGATACCGACGCGATGACCGGCGAAATCTGCATGGTGATTTCGTCCCAGAACTGCTTGGGCAAGGTCGTGCTCAAGCCGCCCGACGAGAACAGCGCGATGGTGAGTTCATCGAAGGACGTCGCGAACGCGAACAGGAACGACGACATCAAGCCCGCGCCGAGGATCGGGAAGGTGACGCGGCGCAACGTGGCCCACGGACGCGCCCCCATGCTTTGTGCAGCGAGGTCGAGGCGGGTGTCGTAGTTGCGCAGCACGGCCATCATGGTGATCACCACATAAGGCACGGCGACGACCGTATGCGCCAGCACGAGCCCATACGCCGAACCGATCAGCCCGATCTTCGCGAAGAAATAGAACACGCCGACTGCGATGATCATGCGCGGCACGACGATGGGCGCGAGCACGAACGCAAGCATTGCGGCCTTGCCTTTCATGCCGCCGCGCACGAGCAGGAAGGCGGCGGGCGTGCCGATCAGCATCGAGAGAATGCCGGTGCCGATACCCACGAGCATTGAACGCGTGATGGCCTGCATCCATAGCGGCGAATCCGCGATCTGCCGATACCACTGCAACGAGAATCCATGCGGGGGCCATGCGAGACCGGAAGCGGAATCGAAGGAAAGCGGGATCATCAGGAACGCGGGCGCGCTCAGGAACACCAGCAGCAGGATCACGACTACACGCAGACTGAGGCTTGCGCCAACAGTTGCGCGTCTGCGGCGTTTCGGAAGCAGGCCGATGACAAAGTCGGTCGCGTTGCCGAGCGTCGTCAGGATGAAATCGCCGAGCTTGCGGCCGAATCCGCCGCCGTGTTTCGGGCCGCGCGCGGAGGAGCCGCCCGCCATTGTCGAGAGTCCGACCAGGCGGTCGTAGATGAGGAACACGATCAGCACGACCGCCAGCAGCAACACGGAGATCGCGCCCGCGAATCCCCAGTTCAACGCCTGCATCACCTGGTCGATGATCAATTGCGTGATCATTGTCTGATGGCGTCCACCGAGCAGCGTAGGCGTAATGAAAAAGCCGATGGCGGTCACGAAAACCATCAACGCGCCCGCTGCAACGCCCGGCAGCGACAACGGGAAATACACCTTCCAGAACACGGTTCCCGGACGAGCGCCGAGTGTGGCTGCGGCGCTCGGCAAACGCCGGTCGATGTTCTCCATGACCGACAACATGGTCAGCACCGCGAGCGGCATCAGCGCGTGAACCATGCCGACGATCACAGCGGAAAAGTTGTAAAGCAGATTCAACGGCCGGTCGATGATCCCCAGTCCCATCAGCACCTGATTGATCACGCCATTGCGCCCGAGCAGCACGACCCACGCAAACGTGCGCACGAGAAAGCTGGTCCAGAAGGAAAGCAGGACCCAGAAGAGAAGGCGGTTCTTGCGCTCCCGCGTCAGCGATGAAATCAGATACGCGATCGGATATCCGGTGAGCACGGAAAAGAACGTCGTCCAAAGGGAGACCTTTAGCGTGATCAGCAACACATCCACATAGACCGACGATGCAAACAGCCGCTTGTATTCCACGAGCGTGAAACCGGTGCCGTTATGCACGCTCAACAGCAGCAGTTGCCCGACGGGGTAGACCAGCATCACGAGCAGCAGGATCACGATCGGCGCACTCATCGCACCGGGGCGCAGCCATGCGCGCCATCGTGCGGGACGCTGCGGCAGTGCGTCGGGACGGGCCTGTTCGGCAATCAGGGCGGAGCGATTCATTTTTTTACCCCGCTATCGCGACAGCGTCCGCAGTCAGCCACGAAAGCCCGAGCGTCTGCCCGATTTCGTACTGGCTGCCGAGCCGGTTGGTCGGAAATGCGGCGACGAGCGGCGGTGCATCGGTGACATGCGACTGCAGATAAAGCTTGGTCATGCTGCCGGTCACCATGATGTCGGTGAGTTTCGCCGACAAGGTGCCGCCGTTGATGAACCCTGCCGGCGGTCCATCGTGGATCTGCAGGTTTTGCGGACGGAGCATCAGCTTCACGGACTTGCCGTCGCGGATCACGGCGTCGTACGCCATCGCGTTCACATTCGCGCCCCCTTGCACGCTGATCCGGACTTCATCGCCCGTGCGGCCGGTCACGACTGCATCGAGCAGATTCGATTCACCCAGGAAGTCCGCCACGAACACGCTCTTCGGCCGGAAATACAGATCCGCCGGCGAGCCAAGTTGCGCGATCGATCCCGCGTTCATCAGGCAGATGCGATCGGACATGGTCATCGCTTCTTCCTGGTCGTGCGTGACGTACACAATCGTCGTTCCCAGATCGCGATGAATCCGCTTGATCTCAAGTTGCATCTGGTCGCGCAATTTCTTGTCGAGTGCGCCGAGCGGTTCGTCCATCAGGATGATCGACGGCCTGTACACCATGCAGCGCGCAAGCGCGATCCGCTGCTGCTGGCCGCCCGACAATTCGCGCGGATACCTTCCTGCGACATGCGGCAGGTGCACCATCTCCAGCGCCTGCATGACCTTCTCGCGCGTGGCCTTTGCATCGGTCTTGCGCATCTGCAACGGGAACGCGACGTTTTCCGCGACCGTCATGTGCGGGAACAGCGCGTAGTTCTGAAACACCATGCCGATGTCCCGTTCATACGGCGCGCCATATGTCACATCGACGCCGTTGATGCGCACCTGGCCATCGTCCGGTTGCGACAAACCGGCAATAAGACTCAGCAACGTGGTCTTGCCCGAACCGCTCGGTCCGAGCAGGGTCAAAAATTCGCCCTGGGCGACGTCGAGATCAATGGGAGCGAGCGCCACGAAGTCACCGTAGCGCTTGCAGAGTCCCGTGATTTGAAGGTTCGAGGCAGACATGATGATGGCATCCCTTGCAGTGAAACGCGGTGACTGAAACGAGGCTCAGGTCAAGATCCAGCTATTGAACTTTTCGAGCGCGACGCTTTGCTTTTCCTGCCAGAATTTCGCATCGATATGCAGGCCGTTCTTCATGTTGTCCGGGAACGTCGGGCAATTCTTCGCGATCTCCGGCTTGATGAAGTTGAACGCTTCGGGCTGCGTGACACCGGCAGGGAAGTACTCGACGAGCGCGGCCTGGCGCTTCGGATCGGACGCGAACTTGATGAACTCGCGGCAGGCTGCGGCGTTCGGCGTGCCCTTGAGGATCGACCAGTTGTCGCAGCCCCAGATGTTCTGGTTCCACACGATCGCCACCGGCGCGCCATTTGCAATGGCCGATTGCGCCCGCGATACCCACGTGCTGATCATGTCGACTTCACCCGAACCGAGCATCTGTTCGACTTGCGAGCCCGTCGTCCACCACACGTCCACATGCTTGGAAATCTTGTCGAGACTCGCGATGCCTTTGTTGAAGTCGACCGGATACACCTGCGATGCCGGCACGCCGCCGCCCATCAGCGCTTCTTCGAAGGTATCGAACGGATATTTACGCAGGCCGCGACGGCCCGGAAAGTCCTTCACGTTCCACATGTCGGCCCAGGACGCCGGGGCCTTGCGTCCCTTGAACGCATCCGTGCGATACGCAAGCACGGTCGTATAGACGTTCGTGCCGACCCCATACGGCGACATGTATTGCGAGGGAATCTTGGCGATCATCGGGTCCGCTTCCAGACCGTGCTTCTCCAGATATTCCTTGCCGCCGCCCGTAAGCAACAGGATTGCCGGCTGGCTGATCTTCGCCATGTCCCACGTGTAGCTGCCGGTCTCGACCATGCTCTTGATCTGCGCGGTCGGTTCGGCGTTGGCCTGCACGCCGACGACTTCAATGCCGGTCTTTTCCGTAAATGGCTTGTAGAAAACGGCGCCATACGCTTTGGTGTAGATGCCGCCGTCGTCACGAATCACGATCCGTTTGCTCGCCGCGCGCGACGGCGTCCAGACGAACGGGAACGCGACCGCAGCCGCACCGGCGGCGGCAGTCTTGATGACCGTGCGGCGGCCGGGATTTTGAATCGCTTGAATCTCATCGCGTGCGGGCTGCTTTTTCATGTCGGCTCCAAGTGTGGATAAAAACAGAAACGCCAGGGGTGCGGATGTCCGGGCTTCTTTGTTGGCGGCCCGGATCAGGTTGGGTCGCTCAGGGAATCAAGCGTCCCGGATTGAAAAGATTTTGCGGATCGAGCGCGGTCTTCACGGCGCGCATCAGACCCAGTTCCGCCGATGACTTGTAGTGCGCCATCTCGGGCAATCCGGTTTGCCCGACGCCATGCTCGGCGCTGAAGGTGCCGTGCAGTTCGTGCGCGACATCGTTCACACAGCGGCGCATGGCGTTGGCCATCGACGTGGGATCGGGCAGTTCGCGCCAGGCATCGAAGGTGAAGAAGGGAATGAAATGCGCGTTGCCGTCGCCGAGATGGGCGACCACGAGAACGTCGAGCGCCGGGACGATTTCATGCACTGCAGCCGTCGCCCGTTCTATAAACACCGGTACCGCCGAAACCGGCACCGCACAATCCGTCGTGAGGCCCACGCCTCCCTTCTTGTTCGCCTCGGACACGCTGTGGCGTATCTCCCAGAGCGTCGCGCGCTGTGTTTCGTTGCTGGCGAGGATCGCGTCGTGAATCAGGCCCTGTTCGGCGGCATGTTCGAGCGTTTGCTGGAGCAGGGCGGCCATTTCGTCGCCGCCGCCGGTATCGGCGATTTCGGCGAGCACATGCCACTCGTGCAGTTCGCTGAGAGGATTGCGCCGCCCCGGCACATGTTCGATAACCAGTTCCAACTGGCGCCGGTTGATCATCTCGAACGCGCTCAGGCGCGATCCACATGCGGCCTGGAACATGCCGAGGATCTGCAGCGCGGCGGCGGGATCGACCGGCGCAAACCATGCGAGCGCATGTTGCGTGGGCAGCGGATGCAGCTTGAGCGTGGCGGCCGTGATGATCCCGAGCGTGCCTTCCGTCCCGATAAACAAGTGTTTCAGATCCAGGCCCGTGTTGTCCTTGCGCAAGGCGCGCAGGCCGTTCCAGATGGTGCCGTCGGCGAGGACGACTTCCAGGCCCAGCACGTTGTCGCGCGTGTTGCCGTAGCGCACGACACCCGTGCCGCCGGCGTTCGTCGACAAATTCCCACCAATCTGGCACGAGCCTTCTGCTCCAAGGCTTACCGCGTAGAGCCGGTTTTCCGCCGCCGCCGCGTCCTGCACGGTTTTGAGCACGCAACCGGCTTCCACTTCCATCGAACCGTTGGCGGCGTCGATATGACGGATGCGCCGCATCCGCGCGAGATTGACGATGACAGGCGCCACGCCTTCGTTTCGGGGAATGGCGCCGGCGCAGAGGCTCGTATTGCCGCCTTGCGGCAGGACCGGCACGCCATGCGCGGCGCAAAGCCGGACCACGGCCGCGACCTGCGCCGTGTTCGACGGCTGCACGACCGCCGTGGCCGGTCCTTTGTACCGGCCACGCCAGTCTTCGGTGAAGGGCGCGAGGTCGGCGCCCTGGGTCAGGACCGCGTCGGCTCCGATCTCGGCTTTCAGGGCTGCGATCAACGTCGTGACGTCATTCATGTTCCAGTTCCTTGGGAAGGGCACCGGCTGTCGCTCGAATCAGCTAAAAGGCCGCGTCTGAAGAGCAGGATATGAAGAAAAAAATCGCATTGAAATGCCTTTAATCGCATTGCGATTACACTAAGCGTATTCGCCGATACAAAAATAGCGTCACGCCGATGCACTGCGGCACGATGCGCACGAAAAAGAAGGGAATTTTTTGGCCGGGGCGAATCCAATGTCGGTTGTTTCGACGTCTATTCGCCGCCTTACGCATAAACAAACGGGGCGTGATCAAGGCTTCCCGAACCCGCCGCAGTCTCTGCTACAGCCTTGATTCGGCTCAATTCGTCCGCAAATGAGTTCGTACCCGGAAAATGTTGTTGTTTCGCAGCGTATGGATGCCGGAAACGTTCGTTAATTGCCTCTTGACGCACCTGCAGCAATCAAGTTGCTATAGACTGTACGACCCGCGCGAATACTGCGCTTGTTAGCGCTCCCCGCCTCCAAACTGATTCAGCTTGCTCGAATCAACGCATTTGATTAGTTCAACCCGAGGTGACGATCCTGTCGGTCTTCACGGTATTGCGCGTGTATGACCGCCTTATGCACCGGTTTGCTTTTCTCAGAGCAAGGCTATCGAGGAAATGTATGACAAGTTTTGATCCAACCGAATCTAACGCTGGAAACGGCGTTCCTGCCAAAAAATCGAAAGCCCGTCGTGGGTCCGCGGACAAGATGTCGCGTCCCATGGACGAAAGCGCTGTTTCGCCCGAGCAGGCCGATGAGCGTCAGAAGCAGATGCGCGCGCTGATTCAGCTCGGCAAGCAGCAGGGCTACCTGACGCACGCGGAGATCAACGACCACTTGCCCGGTAACTTTGCGCAGACGTCGGCTATCGAAACCATCGTCAGCACATTCCGCGACATGGGCGTGGCCGTCTATGAAGAAGCGCCGGACTCCGAGACGCTGCTGCTCAACGACTCCACGCCGACCGCTGTATCGGACGAGCAATCCGACGAAGAAGCCGAAGTCACGCTCGCGACCGTGGACTCGGAATTCGGCCGCACCACCGACCCCGTGCGTATGTACATGCGCGAAATGGGCAGCACCGAGTTGCTGACCCGTGCGGGCGAGATCGAGATTGCGAAGCGCATTGAAGACGGCCTTGGCGAAATGATCAAGGCGGCGTTCGCGTGCCCGTCGACGGTTGTCACGTTGCTCACGACCGTGGACAAGGTCGTGGCGGGTGAATTGCGCATCGACGAACTCGTCGATGGTTTCAAGGACGTGAGCACGCTCGACGACGCAGTCGTCGACGACTCGGACGCGGAAATCGATGAAGCCGAACTCGCGTCGGAAAGCGACGACGAAGAAGGCGAAACCGACGACGAACAAGCCACGCGCGCGAACGCCACGCGTCTCAAGCACTTGCTGCGCGATTGCCTGCCGATTTTCGTGAATGTGCGCGATCAGTTCGACGCATTCCACGCGGCTTACAGCGCAGACGATTCGCGTACGGGCGACTGGCCAACCGTGCAGGAACACATCCAGAACGAACTGGCCACCGTGCGTTTTACCGCCCGGACCATCGACCGGTTGTGCGCTGAGGTTCATGAGCAGGTCGAGCATGTTCGCGCCATCGAGCGTCGTATCCTGAAGATCGCGGTCGACCTCGCCGGCATGCCGCGCGAGAAGTTTGTCGAAGTGTTCCCGGGTCACGAGACGGATCTCGAGTGGACCATGCGTCATGCTGCGGCATCGACTTCATACGGCAAGGCGCTCGAGCGCGCGCTGCCGGCCATCCAGGCCGAACAGCAAAAGCTGATCGAAATCGAAGCGCAATTGATGCTGCCGCTTTCGCAACTGAAGGCGTTGAACAAGCAGATGACGTCCGCCGAGCACAAGATGCGTCAGGCAAAGCGCGAGATGACCGAAGCGAATCTGCGTCTGGTGATCTCGATTGCAAAGAAATACGTGAACCGCGGCATGCATTTCCTGGATTTGATCCAGGAAGGCAATATCGGCTTGATGAAAGCTGTGGACAAGTTCGAATACCGGCGCGGCTGGAAGTTCTCGACGTACGCCACGTGGTGGGTTCGCCAGGCTGTGACGCGCTCGCTCGCCGACCAGGGCCGGACCATCCGTGTGCCGGTGCACATGATCGAGACTATCAACAAGCTGAACCGTGTATCGCGCGAAATCCTGCAGCAGACGGGTCAGGAAGCGCATCCGTCGGTGCTGGCCGTGCGTCTCGACTTGTCGGAGGAGAAGGTTCGCAGCATCCTGAAGATTGCACGTCAGCCGGTTTCGCTGGAAACGCCTTTGGGCGAAGACGGCGACACTACGCTGGGTGACATGGTGGAAGATTCGGCGACCGAGTCGCCAGCTGATGCCGCCATGCATGCCGACATGCGTCTCGCGATCAAGGACGCACTCGACTCACTGTCGCCGCGTGAGGCGAAGGTGCTGAGAATGCGTTTTGGCATCGACACGGTTTCCGACCATACGCTGGAAGAAGTCGGCAAGCAGTTCGATGTGACGCGCGAGCGGATTCGCCAGATCGAAAGCAAGGCAATGCGCAAGCTCGTGCATCCGAGCCGTTCGGAGAAGCTGAGGTCGTTCCTCGCGCATTGAGGTTTGCAGGCGTCCGGAGGCTGGGCGCTGCTGTTGTAGATCACCGCAATTGGTCGGTCCGGTTTTTGGGCCAGCCAGTTGCGGTTTTTTTTTGCTCTTCCCGGGCTGCAGCAGAGGGCGTTGGCGCTTCAACATGCAAAGGCCGTAGGTACATTCCATGCGGTGCTTTTCTCGACACAATTGACCACAGTGATGCCACGCACGGTCGCTATTAGTGTTAAAAGATCGACGAGACTTGATGTGCAGGGTCCGAACAGTCGTAATCCTTTATAGATCCAGACACACGGTTTTCAACCGCCCTAGTGCCCTCACCTGGAAGAAAGGCCTATGTCAGCTTCTCTCGCAGAGCCATCGGCGAAAACCGTTCAAGCGGCGCCCACCCTCATGCTCGGCGCGATCGGCGTTGTGTTCGGCGATATCGGCACGAGCCCGCTTTACACGCTTCGCGAGTGTCTCAAAGCCGCCGGCGGCGCGTCCCAGCCCAACGTGTTTGGCATCGTGTCGCTGATTCTCTGGTCCATTCTGATCGTCGTCACGTTGAAATATGTCAGCTTCGTCATGCGCGCAGGAAATGACGGCGAGGGTGGGATTCTTGCGCTTACGGCGCTGGCATCGGGCGTCGCGCCTCATCGATTGCGTAACGTCTTGCTCACGCTTGGCGTATTCGGCGCGGCCATGTTCTACGGCGATTCGATGATCACACCCGCCATTTCGGTGATATCGGCGGTGGAGGGCGTGACACTCGTCGATGCCGATCTGACCAAATGGATCGTGCCGATCTCGCTCGTGATTCTCACGGCGCTCTTCGCGATCCAGAAGCACGGCACGAGCGCCGTCGGGAAAGTGTTCGGACCGATCATGGTCGTCTGGTTCCTGACGCTGGCCGCGCTGGGGCTGTCGCACATCGTTCAGTACCCGGTCATTCTCGAGGCGGCTTCACCCACGTTCGCAATCGGCTTCGTGTTGCATAACCCGACAACTGCGTTCGTGGTGCTCGGCTCGGTGTTCCTGGCGCTTACCGGCGGTGAGGCGCTCTACGCGGACATGGGGCACTTCGGCAAGAAGCCGATCCGGCTCGCCTGGGTGTTTGTCGTGTGGCCGAGTCTCGTGCTGAATTACTTCGGGCAAGGCGCGCTCGTGCTGATGCATCCCTCGACGCTCAAGCAGCCGTTCTTCGAATCCGCGCCTGGTTGGGGACTCGTTCCGTTGGTCATACTGGCGACGGCGGCAACGATCATCGCGTCACAAGCGGTTATCTCGGGCGCATTTTCCATGACCAAGCAAGCCGTGCAACTGGGCTTCCTGCCGCGCATTCCGATCGTCCATACATCGACGCACGAGATCGGCCAGGTCTACGTGCCGTTCATCAATCTCTCGTTGTTCGCGGCAGTCGTGTTCCTGGTCGTGTTCTTCAAATCCTCCGATAACCTCGCGTCCGCGTACGGCATTGCGGTGGCATCGACCATGTTGCTCACGACCTTGCTGATGTATTTCATCACGCACTGTCTCTGGCACTGGAAGCCGATTGCGACCGCGCTTGTCATCGGGCCCTTTGCTCTAGTCGATGCGGTGTTCGTATCCAGTAACGTGAGCAAGGTGCTCGACGGCGGCTGGTTTCCGCTGCTCGCGGGCGCTGGGCTTTTCACCGTGATGACGACCTGGCACAAGGGCCGCCAGACGCTTATCGACCGGATGAAGGCCGAGAACCTGCCGCTCAAGGACATCATTCCTTCACTTTGCCGCAGCAGCCATCCGCCGGCGCGCGTGGAGGGGACCGCTGTATTCCCGGGCGGCGTTGCGGGCATGACACCGACAGCGTTCATGCATAACCTGAAGCACAACCGCGTGCTTCACAAGACCAACATCTTTCTTGCGGGCACCACCGATAACGTGCCGCACGTAAGGGACGCGGACAAGGCGATGGTCGAGGATCTGGGCGACGGATGTTATGCAGTTGTCGTGCGCCATGGTTTCATGGAGATACCCGATGTTCCGGCGTTGTTGCTGCTGATCCAGAAGCAGATACCGGACTGGACCTACGAGGCCGCCGATACCTCGTTCTTCCTCGCGCGAGACACCATCCGCGCAACGGGAGAAAGCAAGGCGATGGCGCTGTGGCGCGACAAGCTGTTCGCGTTCCTCGGACGCAACGCGGCGCAAGCCGCCGAGTACTACAGCTTGCCGCCCAACCGCGTGGTCGAGATGGGCGGCCAGATCAATCTGTAGGCGAGGGCGGAAACGGCTCGCACGTTGCAAAGCGGAAAGCGCGATGGATCTGGAAAGTCCCATCGCGCTTTTATTTGCCGGGCAGCAAGACGCCGCCCCTAGAGCCTGCCTGTCAGAAGTCCAATGCCGCCGTCAGGTCGCCCATCGGTTTGCCGCCGGCCGCGACCATCGCGGCATCACGCGCCGTGAGGCCCGGCAACTTCGGCAACGAATAACGCGCCGTGATCAGACGCAGGATCGACGTCGTATCGTATTGCGTATGATCGACGAAACCCTTTTTAGCGAACGGCGAAATCACGAGCGCCGGAATGCGCGTGCCCGGTCCCCAGCGGTCACCCTTCGGCGGCGAGACGTGATCCCAGAAGCCACCGTTTTCATCGTAGGTCACGACCACGATCATGTTCTTCCACTGCGGGCTCGCCTGCAGATGCTGGATCACATTTGCAATGTGCGCGTCGCCGGACGCCACGTCCGTATAACCCGCGTGTTCGTTCAAGTTGCCTTGCGGCTTGTAGAACGCGACGGATGGCAGCGTGCCGGCATCGATTGCCTTGATGAACTCCGTGCCGTCCGTGCCGCCATCGAGCAGATGCTGCGTACGGTTGGCCGTGCCCGGCGCCAGGTCGGCGAAGTAGTTGAACGGCTGATGGTGCGTCTGGAAGTTCGGCACCGAATTCGTCGAGCCGCTGATCTTCGTGCGATCGGCCAGCGCCGCGCCCCACGAACCGCCGTACCACGCCCACGATACGTTCGCCGTGTTCAACAGATCGCCGATATGCGTCTGCGTTTGCGGCGGCAGCGTGGTCGCGACCGTCGGGTCGGCGAGCGTTGCATCGCCGCCGGTTGGCGGCGTGTTGCCGCTTGGCTGATACGGCGGCTGCATGGTGTTGATGGCGAAGAAGTCGGGCGTCAGGTTGCCCGAGTTCACGAACTTCGGAATGCCCGCGATCGCCGATGCCGGCGAAGCCGCCGTCACCTTCAACGACACACCATCTGCATTCACCGATGAAATCGACCCCGCCGCCACGCTCTTGTCCGCGTTCGGATAGATCGGCGTGCACGCGCAGACGAGCCACTGGTGGTTCAGGAACGAGCCGCCGAATGCGCCCATGAAGAAGTTGTCGGCGAGCGTGTATTGCTGCGCGATCTTGTAGAGCGGCAGCTTGTCGGCGTTGGTGTTGTAGTGACCCATGACAAACCCGCCCGAGTCGGCCCACGCGGCGAACTTGTCGTTCTTGCCGCCGTTGATCTGCATCTGGTTTTCATAGAAACGGTGATACAGGTCGCGCGTGGTCAGCGACAACGGCGTGTTGAAACCCGCGGGGTCATCGATGGCAAACGGCGCGTTCGGCAAGTTCGCCGTCATGGCTTGCGTGACCGCGGGCGTGACGCCGGTTGCGGTCAGGCCATTCCAGATCGGCGGCAGTACCGGGAGCACGCTGCCGTCGCGATCGAGTTGCTGCGCGCTCGCGGCGGTTACCCCTTGCAGGCCATTTGCGCCCGGGAAGCTGCCATAGAGGTTGTCGAAGCTGCGGTTTTCCGCGTAGATCACGACAATGTTCTTCACCGATGTCAGGTCGGCTTTCTTGTCGTCATTGCCGCCGCATGCGTACAGGCCGATTGCGATCGACGCCGTGAGGGGCACGGCGAGGACGAGTTTCTTGTTCATCGATAGGTCTCGGTCGTTGGGGAACCGGCGAAATGCACGTGTAAGTTTGCCGGTGCCGCAGTGTCCCAACTGGATTTGACAGGAACATTTAATATTGCTTTCATCAAGTAAGAATGTGTCAGGTTTCAGCGGAAATAACGAAGGGCATTTGTCATGTCACGCAAATGACATGCGATCGTCATACGCTTCGGTTTCTCTCTGAAGCCTTGTTCACATGCCATCCATCGTTTCGTTGTCGCTGTCTCTTGCCGCCTTGTGTGTCTCCGCGATCGTCCTCACCGGTTGCGATTCGCATGCAGCATCCGCGGCGCCGCAAGCCGGGTCTTACAGTGCAAGCGAAGCGAAATCTCGCGCACAGGTCTTCGCACAGGTGAAGCTGATGACATCGATGGGCGAGAAGATGTTCATGGATCCCTCGCTGTCGGGATCTGGCAAGCTCGCGTGCGCGTCGTGTCATAGCCCGAGTCATGCGTTCGGGCCGCCGAATGGGTTGTCCGTGCAACTGGGCGGCAGCGATATGCACCGGCCGGGATTTCGCGCGGTGCCGTCGCTTCGGTATCTGCAGTCTGTGCCGCAATTCACGCAGCATTTCCACGACTCGGACGACGAAGGCGACGAAAGCGTCGATGCGGGTCCGACCGGCGGGCTGACGTGGGACGGGCGCGTGGATCACGGTGCGGACCAGGCGCGCATACCGCTGACGTCATCGTTTGAGATGGGTAGCACGCCGGCGCAAGTCGTCGCGGCGGTCAAAGCCGCGCCCTATGCAGGCGAGTTCCGCGAGGCGTTCGGCGCAAATGTATTCGACAAGGACGACAAGGCATTCGATGCCATCCTGCGTTCCCTCGAAGCCTTCGAGCAGACGCCGCAGAAGTTCTATCCGTACACGAGCAAATTCGATGCGTTCCTTGCGGGCAAGTCGAAACTGAACGAAGCGGAGTTGCGCGGGCTGGAGCTCTTCAACGACGAAAAGAAAGGCAATTGCGCCGCGTGTCACATCAGCCAGCGCGCGAAAGACGGGTCGCCGCCGCAGTTCAGCGACTTCGGTCTGATTGCAGTTGGCGTGCCGCGCAATCGCGCGTTGCCAATCAACCGCGACCCGAAATTCTTCGATCTAGGCGCGTGCGGACCGGAGCGCCACGACCTGAAGGGTCAGTCGGAATATTGCGGCATCTTCAGGACGCCGTCGTTGCGCAACGTAGCGACGCGCAAGGCGTTTTTCCACAACGGCATTTATCACTCGCTCGATGAAGTCGTGCGCTTCTATGTCCAGCGCGATACCAATCCGGAGAAGTTCTATCCGGTTGCCCACGGCAAGGTGCAGAAGTTCGACGACTTGCCCAAACGCTACTGGTCGAACATCAATACGGAAGCGCCGTTCGATCGCAAGCCCGGCGATGCGCCCGCGATGAACGAAGCCGAAATCAAGGACGTGGTCGCGTTCTTGAACACGCTCACCGATGGGTATGAAGCTGCCAATTGATCAAACCGCTGGCCTCAATGCATCGATAAACGCCCTGAGTTTCGCCTGCGACTGCGTGCGAACAGGAAAATAGAGGTAGAGGCCGTCGCTTGGCGGCGTGAAGGGCAAAAGCACTTGTTCCAGTTCGCCGCTCGCCAGTTCGCGGCTCACCTCGAAGTCGCCCATGTAAGCCAACCCGAGACCTTTGCGCGCGAAGTCGCCCAGGGTACTGCGGTCGTTGACGGTCAGCTTGCTGGGTATGTCCACGATGACCTTTCGGTCGTCGACCTGAAAATCCCACCTGTGTAGCGCGCCTGATCCGCCGAAGCGATATAAGAGCCCCTCGTGGTCCACAAGATCGTGCGGCGTTTGCGGCCGTCCCGCCCTGGCGAAATAGGCGGGGCTGCCGACTATCGACCATGTGATGTCCGGCGTCAGCCGGAGCGCGACCATGTCTTTGGCGAGTGCTTCGCCCAGGCGGATGCCCGCGTCGAAACCGCTTTCCACCAGATCGACGGCGGCTTCATCGAGCGTGAGATCGAGGTGGACATCGGGATGCGTCAGCCGGAACCTTTCGATCATCGGTCCTATCAGCAGCGTGCATGCCGAGCGCGTCATGGTCACGCGCAACGTGCCGGACGCATTGTCGCGAAAGCCATTGAGCGCTTCGAAGGCGCCATCTATATCTTCCACCGCCGGACGCAGACGCTTGTAGAGCGCATCGCCCGCCTCGGTAAGGGCCACGTGGCGGGTCGTGCGCTGGAACAACGAAACGCCGTGACGCTGTTCGAGCACGCGGATCGATTTGCTGACTGCGGTCGCCGAAACCTTCAGGCGCGCGCCCGCGACCGTGAAGCTCTTGTGCTCGGCGACGGCGAGAAACATCGTGACGCCGTCCAGAAGATCCTTGTCCACGTTGCCTCCATTATGAACTTGCGGTTCAAGGCGAATGTACCGCGATCCCGTTTTTCGCGGGCAATCCGGCGCGTACGATTTGGCTAATGGAAACCGGTCTACGGCATCCAATTCAATGAGGGGCAGGGAGATGACCGATCAAGCCAGCTATAAACGCGTTTGGTTCATCACGGGTGCGTCGCGTGGAATTGGCGCGGAGATTGCCGCCGCGGCGCTCGCCAATGGCGACGCCGTTGTGGCGACTGCGCGCAAGTCGAAGGCGATTACCGAGACGTTGGGCGAACAGGCGGCCCTCTTGCCGGTCGATCTCGACGTCACCAACGAGGCCGCCGCGCACGAAGCGGTCAAGCTCGCGATGGAGCGGTTCGGGCGGATCGATGTGCTCGTGAACAACGCGGGCTACGGCCTGGCCGGCGCGGTGGAGGAAGCGAGCGCGGCGGAAGTCCGCAGCATCTACGAGACCAACGTCATGGGTTTGCTCAATGTGACACGCGCCGTCTTGCCGATCATGCGCGGCCAACGTAACGGCCACGTGATCAATATTTCGTCGCTGGGCGGCTACCAGGTCGGCGCGGGCTTCGGCGTGTACGGGTCGACGAAATTCGCCGTAGAAGGTTTGTCCGAGTCGTTGCATGCAGAGCTCATGCCGCTGGGGATTCACGTTACGGTCGTCGAGCCGGGGTATTTCCGCACTGAGTTCCTGGATTCATCGTCGGCGGTGGAGTCGAAGAACGTGATCGATGATTACGCCGATACCGCCGGGAAGGTCCGCGCTACCGCGAAGGCCTACAACGGCAAGCAGCCTGGCGATCCAAAGCGCCTCGCGCTTGCAATGCTGACGCTCGTCCAGGCACAAACGCCGCCGCTCAGGTTGCAAATGGGCACGGACGCCGTGGCGCGCATCCGGGAAAAGAACGCCTTCGTTGAACGCGAGCTGCAGGCCTGGGAAAGTCTCGCACGGTCCACGGATTTCCCCGCCTGACGTTTGTTGGCCGCATTCCGCTCAGATAACCCCGATTTCTGCCGGAATGCACTACCATTCGAATCCTCTCTGGAGGATAGGTGACACATGGATCTCGACAAGATAGACCGCGCGATTCTGATCGCGTTGCAGGCCGACGGCCGGGCCACGAACGCAAGTCTCGCCGAGCGCGTCGGCTTGAGCGAAACGCCCTGCGCGCGGCGGCTCAAGCGGCTCGAAGCGGATGGGTACATAGAAGGGTATCGCGCGGTCCTGTCGCGCTCGGCGCTGGGACTCGGGCTGGTCGCCTTCGTGCAAGTGCGTTTTAGCGTGCACGACCGCAAGTTGTCGGACCGGTTCGAGCGCGAGATTCAGGCGATCCCGCGGATTGTCGCGTGTAACAACGTTTCAGGCACTGCAGATTATCTGCTGCAAGTCGTGGCCCGTGATCTCGACGATTACGGCACCTTCATGCGCGACGTACTGCGCGTGTTGCCGGGGGTATCGGCGGTTGAATCCATGCTTTCATTGCGCGAGGTGAAGCGTTATGCCGGCTTGCCGTTGCTTTAGGGGTTCGGCGCGCCGTCCGCTTTATAAAAACGCGCCAGGTCGCCCTTGAGCGCATGCAGCGATGCATCGTCGAGATAGATCATGTGGCCTGTCGGGTAATAGGCGCGCTGGATGTTCGGCCGCAAGGACTTGTCCAGTCCCATGTGCGACAGGTCGTATTCGGTCTGGAAAAACGGCGTCGCGAGATCGAAATAGCCATTGAGCGACAGCACGCGAAGGCGCGGGTTCTGCCGCATCGCTGCGGCAAGGTCGCCTGCCGCGTAAGGCTGCGACAACTGCTCGCCCCATGACGCACGATGCTTCCAGTTCCACTGCGACAACGCGTTGTCGTTGAATACGCGATATGCATCCGGCGCTTCGAAATGCAGGTCCTGCACGAGATGCTGATGCATCGCGGCATCGAACGCGCTCGACACGCTGGTGACCGAAGCGTCGTAGTCGGGACGCTCGGCGGCGTCGTCATAGTCGATCCCTTCAAAGCGCGCGTCGTATCGTCCGAGACTGCGTGATTCCCCGCGCAGCAGTTGCTTGCGAAACCGCGATGGCCAGATTTCGAGCCGCGTCTCTTTCACATATTCGACGGTGAGGCCCGTATAGCCGGCGACGCGCGCCGCGATTGCATCGCGCTCGGCATCGGGCAAGGCGTCGCCTTGAGCTAAAGCTTGCGCATAGGGGCCGGCGGCGAACGCGCGGACTTCATCGAGATACGTCTGCAAGTTGGGCGGCTTCGGCATGAGCTTGTCGTGATACCACGCGATGGCGGCGTATGTGGGCAAATAGCTCACGGCTTCCAGGTCGGTGCCAGGTGCGCGCGTGGCCGAGTTGAGCACCGACGACATCAGCACCACGCCGTTCAACGCAATGTTGCTCTGGCTCAACTTGTACGCAAGCATCGCGGCGCGCGCCGTGCCATACGATTCGCCCAGCAAATACTTCGGCGAGTTCCAGCGCTGGTTGACGCTCAGGTATCGCTCGATGAAACGCTCGAACGCGCCGAGGTCTTCGTCGACGCCCCAGAACTGCTTGCCGGTTGCATGGCCCACGATGCGTGAAAAGCCCGCGCCGGGGGCATCGATGAAAACCAGATCGGTGGTATCGATCAGACTGTCCGGGTTATCCGCGAGCACGTAGGGCGCGGGCGGCGTGATGTCCGGACTCGATGTATGCGCGCGTTTCGGTCCGAACGATCCCATCAGCAGGAACATGGTGCCGGCGCCGGGTCCGCCGTTGAACAGAAAGGTGATGGGGCGCGTGGCGGCGTGCTTTGGGTCCGACGTGTACGCCACATAAAAGATGCTGGCTTCGGCCTGACCCGCGTTGTTGCGCAAGAGCAGATTGCCGGCCGTGGCGGTGTAGTCGATCTTCTTGCCGTCGAGCTTGATGGAGTGCTGCGTGACGGATTGTGCTTCGGGCGGGACGGGAATGGCGTTGTCGGGTTTGACGTCGCTCGACGGTATCGCTTTGGCGGCGCGTGTGCGTTCGGGACGAAGCATGGTTGCCGTCGATCCCGACGCAGGCCGGGGAGTCGCCGCTTGTGCAGGCTCTTCACCCTGCACGGCGCTTGCGGCTTCCTCTTGCGCCACGGCCGCAACTAGATTGCTTGCCAGACCGATCACGATCAGGCCACGTATCAACCTGCTGAAGCGAGCGTGCATCTTTATCCCCGACATTGTTTTGATCGATGTTACTGCGCGCTGATTACGATCGCATTCGCCTTCCGATGCAATACGAGCGTAGGTTTGCCCTTATAGGTATCGCTGCGAACTTCCTTGAAAGCGCATTTGGCGGCAAGTGCTAGTGACGCTTCATTCGCGGGCGAGATAATGCACACCGTCTCTCCTTGCGGCCAGCGCGCATCCGACCATTGCAACGCGGCTTGAACGGCTTCGGTTCCATAGCCCTTTCCCTGGGCCGCTGCAGTCAGCATCCAGCCTGCCTCGGGATTTGCGTCGAACGATGAATCGATACCGCGCTTGTACTGCCCGAAGCCGACTTCGCCCAGGAACGCGCCGCTGTGCTTTTCGCTGACGACCCAATACCCGAAGCCCATCAGTGACCAATGCCCCGCGCTTCTGAGCAGCCGCGCCCATGCTTCTTCTTTGGTAAATGGAACGCCCGTGACATGGCGAACGACATCGATATCGGACCACATGGCGTGGATATCGTGGAAGTCGCTGTGTTGCGGAGGACGAAGAGTGAGACGGCTGGTTTCGAGAACAGGTGGCATAAGTTATTACGTTAAAGGATGGTTGGACGGCGAACGTACGGCGATCACGCCCGCTTCAAACGCTGCGGCTTGTCCATTGACGCAAGCTGCTCATCATGCGTTTCCCTGAGCATATCGACGAAATCCATGGTCAGGCGCGCCCTGGGCTGATGCGGCGGGAATAGCAGATACATCGGGAACATCACGGACGGCGTGAATGGCCGGATCGCAATATCCGGCCCTGCGAAGTCCTGCGCCACGAGGGGATGCGCGAGCGTCACACCCATTCCGCACCGGACCATCTCGCAGCAAATGGCGGCGTATTGCGCCTCGATCGCAAGCACGCGTTCGACGCCTGCACGCGTGAACGCCTCGTCCATCTGCGCACGGGTGCCGTCGCCGTGACATAGCGAAACGAACGGTTCGCCTTCGAAATCCTTCGGCTTGAGCGACGTCTTCTTGGCCAGCCGATGTCCGGCCGGAAGCACGCACACCGCCGCGACCTTCGACAACAGTTCGACCTCGCAATTCGACGCCTCGCTCGAATAGATCGCAACGCCAAGATCGCAGAACTGCGAACTGGTCCAGTGATTGACTGTGCCCGACGTATTCACATGCAGCGACACGGTCACCTCCGGATACTTCGCCTGGAAGCGCTGGATCGCATGCGGCACGAGCGTCATGCCCGCCGATGGCATTGCTGCAATGCGCAATCGGCCAGTGCCGAGATTCTTGATTTGCGCTGCAGCATTTGTCAGCCCTTGCAGGCCTACATACGCACGCTCCACTTCGCGGAAAAACGAATTCCCTTCGCTCGTTGGAATCAGCCGCACACCGCTGCGCAGGAACAACTGCAGCCCGGTTTCACGTTCGAGTTGCGTGATCAGGCGACTGATATTGGGCTGCGAAGTGAACAGCTCCTTGGCTGCGGCGGTCATAGAACCGGCGAGCATGACGGCACGGAACGCCTCGATATGCTTCAGATTCATGTCAGGCAACCCATATCATTGTTGTATGGGTAGCTATTTTATTCGTATTGGACGATATGCCCCGCGGCGAACAAAATAAATTCGTCCACCCTACATTCGTTGAACATCCGACCCTGCACCGTCTGGAGAAACCATGAAAGAACTGCAGCACGTCCGTCGCTCGTCGTCTTCCCGTTCCTCTCCGCGACAGTGCGCACTTGCACTGGGCATTGCAGGCGCAATCGGCGCATTCGGCGCGCCGCTCCTCGCGCAGGCCGAGACGACCCTGTATGTCGCGAACGTCGGGGGCTCGAACGAGACCATGTATCGGCAGAAAATCATTCCGCCGTTCGAGAAAGCGCATGACGTGAAGATCGTATACGTGGCGGGCAACTCCAGCGATACGCTCGCCAAACTGCAGGCGCAAAAGGGTCATCAGCAGATCAACGTCGCCGTGATGGACGACGGCCCGATGTATCAGGCCATGCAGGCGGGTCTGTGCGGAAAGATCGATGAAGCACCGGTCATGAAGGACCTGTACCCGCTTTCGCGTCTTGGCCCGACGTCCGTGGGCGTGGGCATGGTGGCAACAGGCATCGGTTACAACGCGGACGCCTTCAAGAAGATGGGCCTGCCGGCACCGGACTCATGGAACGTCCTTACCGATAAACGCCTGAAGGGCAAGCTCGGTGTTCCTCCGATCACGAATACCTATGGGCTGCACACGCTCGTGATGCTGGCGCGCATGAATGGCGGCGGCGAGAAGAACATTGATCCGGGTTTCAACACGATCACAAAACAGGTCGCCCCCGATGTGCTTTCGTGGGCCCCCACGCCCGGCGAGATGGACGGCTTGATGCAAAGCGGCGATGTGATCCTCGCGCCGTATGGAAGCGGTCGTGCTGTCGCGTTGCAGAACACGGGCTTTCCGCTGAAGTTCTTTTATCCGAAAGAAGGCGGTGTAGCGCTGCAAGTCGCTGCATGCGCGGTCGCGGAAAATGCGCAACCTGCTTTGTCGCAGCAATTCATCCAGTATTTGCTGAGCCCGGAGGTGCAGACGATTCAGGCCCAGGCGATTGGTCTCGGCCCGGTCAACAAGACGGTGCAGTTGACGCCTGAAGTCGCGGCGCGCGTGCCTTATGGACCCGAACAGATCGCCAAACTGATCGCGGTCGACTGGACGACGATCAACCAGCATCGGACGGAATGGACGGATCGCTGGAATCGCACTGTCGAACGCTGAAATCAACCATAAGCAGACAAGAACCCCCATGAGCTTTCTGACACTCAAAGGCATCTCGAAGCGCTACGGCGACTTCACGGCAATCGAGCAGATCGACCTCGAAGTTGAACGCGGTGAGTTCTTGTCGTTGCTCGGTCCTTCCGGTTGCGGCAAGACCACGACTCTGCAGATGGTCGCAGGTTTCGTCACGCCGACCACCGGCACCATCATGCTCGATGGCCGCGACATCACGCACGAACGCCCCGAAAAACGCGGCATGGGTGTGGTCTTCCAGAGCTACGCGTTGTTCCCGCATATGACGGTGAACGGCAACGTAGGTTTCGGTCTCGAGATGCGCAACATGAAGCGCGCGGCGCGCGCCGAGCGCGTGGCCGAAGCGCTGGAACTCGTGCGTCTTACCGGATTGGGCGGCCGATATCCGAAAGAGCTTTCAGGCGGACAACGGCAGCGCGTGGCAATTGCGCGCGCCCTTGCCATGCGGCCTGAACTACTGCTCCTCGATGAACCCATGTCCAACCTCGACGCCAAGCTGCGCGAGGAAATGCATATCGAATTGAGGGGAATCCAGAAGCGTCTCGGCATCACGACAATCCTCGTCACGCACGATCAGGTCGAAGCCATGACCATGAGCGACCGGATTGCGGTGATGCATCGCGGGACGATCGCCCAGTTGAGCACGCCGTTCGAGGCGTACGAGCGCCCGGAGACGCCGTTTGCATCGGCGTTCCTCGGCAAGACCAACTTGCTGCCAGGCGAAGTCCTGCGCCGCAATGGCCGATGCGCGGAAGTCGATGTCGCCGGCACCACGCTCAAGGTGCCGCACGAAGGCCGCCACGTGCAGGGCAAGGTGAATGTGTACATAAGGCCGGAGAAGGTGCACCTGGCAGTCGGTGGTGCAGAGATGCGCGCCACGGGCCGCATCACCACGCGCGTGTTTACCGGCAACCAATGGCTCTTGCTCATCGATACAGGTCTTGGACAGGTCAGCGTAGCGCAGCCGAACAACGGGGCGCCACCGCCGAATGAAGGCGAGCAAGTGGGCCTCATGTGGTCGGACGACGACTTGCGCGTGCTGCAAAAGGAGACACTCGATGGCCACGCTTGACGACGATCGCGCCGGCGCCGCGCCGTGGTTGCTGTCGGCACCTGCACTGCTTCTGTTCTGCGGCCTGCTGCTGGTGCCGCTGCTATTGACGTTCGTGTTGTCCTTCCACGTCTTCAGCGACACAGCGGGCACGCTCGCAACGTACACGTGGCGCAACTACTTCGAGGTAGTCACCGATCCGTATTACGCCGCGATCTTCGGCCGCACCGCAGCGCTCGCGTTCGCGGTGACGTTCTTCTGCATCGTGCTGGGCGTGCCGGAGACCATCGTGCTCGCGCGCATGAAACGGCCGTGGCAATCCATCTGCCTCTTGATCGTGCTCGGACCGTTGCTGATATCGGTGGTCGTTCGAACCCTGGGCTGGCAAATCCTGCTGGGCAACAACGGCGTATTGAACAACGTGCTTCAGGCGCTGCACATCACGTCCGAACCGATCCGGCTCGTCTTCACCATGACGGGCGTCATCATCGCGCTCACCCATGTACTCGTGCCGTTCATGGTGATGTCCGTGTGGGCCACGCTGCAGAAACTCGACCCGCAAGTGGAGTGGGCCGGCCGTTCCATGGGGGCGTCGCCGTTTCGCGTCTTCCGCCGCGTGCTGTTGCCGCAGATCCTGCCCGGCATCTTGTCGGGCTCGATCATCGTGTTCGCGTTGTCAGCGTCCGCGTTCGCAACGCCTGCGCTGATCGGCGGACGGCGGCTGAAAGTGGTCGCAACCGCCGCTTACGACGAATTCCTCGGCACGCTGAACTGGCCGCTGGGCGCGACCATCGCGGTGTTGTTGCTGATTGCGAACGTGGCGATCGTGATGGGCTGCAGCCGGCTCGCCGAGCGCCGCTTCAAACACATCTTCGATTGAACCGGGAGACGTCATGAAACAAAACGGATTCCTCGGTCTGCTGTTCAACGCGCTGTTCCTGACGTTTATCGCGGCGCCGCTGGTCGTGGTGATCGCGGTTGCGTTCACCGACAAAGGCTTCATCTCACTGCCCTTCGATGGCGCGTCGCTGCGCTGGTTCAAGGCGATCCTCGAGAACGATCAGATCCTCGATGCATTCCTTCTTTCGTTGAAACTGGCGCTGGTTGCATCGACCATTGGCGTGGCGCTCGCCGTCCCGGCGGCGCTTGCGATCGCGCGTTATCGCTTTCCCGGACGCGGCGCGCTCACCGGCTTTTTTCTCTCGCCGATGATGATCCCGGCCGTCGTGCTCGGTATCGCATTCCTGCGGTTCCTGAGCCTGCTCGGGCTCGGCGGCTCGTTCTGGGCGCTGTGCGCGACGCACGTGATCATCGTGTTGCCGTATGCGTTGCGGCTCGCGTTGTCGTCGGCTATCGGGCTCGACCGCGATGCCGAGCGCGCAGCGTTGTCGTGCGGGGCAAGCCGCTTTACCGCATTTCGCCGCGTCGTCCTGCCGATGATCCGCACCGGCGTTGCAGGCGGATGGGTGCTGTCGTTCATCCAGAGTTTCGATGAGCTCACCATGACCATCTTCGTTGCAACGCCCGGCACGACTACGCTACCGGTTGCAATGTACAACCAGATTGCGCAGACGATCGATCCGCTGGTCGCATCGGTATCGACCGTGATGATCGTTGGAACGGTCATCCTGATGCTCGTGCTGGACCGCATGGTCGGTCTGGACCGCGTCCTGATAGGAGAAACACGATGAAAGGCAATGCAGTCGACAGTCCCGACGTGCTGGTGGTCGGCGGCGGGCTGGTGGGGACCGCGGTGGCCTACGGGCTCGCGTGCGAGGGGATGAAAGTGACGGTCCTGGATCAGGGCGATGGCGGCTTTCGTGCATCCCGCGGCAATTTCGGGCTCGTCTGGGTGCAGGGCAAAGGCTACGGCCTGTCGCCTTACGCACGGTGGTCGCGCAGTTCATCGCAACTATGGCCGGGGCTTGCGAAGTCGCTGCTCGAAGAGACGGGGATCGACGTATCGCTGAAACAGCCGGGCGGTTTTCACCTCTGTTTTTCCGACGATGAACTCGCTGAGCGCGAGAAACGCTTGTCCACGTTGCAAGCCGAGCTGGGCGGCGATTATCCGTTCCAGTTGCTCGATGCAAAGGAGTTGCGCGAACGCCTGCCGGCGGTCGGTCCTGAAGTGATCGGCGCGAGCTACACGCCCATGGACGGCCACGTGAATCCGCTCAAGCTCCTGCGCGCGCTTCACGAAGCGATGCAGCGGCGAGGCGTGAAGCTCGTGAGCGGCGAGGAAATCGGACGGATCGTTCCGGATAAAGGCGGGTTCGCCGTGCATGGCAAGAGCGCCGTGTGGCGCGCGCCGCGTGTGGTGTTGTCGGCGGGTCTTGGTAACCGTGCGCTGAGTACGCAGGTTGGTTTGCACGCACCGGTCGCGCCGAATCGCGGCCAGGTTCTGGTGAGCGAACGCGTCGCACCGTTTCTGCATTATCCGACCATCAACGTGCGCCAGACCGACGAAGGTTCGGTGCAATTCGGGGACTCCATGGAAGAGGTCGGATACAACGACTTCACCACCACCGATGTACTGTCGACCATCGCGCGTCGCGGCGTGCGCAGTTTTCCCATGCTCAAGAACGTGCGGCTGGTACGCACATGGGCTGCGTTGCGTGTCTACAGTCCCGATGGTTTTCCAATCTACGAGCAATCGTTGCAGTATCCCGGCGCGTTTGTCGTGACCTGCCACAGCGGCGTCACGCTGGCCGCCGCGCACGCGAAACGCGTCGCGCCGTGGGTCGCGGGCGGCGAGATCCCAGAGGAGCTTCCCGCGTTTCGCGGCGGACGGTTTCTCGAACCAGGCCACGTTGCGGCCAATGCGCATTAGCCGCGTGATGACAGCCAATCCCGTTCACCGACACTTTGCATCGATATGACTTCCAAACCGCTATTCAGGGTGCTCGCACCGGTCGCGCCCGCCGTGGCCGACGACATCGTCCAGATCTGGTTCAACGGCCAGCCGCTCAACGTGCCGGGCGGCCGGTCTGTCGCCGCCGCATTGCTCGCGGCGGGTGTGCAGCGTTTTCGCGCGACGCCGGTATCGGGCGCGCCGCGCGCACCGTATTGCATGATGGGCGCGTGCTTCGAATGCCTGGTCGAAATCGATGGCATTCCAAGCCGGCAAAGCTGTCTTGTCACCGTGCGCGACGGCATGCGCATTCACTCGCAAGAAGGCGCGAGTGATCTTCCGCCAATGTCGTACACGACCAAGGAGAGCATTCATGGCCGCTGAGTCCATCGATGTCGCCGTGATCGGCGCCGGTCCCGCAGGGCTCGCGGCAGCCACGCAAGCGGCGCGTGCGGGTCTGTCCGTTGTCGTGCTTGATGAACAGGAGTCGGTTGGCGGACAGATTTATCGTGCGATAGAACGCAGCGATGCGCAGCGCCGCGAGATTCTCGGTCCCGACTACCAGGCGGGCAGCGCGATCGCGACGGCCTTCGCCCGTTCCGGCGCGCGTTACGTGCCGAACGCGTCCGTCTGGCAAGTCACGCGTGAGAAAACGGTGCATTACTTGAAAGACGGAAAGGTCGGCAGCTTCGAGGCGAAGCGTGTGGTGCTTGCGACCGGCGCGCTGGAACGGCCGTTCCCGATCCCGGGCTGGACCTTGCCCGGCGTGTTGACCGCGGGCGCCGCGCAGATCCTGCTGAAGAGCGCGGGCGAAGTGCCGAGCGAACCGCCGGTGCTCGTCGGTTGCGGTCCGCTCTTGTACCTGCTCGGCTGGCAATACGTGCGGGCAGGCGTTCCGATTCGCGCACTCGTCGATACAACCCGCCACGAGGACCGCTGGCGCGCGAAACGCTACATGGTGTCCGCGTTGCGCGCGTGGCCATACTTGAGCAAAGGCCTGCAGCTGATGCGCACGTTGCGCGACGCCGGCGTGCCAATGCACGAAGCCGCCGACGACCTGCGCGTGGAAGGCGTGATCGGTGAAGACGGCGCTGAGCGCGCGAATGCGCTGACGTTCTCGGTGCGGGGCGTGTCGCACCGGATCGAGGCAAACGTGATCCTGCTGCATCAGGGCGTTGTGCCGAATACGCAGTTTTCCTTATCGTTGCGGGCGTCGCATAAGTGGGACGACGCACAACTCTGCTTCACGCCCACCACCGACAAATGGGGTGAGCTCGATGTCCCCGGCATCTTTGTTGCGGGCGATGGCGGGGGTATCGGCGGCGCGCAGGCGGCGGAGATGCAGGGCGAAGTGACGGCGTTGGCGATCGCGCAGCAACTTGGCGCCATCGATGAAAAAACCCGCGATCAAAGCGCTGCGCCACGTATGCGCAGGCTGGCCGAGGTGATGCGCATCCGGCCGTTCCTCGACAGCCTGTATCGTCCGCGCGATGAAAACCGGGTGCCGAAGGACGAGGTCATTGTGTGCCGCTGTGAAGAAGTGACGGCGGGGCAACTACGCCAGTTCGTGGCACTCGGTTGTCTCGGGCCGAACCAGGCGAAGTCTTTCGGCCGGTGCGGCATGGGACCGTGCCAGGGACGCATGTGCGGTCTCACGGTGACCGAAGTGATCGCCGATGCTCGCAGCGTCACGCCTGAAACCGTCGGCTATTACCGTATTCGCCCACCGATCAAGCCGCTAACGCTCGGAGAACTCGCCGGTGACTAAGCCCGCAGCCAACGAGTCGGACGTGCTGGTGATCGGCGGCGGCTTGCACGGGTCGAGCAGCGCGTTTCATCTTGCGCAGCGTGGCGCGAGCGTGACCGTGCTGGAGGCGGATTACATCGGGCGGCATGCATCGGGCGTGAATGCGGGCGGCGTGCGCACGCTCGGCCGACCCGTGCCCGAGATTCCGTTGTCGCTGATGTCGCGCGAGATCTGGCACAACATCGTGGAAACAGTCGGCGATGACGCCGGTTTCGTCGCGTCGGGGCAGTTGAAGATCGCGGAAACCGACGCCGAACTCGATGAATGCCGCGAACGCGTCGCGCTGCTCGAGTCGCACGGCTTCACGCATGAAAAGATCATCGATCGCGAGACCCTGCTCGAACTTGAACCGGCGATCACGCCGCAAGTCACCGGCGGTATCTGGGTCGAACGCGATGGCTACGCGTTGCCGTTTCGCGCGACGACTGCGTTTCGCAAGGCAGCGGAGCGCAATGGTGCGGTGTTCCACGAAGGGACGCCAGTGACGCGAATCGAACAGATTGGCGAACGCTGGATTGCGCATACGCCGCAAGGGAATTTTTCTGCCGGGCAACTCGTTGTGACCGCCGGCGCATGGGCCGGCGAACTCGCGGCGCAAGTCGGCGAACCGGTTCCCGTTCATCCGGAAGGGCTCATGCTGATGGTCACGCATCGCGTGGCGCCATTCTGTCGCGCGACGCTGGGCGCAACCGGCAGGCCGTTGTCGTTCAAGCAATTCGATAACGGCACCGTCGTGATCGGCGGAAAGCTGATCGGCATTGCGGATCTGCCAGGACGTCACGGTGAAGTCGATTTCCTGCGGCTGGTCAAGAGCGCGAATACCGTGGTCGATCTGTTTCCGCATCTGCGCCATCTCGGTATCAACCGCGCGTGGGCCGGCGTGGAAGCGTTCACGGACGACTCGCTGCCGGTGATCTCGCGCAGCAAACGTGCGTCGAACCTGACGTACTCGTTCGGATATTGCGGCAGCGGTTTCCAGCTTGGACCGGGCTGCGGCAAGCTGGTGTCCGAGCTGGTTCTGGACGGCGCGGCGTCGTTGCCGCTCGATGCGTTTGCCATCGACCGGTTCAACGGGTTTAATAGCGCCCCTGCAGCAACAACTTGAACCGCGCTTGAAGCAATGTGCGGCCATTTTCATTTCAAAGGAAGACCATGAGCGATATCGTCAGGATCGAAACCAATCAACGCATGAGCCGGGTTGTGAAAGCGGCGGGGCTGGTGTTCATCGGCGGTCAGACATCGAATGACCGTACGCCCGATGTAAAACTGCAAACGCAGCAGGTGCTTGCGAAGATCGACGGATTCCTCGCGCAAGCTGGCATCGACAAGACGCGGCTGATCTCTGCGCAAATCTGGCTGGCCGATATTGCCCGCGACTTCGCGGGCATGAACGAAGTGTGGGACGCATGGGTCGCGCCGGGTTGCGCACCGACACGCGCAACGGTCGAATCGAAGCTCGCCGCGCCTGACTTGCTGGTTGAAATCACGGTGACTGCGCTGGGCGAATGATGCTTGCAGGGTGGATGGTGCGGTAAGCGGGCAATAAAGGAACCTCCGCCGGAACGCAGATACAATTCGGCAGCGCCTGATTCGTCCAACACCGACCAGATTCCATCCAATGCGTAATCCATCCCGGGCCGTACTCCTTGGCCCGCTCCTGAAGGGCGTCTCGCGGTCCTTCTACCTCACCCTGCGTGTGCTGCCTGTCGGGATGCGCGATCCGATCGGGCTGGCTTACCTGCTGGCGCGCGCCGCGGACACGATCGCGGATACTTCGCTGATTTCGCCGACGCAGCGGCTGGAGCTGTTGTTATCGCTGCGCAACCTGGTGAACGGCGCGCCCGATGACGGTACGTTGACGGAGCGTCTCGCGCAGGAAGTCGCGGACCAGCAAAGTCTCTCCGATGAAAAGGTGCTGCTCGAATCGCTCGGCGGCGCATTGACGGTGCTGTCGCAATTGAGCGACGCCGACCGGACAGCCGTGCGCGGGATCGTGTCTACCCTGACGCAGGGCATGGAATTCGACCTGCATACGTTCCCCGATGAATCGTCGGGCCGCATTGCTGCGCTCAATACGCTCGAAGAACTCGACACCTACACCTATCTGGTCGCCGGTTGCGTGGGCGAATTCTGGACGCGGATGACGTACGCGCACATGCCGGGCACGTTGAAGGGCGAGCCCGGCATCACGTTGTCGAACGGCGTTCGTTTCGGAAAGGCGCTGCAAATGACCAACGTGCTGCGTGATTGCAGCAAGGACTTGCGCATCGGGCGTTGTTATCTGCCGTCGCCCATGCTTAACCGATACGGTCTGTCGCCGGAGGATCTGCTCACACCAGGCGCGTCGCGCCGTGCACAACCGCTGTTGTTCGAACTGTTGCGCCTGACGCTGGACCATTACCGCGCGGCAGTCGACTACACGTTCGCCATTCCAGCACGCTCGGTCCGCCTGAGGCTTTCGTGTCTGTGGCCGGTGTTGATCGGCCTGGAAACGCTAGTACTTCTCGTCAATAACGACGAATGGCTCGATCCCGCGAAAATATCGAAGATCGGTCGCAACAAGGTGTACAGGATCGTTGCAGCTTCGACATTGCTCGAGCCATCGGATCGAATGCTGCGCGCATGGATTGACCGCTTGATTACGCGCATTGAAGCGCGCCTCGACGGCTGAGAAAAACGCGGAACAGTGCCGCCGTATTCTCGGGATGCGGCAGGGCGGATATCATAGGGGCCGTCGTTCTTACAAGACGACTCTCCGCCCGGCTCGAACCGGACCAGAATTCAAGTAGCAGCACTGGCTCTGTCACGCATGAACTCCACTCCCGATGCCCCCGCACGTCCCGCAATGCGTTCCCTGACACTTCTGGAGGCGCGCGTACTGGGCGTGCTCGTCGAGAAACAGCACACGGTGCCCGATGCTTATCCGCTGTCGGTGAACGCACTGACGCTCGGTTGCAATCAGAAGACTGCGCGCTCACCGGTAATGAACGTTACCGAGGCCGATGTGCTGACAGCTATTGATGAACTCAAGCGCCTGAGCCTGGTATTCGAGGGCAGCAGCAGTCGCGTGCCGCGCTTCGAACACAACATCACCCGTTCGCTGGGCGTGCCGAGCCAGGCTGCCGCGTTGTTGACCACGCTGATCTTGCGCGGCCCGCAGACGCCTGCCGAGTTGCGGCTGAATGCTGCGCGCCTGCACAGTTTTGCGGATATTTCGTCGGTAGAAGCGTTCCTCGACGAACTCGCTGAAAACGAGCCGCCCCGCGTGGTCAAGTTGCCGCGTACACCGGGCGAGCGCGAAAGCCGCTGGGCGCATTTGTTGTGCGGCGAGGTCGCGATCAGCGAGGTATCGACGGGTGCAATGGTCGATGACTCGATTTCCTATAACGACTTCGACCTGTTGAAAGCGGAGCAGAAGCGCTTGGCCGAGGAAGTCGCGCGCTTGCGCGTGCTAGTCGAGAGGATGGCTGGGGAACTGGGGATCAAGGCCGAGGAGTGAGTGAATGGGCGTGGTGCGTTGCAGAGCCTCGCGTGCCAATCTACGTACGTGTGTATGGATAATGATCAGGATACCGATTGCGAACTACATCACGACTCAACTGGGCGAATTCTATGCGGCAAGAAGGAGCCACAACATCCAGGCTGTCATGTATTACGTGCTCGACAGTGGTAACAGCACGTGCGGGATCATGATCAACGGCGCGCCGCTGAGCGCTCCCTACGCAGCGTTCACCGGATTTACAGCAGCGCACGCAGACGTTTGACACTGACGTACGTTGTTGTTGATTCTGTTCTGTGGTCCATGAAAGCCGGAATGGCATCGCGCTATCCCGGCTCTTTGCATGGAGAGCGAAGCGAACTATTTTGACGGTGCCCCATCAGACAGTCGTGCCCGTTTCTTGCTCCGTCCAGACTGGCAACGCATGTATCGGCGCTGTAGACTGCTAGCTGATTCAGTTAAGTCTGATCGCCACTCCGGTGCACCCTACCGTCACTCGCATCACCACCCGACACTACTCCACACGCAATGAGCGCGCAGATGAAGCCGATCAAATTTGTCGATGCCAAGTCGTTCTTCGGCATGATCGTCATGATTTTTTTGCTCGTCGTAACGGCAGTGTGGCTCAGTCTGGGCGGGATTTTTACGCGAAAAGGCAGGGAGTGCTTCAGAAAGATTTTTGGCGACAAATAACGCGGGGGAAACTCGGTGAAGAACAACAGTTGGTTTATTTAGGTTTCCTGTATTAATTTCAACTCTGCCTCATTTTTTACAGGGGTCGCATATCCATCACACCGGTCTCACATCAAAAGTCGTCCCCACTCATAGTCGATGCCATCCGGTGTGAACGGGAGGACGCCGGCGCCCGGTGTAAATGTGAGTTCGCCAAAATAAATTTCGCTATCAGGCGCGTACAAATCCACCCGGACGTAGTCGAAATCTTCCGCCAGAATGGCCGCGGTATCCAATATCGCCTTGAGATTGTGGGGCGCGGCAGCGGGCGTATCGCTGCGTTTGTAATAGCCGATCGCGATATCCAGGTGATTCCAATGGATGTCGTAGACGTCGCCATGCGTGTTGTTCCCAAACCGGTCCGAGATCACCAGTATGTACATGGTAGGCCGTCCAGCGTTCCCGCCGAAACAGTGCAGCTTGTAGTCAGCCGGGATCTGGCCGCTTTCATCGAGCAGAAGTTTCTCGAAGAAGATCCGTCTTTTGATCTTGGTGTAGTGACGTTCCCGTCCAACCCGATAAAAATCGGTCGCCAGCCACCTCTCGGCGAGCACCTGAAGCTTCTCAAAGGAGGTTTGTGTCTTGTCCTTCACCACTTCCACGAAACTGCTGCCGTGATTCGCCTTCATTACGAACGAGTTCGGCAGGGCGTCGAAGACCGACTGGGTAAAGCTGTCAGGTGCTGCTATCAGTGGGACCAGATGCTCTTCGCCAAGCTTGGTTCTCACGTAGTCACGAACCGTCAACTTGTCAGTCAAGTCGGCATAGCGAGAATCGGGTTTGATGCTACGTTGCAAGATTTTCTCGTTGAACGTAACCGGATGCAGCAACCTCGGGAAACGGCCAATGAACTTGCGATGCATCAGCGCGAGAAACAGTGCATCGGGCAGCATCGACTTCGCGCCTTCCTTGATCTTTCTGCTCAAGGAAGCGGTCGGTTGCATCGTGGCGGGCTTCTTCAGCGGCGCATCGGGCGCAATCGCCGAAGCCGTCTGGTTCGAGACCACGATCTCCTTCAGCGGAATCGCTGAAGAGTTACCCGCGTTCGGCGCGGTATTCCACTCGCCGAACTGCCCTGTCTTGGTTTTACGCATGCTTTCCATCCGTGGTGGTAAGCGCGGCCAGACTTCGTTCGAGCAAGGCGGCGTCCTGTTGAGAGGACTTGCTCATTGCATCTTTTGCGTCGGCCGCGTTAAGTGATTGCGCGCCCGCACGAATCTGCCCGCGCGACCGGAAGTGCATGGGCGACACGCCAAACCGTTGTCTGAACAATCGTCCCAATCGATTTCCGTCGCCCATGCCACAGCGCCGTGCGATCTTGTCGATAGGCAGGTCGGTATCCATCAACAAGGTGCACACGATTTCGAAGCGCGTCCGGATCAGATATTCCAGTGGGGTCACGCCGAACTCGGACTTGAAGCGCCGGAGATAGTTGCGCTTGCTCATGGCTGCAGATTCTGCCGCTTGCGCAACGGATATCGGCTTGCTGTAGTTTTCCTTGATCCACCGGGCAGATTCGTGAATCTTCTCGGTTGTCGTGCGTGCGTTCAGGTCGTCGAGGTCTGGCTTCGTGCGCTGAACAGCGTGGGGTTGCAGAACGCGGGCGATTCTTCTCGCGGTGTCGGCGCTCAGGTCTCGTTCGATTTGCGCGAGGGCCATGTCGGCGGGCGTCGTCGTGGTTGACCAGTCTGCGACCGGTGCGTCCTTGAACCAAAAGATCGGCACAGGAGACCGCGCCAGGTTCTTTGGATCAAAGACGGAATTCGCGCCCGGCTGACTGCGCAGGGACGCGTCGCGGGTCGGATGCGACATCCATGACAGGAGGCGATCGTCAGGGCCGCCTGCTGCGTCCGTATCGCGGCAGGCGACGAAGAACGCATGAAAGTCCATCAACGCATAAGTCTCAAGCTTCTGGGTCCAGATCGAGATGCTCGAAGAACTCGTGATGAAGCCACCCGATTCCGACAGCACTGAAAGCCGGTACGGGGGCTCGCCGCCACCCGCCTGCTCAAATTCATTTGCCAGGCGGAATGCCTCGCCGATCGCTCCAGCGTTCGTTACCGAGCATTCATTTGAGACCAGCAGCCCGATGTGCCGTTTATTAACTTTAGATTCATCCCGGTGATGTATGTCGCTAGGCCGATAAAAGTCCGTCAACGTGTCCACTATTTAATCCTCCGAAGCTGCAAGCATGACTTTGTGCAACACAGCGTAGCTCCGCGCAATAACCGACTGACAGTTTGGCGGAGCCGTCCTAATGAATGGCGAATGCAGCGGCTTAATTAAGAAATAATTACTCTTGATCGAAAGAGCTGCTTGTATATTAACGAGCCACGGAAAGAATTTCCGATCCGTATTATTAATATAAAAAAGATAAAAGGGACGAAGAAGGTTGTTCGAGCTTTTGTTGAACTCTATACAGAACAAGACTTTAGCCAGATTCGTTCCTGCTGGACATGATCTGTACAACTCTCTGCCGCATGTAGCAGAAGACCAGAAAAACCGAAAAGATTCTAGATATACAATTTCTGTTACACATATTGCAGATCGCAACAATTCTTTCTTTCCCTAAGAAACCCGTAAAGGGTTCAACATAATCGGCCAATAGTTCTAGATTTTAAGCCTTGACCGATTTCATTCCATTTCCCCGGTCTATGCTTCAACGCAACATGAAAGGGAAGTTGTGTTTGCATTCCTCTGATGATTTGAGTGTTCGATCACGGCCCTTTCTGAAAGCGCTTTCGGCGCCTGGATCAGCCTCCAGCATGAAGTGCGTCGCGGCGAATCCATGAATCCAACCTGACACACGTCGAAGACTGCAGATTGATCTGCGGCAATTTTGGCGGGTTCGGGGTCTGCGTTTTTATCAAATCGGAACTGTTGTCCGCGATCCGGGTGTTCAACCGCTCGCAGCGTATGACGTATTGATCCCGATGCCTTAATGAGCCAGGCGTGTTGCGTTGGCGCAGAAACTGCGGTTGCACCAGGCGTGAGTTGTTATGCACGTCACGCTTGCATGTGCACCTTTCAGGAACTCGCGAACAGATAGGCCAATGGTCGGGGCAACTGCGAACCACGCGTTTCTAACGGATACCAACAGGGCACTCTAAATGCTTATGGCCGACGATGAAGGACACACGAATCATCTGCTTGACGCGTTACCCGTTCGTGAGTGGCAAGCGTTGCATCCGTTCCTTGAAACTGTTTCGCTTCGGGAAGGACAAGTACTGTGTGAGAGCGGACAGGCCATTGATCACGTTTACTTTCCGATAACAGCGGTCGTGTCACTGATCTATCGGATGGCGGATGGATCGTCCAACCAGGTTGCAGCGGTCGGTGCCGAAGGAATGATCGGCGTACCGGTTCTCACAGGCGGCAAGACGATGCCGATGAGCGTCCAGGTGCAGTTCGAAGGAACCGCATACCGGATGAAGGCTACAGCCTTGCAGCAGCAGTTCACGAATTCGGACGGACTCAGGAGGTTGTTGCTGCTCTACATGCAGGCTTTGTTAGTACAGGTTGCGCAGACCGCAATCTGCAACAGGTACCACTCGGTCAGCGAGCAGTTGTGCAGGTGGCTGTTGCTGGAAACAGATCGTGCGCCGGGTCATGAACTACATGTGAGTCACCAGTTGATCGCCGAGATGCTGGGTGTCCGGCGCGAAGGCATCAGCGCGGCGGCGGGCAAGTTGCAGGACGCCGGCGTGATTCACACCGGCCGGCGTTCGATCGCCGTAAGCGATCGCGAACGGCTGCGAGCTCATGCGTGTGCGTGTTATGGGGTCGTGGCGCGGGAATTCAGCAGACTGTTGCCGCGCGTGCCGGCAAGAGAGGAAGTCGCGTGACGGGGGCTCGGTACTTGGCCGAACTGCGTGGACCGACTGCAAAACATTCATCAAAAAAGGTCAGATGCTTAAACATTTTGGAGTACAGATCGTGGAAAGCTCTATGAAATGTCTCGAAAATTTTCAGGTAAGTCAGCGGAGAACACGCTCCGCATTTCCAAAAGGCGATTACTTCGTCATGGACTGGCAGATCGCTTGAACGCGGCGAGCCGTCCTTTTCATCACTTTTAGCGGGCCGCGGGTTGTGCGGCTTTACCCGACAGCGGCGCCTTCGCCGCACGGTCGCGACATACTTTGAACATCGAAGGAATACGCCGGTGGATTACTACCCTTCAAATTCGCTAAATCCCTCTGCAGGCCATGAGCGCGGGCAACTCAGCGCCAAGGACATGCTCAACCTGATGCGGGATCACATCTGGGAGATCCTGGTCGCGACTGTAGTCGTCGTCGCGCTGGCGGTGGCCTATATCTTCATTGCACCCCCGATCTATTCCGCCGATGTACTCATCCGCGTAGATCCGCCGGAGCAGAACCAGTTGGGGATCGCGCTGCAGAATCAGGAAACGCTGCCGCCGCCTGCACCCGCACCCAGCGCTGAAATGGCCGTGATGCGCAGCCGTTCCGTGCTCGAGCCAGTGATCGAAAAGTATCGCTTCGATGTCTCGGTCTCGCCGCGCACGTTCCCGTTACTGGGCGATATAGCGGAGAAATTCGCGACGCCGGGTGAACCGTCGGCGCCCTGGTTCGGCCTCAAGTCGTTTGCCTGGGGCGGCGAGCGTGTGCAGGTCGGAAGCCTCGATGTTCCGCAAAGCCTGGAAGAAGAAAAGCTGAAGCTCATTGCGCTCGATGGCGGTCGCTACGAACTGCGTGGTCCATCGAACGAATTGCTGGTGAGCGGCATGGTCGGTGTTCCCGCCAGCGCCAACGGTGTGTCCATCACGATGAAGCAACTCGTTGCACGTCCGGGTACGTCGTTCGAAGTGATCCGCTGGAATGACCTCGATGCGGTCAAGCGTTTCGCCGACACCGTAAAAGTGAGCGACAAGGTCAAGGACTCGGGCCTGATCGAAATCGAATACGCTGACAAGAGCCCCGCGAAAGCGACTGAAGTGACCAACGCGCTGGCTGCGCAGTACCTTGCAGCGGCTGTCGCAAGCCGTCAATCCAACGACACGAAAACGCTCGCGTTCATCAACGGTGAATTGCCGCGTTTGCTGTCCGACTTGCGCAAGTCGGAAGAAGCGTTGAAGAGCTACCGGTCGACCTCGAACTCGATGCAGCCGACCGCTGAAGCGCAGTCGTTCCTTCAGGGTGGTATCGACTTCGATCGGCAGATTGCCACGCTGCAATTGCAACGCACGCAACTGCTCGAGCGCTTTACGCCGAACAGCCGCTGGGTGCAAAACGTCGATACGCAACTCGCTCAGTTGAACAAGGCGAAGGGTGAATTCGACGGACGCTTTCGCAGCATGCCTTCGTCCGAGCGTCAGAGCGTCGATCTGATCCGCGCGCAGAAGGTTGCCGAAACGATTTACCTCGGCATGGTCCAGAAGGCCGAACAACTGACCGTGCGTCGTGCGAGCACGTCAGGCGGCGCGCATGTGGTCGATTCCGCGGTGCGTCCGCATCGTCCGGTCAAGCCGAATCGTCCGGCCGTGCTTGGCGGCGGTGTTGTGCTGGGTCTGCTCACGGGCGTGTTCCTCGTATTCATGCGCCGTCACGTGATGATCGGCGTGACCGATCCGCGCTACGTGGAGCGTCGCCTCAGCGTGCCGGTCCTCGGTGAAGTCCTGTTCAGTCATCAACAAATGCGTCTCGATCCGAGCAGCGCCGGCGTGCCGAAAAAGGCATTGCCGCCTGCAATGAAGGCAGGATTGCCGTTCCCGCGTGCAGAGCCCGTAGGCGATTTCAGCGACGCAGGAACGCTGGACGGCCTGGGCAGCAGGGTGCTTGCCGCACGCTTCCCGCATGATCCGTCTGTCGAAGCGTTGCGCGCTGTTCGCACCGCGCTGACACGCGACCTCGCTCACGCACCGAACAATATCGTGATGGTTACCGGCCCCACGCCGTCCGCGGGCAAGAGTTTCGTGGCGGCAAACCTGGCCGTGCTGCACGCAGAGACGGGATCGCGGGTTCTCCTGATCGACGCCGACATGCGTCGCGGCCATCTTGCGTCATTCTTCAAACAACGTAATCGCGGCGGTCTGGCCGAAGTGCTGTCCGGCCGTTTGCCGGTGCGCAACGCAATTCGCCAGGTTGGTGTGGAAGGCGTGTCGTTTCTTTCGTGCGGTGTACGTCCGACCAATCCGGCTGCCTTGCTCATGCAAGCCGGGTTCAAGGAATTGCTCGACCGGCTCAGCAAGCAGTTCGACCTCGTCATTGTCGATACGCCTCCGTTCCTCGCCGTAACCGATGCGTCGATCATCGCGAGCGAAGCAGGTTCTTCGTTGCTCGTGCTGCGCTCGGGCATGCAAAGCGAAGAAGAAATCTCCGATACGGTCAGGAAGCTCGCGCGTGCAGAAGGCCGCATTGCGGGCGCGGTTTTCAACGGAATACCGCTTAAACGAAGCAACCGCGGCTATGGCTACGCCACGAACTATGCAAGCGACCACGGTGACGTAGAGACGGTTCACTGAATTCGCTGCCTCAACAGCGCGCCCACGCCGGGAGCGCGCTACATCGTTCAAGGGAAAGTGCAATGGCCATAGCAATTAACGGGAAGTTCACGTCGCAGAGAATCACCGGCGTACAGCGAGTTGCATTCGAATTGACACGCGCAATGCAGATGCGCGCGATGCCGGGCAAGGAGCTCGAAGTCTTCGTGCCGCAGGACGCCGTGGCGCCCGGCACGTTGCTCAAGCGCCAGCGGCGCTTCCCGTGGTTTCGCGGGAACCTGTGGGAACAGATTACGTTGCCGATCGCGTCGAGAAGGACAACGCTCGTCAACCTGTGCAACACGAATCCGCTCTTCAAACGCAGGCAGATCGTGATGGTTCACGACATGGCCGTGTTCGACGTACCCGAGGCGTTCTCGAAGAAATTTCTGCTCTGGTACAAGCTGCGATTTTCGATACTGCCGCGCCTTCAGCCGCTGATCCTGACCATCTCGACGTTCTCGCAAGAGCGTATCTGTCATCACCTGAAGCTCGACAAGTCGCGGGTGGTGGTCCTCCCTCCCGGCGCGGACCACCTCGACCGCATTGCTCCGGAGCCGGCGATCATCGATCGTCTGAAGCTTTCCAAGGATTCGTATTGCGTGATCGTAGGCAGTCTCGATCCGCGCAAGAACCTGCAGCGTGCGCTCGAAGCCATCAAGCTGCTGGAGCATATGCCGGATCTGAAGTTTGTCATCGCCGGCGGCAAGAACTCGCGCGTGTTCAAGGCAGCGAGCAGCGCCGCGCTGGATGCCGCGACCGAAGACAAGCGGGTCATCTGGGCGGGCTTCGTGTCCGATGGCGAACTGAAGTCGCTCTATGAAAGCGCGGCATGCCTGATCTTCCCTTCGCTGTATGAAGGGTTCGGACTGCCGCCGCTCGAAGCCATGTATTGCGGTTGTCCAGTCATCGCGTCGACGCATGCTTCGATACCCGAAGCATGCGGGCAAGCCGCCATGTATTGCGATGCGACGTCCGCCGAAGACATTGCGGAGAAGATCGCGTTGATGATGAGCGACAGCGAGTTGCGAGACCATTATCGCGAGATCGGCCTGGAACACGCGCAGCAGTTCCGCTGGGACCGTGCGGCGCGAGACTTGCTTCGAATCCTGCAAGACGACCCCAGTCAGCGCCCGTACAACCTCACGCCGCGCACGTCCGCAGGCTAAGCCCGATGAATCCGTATTCGGGGTGGCCCAATGTTTGAGCAGCGGTACAAACGCGGACGGCGGCGGGCGCTGCAAACGATCGCGGCGGTGGCGACGGTGCCGTTTCACGCGATGGCTGCGACGGCCGTCGCGGCGCCGGGTCCAGGCAACACCGGCACGCGCCGGCTGACGCAGTTGATCGGAAGCAATGGATGGGCAGGTGCACCGCAAGACGTTGCAATGTGGCGGCAGATGGGCATTTCCTGGGGACGCGACGTAGCGGGTCCGGGACAGCCTGATTCAGCGCACGACGCAATGCGTGTTGACCGGACGGGTCCGCAGTACGACAGCAACCTGCCGCCGGTGCTTCTCAGCAACAACCGCAATGGCTTTCGCTCGCTCTTGCTCCTGGCCTACACGCCGGGCTGGAACGCCACGATCGCCGACGATTCGAAATCCGCGCCCGTCGATGTCGATGCGTGGACGCAGTACGTTGATGCAGTCGTTCGCAAGTATTCGGCGCCACCTTACAACGTGCGCTACTTCCAGATCTGGAACGAGGCGGCGGGGCGTCTGTCCGGAGGCCTGAAACAGGCGACGTTCTGGCACGGTCCGAGCGCGGACGGCGACAAGGACGGCGTGTATGACCGCGCCATGCAGGACTACGTGGAACGCATCCATATACCGGCGGCGCGGATCATACGCAAGTACCGTTGCTTCATCGTGTATGGCGGCTGGCCGGACCAGGGCGGCGTCGAGACGTACATCAAGTGGCTCGAATACAGGAGTCCGGTTGTCAACGCACGCATGCTCGACTGGGTCGACTACATCGACATTCACTACATGAAGGTCGCCGAGCTCGACCCGCTGTATCAGCGCTATGTGCGCAACGGTCCCGCTCGCGGCCTCTGGCAGACGGAGATTGGCGATCGCTACATGGAAGATCCGCACTACATCTCGCGGTACTTCTTCGACTTTGCGGTGTGGGCGCTCGACCGGAACTGGGATGACCCGGACAAGTATGTATCGATGGTTTTCCACTGGGACGGAGTCGAACCCTTCCGTCTCACACAACGCGGAAACCCGCGGACGTACACGGTTTCGGGCCGTGCGTTGATCGTGTTGAACAGGACAGTGCCGGGCGCGCTTCAACGCGTGCCGGCGCAATTGAAGCCAGGACCGGATGTTGCCGCCGGCGCGGTGTATTCGGACAAAGACCTCGTGTTCCAGGTCGCAGCGCCAAGCGGCTGGCGGACGATCTCGGTGCCGGGTCTCAAGGCGCCAGTGTCGAGCCGTGCAGAGGTGAGGTTTATCGATGCGCTTACAGGGCAGGCGGCACCCGCGAGCGACGTTGCGCTGACCTGGGACCAGAACGCCCTGAACATCCGCTTCAAGGTCCCGCAAAACGTAAATGGAGCGCCTAAGAAAGCGCCGGAAGTGCCAGTACATCTGGCGTATATCGTCGTCAGTTCGCGGCAGGTCGCGTGACTGTGCCGATCAGAATCAATAGCCCGTACAGAGGCATTATGAAAGACGTGACCATCGTCATCTGCAATTACAACTATGAGCGCTTCATTACACAAGCGATCGATTCGGCGCTCGGCCAGGACTATCCGGCAACGCGCGTGGTGGTCATCGACGACGGCTCGACCGATGGGTCGCGCTCGATCATCGCGAGTTATGGATCGCGCATCAAGTCGGTGTTCAAGGAGAACGGTGGACAGGTCTCCGCTTACAACACTGCGGTCGAGATCGTCGAAACCGACTACGCCATCCTGCTCGATTCCGATGACCTGCTTTACCCCACGGCCGTGTCGGAAGTCATGCGCGCCTTTAACGCAGGCGACTACACGAAGGTGCAATTCCGGCTGGACGTGATCGGTTCGGAAGGCGAGTTGACGGGTACGCACGTACCGCATTCGGAGCCGCCGGCGGACTGCGGCAGCTTGCTTAGACGCGGCTGGCTGTATCCGTCGCCGCCGGCGTCGGGCAACGCATATCGCGTCAGTGCGCTGCGCGAAATTTTTCCCGTGCCGCAATCCAGCGTCAACCGCTACGGCGCCGACTTCTATGCGATCTATGGCGTGGCGCTGCTCGGCCCTGTTGCGACCATTTCCAAATCGTTGGGCGCTTACCGCGTACATAACGCGAGCGCTCCCAGCGTGTCGTTCGCGAATTCGGAAAGCCTGACCAAGGCGCCCAAGGCGCTGAACATGCGTTGGGCGACGCTCAAACAAATTGCGCGCTCGCGTCTGAACGTGGAATTGCCGGCTTCATTCCACGACTTCTCGCACGAGAAAGCGCATTTTTGTTCGGGTGTTTATAACGCGCCGCTGGCTGCACGCTGGCACTGGATGACGCGCGAATCGCACGGCTACCTGCATTCGATTGTGGCGAACCCCTTTTGGGGCGTTAAGAAGAAAGTAGGCACGCTCGTGCTGTCGAGCTTGTGCCTATTGCCGTATGCGCCGTTGTCGGACTATGCGGTTCGCTACATCGCGAACCCGTTGGCCCGCCGTCGCGTGGCTGCACGCTGATTCAACCTGTGCACCACGTAGCTTAAGAGGAAGCGGAATGGACAAGAAAGAAAACGCCAAGATCCTGGTGTTCGTTTATGGCGGATACGTGATGAGGTATTTGTACCTCATCGTCGTCATTCCGTTCTATGGACGTGTGCTTGGCGTAACGGAATACGGCCGCGTGCTTGCCGCAATGTCGCTCATGAATGTGATCTGGATGCTGTCGAGCTACGGGTTCACGTTTGTTGGCATGCGCGACGTCGCCAAGTCACACGAGGCAAGTCATCACAACGCGGTCTTCTCGCTGCATTCCAGTGCGCGGGTTTTTACTTGCGCGATAGGCATTGCCGTTGGCGTCGTCGCCACGCTTTGTTCGCCGTCGCTGGCTGCACGCCCCGCGATGGGCCTGCTCGCAACCGCGCTTGGCATTGTGTCTGCATTGAACCTTGGCTGGTTGTTTCAAGGACGCCAGCGCTTTCGCACGCCGATCATTCTTGAGGTCGTCGGCTTTGCGCTCAGCCTGGTCCTGATCTTGTCGATAGTACGAGGTCCCGCCGACTCAGTCTGGGTTGTTGCAAGCTTGCTGATTGCCGGCGCGATTTCTGCCGCGATTTCATATGGCCTGACGTTTGCGCATATTGGATTCCCGCGGTTCAAGCTTGACGGTATCGTCCCGCTCATCCGCGGCTCGACCATGTTGTTCTGCTATTCGACGGGTTCGGCGGTGCTGACGGCGTCATCGACGTATCTGCTCACGCTGCTGTCCACGCCGCCTCAGGTCGGATATTTTGGCGCGGCTGAACGCTTTGCCACGATCGGCCTGAGCCTGATGGGTCCCGCAGCGCAAGTTTTCATCCCGACCATTTCGCGCCAGCTCGCTCAAAACGATAACGAGGGTGCGCGTATCACCAGCCGTCGCGGTGCGACCTTGCTGATGGGGTACGGCTTGCTTGCAATGTGTGGCGCGCTGACGCTGTCGCCTTTCATCCTGCCGCTGATTCTCGGCGCCGCATTCGCGCCAAGCGCCCATGTGCTGCAATGCCTTGCCGTCATGTTCCCGTTCGCTGCCTTCAATCAGTTCGTCGCGTTCTATGTATTCGTGCCGCGCAAGAAGGATCGCTTGCTTGCAATCGCAGGACTCGCATCCGGCGTCGCCAATCTTGCGGCCGCGCTTTACCTCGCACCGCGTTATGGCGCGATCGGTATGGCGTTTGCGCGCGTGATTGGTGAAGCCACGCTTTCCGTCATGCTGATGGGCCTGATGGTTCGTTCCGACATGACGGGGTTGTTGCCCGGCTCGGCTCGGGCCCTTGCGATGTTCCGTACTGCCTTCGGTCCGCGCACGCCAGTCAGCGGCAAGGAATGAACTACATTTTCGAATCCAGCGCCGGGCGTCTTGCGTTTCAGCCCGGCGTGAGGCTCCGCCAGGCGCCGGTCTTCGTCACGCTTTGCATGACCCAGAAACAGCGGCGCATCCAAGGGCGCTTTCGGCCTTAAACGTACAGGAGGTAGAAGTGAAAGTTGCTATTGTTCACGACTGGCTGGTGGTGTCGGGTGGCGCTGAAAAAGTGCTCCAGCACATCATAGAATGCTATCCGCAAGCCGATGTGTTCGCGCTCGTCGACTTCCTGGAAGATCGCGCATGCCTTAGAGGGAAGTCGGTCAACACATCGTTTATCCAGAAGCTGCCGTTTGCGAAGAAGCGGTATCGCGGATATTTGCCGCTCATGCCGCTTGCCATCGAACAACTCGATTTGTCCGGCTACGATCTCGTCATCTCGAGTTCGCACGCGGTCGCCAAAGGGGTTCTGACAGGCCCTGATCAGATGCATGTCAGCTATGTGCATTCGCCGATTCGCTACGCGTGGGATCTGCAGCATCAATATCTACGCGAATCAGGCTTGGCAAATGGTTTGAAGTCGGTGATGGCGCGACTTCTGTTGCACTACATTCGCGGTTGGGATGCGCGCTCGGCCAACGGCGTGGACCACCTCCTGGCGAACTCGCAATTCATCGCAAGGCGCATCAAGAAGGCGTATCAGCGCGATGCAACGGTGCTTTATCCGCCGGTCGATTTCAAGGGCATGACCTTGTGCACCGAGAAGGACGACTTCTATGTGACGGCGTCGCGCATGGTTCCGTACAAGCGCATCGACCTGATCGTAAAAGCGTTCTCGCAGACGCCCGAGCGCAAGCTCGTTGTGATTGGCGATGGTCCCGAGATGAAACGTATCCGCGCGGTTGCCGGGGACAATGTCACCATCCTGGGCTATCAGTCGTTCGAAGTTCTGCTCGACCATTTGCGCCGCGCACGTGCGTTTGTCTTTGCCGCGGAAGAAGATTTCGGCATTTCGATTGTGGAAGCGCAGGCTTGCGGGACGCCTGTCATTGCGTATGGCAAGGGCGGAGCGCTTGAATCGGTGATCGGACTTCCGCGTGAACGGCCGACCGGCGTGTTCTTCCGTGAGCAGACGACGGAGTCGCTACTGGACGCCGTCACTCAATTCGAAGCGAACGCGAGCCTGTTCGATCCGCGGCAATGCAGAAGAAACGCCGAGCGTTTTTCGGCGGAAAACTTCAAGGCAAAGCTCGTGGACTTCATCGATGCAAAGCTGCCGCGCGCACGCCCGGATGTGCCGTTCCTCTATCCGGTAAAGGACGTCAAGCCGGCCGAAGAACATTCGCTGGTGGATTACGGCTGAGATGTGCGGATGACGCTGCGGGTGACGCCAGACAAAGGCGTCACCCGACTAGAAGAATCGCGCGATATTCGCCGCAAAGCGATTGTGAAGCCCGGCGGAATGGGCATCGATCAGCCGTTCGAACGGCGCGGTGTGTCCGTAGGTCAGCACCGAAACAAACAACAGAGCTGCGGTGACGCCGACGGGACTAAAACGCTCGGTTGCCACGCGCCAGGCGCTTCGCAAGACTGCCGCCGCAACCAGCACACCCAGAGCCCATCCAATCGCCACTTCCGATAACGAATGCGAATGGTCATGCACGCGTGCGAGTCCCGTCAATGCACCCAGCAAAAGTCCGGCAACTACGCCAATGTAGGGCGGCTGGCGCCAGCTCCTTAGTAGCAGCGTGAACGCCACGGTCCACACGGAAGTCGACAACATGGCGTGCCCGCTGATCACGCGGAAATCAAATGCGGGAAACGAGATGTCCCAGCCGGCGTAAAGGATCTTCGTCACGCCAACGAGCGCCATGCCAAGCGCGAGCGCCAGCACCCAGCGAAATGCCAGCCGCACATCCGATCTCGCGATCCAGACGGTGCAGATGAACGCTGCGGGCAACGTCATGGCTGCATCGCCAATCTTGGTGAACACTGGCCACATATGAATGAAATGTCCTTGTATTGATGGGCCGCCTCTTTCCGGGACGGCCCGTCGCTTACATTGAATAGCGGGCCGGCGGACGCCATGCCAGTAACAACGACACCACGAGCGAAAGAATCAGCACGTTCGACGGCGACACCAGCCGGTGCTCCGTCGCCGCCATCACGAGCAGGCAGATCGCCGACAACTCGACGAATCTGTAGGCAGTGAAATTCACACCTTTCTCGGCGATGGCCGAAATCGCTGCGCCGTCCTTGGCCCACTGGATAAGCCTCCAGTAGAACGCGAGCATGAGCGTCAGTCCGACTATGCCAGTTTCCGCGAGGAAGTTCAGATACGAGTTGTGAGCATGTGAATCGCTATGTTCGACGGTGATCCCTGAGGGAATGCCGACCAGTCCGAAGTACGAGGTGACAGTATGGATCTGGTCATCGAACGAACCAAAACCCAATCCGATGATCGGGCTCTGCTCGAAGTAAGCGAGAGCGCGCGGCCACAGCCATTCATAGCGGATATTGAGGTTGGCGACCTTCGCATCGGAGTTCGCGATGGTGAAGGTGTAGCCCATGTAGTTGACCGTGGGATCGGTGTTGTGGATTGCCATCGCAATCGAACCGGCGAGAAGTACGACGATGAGCGTAGCCAGGCACCAGCGCTTGCGGCCAAGGTACAGGTAAGGCAGGACTGCCATTGCGCCCAGCAACGAACCCCGGCTATAGGTTGAGAAGAGCATCAGCAAGTTGAATCCGAGCATCCCAAGAAGCAGCTTGCTGCGTTGCTGCAGATAACAGGCGAGACCGAGGCAGAACAGCATGGCGAGGAAGCCGCCCGCTGCGTTACGGGCAATGAAGTAGCTGCCGAAGCTCAGGTCCGGATTGGTGAAGATGCCCAGCAAGCCGCTTTGCGTGATGTAGTACAGATACAAAGGAACGTTCAGCACAATGGCAAACGTGTAGAACGTGCGCAAGACCTTGTTCAGATCCCATCGATGAATGTAGAGGCAGCCTGCAAGGATCGGTGCATAGGAGATGAAGAAGTTGCCATCGCGCCTGTAAAACTCGAAGGTCACGAGAGAGATCGGGTCGTACAGCAAGGTCGAGATCACAGCGAGCGCAGCGAACGCGACAAGCGGAGTGATGAACCGCGGATAATTTCTGCCGAAGAAGCGCCAGCCGCACAAGAAGATTGGCAGCAAGCCAACCGCGCTGAGAGGCACAAGATTGGTGACGGTAAGAAATAACGCCAGCAGCGTTATGTAAGCCATTGCGGGTCCTTATGTTGAGACGGCGCACGGCCGTTCTTTTGACGACCGGCACAATGCGGCCAGTACGGTACTGCAGGTCAGGTCAAGGTGGTCCACTAATATGAGGAGCGCACAACGCATGCGTCGTGCAGTCACGCGGGATTTTACCGGTCCCGGGTGACCCGTGGGACCGGCCAATTTAAATGTGGGGTCTTAGCGGAACCTATTCGAGACCCACAATGCAGGAACGTTCAACTCTTCTGCAGAGCGCGGCGTCTAAGACAGATGTTTTGGCGTAGAACAACGACCTGATGATTGAAGAAAGGTCACTCTAGCAATGTGTGCGCGAGTGCTCTTGCTTATCTTGCAAATGCTTGCAGTAATCACGTTGTTGATTTGAAAGCGTATTCACCTGTAAGGCCTTTAAATACAGTTTTCTTAATAGCGGTTCATGCAGGTAAATCAGAGCGTATTTTATTTACACACTGTCACATTATCAGCAATGCTGACGTATAGCGGCAGTGCTCGAGTAATTCCCCTGGCCAAGGTCGCAAGGATGACACGCAGGCCCGCGCCAAAACCTCAACCCTTTACGCCAGGAAAACCCTAATGCAATTTACTCTGCATATGATTCGGTCATCGATCACGCGTTTTCGAAACCTGGTTGGCTCAGGAACGTCATGCGTTATTTTAGGCTAGCCGATGCGAGAGGGTCACTGCTTTCTGGTCCTCGCAAGCTTCGCGTTCAACGCTAACTTACTTCGCAATTTCAGTTGTTCCGGGTTTTCCTCTTCGCTGCAGAGCTTTGTCGCACAACATCTTTGGGCTGTTCAGGCCAGTTGCTTGCTGCTGTGTATCCGTATCTCAGATGCAGGACCTAAGTCGACTCAGGATGTTTGAAGGAACCTCCGGTTCATTCTTTAGACCTTAAGCGTGGCATTGGATGATCACGCCGCGCTGCCAAAAAAAGTTTCAGGCGCATCCGGCGCAGTTGCGATTGCCAGCACGCCGACCCGCGCACGTACGGCACTCGTTGACGTAATCAAGCGAGCGCGCTCAGCCGACAACAACGGCACGATCCAAGCCGATCAAGCCAGGAGACGCATGACCTGCTGATTCGCATTTTCCAATGCGGGACGGGAATTGTCCGCGCGATGGAATCTACGACACATTGCAGGGCAAATTATTTACGCGTTTTCATCGCGCAGAAATATTGAGCGCGCAGAGAAACGCCCGGCAACGGGCTCAAGTACAAGGAATTTGAAAATGGACAAGCTTAAGTTGGGTACGGAAGATGCCGCAGGTGCAACAGTTGTGGAAGGCGCAGCAGCAGATTGCAGCCGCCTCGTACAAGTGATCCTTGCGGGCGGTTCCGGCACGCGTTTGTGGCCCGTCTCGCGTGAACATTTTCCCAAGCAACTGATCGGCGTGATCGGCAACGAATCCTTGCTGCAGGCTACCGTGATGCGCATGAAAGGTTTTCCGGCGGGCTGGGACGTGGCTGCCGACCCGGTCATTGTCTGCGGTGAGGATCATCGCTTTGCAACCGGCGAGCAAGTGCGTGCGAGCGGCGTGACGGCGCGTATTGTCGTTGAGCCTGCACGCCGCGATACCGCTCCGGCACTCACGCTTGCAGCATTGACCGCTTGCGCCGACGGCAACGATGCAATCCTCGTTGCAATGCCGGCGGATCACGCCATTGCCGACCTTGCTGCGCTTCACGGCGCGATCGATATCGCAGCACGTCATGCGCAAGCCGGCGAGATCGCCACGCTCGGGATTCCGCCGACACGTCCCGACACCGGCTTCGGCTACATCCGTCTTGGCGATTCGCTCGATCACGGCGCGCACATGATCGAACGCTTTGTCGAAAAGCCCGCTGCCGAACTCGCGGGCCAATATGTTGCGTCGGGCAACTATTGGTGGAACAGCGGCATCTTTATCGTGCGCGCGTCGGTATGGCTTGCAGCGCTCGAACAGCTTCAGCCGGACATGCACGCAGCATGCGTGGCGTCGTTCAAGGAGGCCACGCGCACCGACGAATACTTCCGCCCGAACGCAGCGGCGTTCGCAACGTCGCCGTCCGACTCCATCGACTATGCGGTGATGGAACACCTCGGCAAGCCCGGCTCGCCATTCAAGGGCGTGGTCGTGCCGCTCGAAGCAGGCTGGTCCGATCTCGGCTCGTGGGACGCCGTATGCGATGCACTGGAGAAGGACGAAGACGGCAACGTGGGAAGCGGCCGTGTGCTGTTCGAAGGCGCGACCGCGAGCTATGCGCGTTCGGAAGGCGGCAGGCTGGTTGCATGCGTGGGCACGAACAACATCATCGTGGTCGAGACGGATGACGCCGTACTCGTGGCCGACCGGTCACGCGTGCAGGACATCAAGGGCCTCGTGTCGCGTATCAAGCTGTCGAAGTCGCCCGAAGCGGACATGCACAGAAAAGTGCGCCGTCCGTGGGGCTTCTACGATTCCATCGACAACGGTCCGCGTTTCCAGGTCAAACGCATCGTGGTGAATCCGGGCGCTCGCCTGTCGCTGCAGATGCATCACCATCGCGCGGAACATTGGGTCGTGGTCACCGGAACGGCGCTCGTCACGCGCGGCGAAGAAGAAATTCTTCTCAGCGAAAACGAATCGGTCTATATCCCGCTCGGCGTGAAGCATCGGCTGGAAAATCCGGGCCGCGTGCCGCTCGAGATCATCGAGGTGCAGTCGGGCACGTACCTCGGCGAGGACGACATCGTCAGGTTCGACGACAAGTACGGCCGCAGCTAAGCAGGTAGCCAATCGTTCGGGGAGAAGAACATGCGCGGAATAAGCAAGCTACTAGCGAGGCTGTTCGACGTTTCGATGATCGTGGGCGGCGCGCTCATCGCTTCACAGATTCGTTTCGACGATGTATCGCAACGGAGTTTCTATCTGGCATTCGTGGCCTTTGCCGCGGCGTTTTCGCTTGCCGTGTTTCCGGCATTCGGCGTGTACGAATCATGGCGGGGGCGCTCGAAAGGCGCGCTTGCCGGACAAGTCGCGCTGAGCTGGCTCATCGTGCAGGCTTGCGCCATGGCGTTGATGTTTTCGCTGCATCGCATCGACTTCGTGTCGCGCCTCTGGTTCGTGTACTGGACCGGCATTTCGGGCGCCGCGATGATCGCGGGACGCATGGTGACGCATACGGTGCTCGGGCGCGTACGCAATGCAGGGCTGAACTTGTCGCAGGTCGCTATTGCAGGCATTGGCGATCACTGCGATGCAATCGTTCGCAAGATCGATACAGCACCTGCCGCGGGCTTTCGTGCAACGGCTGCATTCAACGTGCAGGCCGGCACGAAAATGAACACCCGCGTGCCGGTGTTCGACGACCATGCGGCGTTCGCCAGTTATGTACGCACGCAGAACGTGGCTGAAGTCTGGCTCGCGTTGCCGCTGACGGAAGAACGCACGATCCTGAAACTGGTCGATGAGTTCCGCGACGACCTCATCAACATCCGTTTCATGCCGGACGTACGCACGCTTTCGCTATTCGAAGGCAGCGTGACGAGCCTGCTGGGCGTGCCGACGATCAACCTTGCTGCATCGCCGCTGCCGCCGAATGCGCTGATGCAGAAAGAGGTCTTCGACCGCATCTTCGCAGCCGGTGCCTTGCTCGCTGTGTCGCCGATCATGATTGCGTGCGCGATTGCCGTGAAGCTCAGTTCGCGAGGCCCTGTGTTCTTCAAGCAACGCCGCAAGGGCGCCGATGGTCAGGTCTTCAACATCTACAAGTTCCGCTCCATGCGTCAGCATGTGCAGAAAGCAGGTGTTGTGGAGCAGGCCACGCGTGGCGATCCGCGCATCACGCGGGTAGGTGCGTTCCTTCGACGCACGAGCCTCGACGAGTTGCCGCAGTTCATCAATGTGCTGCGCGGCGAAATGTCGGTGGTCGGCCCACGCCCACATGCGCTGGAACATGACGACCTGTACCAGAAGGTCGTGTCGGGCTATATCCATCGATACCGGATCAAGCCGGGCATCACCGGCTGGGCGCAGGTCAACGGCTTTCGCGGCGAGACCGATCGGATCGAGAAGATGGAAGGGCGCGTTGCGCATGACCTGTATTACCTCGGCAACTGGTCATTCGGGCTCGACATGAAGATCATTGCTGCAACGGTGTTCAAGGGGTTTCGACACTCGAACGCTTATTGACAAGCGCTATTTGTGAAGAAGAAGGGCAGCGAACGCTGCCCTTTTTTACGTCATTACCACGGCCGCACCACCATGCGCAGCGCGCCCTTGATCCCTGGCGTACTTGCGCTGTCGAAGGGAATGATCACATCCGGTGGGACGCCCTTCGTGAAGTCGATGGCAGTTATCTGCGTCGTGCCGTTCGCCCATCCGTATTCCACTGTCCATGGACTTGCTGCCGCGTTGTCCGGCGGCGGTGTGACTCGCACGATCGCATTGCCCTGGAACAGGTCGGCGCCTTCAAAGTGTCCGTCAGGCCAGAAGCGCTTTTCGATTTCATAGTCAGGAACCTTGGCCGCGAAAATCATTGCGTACGAAAGCGTGGACGAACTTCGGTCGACGCGCGACTTCTTGGAAAGAAACACGCTGCCCAGATAGATCTTTCTTGCGTTGGCGTCGGCGCCGGTCAATTGCTGGTGGGATCGAACAGCGGGTGAATCCTCCACCGACTTTCGCCGCGTGAGGAACCAGCGTTTCCCTTTCGGTGCGGCGCACATCTCGAACTGGTAAAGCGCCGTGACCCTCGATGCCTGTGGCACCAGTTCATCGGGCAAGGTGACGCTGTCTATGTCGGCCCAGATATCCACGCGTACATCGCCGAACAAAAACCTCACGAGGTTTTGGTACGCCTCTTCCGAATTGACGATGCCGAAGTAGCCCGAATGCGACCGGAACGCGTAGTTGGTGGCGACTTGCCGGGTTGCCATGTTGTCATCGACGCCCCAGAGCGACGCGTTGTCCACGCGCACCAGTCCGTCGCTGCCGTTGCCTACGAACGCGCGAACAACACCTTGCAGCACTTCGTAATCGCCGCGATTCGTTCCGACCATGCAAAAGATCCGGTCTGACGGCATCGCGCTTTGTGGAATCAGATCGACACGGCCATTGAATTGCGGCGAGATCTGCTGGAGGTTCAGGTACGTGGTCATCTCGCTACGGTTGAACGTGTTTGACTGTTCCGCGGTGAGCCATGACGGCACGTTGATGCCGAGCACATCGATTCCATTGTGCGGCGTGGCGAAGGTAAAGAACTTGTCGGCAGCTTCGCGCATCGGTCTGAAGTCTTCGCTCGTGTTGTGAAGAAACGCACGCGCTACAAGACCTCCCATGGAATGCGCCACGAGGTAATACTTGAAGTCCTTGTCGGTCATCGGCGGGCTGCCGTCGGCTGGCCGATGCTGCAAAACGAGTTCCTTGACGCGCTTCAACAGGTCGTTCAGGCCTTGCGCATAGACTTCGACCTTTCTGGATTTACCGTCGCCGAGAAGTGCCGAGCCGTCGTCGTAGTACCGGTAGATGATGATCGATGAAGCGGGTATTCCGGGAATCGAGTTGCCATTGTCATCTCGTGGTGGCGACCAGTCCGGGTCCATGATGTCGTATCCATCCTGATACACATGCTGGTACTGATATTCCGATGCAAGCCGGACAAGCGGCGACTCGAACACGAACTTCGCGGGCTGCCTGTCCGAAGCACCCGTAGCCCTATACAGCGTGGACCCTACGTTGAAACCGCAGAACGGGTCCGCGGCTGTATCGTTTCGCTCCGATACCGTCATTGCATAGCCGCGAATGTAGATGATGGGATAGCGATTGGGCATGGCGTCTCCGTATTCGTTTTCGCATACCGCGTAAAACGATCCAGGGCGCATGTTTTTTGAAAGGCAATGCTCGAGGCCGTTTTTAAGCGTTTGCCTCAAGTGTTGTAAAATTTGGCCTTGCTTGTTGTGTCCTCATCTTCTTCACATCGTCACCCCTTGATCAGACCCATGTAGTTGCGCAGGCATTGTCCACACGTCATCACGGCTCCCGGTAGTCAAAACGCACACACCATCTGCCGGCGCCGATCCTGTATTGCTTCAAGCACAATCCACGCACCACATGAAAACCGGCTCTTCTCTGCAGCGGCAAAGCCGCTTCGCCCACGATATAAAAAGCAACGTCCTCGCAGGCCTTACGTCGTCATTCGCGCTCGTTCCTGAATGCATCGCCTTTGCGCTCGTGGCACAAGTGAACCCATTGATGGGTCTGTACGGTGCTTTCATGATCTGCACGATCACAGCGCTGTTCGGCGGACGGCCCGGCATGATCTCCGGTGCGGCGGGCTCCATGGCCGTGGTCATCGTTGCGCTGGTTGTTCAGCACGGCGCGCAGTATCTGTTAGCCACGGTCGTGCTGAGCGGCCTGATCATGGCAACGTTCGGCTTGCTCAAACTCGGCAAGCTGATCCGCATGGTTCCGCATCCGGTCATGCTGGGGTTTGTGAATGGGCTGGCGATCATCATTGCCATGGCGCAGCTCGAGCACTTCAAGCATGTGACCACCGAAGGGGTGCAATGGCTGCAAGGGACCGAGCTGTATGTGATGTGCGGCCTCGTCGCGTTGACGATTGGAATTGTCTATCTGCTGCCGCGGCTGACGAAAGCGATACCGCCGGCACTGGCTGCGATTGTCGGTATCGGCGTGCTTTGCCAGCTTTTGCACATTCCCACGCGTACGCTAGGCGACATGGCCCATGTTGCAGGCAGCTTGCCCGTGTTCCAGATTCCCGCCGTGCCCATGACGCTCGAAACGTTGGGCATCGTGTTGCCGTATGCGGTGCTGATGGCGATTGTCGGCTTGCTGGAAACCCTGCTTACGCTGAATCTCACCGATGAAATCACCAGTACGCAAGGTCACCCCAACCGCGAATGTCTCGCGCTTGGCGCGGCGAACGTGGTGTCGGGTCTCTTCGGCGGAATGGGTGGATGCGCAATGATCGGCCAGACCATGATCAACCTCAGTTCAGGCGGCCGTACACGTCTTTCGGGCGTGGTCAGCGGCGTCATGATCCTGCTGTTCATCCTGTTCCTGTCGCCGTTGATCGAGCGCATTCCGCTCGCGGCTCTGGCAGGAGTGATGCTCGTCGTGGCGCAGCAGACCTTCGCATGGGGATCGTTGCGTATCCTGGGAAAGGTGCCGCGCAGCGACGCGGTCGTGATCATTGCGGTCACCGTCATTACGGTATTCACGGACCTGGCCATTGCGGTGTTGTGCGGGATCGTAATCGCCGCGGTGGACTTCGCGTGGCAGCACGCACGTGACATTCATGCCGATGTCACCGCCAGCACGTCCGGCGACAAGATCTACATCCCGCGCGGCACGTTGTTCTTTGCTTCGACAACGCGCTTTCACGAACTGTTCGATCCGCTGAAAGATCCAAGCCGTATCGTCATCGATTGCGGTCATTTGCATCTTGCCGATCACTCGGCAATAGCCGCGCTTGAAGCGTTGAACCGGCGCTACGAGAAGGTCGGCAAGCAGATCGCGTTCATTAATGTGTCGCCGCGAAATCAACGCCTCCTGCAACGGGTAGGATTCGATTTCGCAAGCGCTTCATAACGCTTTCAAGCGTGTGTGACGACGTTCAAACAAGTGCTTGTTCGTCGGCCCATGTCCAAAGCAGCGAGGGTTCCATGGGGCGCGCAAACAGAAACCCTTGCAGTTCGTCGCAACCGATACCGCGCAGAATCCGCGCCTCGCGCTCGGTCTCCACACCTTCGGCCACGACCTTCAATCCAAGCTCATGTCCGAGTCCGATGATCGATTTGATCACGGCGAGGTCGCCGGGTGCATCGAGCATGTCATGCACGAACGCGCGATCGATCTTGATGCGGTCGAGCGGGAAACGATTGAGGTAACTCAGGCTCGAATAGCCCGTGCCGAAGTCATCGAGCGAGAGTTTCACGCCGAGCGCACGAAGTCCGGTAATGGCATCGAGGTAGTTCTCCGCGCTATCCATCAGCACCGTTTCCGTGATTTCGAGTTCGAGCAAGGCAGGGTCTACCTCATGGGCCGCGAGTGCGTTGCGCAAGGTCTCGACAATATTTGTATCGCGTAGCTGGATGGCGGAGAGGTTGATCGATACCTTCACGGTCATGGAGTCTTCGTCGCGCCATTGCGCAATCTGGCGGCATGCTTCGTCGATCACCCACGCGCCAATGGAAATGATCAGGCCTGTCTCTTCGGCGATGTGAATGAACTGCGCGGGTCCGACCGGTCCAAGCTCGGGATTGGTCCACCGGAGCAGACCTTCGACGCCCGCGAGTGCGCCGGTTTGCGCATCCAGGCACGGCTGGTACGCGAGCCGTAATTCGTTGCGCTCGATCGCCGAGCGCAGGCACGTTTCGAGCGATAAACGCATCCGCGTGCGCTCCGCCATGTCGGGCGAAAAGAACCGCACGAGGTTGCGACCATCTGCCTTGGCCTGGTACATGGCGGCATCGGCGTTCTGCATCAGCGTGCTGATGTCCTGGCCATCGGCGGGGTACATCGCCACGCCTATGCTGCTCGATACCTGCAGCGTAAGTCCGCCGATCTGATGCGGTTCGCGCAACAGCGGAATGAGCCTTTCATCGATGATCTGCGCCGCTTCCGCAGCGTTGCACACCCCGCTGAGCGCAACGGTAAATTCGTCCCCGCCAAGACGGCTGACCGTATCGCCCGAGCGAACTGCGGCCAGCAGGCGGCGCGATACGGAGCGCAGCAAACCGTCGCCAACATGATGGCCCAACGAATCATTGATGTTCTTGAAGCGGTCCAAATCGATGAACAGCACCGCCGCGCAACCGCCGCTGCGTTCTGACTTGTGCAATTCGTTGTCGAGCCGCTTGGAGAAAAGTGCGCGGTTTGGAAGCTCGGTGAGCACGTCATGCTCCGCGAGAAACTGGATGCGTGCTTCGCTGCGTTTGCGCTCGGTGACATCGATCAGCGTGCAGATGTAATGCGAGACGTTGCCGCGTTTGTCGCGCACCGCGCTCACGATCAGCCACGCCGGATATTCGCCGCCATGCGGGCGCCGGACCTGCGCTTCGCCATGCCAGTTGCTCGCGCGTCCCACCGCGGCGGCGACGCTCGCTCCTTCGTTGCTGCCGGGCAGTCCAATCGAAATGAACTCGGGTTGCTTACGCAATACATCGTCGGCGCCATAACCCGTCGCGCGATAAAACGAGGGGTTTGCGGTAAGCAGACAGTATTCGCTGTCGAGTATGAGAATGGCCTCCGACGATGCCTCGAATACCTTCGCCCACAGTTCCAGGCGCTGCTCCATGAGCTTGATCTGGTCGATGGGCGTGAACGCCGTGAGCACCGCGTCCTGTCCCTGGAAGACGAGACGCCGCGCGGACAGCATGGCCCACGTGGGTTCATCGGTTGCACGCCAGCGGACTTCGAACTGATCGACAGCGCCACGATCCGATAACTGCTGGAAAAAGCGTGCCCGTACTGCGGAGTCCAGGCCGCGCGCCCATGGGTCGGCAACGCTGTGGTTCAGCCAGAAGAGAGCGGGCTTGTTGGCGTGGAGGATCTCATGGCCGGGAATCGCCGTGACGACCATGGGCACTGGTGTGGCTTCCACCAGCGCGTGCTGCGCTTCCGATGCACGCGCCGTCGCGGCAAGTTCCTTTTGAACGTCGCGCTCGTGATCGAGTTGTTCGAGCATCTCGTTGAAGCCGATCACGAGCTGCCCGATTTCATCCTGGCTGGGCCAGCTCGCGCGCAACGAATGATCGCCGGTGCGTCTGACGGTATCCATGACGCGTGCAAGTTGGCGCAACGGCCGCGAGATTTGTTGCGCCACGAAAAATACCATCACGAGGATGCCGCACAGCAGGAAAAGCGCCGTGCCGAGATGCAGCCACATGCGCGAGAACAGGCCGCTCACGCGGGCTCGCAGCAGGCTGGTTAGCTCGCTAGCTGTGTCGCGCCACGAATCCCGCGCGAGCCCCACCACGGCCTGTTGTGCCTCATCGGCGGACGTGAGGAGCGCCGGGTCGGCAGCCGCGCCGAGGTCGACGGTGGCCCGCGCGACTTCGCGATAGGTTTCGATCGCCTCCAGCATCTTGCTGACCGAAGGCGTGAGCGCCACCGTCAGGCTGTGATTGGCGGCGGTGGCTTCGGCGAAATCGGATCTGAACCCTTGCAGTACGGCGTCGAGCTGCCCTTCGAGCACGAGGTAATGCGTGCGCATCTGCTCGGCTTTCGACGGCGTGACAGGCGTATCGCGCAACTGCGCGCCAATGCCGTTGATGGATTCGAGCAGCGCGGGGTAGCGCAGCACGGACAGGGACATTGCGTAATAGCTGTCGAGGTCCGGATCGAGGATCAGGTTCGACTGGTTACCCACGCGCGTGATGAGTTCGCGGCAGGCGGTGAGTGCATCCGTGACCGAGGCGGCGTCGGGTTGCGTTTCCTGCGCCAGCAGCTTCAGCGTGTCGCGCACATGGTCGTTGAGTGCGGCGCTTTCCATGTTCGCGCCGTAAAGCTGCTCGGCAATCGCAAGGCGTTCGGCGTCCTGTCGGAGCCGGGCCGACGTCATGTGTTTGCGGGCGCCGATCAGCGTGACGTCGGTCAGCGCATCGCGCACGGTTTGAAGATAGGCGTTGCCGACGATTTCCTTGTCGGAGAAATCGATGGCGATGTACTTCTCGTGAATCAGGATGCCGCTGATGAACACCACCGCGCTCAGGTCGAGCAGGTAGATGAGCAGGAGTTTTCGGCCGACTCGCAGGCGGGCCAGCATCCGGAAGAACAGGTTCCGCTTCATGGTGTGCAGCCGTATCGGATCAAGGGCGATGCAACTCGCGCGAATAATGCCACGCCTGTACGCGGTTTATCGGCCTCGATGATCCGTTACTTGAGCGGATACTTAATATTCACATCTGCGGTGCACGGATTCTTCGCGGTGGTGCGTCAAACCACCGCGAATGGCTATCTCGCGGCGCGTGTTCCGGCCTGTGCATGTTTGAGAAATTCGTGCTGGAAAATGCACATGCGGTAGGCGTTGTGATATCTGCCGTTGCCAAAGAACTCTTCAATCAGCTCTGCTTCCCGCTTGAATCCGCATTTCTCGTAGACGTGAATGGCGGCCGTATTCGACACATCCACGATCAGATAAAGCTTGCGCATGTTGAGCACGGAGAACGCATAGTCCGTTGCAAGCAGCGTTGCGCTCGTTGCATATCCCTGGCCTTGCGCACTTGGCGCGATGATGATCTGAAACTCGCCACGGCGGTGGATATAGTCGAGTTCGATCAGTTCCGCAAGGCCGATGGGTTCGCCGGATTTATCGACGGCAACAAAGCGGCGTTCGCGCAGGTCGTGCACGTGACGGTCGTAAAGCTGCGAGAGTTCGGAGAAAGTTTCGTACGGTTCTTCGAACCAGTAACGCATGATCTTCGCGTTGTTATTCAGGCCGTGTACGAAGTGCAGGTCGGTGCGCTCGAGCGGCCTTAGCATGAGCTGATTGTTTTCTTCGATGATCATTTATTGGTACTCCGTGAACTTTGGTTCTTCAAAAGCGAGAGCCAATATAACCCACTGGCTGAGCACTGCCGCGTCAGGCGGTCGCGATCAACAATACGCCCGTGCCCACGAGCCCGGCAGTCCAGAGCCTGTCGAAATTGATCCAGCCGCGTCTTAGCACGCCTACGCCGAGCCAGTCGTAAACCAGCAGCGCGATGGCACCGGTCACGAACAATGTGGTCAACGTATGCAAGCTGACCGCTGCAATGGAAACGATCAATGGCCCGGATGAATGAACCGGCATCGCGCTGCATAGCGGAATCAGGACAGGGATGAGCATCAGTCCTGCGCCGTGTGCGGTTGCCATCAGGAACGACCATACGACGAGCCCGACGAACCCTGTGGTCATGCCAACCCGCACGCGGTGCCGGTGGCCGTACTTGACGTGATAGGCGGCCCACGCAATCAGCAAGGCACCGCTGGCGATGCGGATTGCGTGGCCGTCAAAGACAAAGCCCGTGGCGAGCACGAGACCGGCCACCACGCCGATCGATAACGCATGCCCGAGCGCCATGGGCGGAAGGGCCCACAGCACCGCGCGCCGGCTGCGCCTGTGCAACCCGAGTGCCACCGCAAAGAGCCATCCCATGGCCGGATTGATGCCATGAAACAACCCGAGCCCGGCGATCGCAAACCACTCCCATGCCACGTTCAGGCGCTCATGGATAACAGTACGAGTCCGACGAACAATCGCCGCCTTCCAGCCTCACCTGATGCGGCCGGTGCGTCGAGGGCCACTCCACCAGAAAACGCGGATCGAATTCGATACCGCCATCGGGCGCGGCATCGAGCTTCACCATCCAGCCCTTCAGGCCATCGGGATAAAACTGGTCATCGATCACGCCATACAGCGAATTGGTGAAATACACGCGGCGTCCATCGCGGCTGACTTCAACCATTTGCGGACCACCGTTCAGCTTGCGCCCATCCGCTTTCGGATGCGATTCGCGCGACACGATCCCGCCAATGCGTACTGTTCCCGTGAGCTTGGGCGCGAACGGATCGGAGACATCGTACTGACGCAGATCGCCCGTACCCCAACATGCGACGTAGAGAAAACGATCGTCCATCGACAAGTCGATATCCGTCACGAGCGGCGGCACCGCGCCAAAGCCCTTGAGCATGGGCGGCAACAGATCGGGATCGGCCGGCTCGGCCGGAATCTCGATGATCTTTTTGACCGCCCACTTGTCGCCATCGCGATACCACGTCCAGATCGATGACGACAAATCCTTCAGGCTGATCACCGAATTCACGAAGCCATAAGCCTTGGTCGGATCGTGTGCCGGACGCAGTTCGAACACGAGCTGGTTCTCTTCGCCGAAATCGATTTCCTGCTTGTGCTTGCGTGTATGCAGGTCCCAGAAGTGCAGCTTGTGGCCGTACTTTCCACCGAGCAGGATTTCTGGAACCAGGCCGTTCTCGAACGTGGCGGGCAGACCCCATTCGCTCGTGACCATGGTGTCGTGTCCCAGATGCCACCATGCGTCGTATGCGAGTTGTTGTGGGCCGCGGTCGATTTCCCATTGACCGCGTACGTCGAAGGTTTCGTGATCCATCAGGAAGATGCCGCCAGGCGCTTCGCCTTGCGCGTTGCCCAACGCCGCCACGTAGATGCCTTCAGGTCCGCAATGGATGGTGTGCGGCCTCGTATAACCGGCTTTCTCAGCGACTTCCGCGGGCTCGAGCACGCGCACGATCTTCGGATTGCGCGGGTCCGCCTTGGTATCGAGAATATGGATTCTTGATGACCGCAGACCCGGCACGACAAGATAGCGGCGTTCTGCATGCGGATGCGGCGCATTGGGACACAGGCACGAACTGCACGCGTTCCAGCCGAAATGATGCAACTCGTCGCCCGTGTTCGGCATGCTGACGTTGTTGAGCAATTGCGAATACGTCGGGGATGCGGGGTCCAGATCGATGATCGCGATGGCATCCGGCACCTGCCGTGTCGGGTCGAAGCTGGCGACGTAAGCAAACGTCTCGGGCGGCGCCTTCATCGCCATGCGTGGGGAAGGATAGAAGCTCGGATCCGGTGTCCAGTTTGCCATGGTATGTCTCCAGGGAATCGCCACGCCGTTCGTTTTACCCGCAACTCGCGGATCAAATATACCCCGTTTGAGGGCACGGATTGGCGTAAAAAAACGGCTTAAAAAGCCGCTTCAAAGATATCCCTCAGCCATTGCGCAAAAACCCTCACCCTCGACGACAACTGCCGGTTTTGCGGATAAAGCACGCTCACCGGCATGGGCGGCGGCGCAAACGCATCGAGCACGATCTTGAGCTTTCCCTCCGACAGTTCCTCCTTGACGCGATACCGCGGCACCTGAACCATCCCGAGTCCAGCCACTGCGGCGCCCGTATATAAATCCGCCCCGGTCACCGATAAAACCGCTGGCAACTGCATTTCGACCACGCGGTCATCGACGGTAAATTCCAGCGGGAACACGCGTCCCGATCCGCTTGATACATAATTTACCGCCCGATGTGCGCTCAGACTTTCGAGCGTCAGCGGCTCGCCGAATTGCGCCAGATACGCGGGACTTGCGACCGTCACTTGTTCCATCAGCGCGACGCGGCGCCCGACCATCGATGAATCCTGCAGCGTGCCTGCCCGCAGCACGCAATCGATCCCCTCGCGCACCAGATCGACCAGCCGGTCGTCCTCGCCGATCTGCAATTCGATATCCGGATACATCGCGATAAACCCCGGCAGCGCGGGCACCACAAAATTCTTCGCAAGGGTTCCCTGCACGTTCACACGCAGCAGACCCTTCGGCGCGACGTTGCGAAACGAGCCCTCGGCTTCCTCCATATCGGCGATCAGGCGTACGCAGCGCCGGTAAAACGCCTCGCCGTCGTGCGTGAGGCGCACCGTACGCGTGGTGCGCTCCAGCAGGCGCGTGCCGAGCCGTTCTTCCATGCGCTTGAGGAGGTTCGTCACCGTGGCGCGCGGTATCTGCAGGTCATCGGCGGCCTGGGTAAAGCTGCTGCGCTCCGCGATGCGAATGAACACCTGCATTTCCTGGAACCGGTCCATGGCTCACACACTCTATTGTTAAAGTAAATGGAACGATATTACCAAATATGAGGTGATTATCAATCTGCATCGATGATCGATACTTCAATCACGCACTGCCCATTTGCAACTCAACGAAAGGAGCGAATCATGAATGCAATCAAGAACAGCCAGGTAGCCATTGTCACGGGCGCATCGCGGGGTATCGGTGCTGAAGTGGCGCGGCGTCTCGCCGATGACGGGTTTGCCGTCGCCATCAACTACGCATCGAGTTCGAAAGAAGCCGATGCGCTTGCAGCGGAACTGACGGCGAAGGGTACGAAGGCCATCGCGATCAAGGCGGATGTATCGAAGGCAGACGATGTCCGCGCCATGTTCGATGCCGCCGAACAGCAGCTCGGCAAGATCGATGTGCTGGTGAACAACGCCGGTGTACTGAAGACCTTGCCGCTTGCCGAAACCTCCGATGCGCTCTACGACCAGACCTTCGGCATCAATGTGCGCGGCACGTTCAACACCCTGCGGGAAGCGGCGAAGCGGATGAACGACGGTGGCCGGATCGTGAACTTCTCGAGCACCACGCTTGCGCTGAACATGCCCGGCTACGCCATTTACAACGCGACGAAAGCCGCTGTCGAAGCCTTTACGCATGTGTTCGCGAAGGAATTGCGCGGCCGCGATATCCGCGTGAACGCGGTCGCGCCGGGTCCGATTGCGACCTCGCTTTTCCTCGATGGAAAAACCGAAGAGCAGATCCAGACCTTCGCCAAGATGCCGCCGCTGCAACGCCTGGGGCAACCGGAAGATATTGCATCGATTGTCTCGTTCCTTGCGGGGACGGATTCGGGCTGGGTCAACGGACAGGTGCTGCGCGGCAATGGTGGTCTTGCCTGAGCGTTTGAATGGCACATTGAAGCGTGCGTCGCCGTATGCGATCTCCGCGAAGCGAACGTGAGGACTCGAAGACGTGACTAAAACCGGGCGTTTTACCCGTGGCGCATGCCTTGGCCTTCTTTTGCTGACCGCCGCTGCATGCGGTCAGCAGGGCCCCGCGAATGAGGGAGGTAACACGGCCATGAAGGCATCGACGACGTATTTGTATCTGCTCAGGAAGACGCCGTTTTTCACGGCGCTGACCCATGAGCAGTTGCGCTGGACCATCGACCATTCGAAGGAATGGGAAGCGTATGCAGGGACGGTCGTGGCGGAGTGTGGGCCGGCGGTAAGCGATGATGCGTACTGGATCTTGCTCGATGGCCGATGGCAAGTCGAACGCGATGGCCACACATACCCGGCAGGACATGCCGATTCGGGGAAGTGGTTCGATTCATCGGAGACGCACGGAAGCTGCAAGCTGGTGACGACGGAACACAGCTACGTGATGAAGATCACCCGCGCTGATATGAACGATATGCTGATGCGCGGGTTTGGGTTTGGCGTGCATCTGGAGCAAGGGCGCGAGTATTACAGAACGATGTTCGCGCAGTGATCGATTGAATCGCGATCGGTAAGGGATGCAAAGTAAAATCTCTGGGAAGCGCTAGACCGGCAGATCGTCGGTCCCGGCCGCACTCGACCGCCTGGCGCCTGTCAGTGGGGGGATATCCACTACCACGACGACCTTGTTGTAACTCTGCCTGCCCGTGAATGGATGAACGACCCGTGTCGATGCGCGAAACACACCCGGGATTCTTTCTTCGCGACGACCACCGATCGCCACGGACTGATAGATCGTCCACTGCATGGCCGCGGTCTTCATGCAAATAAAATAGATGCCCGATGCGGGTCCGCGAATCGCAGCTTCCCAGTAGTCGTTGACGTTTTGAGCCGGGAGGCCGCGCATGCGGGCATCGGCATTGATGCTTTGCAGGTGCTGAAAACCTTTGGCCGCGTAGGCCGCATCGTCGGCATATAGTCCGTTGTTGTCGTGACAGAACTTGATGAGCCCTCTAGCCGGATTGACGTAGATTCGCAGGGAACATCCATTCATGCCGGCCGTCAGCGCCGTGGTATTCAACGGCACGTCATAGCTGACGTCACATTCGCCGACACCCGTCTCAACGTAGGGATACCAGTACGTCGTGCCGTCGCCACCGGGTGTCGTCGTCAGAGCGGAGACCGCGGTGCCAGACTCGTATTCAAGCGCCACGTCGAGGTTGGTGGCACCGTTCGTCCCAACAGCATCAAGATGGCGACCGCCTGCCACGATACAAGGGCCTCCGAGGTTCGATGCACCCAATTGCCGGAAGATCAGTGATCGTTGCGCAAGAAGGCTGAGCGGCGCGGCGCCGAACGTCAGCCAGTGATGTGAATTAAGGTCTTCTTCGCTCGGCATGGCGATTTCTTTCCTATGGTTTTTGGTTGTGAAAATCGGCATAACGCTTCGACGGCGGCGGGATGCGCTGCGCACGTCAGCAGCGAATCGTCGATCCATTTTCAATATCGGCGAATTATTGCCGGTACTGCCGGTACTCATAGAACGCTGAGATCGCACGTTTATTCCATCGGCACGAAAAATCAAATAGCGTGGCAATCGCTGTGAAGTCGAGCTCCGCAGCATTGCGAACTGCATCCTTAAAGCTCAACGAAGATCGTTACAGCCCGAGAGCCCCTGGTTATCGGCGATGAAAGAAAGGTCGATCCGCTTTCGGGCTTGGGAAGCGCGTTGGCGTAGGCGACTTGCTTGGTACGAACGGGCGGAGTCACCTACTCTAATTTGACGTCTAAATCAACCGGAGCAATCAATCTACGAACTTTAGGAAATTACTGAGCCGTTATTCTGGAGTCCACACCTTAATATTGCGACCCATTTGAGAGTGTTTCCATTCGTACCCAACGGGCTCAGGGACGTTGCCTTGTGCCGGGAATAATTCCGACCATTGAATCCATGATTCCAGTTCGCGCGACTCGCCGCACGTTGTTTGCCATCGCTACAGGACTGGCTTTTCTGAGTGCAACGGGATATAGCGCGGCTCAAGTCGCGCAGATCAATGCACCAGGTATCGACGCCCAACGCCGTCAGGACGAACAGCGTCAGCAAACCGAGGAACGGGCGAGCGAACGGCCGAGCGTACTGACTGAGGCGCCTGTTCTACCGGTAATTGATCTCGCTTCATTGCCACAAGAAACGCCGTGCTTTGCGGTGCGCGAACTCCACCTGCTGCACAACCCGTTTGGTTGGCTCGACGCACTGTTGCAGCCAGTAATCGGTGCCTGCATCGGCAAGCAAGCGGTTCGCATCATTGGCGAAGCGGCAAGCAATGCGCTGATCGCGCGCGGCTTTATTACCTCGCGGGTGTTGATCCCTGAGCAGAACCTGGTGTCGGGTGTGCTGAACATGGAAGTGATTGCCGGGCGCGTGAGCGCGGTACGCGTTGCCACAGCGGAAGCGGCGCCTTCCACCAAAGGGGCGGCCGAACAGCCTGGTGCCGCCGCTTCCAAAGTTGGCCGCGAGATTGGCTGGTCGCGCATGGTGCTTCCCACCTATCCAGGCGCAATCTACAACCAGCGCGATGTCGATCAGGCGCTCGAATCGATTCGCCGCTTGAGCGCTCAGGCCGTCACCGCCTTCGATATCCAGCCAGGCGACACCTTGGGGGAATCGGTACTACTCATCAAACCCGCCGCCGATCCGCTTATGAGCAAGCGCTGGCACGCGACCATAGGCGCCGACAACTACGGCATCGATTCGACCGGACGCTTTAATCTGAACGGCACGTTCACATTCGACTCGCCGCTGCACTTATACGATCAACTCACGCTCTCGGGCAGCACCAACGCCGACTTTACTGATCACCAGAAAGCCTCGCGCTCGGGGTCCGTCAACTGGAACGTCCCTATGGGCTACGCGTCGTTCTTCGTGAACGCGAGCACGTCGCGTTATCTGCAAACCGTGGCCGGATACATGGAGCCGCAGCAATATCGCGGTGACAGCGCCGAGGTCAATGCCGGGATGGGATACGTGCCATATCGCAGCGCATCGGCGCGCACCAGTGCCCAGGTCAAGCTCTATCACCGCTTTAATCACGCGTATCTCGATGCCCAGCCAATCGATTACCAGGCGCGCGATCTGATTGGCTTGGAGACGACGCTTGCGCATCAGCAATATTTTGGACCCGCGGTGGTGAGTGGTGGCATCGCCTGGCGGCAAACGCTCCTGGGCATGACCAAGCTGCCTGGCACGGTAATCGGCGAACCCGACTGGAACGGCAAGACAAAGATTCTGAGCGGCAATGTGCAGGCCACGATTCCGTTCACTGTTGCGAACCAGACGCTGCGGTACAGCGGCCAATTCAACTGGCAGCACGCTTATACGCCCCTGATTCCGAACGATGACCTGACCATCGGCTCCCCGTACACGGTGCGCGGCTTCGACGGTCAGACGACGCTTGCCGCCGAAAGTGGTTGGGTCTGGCGCAACGAACTCGGGCTGAGTTTCGCGGGACAGATGCCGTTCGTCGCATTCGATGCGGGACGGGTGAGCGGCCCCAATGTGCAGTATCTGCTGGGGCAAACCTTGATGGGCGCCGCGCTGGGCTTGCGTGGCCATGTTCCCGCGAGCCTTTATGCCGCGATCGATTTCGAGGTCACGCTCGGCTGGCCAGTGGTCAAGCCTCGAGGTTTTCCGGGCGGCCCGGCGCTGATGTTCCAGGCGAGCACGCTGTTCTAGCACGCATAAAAACAATAGCAACAACAAGAGAGAGAAGCATGAATCAGGGTCGTTTCCGGTTAGTGTTCAGTGGTCTGCACGGCATGATGATGGCGGTTGCCGAGTTCGTGAGCGCACAGGGCAAAGCCGAAGCGGCGGTTGATCGGAGTGCTCCGGCCAGTGCGCATGAATCGTCTGACACGCCGTGGTTCGCCACTCGCAAGTCCACCTTCGCCGCGCTCTGCCTGTTCGGTCTGCAACCGCTTCTCATCGATGAAGCGCACGCGCAGGCCACGCTGCCCGTCACACCCGATCGCAACGCAAGCGGTGCGCATCCGGTGGTGAGCGTGGCTGGAAACGGCGTTCCCGTGGTCAACATCGTGGCCCCGAATGCGGCCGG